>Ga0207648_10000362_pt1 | contig 50094 bp, 57 predicted proteins | sample KBSMisM32_FD_184310 | JGI IMG/M metagenome (GOLD analysis project Ga0207648, IMG submission 184310) | Miscanthus rhizosphere microbial communities from Kellogg Biological Station, Michigan, USA - KBS Miscanthus M3-2 (SPAdes) (version 2) | ecosystem: Host-associated > Plants > Roots >... | reverse complement strand
CACGATCACGATCTCGGGCAGGCGCCAGCCGAGCTTCTGGCCCTTGGCGTAGGCCTCGACCACCGGCGCGAAGTCGGTGCCGCCGTTCGAGAACAGGTACTCGATGCCGCGCGCCGCGAGCAGGCCGAGCCAGGCGTCGGCTGCGGTTTCAGGCTTGAACGGTGCGGCTTCCGGCTTGGGCGCAGCGGGCTCAGGCTTCAGCGTGGGCTCGATCCTCGGAGCAGGCTCCGTTTTTTTCGGCGCCTCGGCGGCTTTCGGAGCGGCTGATGGGGCTTTGGCTGGCGCGGCGGGCTTTGCCGCCGGCGAATCCACCTTGGGGGCCTTCGTGTTCAGAGGCAAGGTGTCTTCGACCTTCGCGACCGGGGCGACCGGCTTGGCCGTCGGCGACTCCGCCTTTTTCTTGTCGCCGGACCCCTTCTTGTCGCCCGAGTTGAGAGGCTGGGTCTTTTCGATATCCATAGGCCGATGTTACGCCTTGATCTCGAGCCACGTTTCTCCCGGGGTGCGCTCGACCAGGGCGAGGTCCCGAGTCGGGTTCATGCGGTAGGTCAGATAGCAGAGATCGCGCACCTCCGAGAGCGCCTCGGAACGCAGGATGGCAGCGGCGGTGCCGGGGCCTCGCGCCGAGGGCGCGAGCAACCCGCTCTGCGCGCGCTGCGAAAGATAGCTGCCGAGCTGCTGGGTGAAGCCGTAGTCGTTGCGGTCGACCAGGCGCGGTTCGCGGGCCCTGCGAAGGTCGATGAGGATCGCTTCGCAGCGCACCTGGAACACGCGGCGCTCGCCGACGACTTCCCGGTCGAGCGCAAAGCTGTCGGTGATGAAGCGCTGCCAGTGGTACAGCGTCTCGCGCACCGTGGTCTCGAGCTCGAGCGCGCCGTACCAGACGCCGTAGCGCATGCCGTCGGAGTAGCGTGTCGCGTGCCAGTTCTGCGGCACGAAGGGGAAGGTGATCACCGTGCCGTAGTCGAAGGGACGCGTGATGAGGGGCGCGGCACTGGGCAGGCGGGTAGCACTCTCCGCGGCGATCGCCACCGCGCGATCAGCCGCGTCCTTCGCCAGATCGTCGAACAGATCCTGCGAGACGCGGATGCCCTTGATGTTGCGGACCAGGTCGCCGCGGAAATCCGCGACCTGGCGCAGTAGCTTTTCGAACACCTACCGGCCGCGCTCGAAGTCGAGATATCGGCGCACAGCAAGAATTCCCTCGTAGCCGTGCCGCTTCATGATGTCGAGCGGCGCCGCATCGCCGAAGCGCCGGTTCGGCGTCGTCACCCAGGCATAGGCGAGGTCACGATCGTGCGGAAACAGGATGCGCAGCGCCTTGTGGATGCCCAGCAGGTGGCCGGCGCGCGCGAGCAGGTCGGCGCTGTCGGCGAGCGGCTCGCCCCGCCGGTAGCGCGCGATGGTCGAACGGGACTGGGTCGATAGTCCGAGCAGCACCGCCTGATCGTTCGGCGCGAGGTTCCAGTGGTCAAGCAACGAGACCACCATGTGAGCGAGGCGCTCCCGGCTTTCACGGGCGTGAAGGTCGACTTCGGGGGCGTTTTCGAACGCCGGATCCATGTACCAGATGGTACAGATTATGTATTAACAGGTAAAGTCCAGATGGCGGATTGTCAAGATGAGTTTGACGGCCTAAGATCCGTACCGGTGAACTGCGCGGAACGGCTGGTCGAGATGTTCGGCACCCAAGCCGAAGTGGCGCGTGCCTTCCAGCTCGACCGCGCGGTGGTCCACAACTGGGTGAAGACCGGCTACGTGCCGGCGCGCTGGGCCGGCGAGGTCGAGCGCATCACCGAAGGCCGCATCAGCTCGGTCGACATCATCAACGAAGCCAGCGCGAAAAATCCGGTGCGCGTGAAGTCGCGCCCCGAGAACGCGCCGTTTGGAATTTTTTCCGAGGACACCATGAGCCAGTACGCCCCCGCGAAGCGCATCCACTCCTTCCATCCGCCGCAGCGCACGCTGATGGGGCCGGGCCCGACCGAGATCCACCCGCGCGTGCTCACCACGATGAGCCAGCCGGCGATCGGCTACCTCGACCCGGTCTTCGTCGAGATGATGGAAGAGCTGAAATCGCTGCTGCGCTACGTCTACCAGACCAAGAACGCGCTCACCTTCCCGCTTTCCGGGCCGGGCTCGGTCGGCATGGAGTACTGCTTCGTCAACATGGTGGCGCCGGGCGACAAGGTCGTGGTGTGCCAGAACGGCGTGTTCGGCGGCCGCATGCTGGAGAACGTGATCCGCTGCGGCGGCACGCCGGTGCTGGTCGAGGACAAGTGGGGCGAGCCGGTCGACCCGCAGAAGGTCGAGGACGCGCTGAAGCAGAACAAGGACGCGAAGGTCGTCGCCTTCGTGCACGCCGAGACTTCCACCGGGGCGCAGTCCGACGCCAAGCTCCTCACGCAGATCGCGCACAAGTACGGCGCGATGGTGATCGTCGATGCCGTCACTTCGCTCGCCGGCACGCCGGTGAAGGTGGACGAGTGGGAGATCGACGCGATCTACTCGGCGAGCCAGAAGTGCCTGTCGTGCACGCCGGGCCTGTCGCCGGTCTCGTTCTCCGAGCGCGTGGTCGAGCACGTGAAGAAGCGCAAGGACAAGATCCACAGCTGGTTCATGGACATGAACCTGCTGTTCAACTACTGGACGGCCGGCACGCGCACCTACCACCACACCGCGCCGACCAACTCGCTGTTCGCGCTGCACGAGGCGCTGCTCCTGATCCGCGAAGAAGGGCTCGAGAACGCCTGGGCGCGCGCCACGCGCCATCACCTCGCGCTGAAGGCCGGGCTCGAAGCGATGGGCATGAAGATGCTGGTGGCCGAGAAATACCAGCTGCCGCAGATGAACGCGGTGAAGTGCCCCGAGGGCGTGAACGAAGCCGAGGTGCGCAAGACGCTGCTCAACGAGTTCGGCATCGAGATCGGCGCCGGCCTCGGGCCGCTCGCCGGCAAGATCTGGCGCATCGGCCTGATGGGCTACAGCTGCCGCCCGGACAACGTGATGCTCTGCCTGTCGGCGCTCGGCTCGGTGCTGTCCGACATGGGCATGCCGGTGCACGTGGGCGATGCCGAAGCCGCGGCGCACGGCGCCTACGCGCAGATGCACGTGCGGGACGCGCAACGCAAGAAGAGGGCTGCCTAGGAACTTGCAATACCAGATTGAAGCTGACGACGAATTCCTGCGGGTCACCGTCAGCGGCAGAGATTCCGATCGGCCGCCTTCCGAGATATGCAGCGCTGTGCTTGCCGAGAGCCGCAAGCGCAATCGCAAGCGCATCCTGATCGAGCTCGACCAGAAATTCCCGCTCTCGCCGACCAGCCAGTTCCAGCTGGTGACCAACCTGCCGAAGATCGGCTTCACTGCCGACGAGCGTGTCGCGCTCGTGCACCGCACCGCGGAAGCGCAGAGCGCGAATCAGTTCGTCAATCTGGTGGCGCGCAACCACGGTGTGATGGTGCGCAACTTCACCGGCGTCGAGGCGGCGATGGACTGGCTGCGGGGCGCAGCGGACTAGTCGGGGCCTGGATACCCTGACTCACGCGCTCTGCGGAGCGCTGCTCGCCAGGGCAACGGCTCCGAGGGACGCGCCGCCCCGTTCACTGCCGAGGCGCATCGCTGCAGGCTTCTTCGCCTGCGCCGCGCCCGACCTCGACTTCGTGGTCAGCTTCGTCGGACCGGTCGAATATGTGCTCTCGCACCGCGGCGTCACCCACTCGCTCCTCCTGCTGCCGGCGTGGGCGCTGCTCTATTCCTGGATCCTCGCGAAGCTGCTGCGCGAGCCCGACCGGGAAGGAAAGGCAGGCTGGCGCGCGCTCTACGGCCTGACCGCGCTCGCACTCGCCGCGCATATCGCCGGCGACCTCATCACCAGCTTCGGCACCATCATCCTTGCGCCGCTCTCCGACTGGCGCGCGCGCATCGGCACCACCTTCATCATCGACCTCTGGTTCAGCGGCATCATCGTCGCCGGACTGCTGTTTTCAATTCTCTTCAGGAAAACGCGCATCCCAGCCGTGCTGGCGAGCGTGGCGCTGTGCGGCTACGTCGCTTTTCAGTACCTGCAGAAGCAGCGTGCGCTCGAGTTCGGCGTCGAGTACGCGAAGTCGCAGGCCCTGCGCGATGCGAAGGTCACGGTCCACCCGAGGCCGGTCTCGCCTTTCAACTGGACGGTGTTCGTGAGCGACGACGAGGCGCACCGCTTCGCGCATGTCAACCTGGTGCGCAAGGAAGCGCGCCGCTTCCAGCCGGGCGACGGCTTCATTGCGCGCGTCGACTCGCCCTATCTGCCGCTCGAACAGGCGGTATGGGTGACGCGCCGGCGCTACGGAGAGGCGGACAAAGACCTGATCCGCGGCGCGTGGAACTCGGAGCCGCTCGCCTTCTTCCGCTGGTTTGCCGATCTGCCGGCGTTCGACGGCATGAGCCAGGGCTGCGTATGGTTCACCGACCTGCGCTTCCTCACGCCCGGACGAGAGGGCATGCCGTTCCGCTACCGCGTGTGCCGCGACGGCGCGGGCTCGGCCTGGCGGCTGGTTATTTCTTGATCTGGCGGACGAAGCGCTCGGCGAGCTGCGGCTGGCTCGAGTAGGCGTCGAGCACCGGCTGCATCTTCTCGCTCAGCGAATCGAGGCGCTCGGCCGGCGCCGGGTGGGTCTTGAACATCAGCGCGAGCGCCGAGTCCTGTGCGTTCATCGCCTGCAGCGTCTGCAGCACCGACGGCAGGCCGTAGGCGTCGTAGCCGCCGCGCGCCGCGATCACCACGCCGAGGCGGTCGGCTTCGAGCTCGTCGGACTTGTCCAGCCCGCGGCTGTACATCTCGGTGCCGAAGGCGATCAGCTTGTCGCGCGCCGGGCCGGCGCGGTCGCGCAGCGCATGGCCGAGGACGTCGCCTGCCAGCGCGCTCTGCGCGCCTTTCTGGATCGCCTTCAGGTGGTGCTTGCGCAGCACGTGCCCGATCTCGTGGCCGAGCACGCCCGCCAGCTCGGCCTCGCTGCGCATGCGTTCCAGCAGGCCCCGCGTGATGAAGATGGTTCCGCCGGGAACCGCGAACGCGTTGACGTTCGACGAGTCGAGCACGCCGAACTGCCACGGCAAGTCCGGGCGCTCGGTCTGCACCGCGAGCCAGCGGCCGACATTGTTCACGTAGCGCTGCATCCCGGGATTGGCGACCAGCGGCGCCGCGCCCAGCAGGCGCGAGGCGACGTCCTTGCCGATCGCGATCTCCTCGGGCTCGTCGATTTCCTTCACCGCCTTGCCGACGTTCTTGACCGTATCGACCATCCTGTTGATGTCGATGTTGGGCATGCGGAATTGCGCGTGGGCGCCGCCCGCGGCGACCAGCAGCGCCAGAATCACCAGGACTCTCATTTAGGGTAGGCCACGGAAGTCGGAGCCAGCTTGCCCTCGGTCGCAAAACTGGCGGCCGCTTCCCGGTTGGCGGCAAACTTCTCCAGCTTGGCGAGCTCGGCGGGATTGGGCTGCGCGTTCGCGATCTGGTCGGCGTCGAGGCCGCGCACGCCGGTGGTCGTCTGTGTGCCGCTGGTACCGGTGCGCGCGACGTTGAACGCCTGCGTCAGGCCGCTCGCGCCGGGCTTGGCGGTGGTTGCGCCGCCGAGGCGCAGCGACAGCATGCGCACCCAGCCTTCGCCGGCGCTCGTCTTGACGCGGGTCCAGCCGCCCTTGCGCTCGAGCGCATCGACCGCGGTGTTCTCCGGCAGCGTGGCGAGCGTGGCGGCGTCGGTGGCCGGCGCCTGCTTCATTTCGACCTCGCGGATCACGCTCGCGGGCTCGGCCGCGGCAATGAGCGGCAGCAACAACAGCAGCACAAGAATTCTCATGTCTTCCGTCGTGGTTCGAACAACTCGACCGCCTGCGTGCGGCCTTTGACTTTATAGGAACCGGCCGGGTCAAAGTCAAAGGCATTACCGCACTTCTCCATCGTGTCGCGCGAGACCAGGATGCGGCGCTGCGCGTCCTTGGTGAGACCCTCGATGCGGCTCGCGAGGTTCACCGTGTCGCCGATCGCGGTGTACTCCAGGCGGCGCTTCTGCGAGCCCATCAGCCCCACCACCGCCGGCCCGGAGTGCAGGCCGATGCCGACGTCGAAGTCGGACTGCTCCGCGCCAAGCTCGCGCTTGAATGCCTGCAGCGTGTCGGCCATGTCCAGCGCGCAGGCGACGGCACGCTGCGCGTGGTCGGGCTGGTCGAGCGGCGCTCCCCACATCGCCATGATGCAGTCGCCGATGAACTTGTCGAGCGAGCCGCCGTGGCTGAAAACGACATCGACCTGCAGGGTGAAGTAGCGGTTGAGGAGCGCAATGACCTCCTCCGGGCTGCGCGTTTCCGACAGGGTGGTGAATCCCCGGATGTCGGAGAAGAGCAGCGTCACTTCGCGCCGGCCGGTCTCGATCCCGCCCAGCTCGACCAGCTGCCGGGCGACGTGGGGGTTGGTGAAACGGGAGAACTGCGCCATCGCCGCTTCCCGTTCCCGTCGCGCACGCAGGTACTCCGCGAGTCCGGCGGCGGCATAGAAGGTCCAGGCCGCAACGAGCGGCGTAAGCATCGGCAACAGGATTCGCTGGCCGACGAGAAAATACTGGCCCGCTAGCAGCAGCACGGTGACTACGGCGAGCGCCGCACCGGTCGCACGCGCGTCGACCGCTTTACGGAAGGCGAGGTAGAGCAACAGCACGAGCGCGGCGCCGATGGCTGCCGGTAGCCACGGCGAGGCATAGCGCATCGACCGCCCGCTCTTCAGGTTCTCGATCGCGGTGCCGAGAATCTCGGCGCCCGAATGCCGGCTGTGGATTGGCGTGACGCGTTGATCGTGCAGGCCGGTGGCGGCGGTACCGATGATCACGATCTTGTTGGCGAACTCGTCCGCCGGGCGCTTGCGCGCGGAGCGCTTGAAATCCTCGTACAGTTCCGCGTAGGAGACGCGCGGGAAGGCATTCGCGCGACCGCGCCAGGCGAGCACCAGATCGTCCGCATCCGGTACCGGATAGCCGAGGCCGCTGGCGACGCGCGCTGGCAGCGACGGGATCTGCCAGCCGCCGACGGTCTCCCGCAGCAGGTAGCGCCGGCCGACGCCGTCGGGGTCCTCGGTGAAGGTGATCAACCCGACGCGCCATTGCTCCGGCGGCAGGATCAGCGGCGGTACCACAGCGACGCGCGCCTCGGGATCCGCGCTCGCCGTCTTCGAGAAGCCGAGGGCGCCGGCGACCTCGGCGATGCGTGCGCCCTTGGGATCGCGCTCCACCGGCAGGCGCAGCAGCGGGAAATAGGTGTTGCCATGCTGCGCGACGGTCTCGGCGAACGCCGCGTCGTCCTGCGGCCGGAACTGGTCGGGCTCGGTAAACATGATGTCGAACACGACCGCGCGCGGTTTCTGCGCCGCGAGGCCCTCGAGCAGCTCGGCGTGCACTACGCGCGGCCAGGGCCAGCGCCCGGCCTCTTTCTCCATCGAGACCAGGCTGTTCTCGTCGATGTTGACCAGCACGATGTCCGGGTCGGGCGGCAGCTCGGCGGCGTGCGAGCGCACCAGGGTGTCGAGCAGCCGGTTGTCGAGCGACTGAAGCGAGTGCAGCAAGCCGAGCTCGAGCGCGAGCAGGACCAGCACCGAGCTCGCGATCAGCGCCAGGCCGCGCTTCATCGGCCGGCCATGGCTTCGCGCAAGGTGTGCAGCAGCTCGACGCTGGCGTCGATCTCGTCGCGGTTGATCGAAACGCTCTCGACGTTCACGCCCAGGGGTACCTGGCCGGCATAGCCGCCATCCAGGATACGCCGCAGGTTGTCGCGGCAGATCTCGATCGATTTGGCGAGTGGGTTCGCCGCGCCCAGGATCGCGCGCTCGGTCTCCGGCGCGATGTTCACGCCGAGCCAGCGCATGAAGGTCAGCGTCTTCTCGCGCCCGCACGGCGCGAAGGTGAGCACGATGCGCTTTGGCTGCGCGCCTGCGCCGCGGCAGTCGCGCAGATAGTCGGCGAGCAGGCGCCGCGTGGGCGCGGCGTGGTAGACCGCCTGCGAGATGAAGTAGCCGCAGCCCTCGATTCCCTTGGCGAGCAGGCGCGCCGCTTCGCTGCGCTGCTCGTCGTGGCGCTCGGCGATCACCACGCCGCCGACGATGAACGCCGGGTTCTCCGAGGCGATGCGGATCGCGCGCGACAGCGGCAGCGGATAGCGCACGCCGGACGCAGGTCGGCCGACGATCGACAGGAATTGCACGCTTTTTTCGGATTCGGCGAGCCACTTGCGCCATTGAGGCTCATCCATCGTGCCGAGCGCCTTGTACACGACCGTTGGAAGGCGGAAGAACCGGGCGTAGTCGCGCGGATCGATGGTGCGAATGAAAGGGAACGGACGCGGCGCCAATGTGCGCCCGGTCTCGTCCTGGATGTCGTAGACCACCACGCCGTCGAGCGGCAGGCCGGCGAGCCGCGCCGCGAGCTTGTCCGCCGCGCTGTCGACCTGCTCGGGCGGGGTGCCCTCGCGCGGCGGGGTCGTGCCGTAAAGCAGGACCTGCTGCGCGGGGTCAAGAAGCTTTGCGCGCAGATCCATTCACGAACGGTTTCAGCGCGGCGAACACTGCGCGATTCACCGGTGCGTCGATGCCCGCCTCGCGCGCCATGCGGGCCACGCCGCCGCAGAGCCAGGGCGCTTCCAGCTTGCCGCCGGCCTCGAGGTCGTGCAGCAGCGAAGCGCGCATATCGGCGTGCAGGCCGTCGGCGAAGCGCAGGCGCTCCTCGACGAAATTGTCGGCGAGCGCCACGCCGCGCGCGCGGCCGACCTTCCAGGTCTCGCGCATCGCCTGCTCGAACAGCCAGCGCAGGTCCGGGTCGGCGCGCACCACGCCGATCGGCGCGCGCGCCGCCGCCGTGGCGCTCGACAGCCCGACCAGGAACACGAACTTCTCCCAGTTCGCCTTGACGATGTCCTCCGGGATCTCGGCCTGGATTCCGGCATTTCGACAAACGGTCAAGAACGCCAGGGCACGCTCGCGCTGGGTCTTCATCAAAGGACCAAACTGGATGCGCGCCATCTGGCCGGTGTGCTCGATCACGCCCGGCGACTTGATGTGGGTGGCGATGTACGCCGAGCCGCCCATCACCGACGGCTCGGGCAGCACTTTGCGCAGGCGCTCGATCGACTCGACGCCGTTCTGGAACGGGATCACGAGCGTATCCGGCCCGACGATCGGCTTGATCTGCGCCGCGGCGCTCTCGGTGTCCCAGAGCTTGACCGCGAACAGCACCACGTCGGCCACGCCGGCCTTGGCCGGATCCTCGAACACCTTCACCTCCAGGCGTGCGTTGCCGTGCGGGCTCTCGACGATCAGGCCGTGCTTGCGGATGGCCTCGAGGTGGCGGCCGCGGGCGAAGAAGCTGACGTCGTGCCCGGCTTGCTGCAGCCGGGCGCCGAAGTAGCCGCCGACGCCGCCGGCGCCCATGGCGGCGATGCGCACGCTAGTACCGGTAGTGGTCCGACTTGTACGGACCTTCCTTCGGCAGTCCCACGTAGCGCGCCTGCTCGTCGGTCAGGTCGGTGAGCATCGCGCCGAGCTTGGAGAGCTGCAGGCGCGCCACCTTCTCGTCGAGCTGCTTGGGCAGGATGTAGACGCCGACCGGATACTTCGCGGTGTTGCCGTAGAGCTCGATCTGCGCCAGCACCTGGTTGGCGAACGACGAGCTCATCACGTACGACGGGTGGCCGGTGCCGCAGCCGAGGTTCACCAGGCGGCCCTCGGCGAGCAGGATGATGCGCTTGCCGTCGGGGAAGATGATGTGGTCGACCTGCGGCTTGATGTTGTCCCACGTGTACTGCTTGAGCGACGCGACGTCGATCTCGTTGTCGAAGTGGCCGATGTTGCAGACGATGGCGTTGTTCTTCATCTTCTGCATGTGGGCATGGGTGATGACCTTGTAGTTGCCGGTGGCGGTGACGAAGATGTCGGCCTTGTCCGCGGCGTACTCCATCGTCACGACCTTGTAGCCTTCCATCGCCGCCTGCAGCGCGCAGATCGGATCGATCTCGGTGACCCACACTTGCGCCTGCAACCCGCGCAGCGCCTGCGCCGAGCCCTTGCCGACCTCGCCGTAGCCCGCGACCACGGCGACCTTGCCTGCCACCATCACGTCGGTCGCGCGCTTGATGCCGTCGACCAGCGACTCGCGGCAGCCGTAGATGTTGTCGAACTTCGACTTGGTGACCGAATCGTTGACGTTGATCGCCGGGAACAGCAGCCGCTTCTCCTTGTGCATCTGGTAGAGGCGGTGCACGCCGGTGGTGGTCTCTTCGGTCACGCCCTTGATGTCCTTGCCGACGCGCGCATACCAGCCCGGCTCGGCTGTCAGCTTTCTCTTGATGGCGTTAAAGAGAGAAATCTCTTCTTCGCTGCTCGGGTTGGACAGCACGCCGGCGTCCTTGGCGGCGCGTGGTCCGAGATGCACGAGCAGCGTGGCATCGCCGCCGTCGTCGAGGATCATGTTCGGCCCTTTGTCGCCGAACTCGAAAATCTTGTGCGTGTACTCCCAGTACTCGTCGAGCGACTCGCCCTTGTAGGCGAACACCGGGATGCCGGCGGCGGCAATCGCGGCCGCGGCGTGGTCCTGGGTAGAGAAGATGTTGCAGGACGCCCACCGCACCTCCGCGCCGAGCGCCTTCAGCGTCTCGATCAGCACCGCGGTCTGGATCGTCATGTGCAGCGAGCCGGCGATGCGCGCGCCTTTCAGCGGCTGCTTCGCGGCGAACTCCTTGCGGATCGCCATCAGCGCCGGCATCTCGGACTCGGCGATGGCGATTTCCTTGCGGCCCCAGTCGGCGAGGGCGAGATCCGCGACCTTGAAATCGGTGAATTTCGAATCGATCTTCATCTGTTTTCCGCTCCTGAAATGAAAAGCGCCCGCACCGTTTCCGATGCGAGCGCCGTTGTATTTAGCTGAGCCTGACCCCCTCTGACATTGCAGGGGACGCAACGCTCCTCAGCGGGGCGAATTATACCCTGTTCAACTGCGTGCAATCCCGGCAAGCTTGATCCGTGCCGTCGTCCCTTTTCGCCAGCGTGGTGTTCCTGAAGATCCAGGACTTCGCGCGCCGTTCCGCCACCGAGCAGGCGCGCCTGCGCGCGCAGCTGCAGGCGGTGGTGGCGGTCACCGCGGCGGAAATCCCGCCCGCGGGACGGGTGATGCTCGACTCGGCCGACGGCGCCGCGATCGTGGTGCTCGATGATCCGCGTGCCGCGCTGCGCCTCGCTGAGCGCGCGCTCACCGCGACCGCGGCCGGGCTGCCGTTGTCCGCGGGTCTCAACCACGGCGCACTGCAACTTGCCGGCCGCAAGGGCGGGGAAGGCATGACCGGAGACGGCATCGCGGTGGCCGCGTCGGTTGCCGCGTTCGCGCCCGCGGCGCGCCTGCTTGCTTCGCGCGCGTTTCGCAACGCGCTGGCGGAGTTTTCGCCCGGACTGGAATCCTTGCTCGCGCCGGCGGGCACGTTCAACGATCCCGGCCTGCGCGCGCACGAGCTGTTCAAGCCCGACGAGAAGGCGCCCGCGCGCCGCAGCCTGCGCTATACCGCCGCCGCGATCGTGGTCGCGGTCGCGTTGGTCGGCGGCGGTATCACGCTGCGCAACTCCAACGGCAACCAGCAGCCGTTCGTCGACGCGATGATGGCGAAGTATCCGTATTGGAAGGCACTGGTGCAGCGGGTGAGCTACTAGTGGCCAAGGCTCTCAAGAAGATCGGCCGCTACAAGATCCTGAGCGAGCTCGGGCGCGGCGCGATGGGCGTGGTGTACAAGGCCGAGGACCCGAACCTCGACCGCACCGTCGCGCTCAAGACCATCATCCTCGACAAGGACGCCGAGGGAAAGGCCGAGTACCAGAAGCGCTTCCTGGTCGAGGCCAAGGCCGCGGGCAAGCTCAACCATCCGCACATCGTCACCACCTTCGATTACGGCGAGGCCGACGGCGTGGCGTACCTGGCGATGGAGCTGCTCGAGGGCACCGATCTGCGCAAGCGCGTGGCGCAGGGGCCGATCCCGGCGATCGAGGCGGTCGAGATCGGCTGCCAGGTGGCCGAGGGCCTCGCCTACGCGCACCACCGCGGCATCGTGCATCGCGACATCAAGCCCGGAAACATCATGCTGCCCGACCGCGGCGCGGCGAAGATCATGGACTTCGGCCTCGCGCGCATGCGCGTCGCCGACCACAAGACGAGCACCGGCATCGTGCTCGGCACGCCGCGCTATATGTCGCCCGAGCAGATCACCGGCCAGCCGGTCGACCAGCGCTCCGACATCTTCTCGCTCGGCATCGTGGTGTGGGAGATGCTCACCGGCAAGCGCCTGTTCTCGGGAACCGAGATGCCGCAGGTCAGCCACAGCATCACTTACGACGAGCACGTGCCGCCGACGCGCATCAACCCGGAGCTGCCGTCGATGCTCGACTTCGTGGTGGCGCGCGCGCTGAAAAAGGATCCGGCGGTGCGCTACCAGGACGCGGACGAGATGGCCGCCGACCTGCACACCTGCCTCGCCGAGCTGCGCGGGCGCCAGGCGGATCCGTCGGATCCCGATTCGGGCAGCAAGACGCTCAAGCTCGACGTCGACGGCGAGCCGACGCTCACCGCACCGGCGGCGGTGATGATCGCGCAGGACACGCGCCTGCCGGTGTCGCGCCACTTCGATTCGACCGCAGCGCTGCGCCGCCTCGGGAAAGCAAAGGGCGGGCGCGCGCCCAGGCCGGTGGGATTGCTGCGCCGGCTCTTGGTGGACGCGCCCGCACGGCGGCTGTTTCTCGTCACACTGATCGCCGCCGCCGCCGGCGGCTTCATCGCTTACGTCTAGACCAGAGCGGCCTTTACCTTCCCGGGAGTAAACGGCAGGTCGCGCAGGCGCTTGCCGGTGAGACTCGCGATCGCGTTGGCGATCGCCGCCGCAGTCGGGCCTTGCGAGCCTTCGCCCACACCGAGGAACGGCTGATCGGGCTGGTTGAGGAGCAGCACGTCGACCGGCGGCACTTCCTCGAAGCGCATGATCGGATAGTCGTTCCAGGAGCGCGTGCGCACGCGCGTGCGGTCGAAGCTCACCGCTTCCTTCAGCGTCCAGCTTGCCGACTGGATGAAGCCGCCCTCGATCTGGTTGACGATGCCGTCGGGGTTCACCACCTGGCCGGCATCCACGCCCGACACCGCGCGCAGCACGCGCGCTGCGCCCGTCGAGCGGTCGATCTCGACCTGCGCCGCGACCGCGCAGTAGCAGCCGATGTTCTTGTAGCGCGCGTAGCCGAATCCCCAACCTGTGTTGCCGCTCTTCCATCCGGCCCTTGCCGCCGTTGCTTCGATCACGGCGCGGGCGCGAGGATCTTTCATGTGGCGCAGACGGAACTCGACCGGATCCACGCCGGCGGCGAGCGCCGCCTCGTCCATGAACGACTCGAGCGCGAACACGTTGCCGTAGCCGCCTAGCGTGCGCAGCGCCGAGGTGCGCAGCGGCGAGTCGACGATGAAATGCTTCGCGACCTTGACGCTGGGGAAGTCGTAGCCAGGGATGGCGTTGCGATCCGAGCCGCCGGAGGGCAGCGGCACGTCGCCCACCGGCGCCGCGCCGACCGGCTTCTCCAGGTGGCGCGCGGCGAGCGTGTGCGAGCCCTTCGACTGGCCGGGGCGGCGGCTGTGCGGATGGCTCCACAGCTCGTGCGACCAGCTCACGACGTTGCCCTGCGCGTCGAGCGAGGCGCCGAGCTGCATCACCATCGCCGAGCCGTAGGGCTCCCACATGAACTCGTCGTCGCGCATCCATTGCAGCTTTACCGGGCGGCCGTTGGTGGCGCGCGCGAGCAGCGCCGCGTCGAGCGCCACGTCGTCGGCGCCGTTGTGGCCATAGCAGCCCGCCCCTTCGGCGTGCGTGCAGCGCACGGCCGAAGGCTCGATGCCGAACACGTTGGCGAGATCACCGCGCAGCGGGTACACGCCCTGGCTGTGCGTCCACACGCGCAGCTTGCCGTCGGTCCACTGTGCGACCGCGCACGACGGGCCGATCGAGCCATGCAACTGGAACGGACGCGTATAGCGGGCTTGCAGCGTCTTCGCCGCCGGCGCCGCCGTCGCCGAAGTTCTGTCGACCATCACCTGCGCCGGCACGTCGAGCGACTGCATGTGCTGGTAGAGCTCGGCGCCCGAAGGCGGCAGCGTGGCGCTTTCCTTCCACAGCGCGCTCTTGGCGAGCGCGGCGCGCGCCTTGATCGCCTGCTCCTCGCGCTCGGTCGCCACGGCGAGGAAGTCGCCATCGCGCACGATGGCCACGAAGCCATTCATCTTGCGCACCGGCGCTTCATCGACCGAGACCAGCTTCGCGCCTGGTGACGGCGGGCGCACCACGCGGCCGAACACCATGCCAGGCAGGCGGATGTCCTGCACGTAGGCGGCGCCGCCGGTGAACTTCTTCGGAATGTCGTGGCGCGGGATGCTCTTGCCGACCCATTTGTGCTCGGCGGGCGGCTTCGGCTTCACGCTCGCGGTCGCTTCCTTCTTGAGGTCGATCTCGCCAGCCAGCGTCCAATAGGTCAGCGAGTCGTTGATCGTCCCGTCGACGACTTTCAGCTCCTGGGTGCCGAGCTTGGCCGCCGCTGCGGCGAGCAGCAGCGCGCGGGCTTCGGCACAGGCGAAGCGCACCGCGGTGCCGCTGTTCTGGACCGACAGGCTGCCGGCGGTCTGGCCTTCGTTCGGCGTAAGCGCGGTGTCGCCATGCACCATGCGGATGCGCTTCAGATCGACGTCGAGCTCGTCGGCTGCAATCTGCGCCAGCGCAGTGCCGATGCCCTGGCCGAGCTCGATCTTGCCGGTGAAGATGGTCACGGTGCCGTCCGGGTCGATGCGCAGCCAGGCATTGAGCATGCGATTACCGCCGAGGCTGCCGGGCAGGCTCGGCGCGGCCGGGGCCTGGGCGAATGCGTCGAGCGAAAACGCGATGACCAGGGCGCCGCCGGTCTTGAGGAAGTCGCGGCGCGAGGTCATGACTGCATCTCCTTCGCCGCTTTTTGCACTGCGCGCACGATGCGGTTGTGCGATGCGCAGCGGCAGAGATGGCCGTTGAGCGCCCGCCGAATATCGTCATTGGTGGGGCGGGGGTTCTTCGCCAGCAGCGCCTTGGCCGACATCACCATGCCGTTACCGCAGTAGCCGCACTGGCAGGCCTGCTCTTCGATGAAGGCTTTCTGCAGCGGATGCAGGTTCTGCTCGGTGCCGAGGCCTTCGATGGTCTCCACCGCGCCCTTGACGGTGGACACCGGGGTCACGCACGAGCGCACCGGGCGGCCGTCGACCAGCACGGTGCAGGCGCCGCATTGCGCGAGGCCGCAACCGAACTTCGGTCCGTTCAGCTCGAGATCGTTGCGCAGGACATATAGCAAAGGCGCGTCGGCATCGACCGACACTTCGCGTGCGGTTCCATTGACGCGCAAGGTGAATTTGGCCATGGCTTTCCTCCTCCCGAAGCAGGCACGGCCATCATATTCCTAATCTTCGAACGTGATGAGCCCCATCCCGGTCGTCATCGGCGCGTAGTAGTGCCGGTGCACACGCCTTGCTTTCGGCGACAGCGCGCCGCGCATGGTGAGCCACATGATCAGCTCGACCGCCTCGGCGCCGGCCTCTTCCATGATCTTGTGGTGCGACAAGCTGGCGAGGTTTTCCGGATTTTTTTCCAGTTCATCCAAAAACCACTGGTCGAACTTCTCGTTCATGAAGCCGAAGCGCTTGCCTTGCAGCTGGTGCGACATGCCGCCGGTCCCCAGCACCACGACCTTCAGGTCTTGTGGGTATGTAGAAATTGCATTCCTTAGAGCCTGTCCCAATCGGTAACAGCGTCGCGCGGTCGGCAGCGGGTGCTGAACTACGTTCACCTGCAGCGGCACGCTCTTCACCGGCCAGCCCGACGAGGTATGCGGAAAACACAGGTTCATCGGTACCAGGAAGCCGTGCTCCACGCCCATCTGCTGGCAGACGGTGAGGTCGAACTCCTGGTTGATGAGCTCCTCACACAGGTGAGTGGAGAATTCCGCATCCCCGGCCACCGCCGGCAGCGGCCGCGTGCCGAAACCTTCGTCGGCGATCGCGTAGCTGTCGGCCGCGCCGAGCGCGAAGGTCGGGTACTTGTCGAAGGTGAACTCGGCGACATGGTCGTTGTAGACCACGATCGCCACGTCGGGCTTGAGCTTCGCGAGCCATTCGCGCACCGGCACATAGGCGTCGAACAGCGGCTTCCATGCCGGATCGTTCTCGCGCTTGCGGTCGACGACCGGGCCGACCGAGGGGACGTGCGACAGGCCGATACCGCCGACGATCCTTCCCATCAGACGGCCCCGCTGATATTCCTCGTCTTGAGGAACTCCTCGTAGGTCTCGCCGCGCATCTGCGCCCCCATGCGGTAGAGGCTGTTGCCGCTCGCCGAGCCGATCTTGAGCATGGCGTAGATGTTCATGCCGGCCTCGATCAGGCCTTTGAAATCGCGGCTGCGAATCAGATGTTTTTCCTGTTCATTCAAAGAGAACCTTTCCATAAAGGCTTCTTCGTCCTTCTTGAACGCCTCGCGCTCGGCAGGCGAGCAGAGCGCTGCGCACATCCGGTTCAGCCGCTGGCCGCGCCGCGACAGGCGCAGGTCGAAGATGCTGGTGTCCGGAATCGCCTTCAGAGCTTGCCCCAGACCTCTTTCGCGGTGTCGATGCAGAGCTTGAGCTTCGCCTTCTCCTGCTGGACGGTCAGATTGTTGCCATGGTGCGTGCTGGAGAAGCCGCACTGCGGGGAGAGGCACAGGTTCTCGAGGGATACGTATTTGGTCGCCTGCTCGATTCTCCTTTTCAACTGGTCTTTCGATTCCAATTCCGGAACCTTGGAGCTCACGAGTCCCAGCACCACGCGCTTGCCCTTCGGAATGTGGCGCAGCGGCTCGAAGCCGCCCGAGCGCTCGTCGTCGTACTCGAGGAAGAAAGCGTCGACGTCGATGGTCGAGAACGCGGTCTCGGCCACGTAGTCGTAGCCGCCCTTCGCGAGCCAGGTGCTGCGGAAATTGCCGCGGCAGGTGTGGATCGCGACCGTCATGTCGTCGGGCACGTCGCGGATCGCGTCGTTCACCGCTTGCGCGTAGACCGCGACGTCCTTCTTCGGATCGTCGCCGAGCCTGCGGAAGGTCTCCTGCACGTTCGGGTCGCCGAACATCGCTATCGTGGTGTCGTCGATCTGCAGATAGCGGCAGCCGGCCTTGTAGAGATCGGCGATCTCTTCGCGGTAGCACTGCGTCAGGTCGGCCCAGAATTCCTTCTGGTCAGGGTAGGTTTTCCGGATTGATTCGCGGTCGCCGCGCGCGTGCAGCATGGCGGGCGAGGGCATAGTGAACTTCGGGGTTCCGTTCTTCACTGCGCTTTTCAGAAACTGAAAATGCGGAACCATGCTCGGCTTGGTGCGGCGCAGCTGGCGCTTGACGAACATCGTCGGCGGCTTCGCTTCGACGCCCTTGAACTGCACGCCGTGGTACGAATCGCCCTCGCGCTGCAGCTCGATGCCGTCGAAGCCGGCGATGAAATCGATATGCCACCAGTCGCGGCGGAACTCGCCGTCGGTGATCGACGGCAGGCCGAGATCCTCCTGCAGCTTCACCACCTCGCGGATCAGGCGGTCTTCGGCCTGCTTGAGCTTGCCGGCGTCGGCCTTTCCCATGCGCACCTGCTCGCGCAGGTCGTGCAGCTCATGCGGGCGAAGCAGGCTGCCGACGTGGTCGGCCCGGAAAGGCGCACCCATTAGACGGTGGCCTTGCTGCGCCAACCTTCGTGGTACGTCGTCTGCGCCATCTTGGAGTACGGCGCAGGGCTCACCTTGGCGCGGATCTCGAGCTGCTTGTGGCGCTCGACGGTGGGCTTCTTCGTGCCGCCGCCTTCCTCGCCCCAGACCAGCTTCACTTCGGTGCCGAGCTCGACGTTCGCGTCGACGATGCCGAGCGAGAGCATCGAGCGCTCGTTGTAGCTGTAGCCGGAGAACATGTTGAGGCCCACCTGCTTGCCGTTCAGCATGATCCTGTCGTACGAGGCGGAGGTGAAGTTGGAGAGCGGCAGGTCGATGAACTTGTACGGGTCGCCCTGCTCTAGCATCGAGCGCCATACCTTCACCACGTCGTCCGGGTTCCAGGCGAAGGTCACCTTGCGGCGGTGCGGCTTGCCGGCCATTTTTTGCAGCGCGTCCTTGCCGATGAAGTCGTGGTCGAACTTGATGAACGAGCCGTAGCCCATCTCGAACGGGGTGACGTAGTAGTCCTCGATGTTCTTCGACACGAAGCTGCCGCCGATCGAGCCGGTCGCTTCGTAGCTGTTGGCCGGCAGCCACTCGCGGTACTTCTTCATCTTCTCGCCGGTGTAGACCGCGGGCAGCGGCGAGGGGATCCAGCCGGATTCGCAGGTGTTGGTCGCGTAGGCGCGCGCGCCGACTTCCTTCAGGCCGAACTCCTTGCCGGCGGCGACGATCGCGGCGCGGATTTCTTCGCGCTCTGCGTAGGGACCCCAGATCTCGAGTCCGGGCGCGCCCGCCATGCCGTGGCGCAAGGTGCGCACCTTGCGGCCGGCGAGGTTCATCGTGCCCATGTGGAAGAACTTCACTTCCGGCATCGGGCCGCCGTTCAGCTTCTCGATCACTTTCCAGGCATTCGGGCCCTGGATCTGGAAGCGGTAGTTGGTGCGGTTGATCGCCAGGCCCTTGGTGTTGCCCGGCGAGCGGTCGTCCTTGCGCGTCTTCACGTTGAAGCCGCCGGTCTCGGCGTGGAACTGGATCCAGCTCGCCGCCGGCGCGCGGCCGACGAACACCATGTGGTTCTCTTCCAGGTGGAACAGGATGCCGTCGCCGATGATGTAGCCGTCGTAGTTGGTCGGCGCGAGCTGCTTGGCGCGGTTCACCGGGAAGTTGGCGAAGCTGTTCATGCCGAGATGGGTGAAGAGCTTCAGCGTGTCGGGGCCCTGCACGTACTGCTCGACCATGTGGTGTGACTGGTCGAACAGCACCGCGCTCTTCGCCCAAGCCGCCTGCTCGTCGCGCCAGTTGGAGAATTCGGACGGCACGACCGGATACACGTAGGCGCCGATCTGCGAGTTGCGCAGCATTTCGACGGGATTGCCAGCCGCCTTGAGGACGTCCTCGAGGTTGCGCATTTGGTTTGCCTCCTCCGATGGGGAGGGCTAATGTAGCGCAATGATTGGATCCAATCCAGCCCTCTACAGTCGCGTTATTGGGCCAGAACCCACGTGATTGGATACAAAAACGTAGCCCTGCGGCTGCGGGAAATGATCCTCCGCGGGGAGCTGCCGCCCGGCGAGCGGCTGGGGGAAGTGGCGCTCGCCGAACGGCTCGGCGTGTCGCGCACGCCGATACGGCAGGCGCTGCCGGCACTTGCGCGCGAAGGCCTGCTGGCGGCTGCGGGCCGGCGCGGCTACGTGGTGCGTTCCTTCAGTCCGCAGGACGTGCTCGACGCAATCGAGACCCGCGGGCTGCTGGAAGGCCTGGCCGCCCGCCGCATCGCGGAGCGTGGGGCGGGTCCCGAGCTTCTGGAAAAACTAAGAGATTGCCTTGCCGAGGGAGATGCCATCCTCGCCAAGCGGCGCTTCGAAAGTGCGGATGAGCAGCACTACAGCGAGATGAACGGCCGCTTCCACGCGCTGATCGTCGAAGGCGCGGGCAGCCGCATCCTGGCCGACGCGCTGGCGCGCAACGACCATGTGCCCTTCGCGTCGGCGAGCGCGGTCGCGTTCAGCCGCGATACCGCGCAGCTGTTACCGGTGCTGAATTACGCGCACCGGCAGCATCACGCGATCGTGCAGGCGCTGGAGAACCGGGAGAGCGCGCGCGCCGAAGCGCTGATGCGCGAGCACGCCACGCCGGTAAAGGAAGTACTAAATCTGAAACTCTAAGCGGCTTGCTTCAGTGCGAGGGCTTTGTCCGTTGCTTCCCAAGTGAAATCCGGATCTTCGCGTCCGAAGTGCCCGTAGGCCGCGGTCTTCTCGTAGATCGGGCGCAGCAGGTCGAGCATCTGGATGATGCCCTTGGGGCGCAGGTCGAAGTGCTGCAGCACGAGCGCGGAGAGCGCGTCGTCCGACATCTTGCCGGTGCCCCCGGTGGTGACCATGACGCTGGTCGGGCGCGCGACGCCGATGGCGTAGGACACCTGCACGGTGCACTTGGAAGCGAGGCCGGCGGCGACGATGTTCTTCGCTACATACCGAGCCGCATACGCGGCCGAACGGTCGACCTTGGACGGATCCTTGCCGGAGAACGCGCCACCGCCGTGCGGTGACGAGCCGCCGTAGGTATCGACGATGATCTTGCGGCCGGTGACGCCGCAGTCGCCCTTCGGGCCGCCGATCTCGAACGCGCCGGTCGGGTTGACCAGGTAGTTCACCTTGCCCTTGACCATGTTCTTCGGCAGCACCGGCTTGATGCAGTCCTCGATGATCGCTTCCTTGAGGCGATGGTGCTCGACGCCTTTGGCGTGCTGAGTGGAGAGCACCACGGTGTCGATCGAGTCCGGCTTGCCGTTGACGTAGCGGATGGTGACCTGCGACTTGGCATCGGGCCGCAGCCACGGCAGCTTGCCGTTGCGGCGCAGCTCGGCCTGGCGCTCGACCAGGCGGTGCGACAGATAGATCGGCAGCGGCATCAGGCTCGGCGTCTCGTCGCAGGCGTAGCCGAACATCAGGCCCTGGTCGCCCGCGCCCTGCTCGAGGTCGAGGCCCTTTCCCTCATCCACGCCCTGCGCGATGTCGGGCGATTGCTGCCCGTAGGCGATGAGCACGGTGCAGGTCTGGGCATCGAAGCCGATGTTCGGGTCGGTGTAGCCGATGCGGCGGATGGTCTGGCGTGCGACCTGGTCGTAGCTCACGCGCGCATTGGTCGTGATCTCGCCGGCGAGCACCACCAGGTTGTCCTTGACCAGGGTTTCGGCCGCGACGCGCGAGGTCTTGTCCTGCTTTAGAATCGCGTCGAGCACGGCATCCGAAATCTGATCCGCGACCTTGTCGGGATGGCCTTCGGACACCGATTCGGAGGTAAACAGAAAATCGCTCATCGCCTGCGCTTCTTCTACGGTTAGGAAGGCCGCAAGGATACCAAAACTTTGCATCGCCTCCCCAGGATTGTCCTCAAAGCGCTCGCAGGTCTTCCGTTGTCGTGGCTGCACGCGTTGGGAACTGTCCTCGGGTGGACTTTGTATGGGATATCCCCCACCTACCGGCGCAATGTGAAGGCGAATCTCGCGCTCGCCGGCTACACCGATGCGAACACGCGGCGCGCGGCGATCGCGAGCGCCGGGCAGATGCTTGCAGAGACCCCGGCGATCTGGCTGCGTCCGCAGGACGAGGTTGCGGGCTTGGTGCGCGACGTCGTGGGCATGGAGGCGGCAAAAGCGGAGCACGACAAGGGCAAGGCGCTGCTCTTCCTCACGCCGCACATGGGCTGCTTCGAGGTCGCGGCGCAGTATGCATCGAAGCACGTGCCGATCACCGTGCTCTACCGCGCGCCGAAGATCCGCTGGCTCGAGCCGCTGATGCGCGAGGGGCGAGGGCGCGGCGACGTGCGCCTGGTGCCGGCCGACTTTGCCGGCGTGCGCGAGTTGTTCGCTGCGTTGAAGCGCGCGGAAGCGGTGGGCTTCCTGCCCGACCAGGTGCCGGGCATCGGCGAGGGCGATTGGGCCGACTTCTTCGGAAGACCGGCGTACACCGCGACGCTCGCGCCGAAGCTTGCGATGCGCCCCGACATCGTCTGCTTTCTCGCCTACGCAAGGCGCCTGCCGCGCGGCGAAGGCTATTCGATCGTGCTGCGGCCATTGCCCGCGGCGCTCCCCGGTGAAAGCGGCCCGCGCCGCATCAACCGCGCGCTCGAATCCCTGGTGCGCGAGTGCCCGGCGCAATATCTTTGGGGCTACAACCGCTACAAGACGCCGCGCGGCGCGAAGCCGAAGCCCAAGTGATCACCAGGCTCGTTTTCGGCTTCATGTGGCTGGTGCGCCTGCTCCCCTTGAGCGTGCAGGCGTGGATCGGCGGCGCCATCGGCACGACGCTGTTCTGGCTGATTCCGGAGCGGCGCAAGGTGACGCGCATCAACCTCGCGAAATGCTTTCCGCAGAAGTCGGCCGATGAACGCGAGCAGCTGGCGCGTGCGCATTTCCGCGTCTTCACACGGGCATTCCTGGAGCAGGGGACTACGTGGTGGTCATCGCCCGAGCGCATCCGGGAAATGGTGCGGGTCGAAGGCATGGAACATTTAAGGGGCCATGCCAAGACCATCGTGTTCTCGCCGCATTTCGTCGGCTTCGAGGCGACGCTCGCGCGCCTCGGGCTCGAGCTGCCGATCTCGATGATGTACTCGCGCCAGAAAAACCCGCTGTTCGAGGCGCGGCTCTACAAAGGCCGCACCCGCTTCGGCAGCGTAATGTTCCCGCGCCAGGCCGGCATCAAGAGAAGCATCGAGATCATCAACTCGGGCACGCTCCATTACTACCTGCCGGATCTCGACTTCGGCCCGAAGCGCTCGGTGTTCGTGCCGTTCTTCGGCGTGCTGGCCGCCACCGTCACTGGGCTGGCGTATATTGCCCGCACCACCGGCGCGGCTGTCGTGCCCTGCGTGACGCGCATACTGCCGGGTGGCGGCGGTTACCGCGCCCGGCTGTATCCTCCGTGGACCGACTTTCCGAGCGGTGACGACCATGCCGACGCGCGGCGCATGATGGCTTTCATCGAGGACCGGATTCTCGAGATGCCCGAGCAGTACTTCTGGCTGCACAAGCGCTTCAAGACCCGCCCGCCGGGCGAAGCGAGGTTCTATTGAAAGTCGCGGTGATCGGCGCCGGTCACATGGGCCGCTTCCACGCAGAGAAGTTCGCGCGCCTGCCCGGCGTGCAGGTCGCCGTGGTCGACCCCGATCCCGCGCGGGCTCCGATTTCGGATTTCAGGAAAGTGCTGGGTGAGGTCGAAGCCGCGGTGATCGCCGTGCCGACCAACCTGCACCATGAAGTGGCGCGCGCATTTCTCGAGCGCGGCCTGCATGTCCTGGTGGAGAAGCCGCTCGCCGCGACGCTCGACGAGGCCGATGACCTGGTGAACCTGGCGTCGAAGAAGAACGCGGTGCTGCAGGTCGGTCACGTGCAGCGCTACAGCAACGCCTTCAAGGCGCTCGCCAAGCGCGTGGAGAAGGCGCTCTACATCGACGCCGAGCGCCTCGCCGGCTTCAAGCAGCGCGGCGCGGAGGTGGACGTGATCCTCGATCTCATGATCCACGACCTCGACCTCGCGCTTTCGCTCGCGCGCAGCGAGGTGAGCGGGGTCAGCGCCTGCGGCTTCCGCGTGCTGACCAACGACATCGACATCGCCAGCGCGCGCATCGAATTCGCCAATGGCTGCGTCGCCGACCTCTCCGCGAGCCGCGTCAGCCAGTCCGTGGTGCGCAAGTTCCGCGTATTCGAGCCCGGGCTCTACGCCTCGGCCGATCTGCAGGCCGGCAAGCTGCGCTACGTCAGGCAGGAGCGCGGCGAGATCAACGAAACCGAGGAGACGCACGCCGGCGGTGACGCGCTAGAGGCGCAAGCGCAGGCGTTCTTGGCGGCGGTACAGGGCCGCAGTGCGCCGGCGGTGGACGGCGCGGAGGGGCGCCGCGTGCTCAAGCTCGCGCTCGAAATCGGACGCCTGGTGCGAGAGCGCCTGGCGCGCTTTGCCACATGAACCAGCCGGTCAATATGGTGGACCCGGCGGGCGAATACGCCTCGCTGAAGAGCGAGATCGACGCCGCCGTGGCGCGGGTCTTCGGCTCGGGGCGCTTCGTGCTCGGGCCCGAAGGCGAAGCGCTCGAGCGCGAAATCTGCCAGTTCGTCGGCGCCGCGCATGGCGTCGGCTGCAATTCCGGCACCGACGCGCTTCACTTTCCGCTGGTTGCTGCGGGTATCGGGTCGGGCGACGAGGTGGTGGTCCCGGGTTTCACCTTCTTCGCTACGGCAGAAGCAGTGTCGTACACCGGCGCGACGCCCGTGTTCGCCGACGTGGAAGAGGGCACGTTCAACCTCGATCCGAGGTCATTTCAAGAAAAAATAACGAACAAGACCAAGGCCGTGATCGCGGTCCATCTGTTCGGCCAGTGCGCCAACCTGGATGAGATCGCGCGCATCTGCAAAGAAAAGAATCTCCTCCTGGTCGAAGACTGCGCGCAGTGCATCGGCGCCGACTACCAGGGAAAGCGCGCCGGAAGTTGGGGTGACTTCGGCGGGTTCTCGTTCTATCCGACCAAGAACCTCGCCGCCGCCGGCGACGCCGGGCTGATCACCGCGAAGACCGAAGAGCACGCGAAAACGCTGCGCATGCTGCGCCACCACGGCAGCCGGCAGACCTATTTGCACGAGCGCGTGGGCTGGAACAGCCGGCTGGACGAGCTGCAGGCCGCGGTGCTGCGCGTGAAGCTCAAGCACCTGGAGGGGTTCAACGCGGCAAGGCGCAAGGTGGCGCAGCGCTACCGCGAGAAGCTCGCGGGCGCGAAGGTCACCCTGCCCGCCGAGCACGGGCGCGGCACGCACGTCTACCACCAGTTCACCATCCGCAGCGAGAAGCGCGACGCGATCCGCGAGGCCCTCGGCAAGGAAGGCATCGCGAGCTCGGTGTTCTACCCGATGCCGCTGCACCAGCAGCCAGCCTATAAGGGGGTGAAGAGCTCACCTCTCCCCGTGGCAGAAAAGCTCGCGCGAACGGTTCTTTCGCTGCCGATCAATCCGCTGCTCGACGACGCTTCGATCGATCGCATTGCCGCCTGCGTCCGCAAGGCCGCGTGAAGCTGGCGTTCACCAAGATGCATGGCGCCGGCAACGATTTTGTCGTGCTGGACTTCACCCGTGAGCCGTTTACGCTTGATTCGGGACAACTGAAAAAACTTGCCGACCGCCACCGCGGCGTGGGCTGCGACCAGATCCTGGTGGTGCAGAAGCCGGACGACGGCGCCGCGGACTTCCGCTACCGCATCTTCAACGCCGACGGCGGCGAGGTCGAGCAATGCGGCAACGGCGCGCGCTGCTTCGTGAAGTTCGTGCACGCGCGCGGCCTGACCAGGAAGCCGGAAATCCAGGTGCAGACCCTCGGCGGCACCATCCGTCCGCGGCTGGAAGCCGACGGCGAGGTGACGGTCGACATGGGTCAGCCGTCGAAGCCGTCGGTCGAGAAGCTGACCGTGCACGGCCGCCAGATCGAGGCCGTCATCCTGTCGATGGGCAACCCGCACGCGGTGCAGGTGGTGCCCGACGTGGAAAGCGCGCCGGTGGCCACGCAGGGACCGATGCTGGAGGTGCACCCGCGCTTCCCCAACCGGGTGAACGCGGGCTACATGCAGGTGCTCGGCCGCCAGCACATCGCGCTTCGCGTATGGGAGCGCGGCGCCGGCGAGACGCTGTCGTGCGGCACCGGCGCCTGCGCCGCGGTGGTCGCCGGCATTACACGCGGCTTGCTCGACTCGCCGGTGCAGGTCGACACGCGCGGCGGCACGTTGACCATCGCGTGGGCCGGCGGCGACAATCCGGTGTCGATGAAAGGCCCGGCCGTGACCGTGTTCGAAGGTACGATCGAGGTATAACAAGAGCCCGAATGAACGCAGACGACATCGCCCGCTTCCTCCGCACCCACCCGCAGTTCTTCGACCAGCATCCCGAGCTCCTCGAAACGATCAGCGTGCCGCATCCCTACGGCGGGCGCGCGATCCCGCTCGCCGAGCGCCAGACCGTGGCGCTGCGCGAGAAGCTCAAGCTGGCCGAAGGCCGGCTCGGCGAGCTGCTGCAGTTCGGCGAGGAGAACGACGCGATCAGCGAAAAGGTGCACCGCCTGTCGGTGGCAATGACCGGCGCACGCGATTTCCCGTCGCTCGCGACCTCGCTCTACTTCCACCTGCGCGAGGACTTCGCGGTGCCGCACGTCGCGCTGCGCGTCTGGGGCAAGAGCGTGCCGGCCGATTTCGACGAAGCCAAGGCGGTGGACGAGGCGCAGAAGCAGCACGCCGCCACGATGGGCGCCCCGCAATGCGGGCCGGCGAACGGCAACCCGTTCGTTCCCTGGTTCGGCGAGGCCGGCGAGCAGCTGCGCTCGCTCGCGCTGGTGCCGCTCGGCCAGACCTTGGTGTTCGGCCTGCTCGCGCTCGGCAGCGAGGATCCGAAGCGCTTTTTCCCGGAGATGGGCACCCTCTACCTTCGCCGCATCGGCGAGCTATGCGCGGCCGGAGTCACGGCACGACTCTAGCGGCCGAATATCTCGACGCGCTGAAGCACCAGCGCCGGCTGGCGGCTGCGACGCTCGATAACTACTCGCACGCCATCGATCTACTGCTCAAGCTGCACGGCGAGCACGACCTGAAGGCGCTCGAGCCGGCGCATGTGCGCCGCTACGTCGCCATGCTGCACGCCAAGGGCCTGGCACCGCGCTCGCTCGCGCTCACGCTGTCGGCGTGGCGCGGCTGGTTCCGCTGGCTCGCGCGCCACAAGGGCTGGCCCGCCAACCCGGTGCTCGGCATCCGCGCGCCGAAAGCCGCGCGGCCGTTGCCCAAGGCGCTGTCGGTTGAAGCCGCGCAAAGACTTCTGGAAGGGAAAGCCGAGTCTTTACCGGCGATGGCGCGTGACGCCGCGATGTTCGAGCTGCTGTATTCATCGGGCCTGCGCGTCGGCGAACTGGTGGCGCTCGATCTCGCCGACAACCCCGCGCAGGGCGAAGTCACGGTGACCGGCAAGGGTTCCAAGACGCGCACCGTGCCGGTGGGCGCGAAGGCGCGCGACGCGCTGAAGGCCTGGACGCACGTGCGCGCGCAACTCGCCGCGCCGGAGGAGAAGGCGTTGTTCGTCGGTGCGCGCGGCCGCCGTATCGCGCCCGGCACGGTGGCGAGCCGGCTCGGCGCCTGGGCGCGCAGCCGCGGGCTGAATGAGCATGTCCACCCGCACATGTTGCGGCACTCGTTTGCCACGCACGTGCTGCAATCCTCCCAGGACTTGCGCGCGGTGCAGGAGCTGCTCGGCCACGCCAGTATCTCCACGACTCAGGTGTACACCCACCTCGACTTCCAGGCGCTGGCGAAGGTCTACGACGCGGCGCACCCCCGCGCAAAGAAAAAATGAATTCCCTCATCCTCAAGAAGGGCCGCGAGAAGTCGCTGCTGCGCCGCCATCCCTGGATTTTTTCGGGCGCGGTGGAAAAGGCGAGCGGCAAGGCCGGCGAAACGCTGGAAGTCCGCTCCACCAGCGGCAAGGTGCTGGCGCACGCCGCGTACAGTCCGAAGTCGCAGATCCGCGCCCGCGTCTGGACCTTCGATGCCGCCGAAGCGATCGACGCCGGCTTTTTCCGCGGCCGCGTGCAAAAGGCGCTCGCGCTGCGCGAAGGACTGCCGGCGACGAAGCACACCAACGCGCTGCGCCTGATCAACGGCGAGTCGGACGGTCTGCCGGGACTGGTGGTCGACCGTTACGCCGACGTGTTGGTCGCGCAGTTCCTCGCCGCCGGCGTGGAGCAATGGCGCGACGCGCTTCTCGACGCGCTGGTCGAATTCTCCGGCTGCGAGGCGGTGTTCGAGCGCTCGGATGCGGAGGTGCGCAAGCTCGAAGGCCTGGAGCCGCGCGTCGGCTTCGCGCGCGGCAACCGCAACGCCGCGCGCTGCCCGATCATCGAGTACGGCCTGAACTACCGCGTCGATGTCGAGCAGGGCCAGAAGACCGGCTTCTTCCTCGACCAGCGCGAGAACCGGCAGCGCGTGCGCGCGCTCGCCGCGGGGCGCGAGGTGCTCGACGGTTTCAGCTATACCGGCGGCTTCGCGATCAACGCGCTGGCCGGGGGCGCGAAGCGCATCACCGCAGTGGAGAGCTCCGCGCCCGCGCTCGACGTGGCGAAGGAGAACCTGGCCGCGAATCCGCTGGATGCTTCCAAGGTGCAGTTCGTGCAGGCGGACGTTTTCGCCCAGCTGAGAACCTTGCGCGATCAGAACGCGAAGTTCGATCTCATCATCCTCGATCCGCCCAAGTTCGCCCCGACCGCGGCGCAGGTGAGGAACGCCGCGCGCGCCTACAAGGACATCAACCTGTGGGCGCTCAAGCTGCTCGCACCGGGCGGCCTGCTCGCCACCTTCTCGTGCTCGGGCGCGGTGCCGCCCGACCTGTTCCAGTCGATCGTCGCCGGCGCGGCCCTGGATGCGGGCGGCGACGTGAAGATCATCGAGCGCTTCGGCGCAGCGGCCGACCACCCGGTCGCGATCGAATTTCCGGAGGGGGAATACCTGAAAGGCCTGCTGCTGTTAAAGGCAGGATGAAGCTTCTTCTCGTTCCGCTCCTCTGTGCGCTGACCGGCGTCGCCGCCGGGCAGGACGGAAAAATGCGGGTTGCGGTCGAGAACGTTCTCAGCGAGCTTCCGGCCCCGCTGCGCGCGCAGGCGACCAAGCCGTTCGAGGACCGCGACCGCGTGGAATGGCACTACGTTCCTCGCCGCCGTAACGGAGTGTCCTTCAAGGAAATGGACAAACCTGCACGTGACGCAACTCACGCCCTATTACGCAGCGCGCTGTCCGCCACCGGTTACCGGAAGGTCACCAACATTATCGAGCTCGAGCTGGTGCTGCGCGAGATCGAGACTTTCGGCTGGATGCGCGACCAGGAACGCTACCACCTCACGGTGTACGGCACGCCCGACGCCGCGAAGCGCTGGGGCTGGCGTTTCGAAGGCCATCACCTGTCGCTCAACTTCACGCTCGCGGGCGACAAGCTCGCCGTCGACACGCCGAGCTTTTTCGGCGCCAACCCGGCGACGGTGCAGAAAGGCGCGAGCAAGGGACTGCGTGCCTTGGGCGAAGAGCACGATGCGGGCTGGGCACTGCTCGAGTCACTGAGCGCCGCGCAGCGCAAGGAGGCGGTGTTCGAGGAGCGTACCTACGGCGACATCGTCACCGCCAACAAGGACAAGGTCGAGCCGCTCGGCGCAGCGGGCATCTCCGCGGCGAACCTGGATGAGAAGCAGCGCGCGTTGCTGTGGAAGCTGATCGAAACCTATGCGCGCAACTTCGAGCCCGGGCTCGCCGAGGCGCGGCTCGCGCGCGCGAAGCCCGGCCGTGCCGAGGACCTTCGCTTCGGCTGGGCGGGATCGACAGCGCGCGGCAAGCCGCACTACTACCGCGTGCAGGGGCCGCTGTTTCTGATCGAATACGACGCTTCGCAGAACGACGGCAACCACATCCACACGGTGTGGCGCGACTTCGGCGGCGATTTCGGCCGCGATCTGCTGCGCGAGCACTATTCCGCCGCGCGAGGCACGCGGCATTCGCATTAGGTAAAATCCGCTCTTCCCCAAGGAGCACCGCATGCAAGACCGGGACATGGTCCCCGTGACGATCCTTACCGGCTTCCTCGGCAGCGGCAAGACCACGCTGCTCAACCGCATCCTCAAGGAAGACCACGGCCAGCGCATCGCGGTGATCGAGAACGAGTTCGGCGAGAGCGGCGTCGACAGCGAGATCATCGAGAAGTCCGAGGAGCAGATCGTCGAGATGAACAACGGCTGCATCTGCTGCACGGTGCGCGGCGACCTGATCCGCATCCTCGGCACGCTCAAGGAGAAGCGCGACCAGGGCGCGCTCAAGTTCGACCGCGTGGTGATCGAGACCACCGGCATGGCCGACCCCGGGCCGGTGGCACAGACCTTCTTCACCGACGAGGAGATCGGCAACTACTACCTGCTCGATTCGATCATCACCCTGGTCGACGCCAAGCACGCGCCCAAGCAGCTCGACGAGTTCCACGAGGCGCAGGAGCAAGTCGGATTCGCCGACCGGATCCTTCTTTCGAAAACAGACCTCACGAAAGAAGACGAAACGGAACTGCTGATAAAACGGCTCAAGCGCATGAATCCCCGTGCGCCGATCAAGAAGGTGCACTTCGGCAACGCGCCGATCGCGGAAGTGCTCGACATCCGCGGCTTCAACCTGAACGCGATCCTCGAGCTCGATCCCGAGTTCCTGACCAGCATCGCGCACGAGCACCACGACGAGGTCGAGTCGTTCGTGTTCAAGGCCGACAAGCCGTTCGACGGCCAGAAGCTGGAGAACTTCCTCTCGGGAATGATCCAGATGTACGGGCCGGACCTGCTGCGCTACAAGGGCATCCTCTGGTTGAAGGGCAAGAAGGAGCGCGTGGTGTTCCAGGGCGTGCACATGATGATGGGCGGCGACATGGGCAAGCCGTGGGGACCCAAGGAGAAGAAAAGCTCGTTGCTGGTCTTCATCGGCAAGAAGCTCCCCAAAGACCTGTTCATTGCAGGTCTGGAGGAATGCTTAGTTAAGTGATATCGGTCCGCGGCCTCGCGCACCGGTACGGCGAGCAGGCGGCTTTGCGTCTGCCCGATTGGCGAGTCGCGCAGGGCGAGCGCTGGCTGGTGCTCGGTCCTTCGGGCTGCGGCAAGACCACGCTGCTGCACGTCCTCGCCGGGCTGGTGCGTCCGAGCGAAGGCCAGGTCGAAGTCGCCGGAGAGAACCTGCTCAAGCTGGACGGCGCGCGGCTCGATCGCTGGCGTGCCACAACGGTGGGCATCGTCCTGCAGGCCCTGCATCTCGTGAAGCACCTCAGCGTGCGCGACAACCTGCGCCTCGCGCAGTATCTGGCCAAGACACCGCAGGACGACGCGCGCATCGATGACACGCTGGGCGCGCTCGGCGTGGGAGCGAAAAGCGCGCGGCGCCCGAGCGAACTGTCGCAGGGCGAGCAGCAGCGCGTGGCCATCGCGCGCGCGGTGGTGAACCGGCCGAAGCTGGTGCTGGCCGATGAGCCGACGGCGAATCTCGACGATGCCTCCGCAGCGACGGTCGTCGACCTTCTTGCAGACCAGGCGGCGCGCCACGGCGCGACGCTGGTCGTGGCGACGCACGATGCCCGCGTCAAAGGCAAGTTCCGGGAAAGGCTCGAGCTTTGAACCTGGCCACGCTCTCTGCGAGCTACCTGCGCGCGCGGCCGCTGAATACCGCTCTGAGCGTGATCCTGCTCGCGCTCGGGGTCGCCACCATCGTGCTGCTGCTGCTCGTCGTCGGCCAAGCCGAGGAGCGCATGCACCGAGACGCGCGCGGCATCGATCTCGTGGTCGGCGCCAAGGGCAGCCCGATGCAGCTCATGCTCGCGGGGATTTACCACCTCGATGCACCGACGGGGAACATCCCGCTCGCTTCCGCGCGTGCGCTGGAGAAAAACCGATTCATCAAGAAGGCAATGCCGCTTGCCCTGGGCGATAGCTGGAAGGGACACCGCATCGTCGGCGCGGACAAGGCCTATGCGGACCATTACGGCGCGCAGCTGCGCGAGGGACGCTTCTATCAGAAGCCGATGGAGGCCGTGGTCGGGGCCGAAGTGGCTGTGCGCACCGGAGCTGGCGTCGGCAGCACCTTCAAGGGCGCGCACGGCCTGGGCGGCGAGGGCGACGAGCACGAGGACGCGTACACGGTGGTCGGCGTTCTCGCCAAAAGCAATTCGGTGATCGACCGGCTGGTCCTGACCAGCATCGAAAGCGTGTGGGAGATCCACGAGGAACATAGCCAGGGCCACAACCCGCCCAAGGATGAGGCGCGTGAAGTCACCGTTGTGCTGGTGCAATACGCGTCGCCGCTCGCCGCCGCCACGCTGCCGCGCCAGATCAATTCACAGAGCGAGCTGCAGGCGGCATCGCCCGCGTACGAGACCGCGCGCCTGTTCAGCATCGTCGGCGTCGGCATCGATGCGCTGCGCGGCTTCGCGGCGGTGCTGATCCTCGCCGCCGGCCTCTCCGTCTTCATCGCGCTCTACAGCGCGCTCGAGGAGCGGCGTTACGAGCTCGCGGTGATGCGCACGCTCGGCGCGTCGCCCGGCAAGCTGTTCGGCCTGCTGATCGGTGAAGCGTTCGTGCTGTCGCTGCTCGGCGTGGTGCTCGGCCTGTTGCTTGGCCATGGGCTCGCCTCGATCCTGGGCGCGTGGCTCGAACGCCAGCAGCACTATCCGGTCACGGGACTCGAATGGCGGCCCGAGGAGCTGTGGGTAGCCGGAATTGCCTTGGGGGTAGGTGTGGTCGCCGCGATCGTGCCGGCCTGGCGTGCCTACCGGACCGACGTTTCGCGCACCCTCGCCCAGGGGTGATTGCAAAGCCCGCGAAATCGGCAAATACTGTGACCCGATGAATCTCCGGATCCTCATGGCGGGGCTGCTGCTCGCGTTCCCGGCCCTGGCTCAGCACCAGGCGCCCCCCGGCGTCGACCCGAACCAGTTCAAGCCGCTGCCCGAGCGCAAGGACGTGGTGTCCTGGAAGACCTTGTCGCAAGTGGAGCTGGTGAAGCAGAAGGACCGCTACGTGCCGCAGTTCGCCAAGGACGTGAGCGCGCTCGACCAGAAGGAAGTGAAGGTGCAAGGCTTCATGATGCCGCTGGAAGTCGGCGACAAGCAGTCGCACTTCGTGCTGACCGCGATGCCGCAGAGCTGCGCGTTCTGCCTGCCGGGCGGTCCTGAGAGCATGGTGGAAGTGAAGAGCAAGACCCCGGTGAAATACACGTTCGATGCGGTGGTGGTCACCGGCAAGCTGACCGTGCTGAAGGACGATCCCACCGGCATCTTCTACCGCCTGACCGAAGCGGTTCCCACCAAGTAGTTCCGGTCTGTTTCGCAACGCTGTGACCTTGATGTCAGGGCCGCGCGTCCCCACATAAACGGTTCGCAATGGAACAACTGCACGGCACCACTATTCTTTCGGTTCGCCGCGGCGCGAGCGTGGCGCTCGGTGGCGATGGCCAGGTTACGTTAGGCAACGTGGTACTCAAGGGCGGCGCGCGCAAAGTGCGGCGCCTGTACCAGGATCGCATCCTCGCCGGCTTCGCCGGCGGCACCGCCGACGCCTTCACCCTGTTCGAGCGCTTCGAAGCGAAGCTCGACAAGCATCAGGGCAACCTGATGCGCTCGGCGGTGGAGCTGGCGAAGGATTGGCGCACCGATCGCGTGCTGCGGCGCCTGGAGGCGATGCTGGCGGTGGCGGACAAGGAGCGCTCGCTGATCATTACCGGCATGGGCGACGTGCTCGAGCCCGAGCACGGCATCCTCGCGATCGGCTCCGGCGGACCCTATGCGCAGGCGGCGGCACGCGCGCTGGTCGAGAACTCGAATCTCTCTCCCAAGGAAATCGTGGACAAAGCGTTGGCGATCGCCGGCGACATCTGCATTTATACGAATCAGCAAAGATCCATCGAGGTTCTGGAATGAGCGGCATGACGCCGCAGGAGATCGTGCACGAGCTCGACAAGTACATCGTCGGGCAGGCGAGGGCGAAGCGCGCGGTGGCGATCGCGCTGCGCAACCGCTGGCGGCGCCAGCAAGTGGCCGAGCCGATGCGCACCGAGATTACGCCGAAGAACATCCTGATGATCGGACCCACCGGCGTGGGCAAGACCGAGATCGCGCGCCGCCTCGCGCGCCTCGCCGACGCGCCGTTCATCAAGGTCGAAGCGACCAAGTTCACCGAGGTCGGCTATGTCGGCCGCGACGTCGACACCATCGTGCGCGACCTGGTCGAGATCAGCGTGAAGCAGACGCGCGAGCAGGCTACGCGCCGCGTGCGCACGCGTGCACAGGACGCGGCGGAAGAGCGCATTCTCGACGTTCTGGTCGGCGGTGGTGCCGAAGCCGAAGACAACCCCACGCGCCAGAAATTCCGCAAGAGGCTGCGCGAGCACGAGCTCGACGACAAGGAGATCGACATCGAGGTCGCCGCCACCCAGCCGCAGATGGAGATCCTGGCGCCGCCGGGCATGGAGGAGCTCACCTCGCAGATCCAGGGCATGCTCTCCGGGCTCGGCAGCGGACGGCGTCGCCTGCGCAAGATGAAGGTGCGCGAGGCGCTGCAGGCGATCACCGAGGAGGAAGCCGGGCGCCTGGTCAATGACGAGGAGCTCAAGGCGAAGGCGGTAGCGAACGCCGAGCAGAACGGCATCGTGTTCCTCGACGAGATCGACAAGATCACCAGCCGCGGCGAGCTCGCCGGCGCGGACGTTTCGCGCCAGGGCGTGCAGCGCGACCTGCTACCGCTGGTCGAGGGGACAACCGTGTCGACGCGCTACGGCATGGTGAAGACCGACCATATCCTGTTCATCGCCTCGGGCGCGTTCCATATGGCCAAGCCGTCGGACCTGATCCCCGAGCTGCAGGGCCGCTTCCCGATCCGTGTCGAGCTCGATCCGCTGTCGATCGACGACTTCGAGCGCATCCTGGTGGGGACCGATGCCAGCCAGGTGAAGCAGTACCAGGCGCTGCTCTCCACCGAAGGGATGACGCTCGACTTCCGGCCCGACGCCATCCGGCGCCTCGCCGAGCTCGCGTTCCAGGTGAACGAGAAGACCGAGAACATCGGCGCGCGCCGTCTCTCGACCGTGCTCGAGCGGTTGCTGGAGGACATTTCCTTCGACGCCGGCAAGCGCGGCTCGGGTTCGGTGACGATCGACGCGGCTTACGTCGATTCCAGGCTGGCTGACCTGGCGAAGAACGAGGATCTCGCTAGGTTCGTTCTCTAAGCTCGAACTCCAGGCAGGTCCGGCAAAGGCAGGAGCGCCCCGGGATCGGCGCGAGCGGCGGCATTTCCGAGCACCAGCATTTGTCGTCGCGGTTCTTCGCGCCGCAACGAAAGGGCGCGCCGCAGCGCGCGCACCGGTCAGGGGTTGGGAGAGCGGTCTGCAAGCCGGGTCATCGCCTCGCGCAGGAAGGCTACCTGCTCGCGGAAGTTGGTGCAGCCGTCGCAGATCGCGAAGTGCACGCGCAGCTTCACGCGCTCGGCGAAGCCGAGATCACGGTCGAGCCCTCGCGACACCAGTCGCGTTACTTCCCTGCACGACAGCATCATTTCCCGAACCACTCTTTCGTCAGGCATTCACGCAGCGACATGCGGGCGCGGTAAAGCAGCACCCAGCAGTGGGTCGGCGTGATGGCGAGTTCCTTACAGATCTCGTCAGTTTCCAGTCCCATGTGCTCGCGCATCATGAAGGTCTGGGCGGTCTTCACCGGAAGCCGCGAGAGACACAGCTCCAGCGCGGCGAAGAAGCGTTTCTGGTCGAGCGAGGCGTCGGGGTCGGACCAGGCGCCGGGCATCTCGATCCAGTGGCCGCGCTCGTCGAACAGAGCGTCGAACTCGTCCTCGCCGGCGGCGGGCGCCTCGCGGCTCGTTTTCCGGATGGCGTCGATGATCTTGTGCTTGAGGATGCCGGTGAGCCAGGTGCGCAGGCTGGCGCGCTGGCCGAATCCCTGTTCGCCCGCCAGGGCGGCGAGCAGGGTCTCCTGCACGGCGTCCTCGGCGGCCTGCGTGTCGCGCAGCTGGAGGCTGGCATAGCGCAGGAGGTAGGGGCGTTCCCGCTCGACGCGGGACCGAAAGTCATCCATAGGGGCGATTGCCGATTTTACAAGCCCCTTGAAACCGACCGGACCGACCCTACTTCTCCGGTACCGATTCAGGAAATAGGAGAAGCAAGATGGCAAATGTCACCCGATTCGATCCGTTCAACGAGCTGGTCGACGATCTGTTCAAGGGCTTTCTGGTGCGCCCCGTGGCGTACAACAACGGCAACGGCGCAGCGCTGCCGCGCGTGAAGGTCGACGTCGCCGAGAAGAACGGCGCGTACACCGTCACCGCCGAGCTGCCCGGGGTCAAGAAGGAGGATATCCACGTCACCATCGACGGTGCCGAAGTCACCCTGACCGCGGAAGTGAAGCGCGAGAAGGAAGTGACCCAGGACGAGCGCGTGCTGCACACCGAGCGCACGTTCGGCAAGGTGACGCGCAGCTTCACGCTGCCGCAGGAAGTGGACGAGGCCAAGGCCGAAGCCAAGTTCCGCGACGGCGTGCTCGAGCTCACGCTGCCGAAAAAGGCCGCGGCACAGCGCAAGCAGGTCACGATCCAATAGGTTTTTCTGTAGTATCAGGGGGCGCGATGAACGCCCCTTACAATCATTCACCCCTCGCCGCGGAGAAAGCCCGCATCCTCGGCGAGGCGCTGCCGTACATCCAGCGCTTCCACGGCAAGACCATCGTCGTCAAGTTCGGCGGCAACGCCATGATCGACGAGGAGCTGAAGAGCTCCTTCGCGCGCGACGTGGTGCTGCTCAAGCTGGTCGGCATGAATCCGGTGGTGGTGCACGGCGGCGGCCCGCAGATCGAGCAGTGGCTCGCCAAGCTCGGCAAGAAGGGCGAGTTTGTCGACGGCATGCGCGTCACCGATGCCGAAACCATGGATGTGGTCGAGATGGTGCTCGGCGGCCAGGTGAACAAGGAAGTGGTCGAGCTCATCAACCAGGCCGGCGGCAAGGCGGTCGGACTGACCGGGCAGGACGGCGCCTTCATCCACGCGCGCAAGATGACCCTGCCCTCGAAGGACAACGGCAAGGTCGATCTCGGCCAGGTGGGCGAGGTCGAGTCGATCGATCCGGCGGTGATCCAGGCGCTCGAGGCCGGCGGCTTCATCCCGGTGGTGGCGCCGATCGGCACCGGCCGCGACGGCACCACCTACAACATCAACGCCGACCTGGTCGCGGGCAAGCTCGCGGAGGTGCTGCGCGCCGAGAAGCTGGTGGTGCTCACCAACACGCCGGGCGTGCTCGACAAGGACGGCAAGCTGCTCACCGGGCTCACGCCGAAGAAGATCGACGACCTGGTGGCGAAGGGCGTGATCTCGGGCGGCATGCTGCCCAAGATCGGCTCGGCGCTCGACGCGGCGCGCAGCGGCGTGAAGAGCGTGCACATCATCGACGGCCGCGTTCCGCACGCGGTCCTGCTCGAAGTCCTCACCGACCAAGGGGTCGGGACTCTCATCCGCAGCAAATAAGGGTGCGGATTTCGCGGCTGCCGCCGTCGCGGCGGGTCTGGCTTTTCGACCTCGACAACACGCTGCACGACGCGCGGGCGCGCATCTTCCCGGCGATGCACGACCAGATCAACGCCTTCCTGCGGCGCCATTTCGGCGTCGACGAGGCTGGCGCCAACGCGATGCGCGAGAAGTTCTGGCGCACCTACGGCACCACGCTCGACGGGCTGGTGCGACATCACGGCGTGCACCCGCGCCAGTACCTCGCCGAAACCCATGTGTTCCCCGAGCTCGCCGACATGGTGGTGCACGAAAACGCCGTCAAGCACGCGCTGCTGCGCCTGGGCGGCACGCGCCTCGTGTTCTCCAATGCGCCGCGCCACTACGTGGAAGAAGTGCTGCGCGCCATCGGCCTCGCGCGCTACTTCGACGCGGTCTACACCATCGAGGACACCGGCTACCGCGGCAAGCCCCACTTGTGGAGCTTCCACCAGCTGCTGCGCAAGCATCGCCTCGACCCGCACCGCTGCGCGCTGATCGACGACATGCTCGGTAACCTGCGCACTGCGCACCAACTCGGCATGTCGACGGTGTGGGTCAGCCCGGTGGGCCGCCGCGTGCCGTATGTCGACATGCGCATCTCCTCGGTAACGGAACTGCCGCGTAGAATTCAGTAGTGAGGACTAACCGCCACGATGCCCCGCGCTAAGGGCGAACGAAGACTCGAGATCCTGAAGGCCCTCGCGCAGATGCTCGAGGCGCCGAAATGGGAGCGCATCACGACCGCTGCGCTCGCCGCGAAGCTCGATGTCTCGGAGGCCGCGCTCTACCGCCACTTCGCCTCCAAGGCGCAGATGTACGAGGGCCTGATCGAGTTCATCGAGAGCTCGGTGTTCACCCTGGCGAACAAGATCTCCGAGGACGAGGCCGACGGCCACCGCCAGTGCGACAAGCTGGTGGAGATGCTGCTCGCCTTCGCCGAGAAAAACCCCGGCATGGTGCGCGTGATGACCGGCGACGCGCTGGTGGGCGAGCACGAGCGCTTGCAGGTGCGCATGAACCAGTTCTTCGAGCGCTTCGAGTCGACCTTGAAGCAATCCCTTCGCGTCGCCTCCGACGGCGACGCGGCCGGCCGCGCCGGAGCGCTATCGCGCTACGTGCTCGGCTGCCTGCATCAGTACTCGAAGAGCGGCTTCTCCAAGAAGCCGACCGAAAGCTTCTCGGCGCAAAGACGTTATCTGCTGAGCTAGTTGGCGAGGTCCGCGACTAGTGTAGAAAATGAACTTGTCCCGGGCCGGGCGCGCCGCTAATGTTTGCGCCATGGCGAGATTCGGCCAGTTCTGCCCGATCGCGGTGGCGTGCGAGGTGTTCGCGGAGCGCTGGACGCCGATCATCCTGCGCGAGCTGTTCGCGGGCAGCCACCGCTTCAACGAGATCCACCGCTGCATCCCGCTCATCTCGCGCCCGCTGCTCGCGCGCCGGCTGCGCGAGCTCGAGGCCGCCGGGGTGATCCGCAGCACGCCGCGGCAGAAGGGAAAGTCGCGCGAATATCACCTCACCGAGTCGGGCAGGGAATTTCGCGCCGCGGTCGATGCGCTCGGCACCTGGGGACAGCGCTGGACCATCCGCGTGAATCCCGAGAACCTCGACTCCGGGCTGCTGATGTGGAACATCCGCCGCCGCACGGCGCTCGAGCGCCTGCCGCCGCGGCGCGTCGTGGTCGAGTTCGAGTTCCGCGGCGTTCCCGCCGGCCGCAGCATGCTGAAGAAGTGCTGGCTGATCCTCGAGCGCACCGGGTCCGACGTCTGCGTCAGCGATCCCGGCTTCGAGGTCGATGTCTACGTCGACGCCGATCTCGCCGCGATGGCGAATGTCTGGCTCGGCGATCTGCCGTTCGCGGAGGCGGTGCGGCAGAAGAAGATCAAGCTGACGGGAGTGCCCGCGCTGGTGCGCGCGTTCCCGGACTGGCTGCTGCTCAGCCATTTCGCCAGGGTGCCGCGCCCGCCGGCGGAATTTCCGGCGGCACAGCGCTGAGAGCGCTAGCGGCTAGCGCCGCAGACGCTGCAGGCGGGATCTTTTTTCACCCGCACGCTGCGCCACTCCGCGTTCTTTGCGTCAAATACCTGCAGCTTTCCATTCAGCGACTCGCCGATGCCGGCGAGCAGCTTGAGCGCTTCCATTGCCTGCATCGCGCCGATCACGCCGGTGAGCGGCGCGAACACCCCCATGGTCGAGCATTGCACTTCCTCGACCTGCGCATCCTCGGGGAACACGCACGAGTAGCAGGGCGAATCTTTTTTCGACAGGTCGAAGACCGTAATCTGCGCGTCGAAGCGGATCGCGGCGCCGGAGACCAGCGGCCTGCCGTGCTTCACGCACGCGCGGTTGATGGCGTGGCGCGTCGCGAAGTTGTCGGTGCAATCGAGCACCACATCGGCGCTGCCGACGACGGTGAAGTCTTCCAGCCGCTTGTGCACGGCGACCACGCTGACCTCCGGGTTCACCGCATTGAGCGCGCTGCGCGCGGCGTCGACCTTCACCGCGCCGACGGTTTCGCTCCGATACAGGATCTGCCGCTGGAGGTTGGTCAGGTCGACCTTGTCGGAGTCGACCAGAGTGAGGCGGCCGATGCCGGCCGCGGTGAGATAGAGCGCTGCGGGGCAACCCAGCCCGCCTGCGCCGACGATCAGCGCGTGCGAGGCGCGCAGCTTCTCCTGTCCTTCGATCCCGATCTCCGGCAGCAGGATGTGCCGGCTGTAGCGGAGAAGCTGCTGGTCGTTCAGGGCCTAATTCGGCTTGGCTTGCGGCTTTGGCGTGTCGCTCTGCGCGACCGTCGGCGAGCTCGTCTTCACCGGCTCGCCCTTGAGGAACGCGATCGCCTGCGAGAGCTGGAAGTCCTCTTTCGAGCCGAGCTCGGTCGGCTTCAGCTCGGCCGGGTTCGCCGCAGGCTTCTGGCGCGAAATGGTGTTCGCCGGCGGCGCTGATTTGTCGGTCGGGTCTTTCTTCTCCGGCACGCGGCCGTTCTCCAGATGGCGCTGCAGGTCGGCCTCGCGCACGCGCGTGAGCGTGTCGGTCGGATCTTCGACCACGATGTCCGGCGTGATGCCGAGCGCCTGGATCGAGCGCCCGCCCGGCGTGTAGTAGCGCGCGGTGGTGAGCTTGATCGCGGTGTTGTTGCCGAGCGGCATGATGGTCTGCACCGAGCCCTTGCCGAAGGTTTGCGTGCCGATCACCTTGGCGCGCTTGTGGTCCTGCAGCGCGCCGGCGACGATTTCCGACGCCGAGGCCGAGCCGCCGTTCACCAGCACCACCATCGGCACGTTCTTCACCGCCGCCGGCAGCGCCTTCAGCACGTCGTCGCCGCGCCGCGCATAGTCTTCGGGGCTGGCGTAGAACTTCTTGCGCGCGTCCTCGGCGCGTCCGTCGGTCGACACGACCAGCGACTTCTGCGGCAGGAACGCCGACGAGATCGCCACCGCGCCGAACAGCAGGCCGCCCGGATCGTTGCGCAGGTCGAGCACCAGGCCCTTGACCTGTCCGTCCTTGAACAGACCGTTCAGGTGCTTGACCATGTGCTCGGCGGTCGCTTCCTGAAACTGGGAGATGCGGATCCAGGCGTAGCCGGGCTCGATGGTCTTCGACTTGACGCTCTGCACACGGATCACGGCGCGCGTCAGCGTGACGGTGAGCGGCGCGCTCTCGCCCTTGCGCGTGATGGTGAGCGTGATCGACGTGTTCGGCTTGCCGCGCATCTTCTTCACGGCGTCGTTCAGCGTCATGCCCTTCACCGGGGTCTCGTCGAGCTTGATGATCAGGTCGCCGGGCTTGATGCCGGCCTTGTGCGCCGGCGTGTCCTCGATCGGCGAGATCACCTTGACGAAGCCGTCTTCCATGCCGACCTCGATGCCGAGGCCGCCGAACTGGCCCTGCGTGCCGACCTGCAGCTCGCGGAACGCCTCCGCGTCGAGATAGGACGAGTGGGGATCCAGGCCAGTGAGCATCCCGTTGATGGCCTCGGTAATCAGCTTCTTGTCTTCGACCGGCTCGACGTAATTCGTCTTGATCGCGCCGAACACTTCGGTGAACGCGCGCAGCTCCTCGATCGGCAGCGACGTACGCGTCGCGCGGTCGGCGAAGACCTGGAAGTTGAGGCTGATGAGAACGCCGGCGACGGCGCCGACGATCATGAAGCCGATGCTGCGAAGCCTGGTGTGCATGACGCTCGCTTTATTTCAGCTTGACCCAGGACAGCGGGTCAAAGGCGCGGCCCAAGTGCCGCATTTCAAAGTATAAGCCCGTTTCCTCGTTACCACCGCTCGACCCCGTAGTGGCGATCGGCTCACCCGGGGCGACCGGGTCGCCCGGTTCCTTCAGCAATGTTTCATTGTTGGCGTAGATCGACAAGTAGCTTTCGCCGTGGTCCACGATCAGCAGGTTGCCGAAGCCGCGCATCCAGTCGGCGTAGACCACCTGTCCCCGGGCAATCGCCCGTACCGGCTGCCCCCCGGGCGCGCGGATAAACACGCCTTTCGCCACCATTCCCGCGGCTCCCCTTGGAGCGCCGTAGCGTCCGGTCAGTTCCCCACGCACCGGCAGGCGCAGCTTGCCGCGCAGCGCGGAGAAAGGCTCGGTCATAGTGCTCGCCGCGGCGCGTGCCAGCGCCTCGACCAGGCGCGCAAGGCGCGCTTCGTCGGCCTTCAGCACCTGCATTTCCCTTCGGTTCTTGCGGATATCGGCGCCGAGGGTCGTCAGCACACGCTGGCGCTCGCGCCGCTCGGCGAGGACCTTGTCACGTTCGGCGCGGCTTGCCCGCTCGATGGCGCGCAGCCGGTCGGCGCGCAACAGGGCTTCGCCGACGAGGCGCTCGAGCTCGGCGAGCGCCGCACGCTGCTCGGCGATCAGCGCCGCCGCGGCCCGCGAGATCGCGCCAAGGTAGTGCAGTTTGCGACCGAGGTCGGCCGGATCATCGCCGGAAAGCACTACGCGTAACGCGTCCGGCGCGCCCGCCGCGGACCATGCCACGAGCATGCGCTCGATGGCCGCTTCGCGTTGCGCGATCTGCGCCTCGGTGGCGCGACGACGCTCCGCGATGCGCGCGGCCTCGGCGCGCACTTGCCGCGCCTCGGTCGCGGAGCGTGCCAGCGCGCGGTTGGCATTCGAGATCGCGCGCTCGGAATCGCGCAACGCGTCGCGCGCTTCCTTGGTCGCTTCCTCCTTCTTTTGCAGCTCGCGGTTGATCGCCTCGATGCGCCCGCGCAGTGCTTTCAGATTTTCTTCTTGACTTGCACCCCAGGCTGCAGCCGCAACCGAAGCGAGAAGCAGGAAAACGGCGCCCTTCAGACCTTCGCTTTCCCTTGCGCCGCGACCGAGGCGACGCGGCGCGCGACTTCCGCGGGATCGCCGAGGTAGTAGTGCTTGATCGGCCTGAGGTTGTCGTCGAGCTCGTACACCAGCGGAATGCCGGTTGGGATGTTTTCGCCCACGATTGCTTGGTCGGAAATGTTGTCGAGGTATTTCACCAGCGCGCGCAGTGAGTTGCCATGTGCGGCGACGAGGACTCGCTTGCCGGCGCGCACTTGCGGCGCGATGCTCTGCTCCCAATAGGGAACTACACGCTGCACCGTGTCTTTCAGGCATTCCGTCGCCGGCACCTTCACGCCGGCGTAGCGCGGATCTCGCGCTTCACTGCGCGGGTCAGAGGCCGGTAAAGGATCCGGCGGCACGTCGTAGCTGCGGCGCCAGACCAGCACCTGCTTCTCGCCGAATTTCGCCGCCATTTCCGCCTTGTTGAGGCCCTGCAGGTTGCCGTAGTGCCGTTCGTTCAGGCGCCAGTCCTTGGTAACCGGCAGCCACAGCTGGTCGAGCTCGTCGAGCGCGATGCACAGCGTGCGAATGGCGCGCTTGAGCACCGAGGTGAAAGCCAGGTCGAAACGGTAGCCCTCGGCCTTCAGGGTGCGCCCCGCGGTGTGCGCCTCCTCGACGCCCTTTGCCGAAAGGTCGACGTCGGTCCACCCGGTAAAGCGGTTCTCTCGGTTCCAGTCCGACTCGCCATGTCGAAGCAACACGACCTTGCGCATCGCGCGATTATAATGTCGCCCCTCGTGCAGTTCGTCCAAAACAACCTGCTGCTGATCGCCGTCGCCGTCATTTCCGGCGCGATGCTGCTGTGGCCGCTGCTCCGGCGCGGCACCGGCGGACCGTGGGTGACGCCGGCGCAGGCCACGCACATGATCAACCGCGAGGACGCGCTGGTGGTTGACGTGCGCGATCCGGGCGAATACGGCGCCGGGCACATCCTGGGGGCAAAGAACGTGCCGCTGGCCCGCGTCGAGGAGGGCGCGAGCGAGCTCGCCAAGCGCAAGGAGCGCCCGCTGATCGTCTATTGCGACACCGGCACCAACCGTGCGGCGAAGGCCATCGGCGCGCTCAAGAAGCAGGGCTTCGCCAAGGTCGTGAACCTGAACGGCGGGATCGGCGCCTGGCAGCAGGCCGGCCTGCCGGTGGAAAAGTGAGCAAGCCGCGCGTGCTGATGTACGCCACCGCGGCATGCCCGTTCTGCCAGTCGGCCGAGCGCCTGCTGGTGGCGAAAGGCGCGCAGATCGAGAAGATCCGCGTCGACCTGCAGCCCGAGCTGCGCGCCGAAATGGCGAAGAAGGCAGGCGGCCGCCGTACCGTGCCGCAGATCTGGATCGGCGAGCGCCATGTCGGCGGCTGCGACGATCTCCACGCCTTGGAGCGCCAGGGCGAGCTCGATCCGCTACTCGAAGGAACCAAATGAGCGAACAGGAACCGCAACAGCCGCAGGGCGCGACCTTCCAGATCGAGAAGATCTACGTGAAGGACCTCTCGCTCGAGATCCCGAACGCGCCGCAGGTCTTCATGCAGCCGGCGCAGCCGCAGCTCGAAGTGCAGATCGACACCGGAGCAACGCCGTTCGCCGAGGGGTATTTCGAGGCCACGGTGAGCGCGACCGTCACCGCCAAGGTCGGCGAGAAGACGCTATTCCTCGCCGAGGCCGTGCAGGCCGGAATCTTCCAGATGCGCAATGTCCCGGAGGCGGATCTGAATCCGCTGCTCGGCATTGCCTGCCCGACCATCCTGTTTCCCTATCTGCGCGAGGCGATCTCCGACCTGGTGATCCGCGGCGGCTTCCCGCCGGTGCTGCTCGCGCCGGTGTCGTTCGAGGCGCTGTACATGCAGCGCCAGCAGCAAACGCAGCAGCAAGGGCCCGCGGACAGCGGGCCGAAGATCGAACTCGCCCGGTGACCCGCGTCGCGGTCCTCGGCGCCGGCGCCTGGGGTACCGCGATCGCGTCGGTGCTCGCCGCGCGCCTGGACGTGACGCTGTGGGCGCGCGATCCGGCACAAGCCGAAGCGATGGCGCGCACGCGCCGCAACGAACGCTACCTGCCGAAGGTCGAGATTCCGGCCGCCGTGAAGGTGAGCGCGGACTTCCCCGCCAGCGCCGATCTCTTCCTGGCCGCCACCCCGGTGGCCGGTCTGCGAGAAATTCTTCAGAAAAGGCCTAGTCCATTGGTGTGGCTGTGCAAGGGCTTCGAACAAGGCACCGGCTCGTTGCCGCACCAGATCGTCGAATCGATCGTTCCTCGCTGTGGCGCACTTTCGGGCCCATCGTTCGCGGAGGAGGTGGCGCGCGGCTTGCCATGCGCGCTGACGCTCGCCGCGCGCGACGCCGGGTTCGCGCGCGAGGCCGCGGCGATCGTGCACGGCGGCCGGCTGCGCGTGTACTACAGCGCCGACCTGGTCGGCGTGGAGATCGGCGGCGCGGTAAAGAACGTGATGGCGATCGCCGCCGGCATTTCCGACGGGCTCGGCCTGGGCTACAACGCGCGCGCGGCGCTGATTACTCGCGGACTGGCCGAGATCGCGCGCCTGGGCGCGGCGCTAGGCGCCTCGACCGAAACCATCTTCGGGCTGACCGGCGCGGGCGACCTGATCCTTACCGCGACCGGCGATCTGTCGCGCAACCGGCGCGTCGGGCTGCAGCTCGCGCAGGGCGCGCCGCTGGAACAAATCCTGGAGCAGCTAGGGCACGTCGCCGAGGGCGTCTACACCGCGCGCGAAGTTACCAGGCTGGCGCGAGCAAAGGGCGTCGAAATGCCGGTGACGGAAACGGTGAACGCGGTGCTGGAAGGGAAGCTCGCGCCGAAGGCCGCCGTGGAGCAGTTGCTGTCGCGTGATCCGAAGCAGGAACGCTAAGCCGATCCCAGGAAACCGATCTGTCGCCAGGCTTCGAACACCACGACGGCGACGGTGTTGGAGAGGTTGATGCTGCGGTTGCCGGCGAGCATCGGCAGCCGCAGGCGCGTCTCGGGCGCGAATTCCTCGAGCAGCGAAGTCGAAAGGCCCTTGGTCTCGGCGCCGAACACGAACGCGTCGCCGACGCGAAACTCGACCTCGGCATAGTTGCGCGCAGCGCGCGTGGAGAAGGCGAACACGCGCCGCTCGCCGAGCGCCGCGCGGCAGGCGTCCCAGTCGCGGTGCAGTTCGACCCGCGCCATGTCGTGATAGTCGAGCCCGGCGCGCCGCAGCTGGCGGTCTTCCATGGTGAAGCCGAGCGGCTCGACCAGATGCAGGCGACAGCCGGTATTCGCCGCAAGGCGGATCACGTTGCCGGCGTTCGGCGGGATCTCGGGTTGGACCAGAACGATGTTGAACATCAGGTGGGCAGGGTTCTGACCACGACCCAGTTGACCACGCGCGCCGCGCCCGCCTTCTTGAGGACCGACGCGATCTCGTTCAGCGTTTCGCCGGTGGTCATTACGTCATCCACCACCGCGACGCTCGAGCCGAGCAGCGCGCGCGTGCAACGGAACGCGCCGCGCACGTTGCGGCGGCGTTCCTCGTAAGGCAGGTCCATCTGCGCCGGCGTGTCGCGCTCGCGCACGCAGAGATCCAGCTCCATTTTTTTCGGCAGAAGCGAGCGGGCAATCTCCACCGCCTGGTTGTAGCCGCGGCCGCGCAGGCGGTCGGCCGAAAGCGGAACCGCGATCACGCTATCCACGCTGGGGTCCGCCAAGCATCGCCCGAGTATGCCAGCGAGATATTCCGCCAGTACCAGCTCGCCGCGAAACTTGAGCGCGTGCACCAGCGCATCGGCGGGAAATTCGTAAGCCAGCGCGGCGATCGTGGCGTCGTACTGCGGCGGATCGGCAAGGCAGCGCCCGCAGAGCGCGCCGCGCGGCGAATCGAGGGCGCAACGCGGGCAGCGTGGGCCGGCGAGGCGCGGCAGGTCGGCGTCGCACGCCGCGCATAGCACGCCCTCGGCTGCGCCACGGCACAGGAAGCAGCTGCCGCCGAACCACCGCGCCAGGAAATTCCGCATAAACTTGGATTCATGTGGACTGTATCCCAGCTCGCCGCCGACCTGCTCGCCGGTCGCACCACCAGCCGCCGTCTGACTGAAGAGGCGCTTGCGCGCATCGCCGATCCCAAGGGCGAGGGGACGCGGGCCTTCGTGAAGGTGACCGCCGAGAGCGCACTGGCCGAGGCCGACTTCTCCGATCGATTGCGCAAGGGCGGCGTGCGCCGCTCACCAGTCGACGGCCTGCCGGTGTCCTTGAAAGATCTGTTCGACGTGGGTGGAGACGTGACTCGGGCCGGATCGAAGGTCCACGCAGTAAAAGCGGAAACGGATGCACCGGCGGTTGCCCGGCTGCGGGCGGCCGGCGCCGTGTTCGTCGGGCGTACCAATATGGTGGAGTTCGCCTTCGGCACCACCGGCATCAACCCGCATTACGGCACCCCGAAGAATCCCTGGGACCGCGCCACCGGCCGGGTTCCCGGCGGCTCGTCGTCCGGCGCGGGCGTGGCGCAGGCCGATGGCATGTGCGTCATGGCGCTCGGCACCGATACGCGCGGCTCGATCCGCATTCCGTCCGCGTTGTGCGGCGTGACCGGCTTCAAGCCGACCGCGCGACGCGTGCCGCGCGACGGCGCATTCCCGCTTTCGTACACGCTCGATTCGATCGGGCCGCTCGCCAACTCGGTCGCCTGCTGCGCCGTTTACGACGCGCTGCTGGCGGGAGAGACGCCGCAGCCGCTGCCGGAGCTGCCGGTGAAAGGCCTGCATTTCCTCCTGCCGAAGAGCGAGGTGCGCGACGGGCTCGACCCCGAGGTGGAAACCGGTTTTCAGAATGCAATCGAAAAACTGAAGCGCGCCGGCGCACTCGTCACCGAAAAGGCGGTCCCGGCGTTCGATCGCAGCGCCGAGTACTTCAAGGGCGGCGGCTACGCCGGCGCCGAGGCCTATGCGATCCACCGCAAGAACGCCGATCGCCTCGGCGACTACGATCCGCGCGTCGCCAAGCGCGTGATGCTCGGCAAGGACCTGAGCGCGGCCGACTACGTCGACTTCAACCTCATGCGCGCCCAGTTCCAGCGCGAAATCGAGGCGCTGATGGCGCCGTTCGACGCGTTCCTCCTGCCGACGGTGCCGTGCATCGCGCCGCCGATCGCCGAGGTCAATGCGAGCGACGAGTCCTATTTCCGCTGGAACGGGCGCATCCTGCGCCTGGTCGGCCTGGTGAACTTCCTCGACGGTTGCGCGGCGTCGCTGCCCTGCCACCCGCGTGGCTCCGCGCCGGTCGGGCTCATGGTGAGCGGGCCGGCGATGAGCGACCGGCGCCTTCTCGCGGTCGCGGCGGCGGTGGAAGGCGCGCTTGCCCGAGATTGACCGGCGCGCAGCGCGGCGCCGTTTCGACCAGGCAGCACGGACGTACAGCGAAGCCGCGCGCCTCGAGTCCGAAGTAGCGGCGCGCATGCTCGAGCGCCTCGACTACGTGAAGCTCGCGCCGCGGCGCATTCTCGATGCCGCCAGCGGACCGCCCGGCCGTACCTTGGGCAAGCGTTATCCACAGGCGCAGGTGGTCGCGCTGGATTTCTCGCTGGCGATGTTGCGCGCGGGCAAGAGAGCGTTCTTTGGAACAAATCCCAGCCTGCTGTGCGGCGATGTGGAGCGCCTGCCGCTCGCGCCCGAAGCGATCGATTTCACATGGTGCAACATGGCGTTGCACTGGCTCTCGGATCCGCTGCCGGCACTGCGCGAATTCGCGCGCGTGCTGGTACCCGAGGGCCTGCTAATGTTCTCGACGCTCGGTCCGGACACGTTGAAGGAGTTGCGGGTCGCCGCCGGCGCATCGCGAGTGCATTCATTCGTGGACATGCACGATCTCGGCGACATGCTGGTCGCCGCGGGCTTTAGCGCCCCTGTCATGGACATGGAAATGATCGAAATTGAGTACACCAAAGACAAAAACCTTTTGGCCGACCTGCGCTTCAGCGGTCAGACCAGCGCGCGCGCGGATCGGCCCCGCGGCCTCACGGGTCGGCGATATGGGGAGGCGCTGCGCGCGAAGCTGGCGCCCAAGGCCACATTCGAAGTGGTCTACGGTCATGCATGGAAAGGTGGAAGAAAAGACCCGGACGTCGAACCTGCGCCGAAAACCGTACGTGTTTTCAAGCGCATGCCTTGAGGCTGGCTCTCCGGATGTGATACTTTCGCGTACCCCGTGAAGCCCAATTGCTCGATGTCTCCGGCTGGCTTGGCGAAGGTGTTTTCAGCGCTGGCGGCCGTGGTGCTGGTGATCGGCGCGGGGTTCGCGATAGCGGGTGCATGGCTGGTGCTGCCGTTCGCGGGACTGGAAGTGGCGCTGCTGGTCGCGGCCTACCTGGCGTATGCGAAGCGCTTCGGCGCGGAAGAAAAACAGGCCGACACAAGACTTATTCGGGGACTGGGACATGAAGGTAAGTAAGCTGATCTCGACGCTCATCGCGCTTTCCACCGGAGTGATGGCGGCCGCCGTGTCCGGCTCTGCGCACGCCATCGCCTGGTACTTCCAGACGCCGGCTTCGAAGATGGCGGCGGAGATCGACTGGCTGCACCAGGTGGTGATGTGGATCATCCTGGTGATCTTCGTCGGCGTATTCGGCTTCATGTTCTACGCCTGCTACGCGCACCGCCGCTCGGTGGGCCACAAGGCGGAGCAGTTCCACGAGAACACCACGGTCGAGATCCTCTGGACCGTGATCCCGGCGCTGATCCTGATCGTGATCGCCTGGCCGGTGACGAAAACCGTGATCGCGCAGAAGGACACTTCCGCGCCCGACCTGACGATCAAGGTGACCGGCTATCAGTGGAAGTGGGGCTACGACTACATCAAGGGCGAAGGCGAGGGCATCAGCTTCCTCTCCACCATGACCACGCCGCGCGACCAGATCGAGGGCAAGGAGCCGAAAGGCGAGCACTACCTGCTCGAGGTGGACAACGAGGTGGTGGTTCCGGTCGGCAAGAAGGTGCGCATCATCGCCACTGCCGCCGACGTGATCCACGCCTGGTGGATTCCGGCGCTCGGTGCCAAGCAGGACGCGATCCCGGGCTTCCTGCGCGACATCTGGTTCCGCGCCGAGCAGACCGGCACCTTCCGCGGCCAGTGCACCGAGCTGTGCGGCAAGGAGCACGGTTTCATGCCGATCGTGGTGCGGGTGGTGGCGGCCGACGACTATTCGAAGTGGGTGGATGAGAAGAAGAAGTCGCTCGCCGCCGCGGCCGACGATCCGAACAAGCAGTGGGACGTAAAGGAGTTGATCGCGCGTGGCGAGAAGGTCTATGCCGGCACCTGCGTCGCCTGTCACCAGGCAACCGGCAAGGGCTCGCCGGCGCTGAAGGCGCCGGCGCTGGCCGGCAACAAGTTCGTGGTCGGCGCCGAGCAGGGGCCGATCGATACGGTGCTGAACGGCCGCCCGAACACCGCGATGCAGGCGTTCAAGCAGCAGCTCTCCGATACCGAGATTGCCGCGGTCATCACCTACGCGCGCAATACGTGGGGGAACAAGGCAAGCGATGTGCAGCCCGCCGAAGTGAAGGCGCGGCGGAAATAGAAAGATAGGGGAACGCAAGATGAGCGCAGTCGTTCACGATCACGGTCACGCCCACGACGATCACGGTCACGGCCATCATGGCCCGTACGGCGGGGTCATGCGGTGGATCACCACCACCAACCACAAGGACATCGGCACGCTCTACCTGTGGTTCAGCTTCGTCATGTTCTCGATCGGCGGGCTGATGGCGGTCGGCATCCGCCTGGAGCTGTTCTCGCCCGGGCTGCAGTTCCTCGACCCGGACCGCTTCAACCAGCTCACCACCATGCACGGCCTGATCATGGTGTTCGGCGCGATCATGCCGGTGTTCGTCGGCTTCGCGAACTGGCAGATCCCGATGATGAT
>Ga0207648_10000361_pt1 | contig 50161 bp, 39 predicted proteins | sample KBSMisM32_FD_184310 | JGI IMG/M metagenome (GOLD analysis project Ga0207648, IMG submission 184310) | Miscanthus rhizosphere microbial communities from Kellogg Biological Station, Michigan, USA - KBS Miscanthus M3-2 (SPAdes) (version 2) | ecosystem: Host-associated > Plants > Roots >... | reverse complement strand
GACGACAGGGAAGTGACAGGAGACGCGGTCGACGGCGTCGATGGACCGGAATTGTCCTGCCCGGACCATTTTGGTCGGTGGCGAGGAAAAAGAAAACGCCCCGGACGAATCCGGGGCGTTCGGAACTGTACGGCTTGTTGTTGTTAGCTTGCTTTTATTAGCGGCACTCGGACGGGACAAACTTCGCGAGCATCGGGTTCGGCGGCACCACGATACCGGCGTTCATCGTGCGGGCATTCGCCGTCGCGTTCGAGGCCGACGCGCACGCCCAGTCCAGCGCACCGGTGACGGCCGGCGGGCCATAGGAGGCCGCAAGCTGCACGAAGGTGCCGGCGGTGGTGTTGCGGACGAAGGGCGTCAGCGCAATCTGGTTGGTGGTCCCGATCGGGCCAACGTTGGCCGCGTTGTACGTGATGATGATCGCGCCGGTGTTGGCCGGATCGAGCGCAATGCTGGTCACGTACTTGCTGCTCGGCAGCGGAGCAGCGTTCCACGCGATGGTGGTCGCGGTCAGCTCGGCCTGAGTAGTCGCGCCGGTGCCGATGACGGTCTTGGCGTCAGTCGCGAGCGACAGACCTTCCGTCACCCGGGCGCGGACCGTGTAGTCCTGATACGCAGGCAGCGCAACGGCCGCCAGAATACCGATGATCGCGACCACGATCATCAGTTCGATCAGCGTGAAGCCCTTCTGAAGCGTTTTCATGTCAGTACTCCCCTGTGCAGTTGTGAACACACGGTCGTCACTTCGACCTGATGTCATTTGAGCAACGTCTGTGCCAGTCGACGATGAAGCAATGCACGCGCTTTGCCGAAAAAAGCGTGGAGGAGTTCACGCTCTTGCGGCTCGAGGAAGCCCCGAGTGCCGCGAATTGTCCGGACTGACAAATCCGGTCGGTTCTAGGGCCGGTAGCCGGGAATTTTCGACTCGTCGACCTGGTCGACCTGGTCCGGATCGAGGAACATTTCCGCATAGCGCTGGTAGACCTTCCTGCGCACGAAAATGTCGAATAAGTCCGGGTCGATGTGGCCGTTCTCCTTGAACTTGCCCAGGATCTCGAGCGACTCGGAGAGCGTCTTGCCCTGCTTGTAGGGACGGTCCTTGGCGGTGAGCGCTTCGAAGATGTCGGCAATGCCCATGCAGCGCGCCTGCACCGACATCTGCTCGCGCGTGAGGCCTTTCGGGTAGCCCTTGCCGTCCATGCGCTCGTGGTGGCCGCCGGCGTATTCGGGCACGTTGACGAGGTGGCTCGGCCAGGGCAGCGCCTCGAGCATGCGGATCGTCGCCACGATATGGTGGTTGATGACCTTGCGCTCTTCCTCGGTGAGCGTGCCCGAGCGGATGGTGAGGTTCCTCACCTCGTCGTCGGTCAGGAAGCTCACCTCGTGGCCCTGCATGTCGCGCCAGCGGTACTTGGCGATGCGGCGCACGCGCTCCATGTCTTCCTCGCGCATGCGCTCGGTGCCGACGTTGCATGCGTGCAGGAACTTGCGGTCCTCCTCGAGCTGGCGCAGCCTGCGGCGCAGATCCCTTTCGTCCAGGCCGCCTTTCAGCGCCTCGATCTCGGCGTCGCGCTTGAGCACCTCGAAACGCGTATCGACGAGGTGCACCCGGTCGAAGATGGTCTCGAGCTTGGTCGCCTTGTCGACGATGTGGACGGGGGTTGTCACCTTGCCGCAGTCGTGGAGCAGCCCGGCGATCTTCAGCTCGTAGCGGTCCTTGTCGGTCATGTGGAAGTCCTTGAGCGGGCCTTCCGTGGTGTCGTTGACCGCCTCGGCGAGCATCATGGTGAGCTGCGGCACGCGCTGGCAATGGCCGCCGGTATAGGGCGATTTTTCGTCGATCGCGTTGTTGATGAGGTTGATGAAGGACTCGAACAGTTGCTCGAGCTGATTGATGAGCATCCTGTTGGTGAGCGCCACCGCGGCCTGCGAGGCGAGCGACTCGGCCAGGCGCTGGTCGGAGGCCGAGAACGGCACGATCTCGCCGGTCTGCGGGTCGTGGGCATTGATGAGCTGCAGCACGCCGATGATCTCGCGCTCGTAGTTGCGCATCGGCACGCTCAGGAAGGACTTGGAGCGGTAGCCGGTCTTCTGGTCGAAGGCGCGCGTGCCGCTGAAGTCGAAGCCTTCGGCCGAGTAGGCGTCGGCGATGTTCACCGTCTTGCCGGTGAGGGCCGAGTAGGCCGCGACCATCCCGTGGTTGGGCTTGCCGTCCTTGTAGAGCTGGATCGGGTAGAAAGGCACCGGGTTGCCGGTGGTGCCGCCCAGGTAGTACTTGAGCGACGAGGTGCGCACGATCTCGAAGCGCAAAGTCTTGTCGTCGGTGAGGCGATAGAGCGTGCCGCCGTCCGCGCGGGTGATCGTCTTGGCCGCGGTGAGAATGGTCTCGAGCAGGCGATGGATGTCGCGCTCCGCGGAGAGCGAGGCGCCGATCGCGTTCAGCTGCTCCAGGCGCTGGCCCAGGTCGTCCGCGCCGGTGGGCGCGGACCCGCCGGCAAATCGCAGGCCCTGGGTGGTGTCGAGCATCTTTACTTAATGCAGACCGAGCGCACTTCCTTGATGTGGGTGATTCCTGCCAGGCACTTCTCCATCCCGTCCTGCTTCAGCGTGCGCATGCCGTCCTCGAGGGACTGGGAGAGGATATCCGCGACCCGCGCATGCTCCTGGATCAGCTTCTTGATCTTGTCGTTGGCGATCAGGAGTTCGTGCAAACCGCAGCGCCCCTTGAACCCGCTGCCGCCGCACTTGTCGCATCCCGACGGCTTGTAGAAGGTGAGCTGGCCCTTGTCGTTGCCGTACACCCTTACCCACTCCTTGTACACCGCCTCCATAGCGCCCTTGGGATCGGCCTTGAAGCGCGCGGTGTTCATGAGCTCCTCGCAGTATTCGCGCAGGAACGAGGTCAGCTCGGCGGGCTCGGGCGTGTAGGCCTGCTTGCAGCTGCACACGCGCCGCGCCAGGCGCTGCGCCAGGACCCCGAGCAGCGCGTCGGAGAAGTTGAACGGGTCCATGCCCATGTCGAGCAGGCGGATGATCGATTCCGGCGCCGAGTTGGTGTGCAGCGTTGCGAACACCAGGTGACCGGTGAGCGAGGCCTCGATGCCGGTCGAGGTGGTTTCCTTGTCGCGCATCTCCCCGACCATGATGATGTCGGGGTCGGCGCGCAGGAACGACTTCATGACCGTCGCGAAATCGAGGCCCGCCTTGCGGTTCACCTGCACCTGGCGCAGGCCCTTCTGCGTAATCTCGACCGGATCCTCGGCCGTCCAGATCTTGGTATCGGGGGTATTCAGGGACTTGAGCACCGAGTGCAGCGTGGTGGTCTTGCCCGAGCCGGTCGGCCCGCAGACGAAGAACAGCCCGTAGGGCTTGGAGACGGTGTGCTGCAGCTGGTCGAGATTGCGCGCCGAGAAGCCCATCTTGTCGAGCGGAATGGGCTCGCCGGCGGCGAGAATCCGCATCACGATATCCTCCACCCCGCCGGCGGTCGGGATGGTGGCCACGCGCAGCTCGATGTCGAGCGGCCCGAACTTCTTGAACTTGATCTTGCCGTCCTGGGGCTTTCTCTTCTCCGAGATGTCCAGGTCGCACATGATCTTGATGCGCGCCGCAATTGCGGCGCGGTAGCTCGCCGGCACCTCGATGTAGGGCGCGAGGTTGCCGTCCTTCCTGAAGCGGATCTCGGTCTTCGCCTTGCCGGGATAGGGCTCGACGTGGATGTCCGAGGCACCCTGGTTGTAGGCGTCGACGATCACCTTGTTCACGAGCTTCACCAGCTCGTTATCGGCCGCGGCGTCGACCTCGTCGGAAGCCGCGCCGTCGGCGGCGGTCTCGCCGTTGTCCGAGAGATCCGACAGCAGGTCATCGATGTTGCCCAGGCTCGCGCCGCCGTCGCCGCCGTAGAAGTGGTTCAGCGTGTCGCGGAACTCCTTCTGCGTCGTGACCTTGTAGACGATGCGCGCCTTCGGGAACACGTTGGCGGCGATGCGCGAGGAGCGAATGCGCTCCGGGTCGAGGCACAGCACGACCAGGCCCTCCTTGGTATCGTCGATCGGCACCCACTGGGTCGACTCGACGTACTCGCGCTTCAGGTTCTTCAGGAGATCCATCGGCTTGACCCTATCCGGCTTGAACGCCTCGTAGGGCACGCCGAAGAACCTGGAAAGCGCCGCGCCGATCGCCGGGAGCTTGACCTGGAACTCCTCCAGCAGCACCTGCTCGATCTCGACCGCTTTCTTGCGCGCCTGGCGCGAGGCGAGCTCGAACTCGCCCGCCGAGAGCACCGCGTCGGAGATCAGGTAGTCGTACTTGGTCTTGGCGACCGCAGGCTTCTGGCGCTGCTTGAGAGCGATCGCCAGGGTCTGGGAGATCTCGGCGATGCCGTCCTCGGCCATCTCGCCGAACGGCGTGCCGGTCTTGTGGTTGATCACCTGGATCACGCCGATGAGCTCGGTTCCACCCGCCTCGATGATCGGCGCGACCAGCATCTGCTTGGTGCGGTAGCCGGTGCGCTTGTCCACTTCCTGCAGGAAGCGCAGGTTCGGGTTGAGGCCGCGCAGCTCCGCGTCGTCGTACACGTCCTTGATGTTGAGGGTCTTCTTCGCAGCCGCCGCGTACCCCGCGATCGAGTGCTCGGCGATCGGCAGCTTCAGGTCCTTGAACGAGTTCAGTCCGGTCTTCACCTTCGACACGATCGACTGCTTGTCCTCGGCGACCGAGTAGATGGTGAGGCGGTCGGCATTGAAGAGCGCGCACACCTCCGCGCTCATCTCCAGCATGATCTCGTCGACGTTGCTGGTCGCGTGGATCTTGTTGGTGACCACCTGCAGCTGCTTCTGAAACGCAAGGCGCGCGCCGAAGTCGTTGCCATGCGAACTCAGAACTGCGCTCATCGAAATTCCCTCCCGCCGCGGGGTTCTAGCTGGTTATTCGATGTTAGCGCTATCTATTCTGATTCTCCAAGGAATTCCCGTCAGGATTTGCGTGGATTTATGCGCTTTTTTGCACACTTCGCAGGCCGCCCTCGAGCAGCCAGACCTTGAAGCCGCGCTGCGCGAAGAGGAAGGCCGCCGCGGCGCTGCGCCGCCCGCTCTGGCAATACGCGACGTATTCCCTGGAGCGGTCGAGCACCGCGAACATGTTGCGCACTTCGGCGAGCGGCACGTTGATCGCTCCGGGCAGCTTGTCGTACTGGTATTCCGAGGGATAGCGCACGTCGAGCCACAGCGCGCCGCGCCGGACCTTTTCCGCCGCCTCGGCGAACGCCACGCGCCGCAGCAGCGGCTCGCGCAGCAATTCGTCAAAATGTGTGCGGCCGAGCCGCAGCAGCTCGCCTTCGCCGAGCGAGGTCACGGTGGCGTTGCGCTTGGCCTCCGACACCAGCGCCTCCTCGCCGAAGGCATCGCCGCTCTTCAGCTCGGCCAGCAGCACTTTCGCTCCGCCGACCAGCCGCTCGACCGAGAAGCGTCCCGATTCCACCACGAAGTAGTAGTCGCCCTGGTCCCCCTCGCGGATCACCGTTTCGCCGGGCGCCGTCTTCACCCGCTCGAAGCGCTTGAGCAGCTCGTCGATGTGCGCCACCGGCAACTGCGCGAAGGCGCCTGAGCGCAGCTTGCCGAGGCCGAAGGCGCCGCTGACGATGCGCGCATCCGCGGCCGCCGCCTGGCCGGTGAGCGTGGAGTCTGCGCCCGCCGCCACCTGATCCCAGGTGGCGAGGATGTCGAGCACCTCGTCGTCGAGCATCACAAGGTCGACATCGGTGATTGCCTTGCTCCGAGCGAGGCGATCGCGCTGCCGGTTGAGCGCCTGCCGTGCCTCGTCGCTTCCTCCCACCACGACCAGCGTGCCGCCGCCCTCGAACGCAAGCACGAGCTCGCCCGCCAGCAGGAACACCGATTGCGGCCCCTCCAGACGCTCGTGCAGCGGATCGCTGCCGCGCCGCGCGCGCTCGACCACCGCCACCTGAGCCAGCTCGGCGAGCCGCTGTGCGGAGAAACCGGCCAGAGGCGCGAGCGCCGCGAGCTGGTCGGGCCGCGGCCGGGTGAGCGAAGCATCCATGGCTCAGAATTCGAGCACCAGGTTGTTCTGCAGCATGCGCGGCCGGTGAACGCCGGCGGACTCCTCGATCTCGAGCATGGTGGGCTCGATCTCCCCGGGCTTGAGGTGCGTGATGTAGATCTCGGCGCTGCGCTCGAGCTTCTTCAGCTCCTCCGCGAGCGTCTCCGGACAGAGATGGCGCGAGATCTCGGCGAGGTGGCGCTCCTTGTTCGAGAACGCGGTCTCGATGATCAGGAACTTGAGGTTGCCGATCCGGTTCACCACGCTCCAGAGCGCGTCGTTCGGCCCGGTGTCGCCGGTGAAGACCAGGCTCGCGGCGCCGCTGTCGAGGTGGTAGCCGACCGCCGGAACCGTGTGACGCGCGGGAATGGGCGTGATGGTGCGGCCCGACAGGCTGATCGCCTGACCGACCACGATTTCCCGGTAGCGCAGGAAGGGCGCCTCGGGCGTCGGAATCTCGGTGAAGTCAGGCCAGATCGCCCAATTGAACAGATGGTTCTTCAGGATCTCGATCGTGGCGCGCTGCGTGTAGACCTCGATCGGCTTCGTGCGCATGCCGCCGATCGTGTCGGCCAGGAACGGGATCGAGGCGACGTGGTCCAGGTGCGAGTGGGTCACGAAGATGTGGTCGATCTGCGAGAGCTCGGCCAGCGTGAGATCGCCCACCCCGGTGCCGGCGTCGATCAGGATGTCGCTGTCGACCAGGAACGAGGTGGTGCGCAGGTGGCGTCCGCCGATTCCTCCCGAGCACCCCAGCACGCGCAAGCGCATGACCCGTGCTTCCCTATTTCTCGTCGAAGGCCGTCACGCCGTCCCATTCCGGCGGCGGCGGGTTGCGGCGTTTGTCGGCCACGATCGCAGCGTACACGCGATACAGGCCGCAGGTGGGATTCATGCGGGCGAGGCTCCCGAGTCCGGTCTCGGCATCATCCCACTGCCGAGTGCGGTAGGCGCGCAAGGTGGAATTCCACAGTTCCAGCTCCCGGCGCGCGCTTTCGCCGAGGTCGGACTCGAGGCCGAGGGGCTCGTAGACCGTCACGGCCTCGTCCTTGCCCATGACCTTGATGCGGTCGACCTCGCGGAACACTACGTCCGTGACGCGCTGGCGCGTGGCCTCGCCCGCGAGGACGCCGACCGCGTAGCTCTTGGTGCGGCCTTCGACCCGCGAGGCCACGTTCACCGCATCGCCCATCGCGGTGTACGCGCGGCGCACCCGCGAGCCCATGTCGCCGACGCGCACCGTGCCCGAATTGACGCCGACGCCGATCCGCAATGCCGGCCAGCCGCGCGCGGCGAACTTGGCGTTCAGAACCGCGCAGTCCTTCTGCATGTCGAGCGCCGCGAGCACCGCGTTTCTAGCATGCTGCGGGTCCTCTACCGGCGCCCCCCAGAACGCCATCACCGCGTCGCCGATGTACTTGTCGAGCGTGCCGCGGTAACGGCTGCGGATGATCGTGCTCATGTCGGTGAGGTACTCGTTGATGTACTCGCGCAGCTCGTCGGGCTTGAGCGCCTCGGAGATGCCGGTGAAGCCGCGCACGTCGGCGAACAGGATCGTGAGCTCCGCGCTCCTTGGCTCCATGTTGTACTTGGCCGGGTCGGCCGCCATGCGGTCGACGAGCTCCGGCGGCACGTACTGGCCGAACAGCTCGGTGAACTGGCGCTTGGAGCGGGACTCGACGAAATAGCCGTAGGCCATGTTCATCACGTACAACACCGCGGCCATGGCCACCGACGCGGCGAGAGGCAGCGCCATGTTGCCGTGCGTCCAGACCGCGAGATTGAACAGCGCGATCAGCGCGATGCCCGCCGCGGCGGCAAGCGTCGCCCACAATGCCGACAGCAGCGGAATGAGGATCGCGAGCGTCACGCCGCCCACGAGCAGCAGAACCAGCTCCAGATTCGCCGTGAACGCCGGCTTCTCCTTGATCGTGCTGCCGAGCATGCCGGCGATGAGGTTGGCGTGGATTTCGACCCCCGGAAATACGCTGCCGACGGGAGTCGAGCGCAGGTCGTACAGCCCGTGCGCGCTGGCGCCGACGAGCACGATCTTGCCCTTCAGCGCCGCCGGATCGACGCGGTCCTTGACCACGTCGGCGAGCGGGATGTACCGGAAGCTGTGCCTTTTGCCGCGATACGGAATCAGCGCGGCCGCCTGATCGTCGACCGGAATGCGCAGCGGTCCGATCTTCAGCCATTCCGGCGCGGCGTCCGCGCGTGCGCCCGCCTGCGGGTAGCCGGGCTCGACCGCCGGAAACCTGCCTTCTTGCCGCGCGATGAAGGTACGCACGACCGCGAGCGAAAGCGCCTCGTAGTAGGCGCCCTCGAACTCCGCCAGCAGCGGCACCCGCCGCGTCACGCCGTCGTCGTCGACCACCGGATTGAAGTGCCCGGCCGCGGCGGCGTTGTTCTGATAGGCCGCCAGGTTGCCGGTATAGCCGGACCAGCTCGTAATATGGGTATTGCGGCCTGCAAAGCTGCCCTGCGGCAGCACCGGCACGGGAATCGCGTTGACGCGGGCCGCGCGCTCTTCGTTGCTGAAGTAGTAGCCAAGCACCGCGGGTCGTCCACGCATCGCCTTGGCGAAGAGCTCGTCGTTGTCGAGGCCCGGCCGCAGCGACTTGTAGAGCTCCTGGAAGCCCGCGGCCTGCTTCAGGTCTTTGTGCGCCAGCGCGTCGAGCGTGTCGATCCCCGAGCTGGTGTCGCGCTCGGCCCAGACGACGTCGAAGGCGAGCACTTCGATGCCGTAGCGCTCGAAGAGCTTGGTGATCAGCTCGGCCATGAGGGCCCGGCTCCAGGGCCAGTGGCCGACCTCGCCGAGGCTCTTCTCGTCGATGTCGAGGATCACGATGCTCGGATCGACGCCGCGCGGCATGGCGAGATTGAGCCGCGTGTCGTACAGGATGTTGTCCAGCCGCGCCAGAAACGGCAGCCTGCCGTCGGCGCTCGGGTACTTTTGAGCCGCGTCGACGAGGAACAACAGCACGATCGCGAGGCCCATCGCGATCCGTGCCAGGTGCTGTCTCAGGGGCTCAGGCCTTGAGGAAGAATTCCATCTTGACGCCCGCGAGCTCGATGACGTCGTGATCCTTTAGCGCGTGGGGCGCCGGGCCGATCTGCTGGCCGTTCACGTTGGGGCGCGCCGCGCCCTCGACATGCGTGATGAAGTAGCCCTGCGGCCGGCGCGTGAGGACCGCCACCTGTACGCCCGGCTTGCCAAGCGTGGTGAGCGGCTTGGTGAGCTCGAGCTCCTTGCCGGCGTTCGCGCCCGAGAGAAGCTGGATCGCGCCGAGCGGCTGGCCGGCAGGCCGCGGCGCCGCAGGCTGGGGCGCCGGCGGGACGGTCTTGGTGGCATCCGCGATTCCGGCCACCGCGGCCGCGGCCTGCGGCATCGCAGCCGCGCGCTGCGAGCCCGGGGACGTGCGCAGCGCCTCGCCGCCGGTCTGGCGCGCCGACGCCGGTCGCAGCACCATGGTCTTCTCGAAATCCGCCTTGTCGCCGCCGGCCCCGGCGCCGCTCGCTTCGCCGAGGAACTTCAGCTTGTATTTGCCGAGCTCGATGACGTCGTTGTTCTGCAGGAAGTGCTTCTTGACCGGATTGCCGTTGACCACGGTACCGTTGGTGCTGCCGAGGTCCTCGAGGAAGGAATCGTTCAGGATCGTGACGATGACTGCGTGCTCGCCGCTCACCGCGAGGTTGTCGATCTGGATGTCGTTATGGGGCTTGCGGCCGATGGTGGTGCGCTCCTTGGCCAAGGGAATCTCCTTGAGCACCAGCCCGTCCATGCTGAGGATCAGTTTCGCCATAGCGTTCCCCTGGGGGAAGTAGTTATTTTAACCACGCGAACACCTTGGCTATTACGCCCCGGGCACCCGGATATTCCCGCAGGACGCGGACCAGTATAACCGAAACGTTGTCGCGCCCGCCGTTGTCGTTGGCCATCTGCACGAGCTGCTGCGCGGCGAGCTTGAGGTTTCCGCCGAGCGCCTGCAGCGTCGCGCCGATCTCGTCGTCCTCGACCATGTCGCACAGGCCATCCGAGCAGAGCAGATAGATGTCGCCGGGCCGCGTCGGATATTCGTGGATCTCGGGTTCGACGCTCGGATCGATGCCGAGCGCCTTCGTGACGAGGTTCTTGTGCTGGGCGTTCTTCGCCTGCTCGAGCGTGAGCAGGCCCGAATCGATCTGCTCCTGCAGCAGCGAGTGATCGCGCGTCACCTGGCGCAGGCCGCCGTCGCGCAAGAGATACAGGCGCGAGTCGCCGAGATGCGCCACCAGCACGCGGTTGTCGTAAAAGAGCGAGGCCACCAGCGTGGTGCCCATGCCCGCGTACTGCGGCTGATTTTGCGCGGCCTGATAGATCGAGCTGTTCGCGCGCAGCACCTGCTCGCGCAGCAGCCGCGCCGCGATGGTCTGGTTGGTGCGCGGGTCGATCTGGTTGGGTTGCGTGCTTTCGAGCACCTGGCGCATCTCGCTCACGATCACGCTGGTCGCCATGCCGCTCGCCACCTCGCCCGCGTTGTACCCGCCCATGCCGTCTGCGAGCACCACGAGCCCGTGGGCGGCGTCGGCCGCGATCGAGTCCTCGTTGTGCGCGCGGACCATCCCGGGGTCGGTGCAGCTCGCGATTTCCAGTACTTGCGCGAGGTCCATGCGACTACATCACGACTTTCATTTCAGCTCCCCCGGCGCCTCCCTCGATGGGTGCCACAGACGGCTCTCAACGCGGCTCTGAACTTGGCTCTAAACGGCCTGAAAACAGTGTTATGAGCGGCATTTTTGCAGTCAAACCTAAGCTGCGTCAAATATTTAGGCGCGCGCGGGCCGCGCCGGACACGGACCGGACATCCAAGAAGGCGGAAACGACTACTGGCCGAGCGTCGCGCCGGCTTTCAGCTGCCCCGAGGAAACGAGCTCCGCCGCGGCCACCTTCTTGCCGTCGCCGAGCTTGGCCTTGCCGGCGTGGATCCGGCCGCCCTGAGCGGTGATCACGAGACGGCCGTCCTTCGCCTCGACCACCTCGCCGATCTTCCCCTTGACCGCGCCGAAGGTGCGCACGAGCTCCTTGCGGCTGTCGAAGAGCTGCAGCTTCACGCCGTTCAGCGTGGTCCACGCGCCCGGCGCCGGGTCGGACGCACGGATCAGGTTGTGGATCGAATCCACGTGGTTCGACCAGTTGATCCGGGCTTCGGCTTCGCGGAACCAACCCTCGTAGGAGGCCAGAGACTCGTCCTGCGTCACTTCCTTGTGTTTATTGGAAGTCACCAGATCAGCAGCTTCCAGCATGGCCTGCACGCCCATCGGGAACAGGCGATCGAAGTACACGCTGCCCAGAGTGTCGTCGTCGCCGACCGGCGTCTTCTTCTGCAGGATCACCGCGCCCTCGTCGAGGCCGTCGGTGGGACGGAAGATGGTGAGGCCGGTCTCCTTCTCGCCGCGCGAGATCGGCCAGTTGATCGACGACGGCCCGCGATACTTCGGCAGCAGCGACGGGTGATACTGGATCGTGCCGTGCTTCGGGATCTTCACGAATTCCTGCGGCGCGAACTGCAGCACGAACGCCATGATGCCGATGTCGGCGCTCGCCGCCTTCATCGCTTCCGCCGCCTCTGGCGCCTTGAGCGACTTGAATTGATGCACCTTGAGGCCTTTCTCCAGCGCGGCGACGCGCAGCGCATCGGGCCGCGCGCCTTCCTTCTCCGGCGCGCAGAACACCGCGCTCACCTGGTCGCCTCGCGCGAGGAACGCTTCCAGCACCGCCTTGCCGAAGTCCTGCTGTCCGATGATTGCGATCTTCATTTACGCGGCTTTCTTCGGGGGAATGCTGAAGGCGCCCGCGCTCTTCAGGGCAGTTATTTTTTCCTTTTGATAACCCAGCACCTCCTGCAGGACCTCGTCGGTGTGCTCACCAAGCGTCGGCGAGCGCTTGATCACCACGGGCGATGCCGAGAGCTTGATCGGCATGCCGACGTTGAACCACTTGCCGCGCTGCGGGTGGTCGAGCTCCACCCACATGTCGCGGCCGCGCACGTGCTCGTCGGTGGCGAGGTCCTCGGTCGACATGATCGGGCCGCAGGGCACGTCGAGCGGATTGAGGATCGCCATCAGCTCGCGCTTGGTGTACTTCTCGGCGAACTTGTTGATCAGCGTCCACATCAGGTTCTGATTTTTTCTCCGGTCCGAAATTTTCGCGAACCTGGGGTCGGCCGCCATGTCGGGCATGCCCACCTCGGGCCCGATGCGCTTGCCGAGGTCTTCCCACACCGCTTCCTGCACCACCACGTAGAGCCAGTCGTTGGCGCCGTGCGGCTTGCAGTGGATCGCGTTGCCGAGCTGGCCGCCGCCGGAGTCGTTGCCGGCTCGCGGCACATCGCCCATCCCCTTGTACGTGGGGACGGAATACTCGGCCAGATCGCCGCGCGTCAGGCGCTGGTGGTCGCGGAACTTGACCCGGCACAGGTTCATCACGCCGTCCATCATTGCGACTTCGACGTATTGGCCCTGTCCGGTTTTTTCGGCCTGCCTCAAGGCGGCCAGCAGCCCGATCGCCAGGTGCAGCCCGGTGCCGCTGTCGCCGATCTGCGCGCCGGTGACGAACGGCGCGCCGTCGGGCACGCCGGTCGTGCTCATCGCGCCGCCCATCGCCTGCGCCACGTTCTCGTAGGCCTTGAACTCGGCGTACGGGCCGCTCGAGCCGAAGCCCTTGATCGAGCCCATCACGATCTTCGGATTGAGCTCGTGGATCTTCTCCCAGGTGAAGCCGAAGCGGTCGAGCACCCCGGGGCCGAAGTTCTCCATGATGATGTCGCACTTCTTCAGGAGATCGACGAACACCTGCTTGCCCTCGGCGGTCTTCATGTTGACCGTGATCGAGCGCTTGTTGCAGTTGAGCATCGTGAAGTAGAGCGAGTCGGCGTTTGGCACGTCGCGCAGCTGGCCGCGCGTGGCGTCGCCCTGCGGGTTCTCGAACTTGATCACGTCCGCGCCCATCCAGGCGAGGAGCTGCGAGCACGTCGGGCCTGCCTGAACGTGCGTCATGTCCAGGATGCGGACACCTTTGAGTGCTTCCATTATTTTTTCTTCCCTGCGGTCGGGTTGAGACTGGTGATGCGACCGCTCTCGGTTCCGGCCGTCTCGTCGATCACCGCGTTGATGAGCGTGGGCTTTTTCGAGCGGATCGCCTCTTCCATGGCCTTCCTCAGCTCGGCGGGCGTGGCGGCGTTCACGCCGACGCCGCCGAACGCTTCCATCAGCCGGTCGTAGCGCGCGCCCTTCACGAACACGGTCGGCGCCGGATCGCGTCCGGTGGGGTCCTGGTCGGTGCCCTTGTAGACGCCGTTGTTGTTCATGACGACGATGCACACCGGCAGGTCATAGCGGCAGACGGTCTCGACTTCCATGCCCGAGAAGCCGAACGCGCTGTCGCCCTCGACCGCGATCACCTGCTGCCCGCTCACCACGGCGGCGGCGACGCAGTAGCCCATGCCGACGCCCATGATGCCCCAGGTGCCGACGTCGATACGCTTCCTCGGCTTGTACATGTCGACGATCGAGCGCGTGAAATCGAGCGCGTTGGCGCCTTCGTTGACGAACATCGCGTCGGGGTTCGCCTTCACGATGTCGCGCACCACGTTGAGCGCGCTGTGGAAGTTCATCGGCGTCGGGTTCTTCGCCAGCGTCTCGGTCATCTTGGCGACGTTGCCCTTCTTTTTCTCGGCAACGGCATTCAGCCATTCCGCCGGGGGTTTGGACACAGAACCGATTTCCTTCAAAAGGGCGGCGACGCAGGACCCGATATCGCCGACCAGCGGCGCATCGATCCGCACGTTGCTGTCGGCTTCCTGCGGCGAGATGTCGAGCTGGATGAATTTCTGGCCGCCCCAGTCCTTGTGGCCCTTGCCGCCCCAGGTCTTGCCCTTGCCGTGCGACAACAGCCAGTTGAGGCGCGCGCCGATCAGCATCACCACGTCGGCGGCGGGCAGCACGAACGAGCGCGCCGCGGACGCGCACTGCTCGTGCGTGTCGGGCAGCAGCCCCTTCGCCATCGACATCGGCAGATAGGGTATTCCCGTCCTTTCAACGAGATTCTTTATTTCAGAATCCGCTTGGGCATACGCGGCGCCCTTGCCGAGAATGATCAGCGGCTTTTTCGCGTTCTTCAGCAGGTCGATAGCGCGTTTGACCGCTTCGGGCGCCGGAATCTGCTTCGGCGCAGGGTCGACCACCTTGATGAGAGTCCTGTGGCCGGTTTCTGCAGGAATGCTCTGCGCGAACAGCTTCGCGGGCAGGTCCAGGTACACGCCGCCGGGGCGGCCCGACACCGCGGCGCGGATGGCGCGCGCGATGCCGACGCCGATGTCCTCGGCGTGCAGCACGCGGAAGGCAGCCTTGGCGAGCGGCTTGGCGATGGCGAGCTGGTCAAGCTCCTCGTAGTCGCCCTGCTGCAGGTCGACGATCTCGCGCTCGCTCGAGCCGCTGATCAGGATCATCGGGAAGCAGTTGACCGTGGCGTGCGCGAGCGCGTTGAGGCCATTCAGGAAGCCGGGGGCCGACACCGTCAGGCAGATGCCCGGCTTCTGGGTCAGGAAGCCCGCGATCGAGGCGGCGTAGCCCGCGCTCTGCTCGTGGCGGAACGAGAGCACGCGCATCCCGGCAGCCTGCGCCCGGCGCGTGAGGTCGGTGATCGGAATGCCGGGCAACCCGTAGATTGTGTCGAGGCCGTTCAGCTTGAGGGCATCGATGACCAGCTGGAAGCCATCGGTCGTTTGTTGCGCATCGGCGCTCGGGCTGGCGGCTGCGACTTGAGGTTCGACGGTCCCCATGTGCGGACTCCTGGTTTCCTGCGATTCGGAGGGAGCAATATGGTAAGAATCGCACCCGCGCCCCGGCCTTGACTCAGGTCAAGCCGACTAAAATCGGCCTCGAATGACGGCTTTTCTCAGCCATCCCCAGCGCAACAGCATCCGCCTGCAACTGCGGCAGAACCTGCTGCTGCAAGGCATGAGCCAGGCGCAGTGGGCCGAGCTCGAGCCGCTCCTGCTGGTGGCAGATTACCGCAAGGGCGACCCGCTGGTGCGCCAAGGCGACGAGGAGATGGAGCAGTTCTTCATCCTCGAGGGCATGGTGAAGCGTGTGGTGTCCAACCCCGAGGGCCGCGAGATGATTCTGCGCTTCGCCGCCGAGACCGAGATGGACACCTCCTACGCCGCGTGGCGGCTCCGAACGCCGGTGCCGTATTCGATCGTCGCCGTGACGAAGGCACGCGCGGCCGAGCTGCCGATGCCGGTGTGGGCCGAATTTCTCGAGCGAAATCCCGCGCTCATGGCGCGCTTCGAGTACGAGGTTATGAAGCTGATGTCAGAGGTGATGGCGCACACGATCACGCTGCACCTCCTCGATGCTCCCGGGCGTCTGTTGCGCTTCCAGAGGAAGCATCCCGAGCTCTCCGGCCGCATCCCGAAGAAGGAGCTCGCCGCGTACCTCAACCTCACGCCCGAAACGCTGTCGCGCCTGAAGCAGAAGCTCGGCTGACTATCTCGCGCGCGCCTTGCCGAGCAGCCAGGTGACGCTCGGCCAGAGGAGCAGCACCAGCGCGACCGTGGTGAGAAAGCCCACCAGCTTGTTCGAGAAGAAGATCGTCATGTCGCCCAGCGACACGAGCATCGCCTGCCGGAACGAGGCTTCGGCGGCGTCGCCGAGCACGATCGCGAGCACGAGCGGCGCGAGCGGGTACTGGAGCTTCTTGAAGGCATAGCCCATGACGCCGAACACCACCATCATCCAGACGTCGAAGATCGCGTTGTGCACGGTGTAGGCGCCGATCGCGCACACCACGACGATGATCGGCGCGATCACCGAGAACGGCACCCGCAGGATCGCGGCAAAGAGCGGCACGCAGGTGAGCACGACCACGAGGCCGGCGATGTTGCCGAGATACATGCTCGCGATCAGGCCCCAGACGAAGTCGGGCTTCTCGACGAAGAGCAGCGGCCCCGGCTGCAGGCCCCAGATCATGAGGCCGCCGAGCAGCACCGCCGCGGTGGGCGAGCCCGGCACGCCGAGCGTGATCATCGGCAGCAGCGCCGAGGTGCCGGCGGCGTGCGCCGCGGTCTCGGGCGCGACCACGCCCTCGACCATGCCGCTGCCGAACTTGTCACCGTCGGGCGAGAAGCGGCGCGCCACGCCGTAGCTCATGAAGGAGGCCGGCGTCGCGCCGCCCGGCACGATGCCCATGAAGCAGCCCACCGCGGAGGAGCGCAGCGACGTGAGCCAGTAGCGCGGCAGCTCCTTCCACGTTTCGAGCACCACGCGCATGTTCAGTTTCGCCTTGGCGCCGCGGAAAGCGAGCCCTTCCTCGAGCGTGAGGAGGATCTCGCCGATGCCGAACAGGCCGATCACCGCCACCAGGAAGTCGAAGCCCGTGAGCAGCTTGGTCGAGCCGAAGGTGAGCCGTAGCGTGCCCGTGACCGGATCGGTGCCGACCGCGGCGAGCGCGAAGCCGAGCATCATCGAGGCAAGCGTCTTGAATGCGGGCTCCTTGCTCGTGCCGATGAAGGCGCAGAAGGTGAGGAAGTACACGGCGAAGAATTCCGGCGGCCCGAACTCGAGCGCGAAATTGGCGATCACCGGAGAGAGGAAAGTGATCAGGATCACCGCCACCAGGGCGCCGATGAACGAAGAGGTGAACGCCGCGGTGAGCGCGTTGCCCGCGCGCCCCTGCTGCGCGAGCGGATAGCCGTCGAAGGTCGTCGCCACCGACCAGGGCTCGCCCGGGATGTTGAAGAGGATCGAGGTAATGGCGCCGCCGAAGAGCGCGCCCCAATAGATGCAGGAGAGCAGGATGATCGCCGAGGTCGCGCCGCCGGGCGTCTGCGCCATGCTGAAGGTGAGCGGCAGCAGGATGGCGACGCCGTTGGCGCCGCCCAGCCCCGGAAGCACGCCGATGATCACGCCGAGGATCACCCCGGTGAACATCAGCAGCAGGTTGGTGAGCGTCAGCGCGACGGCGAAGCCGCCCGCGAGGGCTTGGATCTCTGCCACTTCAGTTCAGCCCGAGGAAAGCTTCGATGGGACCCTTGGGCAGCGGCACCAGGAACCAGCGCTCGAAGATCAGGAACAGCGCCACCGCGGTGCCGGCGCTGACGGCGGCCACTTTCCACCACGCGAACTTGCCCAGCCAGCGCATGAAGAAGGCGATGAACAGGATCGAGGCGACGTAGATGCCGATCCAGCCGATCGCCGCGGCGTAGACCGCGGCGGGAACCAGCACCGTCAGCACCATCTTCAGCTGCCCCGCGAGGACGAACGGCGGGTTCTTGTCCGCGGGGATCATGAAGCCGCGCGCCAGGTTCATCACCGCCGCGACCGTCATGATCAGCCCGATATAGAACGGAAAGTAGCCCGGCTTGGGGCCGTCGTCACCCCAGGTCGCGCCCAGGCGCACGCTGTCGTACATCACCAGGACGCCCGCCATGAGAAACAGCGCCGCGACCGCGATCTCGGCGCTCTTGATGCGGAGGGCGACTCGCCCTTCGCGCTCCTCGGTCATTTGCCGGCGATGAAGCCGGCAGCCTTCATCAGCGAAATGTGGCGCGCCTCTTCTTTCGCCACCCAGTCGGCGTACTCCTTGCCGGTGAGCGCGGTCTTGTTGAAGGCGCCCTCTTCCATGAGCTTGGTCCACTCCGGCGTCGCCATGACTTTCTTGAAGAGATCCACGTAGTACTGGACCTGGTCGGGCTTCACGCCGGGGGCGGTGAAGATGCCGCGCAGCATGAGGTAGTCGACGTCGAGCCCCGACTCCTTGCAGGTGGGAATGTCGGCCCAGGACATTTCCTTGGTCACCTTCTCCTTGTAAGGCATGCGCTTCTCGTCGAACACGCACAGCGGCCTGAGGCTCCCGGCGCGCCACTGCGCGACCGCCTCGATCGGGTTGTTCACCGTGGAGTCGACGTGGCCGCCGACGAGCTGAGTCGCCACCGCGCCGCCGCCCTTGAACGGAATGTAGGTGAATTTCGCGCCCGTCTTCTGCTCGATCGCCGCGGTGATGATCTGGTCTTCCTGCTTCGCGCCGGTGCCGCCCATCTTCATCTTGCCCGGCCCCGCCTGCTTCGTCGCCTCGATGTAGTCCTTCGCGCTCTTGTAAGGCGTCTTGGCGTTGACCCAGAGCACGAAGTTGTCCAGCGCGAGCATCTGCACCGGCGTGAGGTCGCGCCAGTTGAACGGCACGCCCGTGGCGAGCGGCGTGGTGAACAGGTTGGAGAGCGTGATGATGATCTTGTGCGGGTCGCCCGACGCGCTCTTCACGTCGAGGAAGCCCTCGGCGCCCGCGCCGCCGGACTTGTTGATCGGCAGCAGCGCCTGCTTCATCAGGTTGTGCTTGGCGACGATGCCCTGGATCGCGCGCGCCATCTGGTCGGCCCCCCCGCCGGTACCGGCCGGGATGATGAACTCGACGCTCTTGGTGGGCTCCCAGGCGCTGGCGGCGGGAACGTGAATGAACGACACGGCGAGCGCCGCTGTGAGCGCGGCCGCCGGGTTAAAGCGTTGCATGCAACCTCCTTTCAGGTTCTGCGTCTCCGTGGGCGCGCCCTTCGAGCGAGGCGCTGCCCGCGGGATTGTCATTCTCCCTGAGGGAACGCGGCCTTGACCGCGATCAAGACTCGGTGCGGTCGGGCGCGGCGGTTTCGACCGTCACGCCCTTGCGCCTGCCGAGTAACGTGCCGAGGACGACTACGATGACAATCCCGACGATCCCGGCGAGGATCTCCAGGCTGAATCCGCCGACTTTCGGGTGTCCGTCGACGTACTGGACCCCCATCCCGGTGAACCAGCCCTCGAGCGCGCTGTCCGCCACCAACATTTCGCCCGCCACCCAGCCGATCAGCCCGGCGCCGATGGTGATGATCACCGGGAAGCGCTCCATGAGCTTGATCAGCAGGGTGGCGCCGAAGATTACGAGCGGGATCGAGATCGCGAGGCCGAGGATGAGCAGCACGACGCTGCCGCCGGCGGCCGCGGCCACCGCGATCACGTTGTCGAGGCTCATCACCAGGTCGGCGATGAGGATGGTCTTGATCGCCGTCAGCAGGTGCTCGCTCGCCGCGATGTCGCCGTCGTCCTCCTCGGGGACCAGCAGCTTGACGCCGATCCAGAAGAGCAGCGCGCTGCCGATCAGTTTCAGCCACGGCAGCGTGAGCAGCGCCACGGCGAACAGCGTGAGGACGATCCGCAGCACGATCGCCGCACCGGCGCCCCAGAACACCGCCTGCTTCTGCTGCTTCTGCGGCAGCGAGCGCGCCGCAAGGGCGATCACCACGGCATTGTCGCCGGAGAGGATGATGTTGACGCCAATGATTTTCAGCAGGCCGATCCAGAAGGCCTGCGTCACGAGCTCTTCGAGCATGGGCGGCGATTGTACACTGCGCTCCCAGAAAGCCAGGGGGCGGAAAAATGGAATCACCGGGATCCGTTGAGCTTGCCAAGCAGGTACTGTCGCTGATGGCGACAGTCCTCGCCGTCGGCACCGCGTTCGGCATTGCAGCGCAGAAACTGCGCATCCCGGACGTGGCGCTGTTCCTGCTCGCCGGCATCCTGGTCGGGCCCGCCGTCGCCGGGCTGATCGACGTGCGCGCCGACTCCGCGCTCAACCAGCTGATCCTCATCTTCGGCGCCTGCTACATCCTGTTCGACGGCGGCGCGAGCCTGCGGCTCAGCGTGCTGAAGGAAGTCTGGATCACCATCGTCGTGCTCGCCACCGTCGGGGTGTTGATCAGCGCGCTGATCACCGGCGTCGCGGCCTACTACTTCCTCGGCGTTCCGTTCATCGTGGCGCTGCTGCTGGGGTCGGCGATCGCGTCGACCGATCCAGCCACCCTGGTGCCTGTGTTCCGCCAGGTGAAGATCAAGGACCGCGTCGCGCAGACGGTGATGTCGGAGTCCGCCTTCAACGACGCGACCGGCGCCATCGCCACCTTCGCGGTCCTGGCAATCGCGCTCGGCAAGGGCGAGTTCTCGATTCCGGCGGCGCTCCTCGACCTCGCCAAGCAGTCCGGATTCGGCCTGGTCGTGGGCGCGGCGCTGGGATACGCCGCGGCGCTGCTGATCGCCCACGAGAAGCTCGGCTTCCTCGAGGAATACGCGCCGGTGGTCTCGCTGATGGCCGTCGCCGCCGCCTATCTCGCCGCCGACGGCCTGCAGGCGAGCGGCTTCATGGCGGTGTTCGTGTTCGGCATCGCCATCGGCAACAAGGACCGGTTCGGGTTCCAGATGGAGCCGGGCGAGCAGCAGCGGCTCGACGACTTCGTCCTGACGACGGCGCTGATCATGCGCATGTTCATCTTCATCCTGCTCGGGGCGCAGGTCGACTTCGCGCTGATCGATCGCTATCTCGTCGCTGGCGTCGCGGTGGTTGCGGTCTTCATGCTGGTGGCGCGTCCGGTGACGGTATTCCTGTGCGCGCTTCCCGACCGGCGCGCGAAATGGTCGGTGCGCGAGCTGCTCTTCATGTGCTGGACGCGCGAGACCGGCGTGATTCCCGGCGCGCTCGCCGGCCTGCTCGTGGGTTTGGGCGCGCCCGAGGCGAAGCTCATCGCCTCGGTCACCTTCATCGCGATCCTGATGACCATCCTCATCCAGGCGCCCACCACGCGGTGGCTCGCCGCGAAGCTCGGCCTGCTCGAGGAAGCCTAGCGCGGCGCTGCTAGAACAGCCCGACGACCTTGCCGTCGATGAGGTCGATCTTGTTCGCCGAGGGCACCTTCGGCAGGCCCGGCATGGTCATGATGTCGCCGCAGATCATGACGATGAACTCCGCGCCGGCGGCGAGGCGCACCTCGCGCACGTTGATTACGTGGTTGGTGGGCGCGGCGCGCAGCGCTGCGTCGGTCGAGAACGAGTACTGGGTCTTCGCCACGCACACCGGGTAGTGGCCGTAGCCGTCTTCCTGCAGCTTCTTGATCTGGCCGCGCACCTTCGCGTCGGCGGTCACTTCCGAGGCGCGATAGACCTTCTTCGCGATCTTGTTGATCTTGTCCCACAGGCTGTCGGAGTCCTCGTAGACGAAGCTCGGCTTGGACGGCTGCTCGCACAGGCCGACCACGATCTTCGCCAGCTCGGCCGCGCCCTTGCCGCCGTCGGCCCAGTGCGTGGCCATGGTGAAGGGCACCCCGATCTTCGCGACGCGCGCCTTGACGAGGTCCTGTTCCGCCTGGGTGTCGAAGGTGAAGCGGTTGAAGGACACGACGCACGGAATGCCGTAGACCTTCTGCACGTTCTCGACGTGACGCTCGAGGTTCACCAGGCCCTTCTCCAGCGCCGCCAGGTTCTCCTTGTTGACCTCCTTCACGTCGACCCCGCCGTGATACTTCATCGCGCGGATCGTGGCGACGATCACCGCGGCGTTCGGCATCAGGCCGCTCTTCCTGCACTTGATGTCGAGGAACTTCTCGGCGCCGAGGTCGGCGCCGAAGCCCGCCTCGGTGACCACGTAATCGGCGAGCTTGAGCGCGCTTTGCGTGGCGATCACGGAGTTGCAGCCGTGCGCGATGTTGGCGAAGGGCCCGCCGTGGATGAACGCCGGGCTGTTCTCCAGCGTCTGCACCAGGTTCGGCGCGAGCGCGTCCTTGAGCAGCACGGTCATGGCGCCGTGCGCCTGCAGGTCCTTCGCCCGGACCGGCTTCTGGTCCCTCGTATACCCCACCACGATGTTGCCGAGGCGGTTCTTGAGATCGTCCAGTGACGTGGAAAGACAGAAGATCGCCATGACCTCGGAGGCGACCACGATGTCGAAGCCGTCCTGGCGCGGGTAGCCGTTCGCGGTGCCGCCCAGCGCGATGGTGATGTCGCGCAGCGCGCGGTCGTTCATGTCGAGCACGCGCTTCCACTGGATCCGCCGCACGTCGATGCCGAGCTCGTTGCCGTGGCTGATGTGGTTGTCGATCAGCGCGGCGAGGAGGTTATTGGCGAGCTGGATCGCGCCGAAGTCGCCGGTGAAATGCAGGTTGATGTCCTCCATCGGCACCACCTGGGCGTAGCCGCCGCCGGCCGCGCCGCCCTTCATGCCGAACACCGGCCCGAGCGAAGGCTCGCGCAGGCAGATCACCGCCTTCTTGCCGATGTGATTGAGCGCGTCCCCCAGGCCGACCGTGGTGGTGGTCTTGCCCTCGCCGGCCGGCGTCGGGCTGATCGCGGTGACCAGGATCAGCTTGCCGTTCTTCTTGCCTTTGAGGGTGTCGAGGTACTTCAGCGCGACCTTGGCCTTGTAGTGCCCGAAGGGCTCGAGATGCTCTTCGGCGATTCCGAGCTTCTCGCGCGCGACCGCGGAGATGCGCTGCATCTTGGCTGCCTGTGCGATTTCGATGTCCGACGGCATGGGACGCTCCTCGAGCCTCTGGTGGGATGGACGCAATTGTCCAAGACCGGCGCCCGGACCGGCCTTGACGCAAATCAAGCGCTACTTGACCAGTAGGACGGGCACGTCCGAGAGGTGCGTCACCTTGGTGGCAGTCGAGCCCACCAGCACCTTGCCGAGCTCGCTGTGCCCGCGCGTGCCGATGCAGATGAGGTCGCAGCGCTTGTCCTTGGCGTGCTTCACCAGGCTCTCCGCCACCGACCCGACCACCGTGTGCACCTCGTAGCGCACCCCGGCCGCATCGAGCTTTTCCCGCGCGGCGGCGAGGCTGCGCTCGCTCTCCTCCTGGTAGTACTTGTCGAGCTGCGCCTTGCCCACCGCGGCGCCCATGCCCGGCAACTTGGGCACCGGCAGGTGCACGGTGACGAGGTCGAGGTTGGGCTTGTCCTTCAGCCAGTCTGAGTGGTCGATGAGGAATTGCACCGCGTTGAGCGAGTGCTTGGAGCCGTCCACCGCCAGCAGAATTCTCATTTGCGCGCGCCCCTCGTTCAGGACATTCTAGCCCTGCAGCTCCTGCAGGCTGCGGCCCTTGCCGTAGCCCGGATCGGCCGGGTGTTCGCCGCCCCTAGTGACCTTCACCGCGCAATACTTGAACTCCGGGATCTTACCGAACGGGTCGAGCTTCGGATTGGTGAGGATGTTGGCTGCCGCCTCGTAGTACGCGAACGGGATGAAAACGCTGCCGCGCGGCGTTCCGGCGTCTTGGCGCACGAAGAGGGAAATCCTGCCACGGCGCGACTCGACCGTGGCGATGTCGCCCGGCCGGATCGCCCGCTCGCGCATGTCGTCGGGGTGCATCGACACGGTCGGCTCGGGCTCGATCGCGTCGAGCACGCCGGCGCGCCGCGTCATGGCGCCGGTGTGCCAGTGCTCGAGCTGACGCCCGGTGATCAGCACCATCGGGTATTCGGCGTCGGGCCGCTCGTCGGCGCTGATCAGGTCGGCCGGCACGAACTTCGCGCGTCCGGTCGGGGTCGGGAAGTGCGTGGTGAAAACCACCGGCTCGCCCGGATCGCCCTCGTTCTCGCACGGATAGGTCACGGTGGAGTCGCGCTCGAGGCGCTCCCAGGTAATCCCGCGGATCGAGTCCATGCACTGCCGCATCTCGTTGAACACTTCCTTGGGGTGCGCATAGCTCCAGTCCAGGCCCAGGCGCTGCGCCAGCTCGACGATGATCCACAGGTCGGGCCGCGCCTCGCCCGGCGGGTTCACGGCCTTGCGGCCGAGCTGCACCATACGGTCGGTGTTGGTGACCGTGCCGTCCTTCTCCGGCCAGGCGGTGGCCGGCAGCACCACGTCGGCCAGGTAGCAGGTCTCGGTAAGGAAGATGTCCTGCACCACCATGTGCTCGAGCTTCGCCATGCCGGCGCGCGCGTGATCGACGTCCGGGTCGGACATCGCCGGGTTCTCGCCCATGATGTACATGCCGCGGATCTTGCCGTCGTAGGCGGCGTTGACGATCTCGACCACCGTGAGGCCGGGCTTGGGGTCGAGCGTCTGGCCCCAGAGCTTCTCGAAGCGCTTCTGCGCCTCGGGCGTCGCCACGCGCTGGTAGTCGGGGTACATCATCGGGATCAGGCCCGAGTCGGAAGCCCCTTGCACGTTGTTCTGGCCGCGCAGCGGATGCAGGCCGCTGCCGGGCTTGCCGACCTGCCCGGTCATCAGGCACAGAGCGATCAGGCAGCGCGCGTTGTCGGTGCCGTGGACGTGCTGCGAGATCCCCATGCCCCAGAGGATCATCGAGCCCTTGGAGGTGGCGAAAGCGCGAGCCACCTCGCGCAGCGTCTGCGCCGGAATGCCGCAGATCGGAGCCATCTTCTCGGGCGAGTAGCTCTTCGCGTTTTCCTTCAAAGCTTCAAAGCCGCTTGTGCGATCCTCGACAAACTTCTTGTCGACCAAGCCTTCTTCGATAATGGTGTAGATCATCGCGTTCAGCATCGCGACGTCGGTGTCGGGCTTGAACTGCAGCATGCGCCAGGCGTGCCGCGACAGCTCGCTGCGGCGCGGGTCGGCGTAGATCAGCTTGGCGCCGCGCTGGGCGGCGTTCTTCAGCCAGGTGGCCGCCACCGGATGGTTCGAGGTCGGGTTGGCGCCGATCAGGAAGATCACCTCGGCGTTCTCGACGTCGTTCACCTGGTTGGAGACCGCGCCCGAGCCGATGCCTTCGAGCAGCGCCGCCACCGACGAGGCGTGGCAGAGGCGCGTGCAGTGGTCGACGTTGTTCTGGCCGAAGCCGGTGCGCACCAGCTTCTGGAAGAGGTAGGCCTCCTCGTTGGAGCCCTTCGCCGAGCCGAAGCCGGCGAGCGCGTACTTGTCCTTGTCGCGGATCTTGCGCAGCCCTTCGGCCGCCTTGTCCAGGGCGACATCCCACGAGACTTCTTCGAACACCTCGCGCCAGTTGGCGGGATCGACGGTGAACACCGAGGTTTTCGGAAAGCCGGGCTTTCTGATCAGCGGCTTGGTCAGGCGCTGCGGGTGCGCCGCGTAGTCGAAGCCGTAGCGTCCCTTCACGCACAGGCGGCCGTGGTTCGACGGGCCGTCCTTGCCGGTGACGAACTGGATCACGTTCTGCTTCACGTGGTAGGTGAGGAGGCAGCCGACGCCGCAGAACGGGCACACCGAGTCGACCGTCTTGTCGATGGTCTTCAGGCCGACTTCGCGCGCCGGCATCAGCGCGCCCGTCGGGCAGGCCTGCACGCACTCGCCGCACGCGACGCAGGTCGAGGCGCCCATCGGGTCGTGCATGTCGAACACGATGCTCGAGTGGTCGCCGCGGTAGGCGTAGCCGATCACGTCGTTGACCTGCTCCTCGCGGCAGGCGCGCACGCAGCGCGTGCACTGGATGCAGGCATCGAGGTTGACCGCGATGGCGGGGTGCGAAATGTCGGCTTTCGGCTGCTTCCTGCCCTCGAATCTGGGCAGGCCGAGGTTCATCTTCCTCGCCCACAGGTCCAGCTCGTTCTCCTTCGAGTACTGGCGCTCGGGCATGTCCGAAAGAAGCAGCTCGAGGACCATCTTCTGCGACAGCTGGGCGCGCGGGTTGTCGGTGGTGACCTCCATGCCCTCCTTCGGGTAGCGGCAGCACGAAGGCGCGAGCGCGCGCTCGCCCTTGATCTCGACCACGCAAACGCGGCAGTTGCCGTCGGGCCGCATGCCGGGCTTGTAGCAGAGGTGCGGGATCTCGACGCCGTTCTTCTTCGCCGTCTCGATGATCGTCTCGTCCGGGCGGCCGATGACCGTCCTGCCGTTGAGCTTGAACTCGATCGGCATCATCGCGAGCTGCTGCGTCGTTACGCGTTCCATCGCAAACGCCTCTTTACCCTTCTATCTCTTGCGGGAAATACCGCATCACGGTCAGCGCCGGATTCGGCGCCGCCTGTCCCAGGCCGCAGATCGAAGCATCCATCATGGCCTGAGAAAGCTCCTTGAGCAAAGGCTGGTCCCACTTGCCGGCTTCCATCAGCACCAGGGCCTTGGCGGTGCCCACACGGCAGGGGGTGCACTGGCCGCAGGACTCGTCGTGAAAGAACTTCATCAGGTTGACCGCTGCTTTTACAGCTTTGTCTCTATTACTGAAGATCACTACGGCCGCCGACCCGATAAAGCAGCCGTGCGGCTGCAGCGTGTCGAAGTCGAGCGGGATATCGCCTTTCGAGGCGGGCAGGATGCCGCCCGAGGCGCCGCCCGGCAGGTAGCCATAGAACTCGTGGCCCTCCAGCATGCCGCCGCAGTATTCGTCGATCAGCTCCTTGACCGTGATCCCGGCGGGGGCAAGGTGGACGCCGGGCTTCCTGACCCGACCCGATACAGAGAAAGACCGCAAACCCTTGCGTCCGTTCCGCCCATGGCCGGCGAACCACTGCGCTCCCTTCTCCACGATCTCCCGCACCCAGTACACCGACTCCATGTTGTGCTCGAGCGTGGGACGCCCGAAGAGTCCCACTTGCGCGACGTAGGGCGGGCGCAGGCGCGGCATGCCGCGCTTGCCCTCGATCGACTCGATCATCGCCGACTCTTCGCCGCAGATGTAGGCGCCCGCCCCTCGTCTCAAATGGATTGGAGGAAGCGCGCAGGGCGGGTCGGCCTTCAGTTTCGCTAATTCGTCTTCCAGAATCTTCCTGCAACCGGCGTATTCGTCCCGCAGATAGACGTAAATCTCGCTGATGCCCACAGCCCACGCCGCGACCAGCATGCCTTCCAGGAAGCGGTGCGGATCGCGCTCGAGATACCAGCGGTCCTTGAACGTGCCCGGCTCGCCCTCGTCGATGTTGACCGCCATCAGGCGCGGCTCGGGCTCGGCGGCCACGCTCTTCCACTTGCGGCCGACCGGGAAGCCTGCGCCGCCCAGGCCGCGCAGTCCCGAGTCCTCCATGATCTTGGTGAGGCTCTCGCGGGTGTGCTTGCCCGCGAGGCAATCGGCAATCAGCCCGTAGCCGCCGTCCTTCTTGTATGCGGCGAAGTCGATATATTGGGTTTCTTCGCAAGAAACGTCTCTTGAAGAAACTGCGTGCTTGACAGCCTCCACCGTGGCGTTGCCGACGGGGTTCTGGCCGACAACCGCCACGGGAGCCACTTCGCACCGGCCCACGCACGGCGCGTGCAGCACGCGCACGTCCTTTCCGAGAATTCCTGGAAGCTTCTCGAGCAATTCCTCGGAGCCGGCCAATTCGCAGGCGATCGAGTCGCAAACCCTCACCGTGAGCTCCGGCGGCGGTGTCTCGCCCTCCTTCACGACCTGGAAGTGGTGGTAGAAGGTCGCCACCTCATAGACCTCGGTCTGCGAGAGCTGCATCTCCTGCGCGAGCGCCGCAAGGTGTGCCGCCGACAGATGCCCGTAGCGGTCGTTGATCCTGTGCAGATGCTCGATCAGCAGGTCGCGCCGCAGCGGCTCGTCGCCGAGCAACGAACGCACCTCTTCTACCGCACTGGCGTCGACCGGCCGCCCTTTCGGATAAGGGCGCGCCTTTCCTTTGCCTTTCGTCACGGACCTATTATCGGCCCTCGCCAAAGGCTTGATTCTTGACTGCGGTCAAGCGTTTACCCACACTGCCGTGCATGAGATACAGACTTCTGGGACGCACCGGCGTCCAGGTTTCCGAGCTTTGCTACGGCTGCATGTCGTTCGGCGGCGATGCAGACGAGGCGATGTCCGCGCGGATGTACCGCGCCAGCCGCGAGGCGGGCATCAATTTCTTCGATACCGCCGACCAGTACAACAAGGGCCGCTCGGAGGAGATCCTGGGCGAGCTCGCGAGGGGGCACCGCGAAGAGCTGGTGATCGCGACCAAGTCGTTCAATCCCACCGGCGAAGACTTGAACGCGCGCGGCAATTCGCGGCGCCACATCGCGCGCGCAGTCGAAAAAAGCCTCAAGCGCCTGCAGACCGACCGCGTCGAGATCCTGTACCTGCACCAGCAGGACCCGCTCACGCCGCTCGAGGAATCGATGCGCGCCCTGGAAGACCTGGTGCGCGCCGGCAAGGTGCTCTACCCGGCGCTCAGCAACCACGCCGCCTGGCAGGCGCAGCTCGCGCTCGGCCTGCAGGAGCGGCAAGGCTGGGCGCGCCTGCAGGCGATGCAGCCGATGTACAACCTGGTGAAGCGCCAGGCCGAGGTCGAGATCCTGCCGATGGCGGCTGCGAACGCGGTCTCGGTCGTGCCCTACAGCCCGGCCGCCGCGGGCCTGCTCTCGGGCAAATACCTGGAGAAGCAGAGCGGCCGCCTCGTCACGAACAAGATGTACGAGGCGCGCTACGGCGAGCCCTGGATGCACGAGGTCGCGGCGAAATTCGTCGCCTTCTGCCGCAGCCGCGGACTCCACCCGGTGAGCACCGCGGTCGCCTGGGTCGCCGCGCATCCAGCGGTCACCGCGCCGATCATCGGCGCGCGCAGCCTGGAGCAGCTCCAGGCCTCGCTGGACTCGGTGAAGATCGAAATGAGCCCGGCGCTGCGCGCCGAGATCGCCGCGCTCTCGCGCACCCCGCCGCCGGCCACCGACCGGAGCGAAGAGCAAAGGAAGTGAAGGGATTTGCCGCTGTTTTGCTTTTTCTGGCCCTGAATGCCTTCGGCCAGAGTGATTTCCCGTCGAAACCCATTCGAGTCCTGGTGCCGACGACCGCGGGCGGAGTCCCCGACGTGCTCGCCCGCGGCGTCGGCCAGCGCATGGCCGAGTCGCTCGGCCAGCCGGTGGTGGTCGAGAACCGCGCCGGCGCGGGCGGCATCCTCGCCGCGGAAGCGGTGCTGAAATCGCCGGCGGACGGCCACACGCTCTTTCTCGGCGACACCGGCAACTACGCAGTGAGCGCGGCGCTGTACGCCAGGTTTCCGTACGACGTGCAGAAGGATTTCGCGCCGGTGGTGCTCGCCGCGGCGCCTCCGGTCTATCTGGTCGCCGCCGCCGGCTCGCCTTTCCACAGCGTGCAGGACTTCGTGCGCCTGTCGAAGGCAGGGACGCCGGTCGTCTACGGCTCGACCGGCAACGGCAACGTGACGCATCTCGCCATGGAGCTCTACCGCAGCCTGACGGGCGCCAACCTCACGCACGTACCGTACAAAGGCGCGGCCGGCCTCGCGCCCGCGCTGCTCTCCGGAGACGTCGGCATCGGCTTCATCGGCTATTCGATCGTCGCGCCGCACGCGCGCACCGGAAAGCTGCGCGTGCTAGCTGTGTCGACGCCGCAGCGCTCGGCGCTCACGCCGGAGATCCCGACCCTGGCCGAGGCAGGCGTGCCCGGCTATGGGTTCAGCATCTCGGTGGGCTACCTCGCGCCCGCGGGCACTCCGGGCGCTGCCATCGCGCGCCTGAACGACGAGATCAACAAGGCGCTGCGCATGCCCGAAGTGCGCCAGGTGCTCGAGACGGCCGGCATTCCCCCGGTCGGCGGAAGCGCGCAGGCGTTCGCCGATGCGATCCGGGCCGAAGTGCAGCAGATGGCGGCGCTCGTCAGGACTTCGGGCGCGCGCGTCGAATAGCCTAGAAGGATTCCTTCCACGGCCGCAGATCCACCTCGTGGGTCCACGCGCTGCGCGGCTGGCTGTGGATCTGCCAGTAAGTCTCGGCGATCGCGTCCGGCTGCAGCGCACCGTCGGCGCCAAGCTTCTCCATGCGGTCCCGGTAGTCGCGCCACATGCGCTCGCTGGCGATCGCGCCGTCGATCAGCACAGTGGCCACGTGGATCCCTTTCGGACCGAGCTCGCGCGCCATGCTCTGCGCCATGAACCTCAAGCCGCCCTTGGCGGCGGCGAATGCGGCGAAATCCGCACGCCCGCGCGTGCTGCCCGACGCGCCTGTGAAGATGACGCTGCCGCGAGCGCGCGGCAGCATGGCGCGCGCGGCTTCGCGCCCGACCAGAAAGCCGCTGAGGCAGCTCTGGCGCCAGACGTTCTCGAAGTCCGCCGCCGAGAGCTCGGCGAACGGTCCCTGCACGCGCGTCGCTGCGACGAATGCGACCGCTTCGATCGCCCCCAGCTTCACCTCGACATTTCTGAAAAGACTGGCCACGTCGCCTTCGTTGGTCAGATCCGTTGGAAAGGGAGAGGCGCCGATTTCCTGGGCAAGACTCGAAAGGCGCTCCTTGTTTCGGGCCGCGAGCGCCACCGCATAGCCCTCGCGCGCGAAGCGCTTCGCGACGGATTTGCCCAGGCCCTGCCCTGCGCCGGCGACGAGGAGGGTTTTCATTTGCAAGCGTAGTAATGTATATGCATGTGCCGCGCGCTGCTCTACCTCGGCGAACCCGTGCTGCTCGACAACCTGCTGTTCCAGCCCGACTCGGCGCTGGTGCGGCAAAGCTACATGCCCAAGATGCTGAATATGCTCAACCTCGCCGGGTTCGGGCTGCGCGCATGGGATTCGGCCTCGCACCAGCCCGAGAAACCGTTCTTCTACGGCTCGCCGTCGCTCCCGGTGTTCGACCGCAATCTCAAGAACCTCGCCGAGAAAGTGCGCGCCGCATGCGTGCTCGCGCACGTGCGGGGTGTCGCCTATTCCGCGGCGGTCGAGATCTCGCTGCAGAACGTGCATCCGTTCCAGTTCGACGGCGTGCCCTGGGCGCTCGCGCACAACGGCGATCTCGCCGGCATGGAAGCGCTCAAGCCGCGGCTCGCGCCGCACATCGAGCCGCGGTTCCTCGCCGGCATCCGCGGCACGACCGACAGCGAATGGATCTACGCGCTCTTCATGTCGCAGCTCTCCGACCCGTGCGCCGCCGCCGCGGAGGACGAGGCGTTCGAGGCGCTCGGGCGCACGCTGGCGGTGCTGCGGCAGGCGCGCGCCGAGGCCGGAGTGAGCGTGTCATCCTCCGTGAACCTCTTCATCGCCAACGGCCACCAGCTCGTCGCCTTGCGCTACTGCTTCGATTTCGGCCGCTACCATATTGATGGTATGGAGCGTGTGCACGAGGCCAACCTCAGCTTCCTCTCGCTTTGGTATACGCTCGGGCGCAACTACGCGCTGCACGGCAACGAGTGGAAGATGACCGGCGGCGCCGAGCGCGCCGAGTCGATCCTCGTCGCCTCCGAGCCGCTCACGCGCGACACTTCGTCCTGGGTGGAGCTTCCGGAGTACGGAGCGCTGTTCGCCGAGATCAGGAACGGACGTCCCTACGTCTCGGTAAGGCTACTCGACTAGCTGTCGCCGAAAACGATCTGGCCGTGGAGCGCCTTCTCCAGGGCCTCGGCTTCGCCGCGCTCGGCGTTGAGCCGCGCGTGGCTGATGAGGCGGATGAGCTGCGTATTGGTGCGCGCGAGCGCCTGCAGCAGGCTGCGGTGGATCGCGCGGCGCAGGCTGACCGAGGTTCCGGCCGCGCCTTCGTAGTGGCGCAGGAGCTGCGCCGCGCCGAGCTCCATGAGGCAGGCAGACTCGCGGACCCTCGCCGAGACCCAGTGCGGCCGGCGCTCGAGCACCGCGAGGTAGCCGGAAATTTCACCCGGTCCGGCGATGGTGACGCGCCGCTCCGAAGTGCCCTGGGGCGCGACGATCTCGAGCGCGCCGCGGATGACGAGAAAAGCCGCCTCTGCCGGCTCGCCTGAGTTAAAAAGAGCGCCCCCGCGCGCGAGCTCGAACACCGTGCAGCCCTGCGCGAGCTCGTCGATCTCCCAGCGATCGAAGCCGTCGAAGAACGCGAGCACCTGGAGAAACGGCCGCCAGTCAAAGGCGGGCGCGGTGCGCGCATGCGCCTGCGACGGCACGGCCGGCCGGTCCTCCGCGGCGCGATGCTCGCGCAGCCGCGCGTTCGCCGCGCGCAGCTTTCCCGACAGGACCTGCGTCACGGCTTTCTGGATCTCGAGGGCCGCGCTGTCGCGGCCGGCGGCGACCGCCCGGAAGTCTTCGCGGTCGACGAACCAGCCCGCCACGTCGCTCTTCGCCACGACGCTCGCCATGCACACGGCGCGCTCCATCAGCGCCGTCTCGCCGAACATGGCGCCCGGGCCGAGCTCGGCCACCGTCAGCATGCCGCCACCCGGAAGCGCGACCCGCGCGTGCACCTCCCCCGAGCGGATCACGAACGCCCCGCGCGCCGCCTCGCCCTGCCGCAGGAGCTGCTCGCCCCTGCGAAACTCGACCTCCCGGGCTATGGGAAGCAGTTTGTCGTTCAATAACGTCAAGCGCGACGAGTGTACACTCGGCGCGCTGTGGGCTCTGCACCGCCGCTTCCTGCCGCGATCGATGCCAACCGTGTGCTCGGCGTAGTCGCCGCGGTGGCGCGCGAGGCGCGCCCGCACGTGGAGGCGTACATCGCGCTCGACTCTTCGCTCGAGCGCGACCTCGGCCTCGACAGCCTAGCGCGCGTCGAGCTGGTGCTGCGGCTGGAGCGCGAATTCCGCGCCAGCCTGCCCGAGCAGGCGCTCGCCTCGAGCGAGACGCCGCGCGACCTGCTGCGCTTTCTCCTCGCTGCCGCGGGCGCGGCGCCGCACGGCGCCGAGCGCAGCGCCGCGAGCCTGGTGCAGGGCGAAGGCGTGCGCGCTCCCGCCGAGGCACAGACGCTGGTCGAAGCGCTCGAATACCACGTCGAGCGCCAGCCCGAGCGGCTCACCGTGTTTCTCTACGACGGCGAGAAGGAGCACCGGATCACCTACCGCGACCTGTGGGAAGGCGCGATGCTCTACGCCGCGCGCCTCGCCGCGCAGGGCGTGGGGCCGGGGCAGACGGTGGCGATCATGCTGCCGACCTCGAGGGAGTACCTCTTCTGCTTCTACGGGACCCTCCTCGCCGGAGCGATCCCGGTGCCGCTTTACCCGCCGGCGCGCCTCACCACCATCGAGGACCACATGACGCGGCACGTGGGCGTGCTGAAAAGCGCCGGCGCCGCGGTGATGGTGACCATTCCCGAGGCGAAGCCGCTCGCCTGGCTGCTGCGCGCCCAGGTCGAGTCGCTGCGCGCGGTGATGGTGCCGGAGGACTTTTCCGGCGAGGCGCGCGACTTCGCGCCCGTGCGCGGCCGCGCCGGCCACATCGCGTTCCTGCAGTACACCTCCGGCAGCACCGGCAACCCGAAGGGCGTGGTGCTGACGCACGCCAACCTGCTCGCCAACGTGCGCGCGATGATCAAAGCCGCGCGCGCCACCACCGAGGACGTGTTCGTGAGCTGGCTGCCGCTCTACCATGACATGGGCCTCATCGGCGGCTGCTTCGCCACCATGTATGGCGGCTTTCCCGTCGTGCTGATGTCGCCGCTCGCGTTCCTGTCGCGCCCGAGCCAGTGGCTGCGCGCGATCCATCGCCACGGCGGCACGATCTCGGGCGGGCCGAACTTCTCCTACGAGCTCTGCCTGCGGCGCATCCAGGACGAGGAGCTCGACGGCCTCGATCTCTCGTCGTGGCGCTTCGCCTTCAACGGCGCCGAGCCGGTGAGCCTGGAAACCATGACCGCGTTCCAGGACCGCTTCGCGAGGTGGAAGCTGCGCAAGAACGCGCTTTCTCCGGTCTACGGCCTGGCCGAATGCTCGGTCGGGCTCGCCTTCACGCCGCCGGGCCAGGCCTGGAGGGTCGATTCGCTCGACCGCGGCGTGTTCTCGCGCGACGCGCGCGCGGTGCCGGCACGCACGGACGACCCGGCGCCGCTCAAGGTGGTCGGCTGCGGCTACGTGCTGCCTGGGCACGACCTGCGCGTGGTCGACGCCGCCGGCTTGGAGCTGCCCGACTCGAACGAAGGCCAGCTCCAGTTCCGCGGCCCGTCGGCCACAAGCGGCTATTACCGCAACCCCGACGCCACAAAGGCCTTGTTCTCGGGCGAATGGGTCAACACCGGCGACCGCGCCTACATGTCGCACGGCATGGTTTTCATCACCGGGCGCGAGAAGGACGTGATCATCAAGGGCGGACGCAACATCACGCCCTACGAGCTCGAGGAGGCGATCGGCGACCTGCCGCGCATCCGGCGCGGCTGCGTGGCGGTGTTCGGCAGCCTCGACCGTGCGAGCGGCACCGAGCGCGTGGTGGTGCTCGCCGAGACGCGCAGCCGCGACACCGCGCTCGACGACGAGCTGCGCCACCGCATCAACGAGCTGGCGGTGTCGCTCATCGGCGGGCCGGTCGACGACATCGTGCTCGCGCCGCCGCACACCGTGCCCAAGACCTCCAGCGGCAAGATCCGCCGCGTCGCGGCGCGCGAGTACTACGAGCGCGGGCCGAGCTCGGCGGCATCGCGCACGGTGTGGCTGCAGTTCATCCGCCTCATCCTGGCCGGCCTCGGTCCGCAGCTGCGCCGCGGCCTTCGCGCCGCGCAGGGCGTGCTGTTCGTCCTGGCGGCGTGGCTGATCTTCGGCCTCTCCCTCGTGCTCGTGTTCGTCGCGGCGCTGGTAGCGCCCGGCCGCGTCACCTGGAACGTCGCCCAGCGCTGCATGCGCTTTTTTTTCCGCGTCTGCCGCATTCCGGTCGCGGTGCAGGGCCTCGAAAATCTGCCCTCGTCCGGGCCGCACGTCATCGCATCCAACCACACCAGCTACCTCGACGGCGCGGTGCTGGTAGCGGTTCTGCCCTGGCGCCGCTACGCGTTCGTGGCGAAGCGCGAGCTCGCAGACAACTTCTTCAGCCGCGTGCTGGTGAAGGGACTCGGCGCGGTGTTCGTCGAGCGCTTCGACGTGCAGCGCAGCGCGGAGCACGCCGACGCGCTGGTTCAGGCCGCCAAGGACGGCGCCTCGCTCATCGTCTTCCCCGAGGGCACGCTGCTGCGCCACAGCGGCCTGATGCCGTTCCGCGCCGGGGCGTTCCAGGTCGCGGCGCAGGCCGGCATCCCGGTGGTGCCGGTGTCGCTGCGGGGCGTGCGCTCGGTGCTGCGCGACGAGACCTGGTATCCGCGGCGCGCCCCGATCGCCGCGACCCTAGGGGCGCCGATCGCCCCGGACGGCGACGACTGGAACGCGGTGCTGCGGCTGCGCGACCGCGTGCGCGCCGAGATCCTGCAGCACTGCGGCGAGCCCGACCTCGACACCTAGATCCGGAGCGTCCCCTCGATGCAGGTGACGGCGCGGCCGCCGATGCGCACGCCGTCCTCGTCCACGCGCACGTGCACGCGGCCGTCGCGCTTCATCTGCATGCCCTGGCGGGCGATGTAGCGCTCGCCGAAGCGCTTGAGGCTGTTGGTCTGCTTGAGATAGTGAGCGACCGCGAGGTTGCCGCTGCCGCAGACCGGATCCTCGGGAATGCCGTGCGCGGGCGCGAACGAGCGCACGTGCATCGCGGTCTGCTTCTCGCCCGAGGCCGCGAACACGGTGATGCCGGTCGCCTCGTGGTCGATGGTGAAGGCGGCGAGCGCCCCCATGTCGGGCTTGAGCGCGGCGAGCTCCTGCGCATCCGCCACCTCGCCGACGATCCAGATCGGGCCGACCTCGATGCGCAGCAGCTTCTTGGCGAACGGCAGCCCGCGGCGCACGTCGGTGATGCGCGGCTCCGGGCCGCGCACGAAGATCCGCTCGTCCTCGAAGGAGAGGTCGAGGATCCCGGCGCCGCACTCCTGCCGCAGGAGCTTCTTCTTCTCCACGAAGCCCGACTCGAGCGCAGCGTAGGCGCTGCCGATGGTGGGGTGCCCGGCGAAGGGCAGCTCGTGCTGCGGCGTGAAGATGCGCAGGCGGTAGTCGGCCTGGGACGAGGGCAGCAGGAAAGTGGTCTCGGAAAGGTTGACCCAGCAGGCGATGCGCTGCATATCCTCGGTCTCGAGCCCCTCGCCACCCAGTACCACCGCGACCGGGTTGCCGTAGAAGGGCCTGCCGGTGAAGACGTCGACCTGCTTCAGGGTAAGGCTCGCGGTTTCGCTCATTTCAGGATCCGCAGCAGATTGTGATGCGCATCGGTGAAAACTGGAAGATCCCCGCGCTCCGCGATCGGCTCGGCGACCTCGGCGATGCGCGCCCATTCCAGGAGCTTGCGGTTGCGGGTGACGATCACCTGGTCGGTCGAGGAGTACCAGTACTCGGGGCCGTCGTCGGCGTCCGGGCTGTCGGAAACGTTGACCGCCTCGAAGCCGAACTCGGCGGCGAGGCGCTTCACCACCGGCAGCAGGTCGATGTAGCGGTTGGTGGCCTGGAACACGATCACGCCGTCGGGCTTGAGGTGCTTCACGTAGAGCGCCATGGCCTCGCGCGTGACGAGGTGCATCGGGATCGAGTCGCCCGAGAACGCGTCGATGCCCAGGACGTCGTAGCCGCGCGCGGGCTCGCGCTCGAGCGACAGGCGCCCGTCGCCCATGACCAGCTCGGTCTTCGCCGGGGTGTCGGCGAGGTAGGTGAACTCGCGCCGCGCAATGTCGACCACGCGCGGGCTGATCTCATAGAACGTGAGCGCGTCGCCGGGCTTCATCCACGCGGCGATGACCCCGGCGCCGAGGCCGATCACGCCGACGTTCAGCGGCTTTTTCGGATTCATCTCGCGCAGCGAGGTGAACACCCGGCCGTAGCCCGAATCGGGGCTGAAGTAATCGGCGGGGGTGTTGCGGAACGAGTCCCCCAGGAGCTGCCCGCCGTGCATGATCGCGCCGTGGTACATCGAGCGGTACGGCACCGGGCTCAAGTGGTCGGCGGTGCGCACCACGCCGTAGAAATCGCGCTCCATCACCCGGATGCTGCGCGTGTAGTCGCCCGCGCCCCTCACCACGAGGACGATCGTTGCGCCGAGGACCGCGAGGACTCCCCACTTCGCGACGCCGCGCACGCGTAGAGCGAACAGAGCGGCGAGCAGGACCAGCGCGATGCCGAGCTCGAAGTAGCCCCGCAGCACGAGTGGAGCAACCACCGCCACCAGCACCGCGCCGAGCGCCCCGCCGAGCGACATCATGAGATAGAAGCGCGTGAGGTGCGCCGGATCGGGTTTAAGCCGCGCGAGCTCGCCATGGCACACCATGCACGCGACGAACATTCCGGCCATGTACAGCGGCGCCGCGACGCGCAAGTCGAGCGACGGAATGTAGTACGCCATCGCCGGGAGCAGCGCAACCAATGCGACGAGCAGCGCGCCGCGCAAATACCAGCGCGGATGGTCGAACACCAGAATGAAGGTAATGAGGTACAGCGCGAGCGGCAGCACCCACAGGAAGGGCACGCTCGAGACGTTCTGGGTCACGTGGTTGGTGACCGCCAGCAGCATCACCGAGCCCATCGCCGAGAGCGCGAGCCACAGCACCTGATCTTTTACCGGCAGAGCCGTTGCCGGCTTCGGCGCCGCATCTTTTTCTACGGGGTCGAAACCGTTCATCGACAGGAGCGCGGTCCCCGCGCAGAGGAGCGCGAACAGCGCGAACAGCAGCGACCAGCCCCAGCCGAGCTGCTTCAGGTCGAACACCGGCTCGAACAGCACCGGAAAGCCGAGCAGCGCGAGCAGCGAAGCGAAGTTCGAGAGCGCGAACAGGCGATACGGCACGGCGCTGCGAAAGCGGCGCCAGTACCACGACTGCAGGAGCGGCGTGGTCGTGGAGAGCAGGAAGTACGGCAGCCCGATGGTCGCGACGAGGAGCAGCAGGATGCGCGAGATCGGCTCCTCCTCGCCGCGCGGCTTCCAGCCGCTCGAGGCGATGATCGGCAGGCAGGCGAGCGACACGACGAGGAGCGCCACGTGCAGCAGTGCCTGCCGGCGCGCGCCCAGGCGCGTGGTGAGGTCGGCGTAGGCGTACCCTGCCAGCAGCACGCTCTGGAAAAACACGAGGCAGGTGGTCCAGACCCCGGCCGAGCCGCCGAACCACGGCAGGATCTGCTTGGCGATGATCGGCTGGACCAGGAACAGCAGGAACGACGAAAGGAAAATCGTCGCCGCGTAGGGCAGCGTGGCTACTAGCGAATAAGGTCTTGCCAGGGTCTGAATTGTCTTCTTATCTCAGAACGGACTGCAGTATTTTCCCCATCTCCGCGGGATTGCGCGTGGTCTTGATGCCGCACTCCTCCATCACCGCCAGCTTCTCCTGCGCCGTGCCCTTGCCGCCGGAAATGATCGCCCCGGCGTGCCCCATCCTCTTTCCCGGCGGCGCGGTGACGCCGGCGATGAAGCCTACCACCGGCTTTCTCATGTGGTCTTTGACCCAGCGCGCCGCGATCTCCTCGTCGTTGCCGCCGATCTCGCCGACCATGATGACCGCCTCGGTCTGCGGGTCGTCGTTGAACATCCTGAGAACGTCGATGTGCTTCAAGCCGTTGACCGGATCGCCGCCGATGCCGACGCAGCTCGACTGGCCCAGGCCGAGCTCGCGCAGCTGGCCGACCGCCTCGTAGGTGAGCGTGCCGGAGCGCGACACCACGCCGACCGGCCCTTTCTTGTGGATGTGGCCCGGCATGATGCCGATCTTGAGCTCGTCGGGCGTGATCACGCCCGGGCAGTTCGGGCCCACGAGCAGCGTTCGCTTCCCCGCCATGCGGTCCTTGGTGCGGATCATGTCGCGCACCGGAATGCCCTCGGTGATGCAGATCACGAGATCGAGCCCGGCGTCGACCGCCTCGTCGATCGCCGCGGCGGCGAAGGGCGGCGGCACATAGATGACCGACACCGTCGCTCCGGTCGCTTTTTTCGCATCCTTCACGGAACCGAAAATCGGGATGCCCTCGAAGTCCTCGCCCGCCTTCTTCGGGTTTACGCCGGCGACATAGCAGCTCTTGCCGTTGGCGTACTGCACGCCCATGCGCGTATGGAACTGGCCGGTCTTGCCGGTGATGCCCTGCGTCATCACCCGGGTGTTCCTGTCGATCAGGATGCTCATTGCTTTGCCGCTTTCACGACTTTTCCCGCCGCATCGGCCATGTTCTTCGCCGAAATGATCGGCAGCTTCGAGTCGGCGAGGATCTGCTTGCCGAGCTCGACGTTGGTGCCCTCGAGGCGCACCACCAGCGGCACGTGCAGGCTCACCGCCTTGGAGGCGTCGACCAGCGCCTGCGCGATCACGTCGCAGCGCATGATGCCGCCGAAGATGTTGACCAGGATCGCCTTGAGGCCGGGCGTCTTCAGCATGATCTTGAACGCCTCGGTCACTTTCTCGGTGGTCGCGCCGCCGCCGACGTCGAGGAAGTTCGCGGGGTTGCCGCCGTAGAACTTGATGATGTCCATGGTCGCCATGGCGAGCCCCGCGCCGTTCACCAGGCAGCCGATGTTGCCGTCGAGCTGGATGTAGTTGAGGTCGTGCTTCGAGGCCGCGACCTCGGCCGGGTCCTCCTCGTCGAAGTCGCGCAACGCGGCGATGTCCGGATGGCGGAACAGCGCGTTGTCGTCGAAGTTGATCTTCGAATCGAGCGCGACGACCTGGTTCCGGCCGGTGACGATCAGGGGGTTCACTTCGACCAGCGAGGCGTCGGTCTCCCAGAAGCACTTGTAGAGCGCCTTGAAGAGCGCGCGGCCCTGCGCCAGGGCCGCTTGCGGGATGCCGATGCCGAGCGCGATCTCGTCGGCGTCGGCGTCGGCGAGGCCCTGCGCCGGATCGATCGCGATCTTGCGGATCTTCTCGGGCGCGCTCGCGGCCACTTCCTCGATGTCCATGCCGCCCTCGGAGGAGGCCATCAGCACGACCTTCTGCGAGCCGCGGTCGACCACCATGCCGACGTAGAGCTCCTTCTTGATGTCGGCGCCCTCTTCCACGAGCAGCCGGCGCACCTTCTGCCCCTGCGGCCCGGTCTGGTGGGTCCTGAGCTGCATCCCGAGAATCGAGGACGCGAGCTTTGCCACTTCGTCGAGGGATTTCGCGACCTTCACGCCGCCGCCCTTGCCGCGGCCGCCGGCATGGATCTGCGCCTTGACCACCCAGACGCTGCCGCCGAGCTTCTTCGCCGCATCGACCGCTTCGTCGACGGTGAACGCCGGGAAGCCGCGCGGCGTGGGCACGCCGAACTTGCGGAAGATTTCCTTCCCCTGGTATTCGTGGATCTTCATGCCGCTTTGCCTCTATGCCATTTTGGATACCAGGTGCGGACCGTCTCGGTGCTCGTCTCGAGCGCGTGGCACTGGTCGAGCTGGAAGGGCTTCGAGCCGTCGTCCTGCTCTTCCTTCATCTCGCCTGCGAACGACTGGATCGCGGCGGTCGGCATGCCGGCGAGCATCTCGGTGAGGTGGGTGCAGCCGCGCACGCCGCCGAGCAGCTCGTTCGCCTTCTGCCTGAAACCCCGCACCAGATTCAGGCCGACGAGCTGCCGGTAGGCCGGCGCGATGCTCTCGCAGCCGCCCGGATACGGCACGGCCTCCGAAGACGCGGCCGCCTCGACGACGTTGAACCTGCGGTCGATGGTGAGGCGCAGCCACATGCTGTGCACCGGCTGGCCGGCGCGGCGCACGCCGGTCTTCAGGTGGTAGTCGTGGTTCTTGATGTCGGTGAGGTGCGCCTCGATGTCCCAGAGCCCGTCGGCGCGCTTGTAGCCCTCGTAGCGGACGCGGCGCGTGTGGAGGAGCTCGCGCTCGACCTCGGTGACCGGCAGGGACATAGGCCGCGGATTCTAGCAGGCCCCTGCTAGAATTTTTTCGGTGAAGTACGTTCTGGCCCTCGATCAGGGCACCACGAGCTCGCGGGCGATCCTCTTCGACGAGGCCGGCGGACCGGTCGCGCTCGGGCAGCGCGAGTTCCGCCAGATCTTTCCGCAGGCGGGCTGGGTGGAGCACGACCCGCGCGAGATCTTCGAGACGCAACGCGATGTGGCGCGCGACGCGGTCCGAAAAAGTGGAATTTCCACAAAAGATCTTCTGGCCGTGGGCATCACAAACCAACGCGAGACCACCATCGTCTGGGACCGGCAGACCGGCGAGCCGATCGCGAACGCGATCGTGTGGCAGGACCGGCGCACCGCCGAGCTCTGCAAGGACCTGCGCGAGGTCGGCGCCGAGAGCCTGATCCGCGAGCGCACCGGGCTCGTGATCGATCCCTATTTCAGCGGCACCAAGCTCGCTTGGCTCCTCGACCAGGTTCCCGGCGCGCGCGAGCGCGCGGCGCGCGGCGAACTCGCGTTCGGCACGGTCGACACCTGGCTCGTCTGGCACCTCACCGGCAACCGCACCCACGTCACCGACGTTTCCAACGCCTCGCGCACGCTGCTTTTCAACATCCACACCAACGAGTGGGACGACGAGCTGCTTCGGCTGCTGCGAGTGCCGCGCGCCATCCTGCCGGAGGTCCATCCCTCGGCGCACGCCTTCGGCATGGTTCCGGCAGGCGTCCTCGGCGAGCCTCTCCTGATCGCGGGCGTCGCCGGCGACCAGCAGGCAGCCTTGTTCGGCCAGGCCTGCCACGCGCCCGGCATGGCGAAGAACACCTACGGCACGGGCTGCTTCATGCTGCTTCACACCGGCGACAAGGTGGTGCAGTCGGCGAACGGCCTCGTCGCCACCGCGTGCGCGCAGACGCGCGCGAAGGAGTACGCGCTCGAAGGCAGCGTGTTCGTTGCAGGCGCCGTGGTGCAGTGGCTGCGCGACCAACTCGGTTTTTTTTCCTCCTCCTCGGAAGTGGAGCGCCTGGCCGCAGAGGTGATGGACTCGGGCGATGTCTTCGTCGTCCCTGCCTTCACCGGGCTGGGCGCGCCCTACTGGGACCCGAATGCGCGCGGCACCATACTTGGATTGACGAGAGGAACGACAAAAGCCCACCTCGCGCGCGCAGCGCTCGAGTCGATCGCTTTCCAGAGCGCGGAGGTGCTGGAAGCGATGCAGAAGGACTCGGGCGAGAAGCTCGCCGAGCTGCGCGTCGACGGCGGCGCATCCGCGAACGACCTCCTGATGCAGTTCCAGGCCGACCTTCTGGGTGTTCCCGTTGTCCGGCCGCGCGTGCTCGAGACCACCGCGCTCGGCGCCGCCTATCTCGCCGGCCTCACCGTCGATCTCTGGAAGTCGCGCGAGGAGCTCGCGCAGCAATGGAAGGCCGCGCGGCGCTTCGAGCCTCATATGAGTTCTTCCGATCGAGACACGCGGATGTCGCGCTGGCGCGAGGCGGTCCGCCGGGCACGGAACTGGGTATAGTGGCCGCTTCTTCCCGGGAGGAGGAAACCCCATGAAATTCGTAATCATCATTGGCGCAATTGCGCTTTCGCAGTCGGCACTGGGCCAGGGAGGCGACAGCCTGCGCGTGGCCTCCGACAAGACGGCCGGCGGCTTCGCGTTCCCGGAGTCGTGCGCCTACCACGCGGGAACAAAGGCGCTCTACGTCGGCAACTTCGGCGGCGCCAAGCTCGATGCGGCGGCGAAGGATGGCCAGGGCTACATCAGCAAGGTCGGCCTCGACGGCAAGGTGCTGGAGCAGAAATTCCTGCCCGCCGCCGGCGGCGAAGCGCTGAACAAGCCGAAAGGCATCTGGATCCAGGGCAATCGCCTCTGGGTCACCGACATCGACGCGGTGTGGCTCTTCGACCTGAAGAGCAAGAAAGGGCGCAAGCTCGCGCTTCCCGGCGTGGGCTTCGCCAACGATCCCGCGGTCGTGGGCAAGACGCTCTACGTGAGCGACAACCGCAACGACAAGCTCGTCAAGGTCGAGCCCGCCGACTTCCTGAACGCGAAGAAGGAACCCGCGGTGACCCAGGTGTTCTCCGGCGCCTCGGTCAACCCGAACGGCCTTTACCCGGCGCGCAACGGCATGCTCTACATGGTCGGCTTCCTTGCCGCCGACAAGCCGCGCCCGATCTTCGCGCTAGGCGTCAGCGGCCAGATCAAGCCGATCTCCGATCCCATCGGCCGGCTCGACGGCATCTACGAGATGAAGGACGGCTCGCTCCTTTTCACCGACTGGAACACCGGCTCGCTCTCGCGCTGGAGCGACAAAGGCGGCGTGCAGAAGCTCGCCGACGGCTTCAAGGGCCCGGCCGATTTCTGCATCGTGCCGGGGGCGAAAGGCGCGATGACCGTGGTGGTTCCCGATCTGCCGCAGAGCCAGCTGCGCTTCATCCAGCTAAGCAAGTAGCCGCGGCGCCCGCGTGATCTACGGCGTCAGAACGTCTTCTGGCGTTTGTTGGAGTTCGCCATCACCCGACCCGGAGGGCTCGAGACCGCCGCGCTCGGCAGGGGTCACGGCAGGGCCGGAAGCGATCTCGGCAGCCGACGCCGGCTTCGCCGGCGGTTCTTTCAAGCTCTCCCGCCCGGGGGAGAGAAAGGCGATAAGCGCTTCCTCCTCCGCGCTCGGCTGGGCAAAGCCCATCGCGCGCGGCAGCAGGTGGGCGATGCAGCTCAGCGTGCTCTGGCCGTCGCCGTTATCGCCCACGACGTACCACAGACGGCTCTGCGGCGAAAAGCGGCCGAGGATCGGCAGGTTGTCGCGGGTTTCGCCGAATACGCTGTAGTGCAGGGCGAGCTCCCTGCGTCCGGCAAGGCGAGGAAACGTCTCGGCGCACCAGCGCACCAGCCGCTCGGCGGAGCGCGCGGCGTTCGGCGGCGCGTGGAAATTGTCGTCGACCACCGGCGTGTCACCGCCACCGACGATGAGCTTGCCGTCCTGGCGCGCCCAATAGTGCGCCCGCGGATCGAAGTAGTAGGCATTCGGCGTGTTCTCGCCCGGATCGTCGAAGGCGACGAGAAAGGTCCAGTAGGACCGCATCCTGCCGTTGAGATTCACGTCGCGATCGATGATGAAGCCGTTGGTCGCGATGACCACGTGCGCAGCGCTCACCGACTCGCCGCTCTCCAGCTCGGCGCGCACCCCCTCGCCCTCCTCGCGCAGCGCGACCACGCGTGATTGCTCGCGGTAACGCGTCTCGCCGAGCGAGCGTGCGATCGCCTGCACGTAGCGCGTCGAGTCGACGATCGCGTCGCCAGTGACGAACAAACCCTGGACGTACTTTCCGGGGGCGGCGCCGTACAGCGCTTCGATGCGCCCGGCATCGTAGCGCTCGATGTCGGCATCGATTCCGAGGTCGCGCATCACCCGATGTTCCTCGCGCAGCCTCCTCTCGTCGTCGGGCTCACCGACGATCAGCGTTCCGTACTGCCGCACGAGCCGCGGATCGAACTCCCGCGCGAGCTGGAGCTGCAGCTCGACGCCTCGTCGCTTGACCCGCATCAGGTTGAGCGCCACCTGGCGGTTGAAGCGCCGCGAGAGATAGGTATAGCCCCGGTCATCCGGCGTGAGCACCATCTTGGTGTAGTCGGGAAACACCGGGCCCGGCGTGCCGGACAGGTACGTGTTTCCGCCCAGTCCGATGTGCTCGGCCTCAAGCACGAAAACGTCCTCGACTCCGGCACGCACGAGATGCAGCGCCGCGCTGAGGCCCGAGAGGCCGCCACCGATGATGAGAATGTGGACGTCGGGTTGCATGGAACACTCTTGTCTTCTCGTCTTGATTCTGCGCTTTCGAAAGCGATCCCCCGGGCTTACTTATTTCCAGGCGCCGGTCGTACTGCCTTTGCGCACTCGAGGGTTGCGAAGGCAGCGAGGTGCGACTGTTGCCAACAAGTTCTCTTGACTTTCGATTCTTCAGGTCCGCAGAGGGTGTCGCCGGTCACAGCCTCTATGCCAGCATATGGGTATTGACTTTGCTTTTTTCAAGACTACAATGCGCGCCCACTCGGAACATGAGGCACATGCAAAGGGAGCAAATGACGCTACCGAAGACACTTCTTGGAGACGCTCTTCTGGAGACGAAGATCGCGTAAGCGCTTTGCGCCCATCCGAAGCCCGGACCGCGCGAGCGCTCCGGGCTTTTTTGTTCCTGGAGCGTCAACGCCGCTGCAACGGCACGGCGTTAGGAGAAACCGATATGAATCGAACTTCGATAAACCGACATTTTCGACTCGAGCAACCGCGGACGCCAAGCGCGACCTGCGCGGCGGGAACGCGCGCGCACCGAGCGGAGGAGGCCTTCTAGCGATCAAGCAATCGCTGGTCGTCCGTCCCGAGCCCGGGTGCGCCGCAAGGTCCCCGGGCTTTTTGTTGCCCGTGCGAGCCGATCTCTTACAACTTGGATGTTTCGATGAATGGACTACAAGGACGAGCGGCAAGTGGAGGTTGTATGCAGCAGAACGAACGCCTGACCGAGCGCGAAGCCGACGTGCTGCGCCTGCTCGCGCGCGGCCGCACGTATGCGCAGGCCGCAGCCGAGCTCGGAATGTCGGCGCACACGATCGGCACGCACGTGAAGAACGCCTACCGCAAGCTCGACGTGCACAGCGCGCCAGCCGCCGTGCTGCAAGCGGTGAGGCTCGGATTGATCTTGTGACGGCTGGAATGGTTCCGAGCCGGCCGCTTTTTCGAGACACGAACCGAATGAAACCGATGGAAGAAAGATCGTTCAGCGGCATCCTGCACAACGTACGCTATCTTGGAGCGCTGGTGCACGAGAGCCGCGTGATGCGCGCGCTCGAGGAGGGCTCGGCGCGCTATCCGATCTACCGTGTGCTGCGCTTCGCCGCCCGCGTCGAGCTCGAAGTGCTCTTCGACGCGATCGCGCTCGACCCGGCGTGGCGAGCCGAGCGCCTCCACGGCGAGTCGATGCTGCTGGATGGCGACGGCCTGCTCATCGCCGCGTACGGCTCACGCAAGTCCGACTATTGCTCGTGCTCGTTCTACATCTGGGCCGCCGATCTCGTGCGCGCCGAGTCGGCGAAGCAGGTGCTGCTCGCCAAGGCCGGTCCTACGCGCATCACCGAACCGATGTTCCTCATCGACTGGCACTTCCTGAGCGGCAACGATCTCGAGAGCGCCAGCATCGAGGAAATGGCGGACGACGCGGTGAGCGATGCGGCCTATCCCGAGGTTAAGGAGGGTGTGCGCGCCTTTATCGATCGTTACCTGCGCGCGCCGGAGACGGTACTGGTACTGCAGGGCCCGCCCGGCACCGGCAAGACGCGCCTCATCCGCGCCATCCTCGGCGAGATGTCGCGCCGCAAGGGGGAACAAGCGGAATGCCTCTACACCGGCGACATGCGCGCGCTCGCGAGCGATGCCATCTTCGTGCGCTTCATTACGGGGTCGCACGACGCCTTCGTGGTCGAAGACGCGGACAATCTGCTGAAGCCGCGCGCCGACGGCAACGACCATCTGCATCGTTTTCTGACGATCGCCGACGGCGTGGTGCGCGCGCAGGGACGCAAGATCATCTTCTCGACCAACCTGCCGAACGTCGGCGACCTGGACGAGGCGCTAATCCGCCCGGGACGCTGCTTCGCCCGCGTCCACGTACGCACCCTGACGAGCGCGGAAGCGCGGGCCCTGGCGGCCGAGATCGCGGCGGGAGATGCTGAGAAGCTGGCCCGGGCCGCGCTCGCACTTGCTTCCGGGCAGGGCGGGAAGCATTCGCTCGCGCAGGTCTACAGCGCGCTGCGCTAGGCCACGCTTTCGGCCTGTTCCACCCACTCGAAGGTGGCGCGCACGTAGTCGTCGCCGCGGCGCAAGAGCTGGGCGCCGCGCAGATGACGCGTAGAGCCGTTCACGGCCACTTCGTACACGCGGCCTTCCTTCCAGCCTTCCGCGGGCAGCAGAAGGTTGGGCGTCTGCGAGTCTGCCGAGCCGTCCGCAAGAACGATAGCGCAGGCGCGATTGAAGGCAAATTCGCGTGCGGCTTCCGCCGAATAGCCGCTCTCCTCGCCGTGCGTATAAAGCGTGCGCAGCTCCACGGCCTGCGGAGCGCGGCTCAGGATCGCGATCGTGGCGTCCAGGCAGCCGTCGCGCCGGGCGTGCACCGAGCGGATGACGCCCACCCAACATTCGCCGCTGCCGTTCATCGAAACACCGACCACGTTGCCGCAACGCGCCCGTTCCGCCGAAGCGGCCGGAATTTCGGCGCCCAGCTCGTTGCCGCCGGTGGCGTGCAGCGCCCAGCTGTCCGCGGCCTGCGGCCCGGAGGCGCCGTCTTCGACCAGGGTCAGCTCGGTGCTGGTGGAGCGGGCACTCCATAGCTCCTGCCACACCCGCGCATGGCCGTGGATCACCCTCAGCTCGCCCGAAGCCGGCGAGCGCGCCGGGGGCGTGTACGGGCACGTCGGGCCCCAGAACGCCAGCAGATGCCGCGTAGCCGAGACCTGGGTGTAGGGATCGATGTCGCTGCCGAACGCCTTGATGTCCTCGAGCTTGGCCGTCGCGAGTTCCTTGTGGAGCCGCTCCAATGCGCCCAAGCCGGCGCCGGCGCCGAAGAACCGCATGCTGCTGTCCTCGCCGGGGGGCTGGCCGCTCGAGCGGTGCGGCGGCAGCTCGCTCGACGGATCGAAGCAGAACGGCATGTCGGCAGCGCCGCGCGGGCGCAGCGTGAAGTCCTGGCCAAGCTGCTCGGTCACGCGGTCGGCCACTTCGATCTGCCGCGGCGCCATCATTTCAGGCGCGCACGAATGGAGCATCAACAGCCGCAGCAGCTCCTGCGTCACGGTCGTGGCCGCCTTGCCCGGGCCCTGCAGGTGGACCGGCGTCGCGGCGCACCCGACTTTCTGCGCCTTGTCATGGACCGCGTATGCCATGCGCCAGAGCTTTGCAGGAACGCTGAGATAGCGCATGAGGCAGGCCTTTGCCAGCGTTCGGCAGGTGTGAATGCACCTCGCCGCGTCCGCCGCGCCGACGAGCCGGAGCGATTGGCTGCTGTCGGGGTCCTTCAGCGGCGTCCTGGCCGACGAGTAGAGTGCGTGCGCCAGCACCATGAGATAACGGCTGAGCGCTTCCCAGCTCGATGGATCCGCCTTGCCGGCGTTTGCTGGCTTGCCGAGAAACCGGGCGAGAAGCGCGCCGGAATGCGCGCTGCCCGATTCATGGATCTGCGACAGGACCTGGCTGCGGAGCTTCGCGTCGTGGCTCGGCAGGCCTTTCTCGAGCCAACCGGCGAGCTCTTCCAGCGCCGCGGCCGGATCGGCTCCGCGCATCCCGGCGAGCAGCTTCGCCGCCGACGCCGGAGTGCGCATCGACGCGTCGAGATGACCGTCGTCGTCCTTCTTCAGCCAATCCAGCATCTGCGGACTCTCCGCGTGCGGAGCGCAAGATTCTGTCAGGATAGCCCTTGCGCGCTGCGCCCGCGGTGATGCAGTCGATGTGCCGCGCAATCCCTTCGTTCTGCCAAAAATGACCGGGGGTCCGTGGTCTTGCGACCAGGACCCCCGACGTTTCCTGCCCAGGAGCGGCGACTAGCGCCGTCCCTCGCTTGCGTTACCGCCGATCGGCGTGGCGCTCCCAGCGGTCATAGTCGTGCTGGTGCCTGCGCTTCTTGCCGTGCTGCACCACCTTCAGCGGCGCGTGGCCTTCGAAGCGCTTGCCGTCCACCGTGCCCTTGACTACACCCTCGAGGTCGCCGACCTCGAAGCCGGCCTTCTTCAGGTCGAAGAGGCAGACCAGGTCCTTGCGGCGGTCGCGGTTCACGTAGATGCCCTCGCTGTGGCAACGGATCAGGCTCGCTTCGTTGCCGTCGGCACCGAAGGTGATCGAGGTGCGATCAACCTTGAGCGCGTTGAACGAGCTCGACGAGAGCAGCGCGACCACGATCTTGCCGTCGGTGTTCGCCCAGATCCTCGTCACGCCCGGGTGGCGCGGCCGGATGTCGATGTTGACCTGCTGCGCTCCACCCGATGTCGGCGGCGGCGTCGTCACCACCGGCGGCTCCGGCGGCGTATCTGTCGGCGGCGTGTCGACCGGTGGCGGCGTATCGGCCGGCGGCGTCGTCACTCCGGCGATGGTCAGCGTGTAGCTGCCGTTACCGGTGTTCGGGTCGGCGTTCGTCGAGCCGGTCACCACTCCGCCATCCGCGAACAGGTGCATGCTCTGCATCCCGGTGCCGACCACTCCAACGAAGTAGGTGCCGGTCGCCGGCAGGACCGCGTTGACGATGCGCGAGTCGTTCGTCGCAATGGAGCCTACGTCGGTGTCGTCGGCGTCGTCGTTGAGGTACAGCATCGTACCGTCCGCCATGAACAGGGCGATAACCGTGTCCACGCTGCGGATCGGGTTCAGCGGCCCGCCGTCCTTGATGCCGCCGTTGATGTCGATGGTCAGCATGTCGCCCGCGGTCGCCGCGAACGAATAGAAGTCGACATCCGGCACCGCCGCCACCGAGTACGTCGTGGAACCGATGGCGCCCGTCACCTCTGCGGTCCCGTTGGAGAAGGTCAGCGGCTGGGCGGTACCAAGCGAATCATTCCCGCCCGGCGACGCCTCGCCCTCGACCACGGCGAACGCGACGTTGCTTGTCGCCGCCGCGGCCACGAAGGCCGCCGCGACCGCGCTGCGGACTGCATTGCGAACAAAGCGTTTCATATATCTACCCCCCTTTCTTGCCAACTACACTACTGGCAGTGATCCGGGGTACGCAGGGGAGAGTTCACGCCGGCTGTGGATAACAGTGCGCCGCGCGCCTTACGTCACGCGAGCGGGGTGATTTTTCCTTCAGAAAACGTCAATGAACGCTGCGGCGCAGTGCTAGATCCACCGCGCGAATTAATGCCTGCAGCGCCGTCTTACTCGGCTTTTTTGCGACTGACGCTATGAACGCTCGGCCCAGCGCGCCGATCCGCGTGAATGTAGCGTCAGTCCCGATTCGCGAGGTCGGTCAGCGCAAGCGCACCGACCACTCTTTGCTAATTCACGGTAACGACGGTGCTCGAGTTGTTGTTCGTGACTGCGGTATCGAAACTGCTGGTACCCACCGCGGCAATGTTTAGAAGCGAGGCACCGGAGGCGGCCGCAACGGTAACCTGGATCGCCACACTGGCGCCGCTGAATGCGCCTATCGTATTCAGATTACACATTACCGGCGCTCCGCTGCATGTTCCCTGACTCGGGATCGCCGAGACAAAATTGACCCCCGCGGGCAACACATCGCTGAGAATCACGTCGTTCGCGGGGACTGCGCTCAGATTGTTGATATTGATGGTGTAAGTGAGACTAGCGCCGCTAGCGACCGGGTTTGCCGAAACGATGGACGTGGCCGATATATCAGTCCCAGGAGGACGGGAGCCGGGATCGTTCGGCTTCGTCCCATTCAGGTATTCGATGATGTTGGCCGCGTTGTCGGAGTCCTTGTCGCCCAAGGCGTCGTTCACCGCCGGATCGAGCCCATACGCGAGCTCCCAGCTGTCGTGCATTCCATCGTGGTCCGAGTCGCGGAGATCAGAACCCGCGGGGCCTGTCAGGTCGGTCCAGGCGAGCGTGACGACCCTTTCGAAGCCGGCGACAGCAGGGTCGAGATCGAGCTGTTCCACGCGTGTCTTCAACAGCCAGGTCTGGCGCTGGTTGATGTCGCGCAGGCGCTGGGTGATGCGGTCGGACTTGAACTCGATTGTCTCGCGAAAGATCTCGGGGTCGGGCTTGAAACTGATCAGGGTGCCCGTGGCCTTGGCCTTGCCGATGACTTCGAGTTTCTTGAG
>Ga0207648_10000360_pt1 | contig 50174 bp, 35 predicted proteins | sample KBSMisM32_FD_184310 | JGI IMG/M metagenome (GOLD analysis project Ga0207648, IMG submission 184310) | Miscanthus rhizosphere microbial communities from Kellogg Biological Station, Michigan, USA - KBS Miscanthus M3-2 (SPAdes) (version 2) | ecosystem: Host-associated > Plants > Roots >... | reverse complement strand
GCCTCCACGTTGGTGATCGTGCTCATCCGGTCGAAGTAGGACGATGGCAGTAATGGGAGGGTCAGGACGGCGGCGAGCAGACCGACATAGATGAAGGACCGTTCGGACTGTCGGCGCAGTTTCCACAGATACGCCAAGACAATCACCGCGAGCGTGACCGCGCCCCCTCGCGAATACGTGAGCACAACCGTTGCGGCTTCCACTCCGACCGCCGTGAAGAGGACCAGGCGTTGCCAGGCCTCCTTCGAGGCAAGAAACAATCCCACCGTCAGCGGCAAGAGTAAATTCACCATGAGGGCCAGGTCGTTCGGATTTTTCGTGAGGGCCCCCTCATTGCCGACGAGCCGATCTTGATTGGCGCCCTGATCGATCATCGCGCCCGTCATGAAATTGTACAGCGCAAACACTCCCAATCCGATCGCCATCCAGGTGAGAAGCCAGGCTGCAAGCCGCAGGCGCGCCATCGTGGTGACCACATGACTCAACAAGACAAAGATCGCGGCGGTCTTGCCGAAATCCGTGAGCACCGCAAGACTGCCTCCGGGCCACAATGAGAACGGGATGGTCAAGGCGGCCAGGACTCCCAAGCCGGTGATGAGGCCGATCTCACGGTTCCATTCGATGATCGGAAGCCGTCGCGCCCATCGGTCCGAGACATAGGCAAGGACGCCGATCAGAATGACGAGAAGTGCCGGCCGAAATGGAGCGAGAGCCGGCACATAGGTCTGGGGAGAAAACAGCAGCACGGCGGTAAACGCCATGACGGACCAGAACGGAAGCGCGGCCTGGTCCGTGTTGGGCGGTGTCTCAGACAGCGGGGAGGCCTGGACCGCTTGCGGCCGCCACCATTCCAGTTCCAGTTCTTGAGCCATGGATACGCTATAGATCTACGTCGTACGCGTCGACCCGCCTACGCGGCCGATTGTTTGTCAAAGCGCGATTCGTCTTTTGAGACCGAAGCGTCTTTCATGATGGCACCAATGCGAGGCGATTCGCTGCCCAGGATGATGACCGCGATCGTCCGGATCATGATTTCCACATCCAACCGCAACGAGTGGTATTTGATGTAGTACATGTCGTACTGCATCTTTTCGATCTCTTCCTGCAGGTCATTGGCATAGCCGTAGCGCACCTGCGCCCACCCCGTGATACCGGGAAGGACGGTCGCCCGGAATGCGTAGAATGGGATGTTCCGCATGAAGAGATGATAGTTGGAGGCGGGATGCGGACGCGGCCCGATCAGATTCATGTGCCCCATCACCACGTTGAAGAGTTGCGGGAGTTCGTCCAGCCGATACTTGCGCAGCCAGCGGCCCACGGATGTGATTCGATGCCCATTGTCCCTCACCCATTCAGATTTGGACGGGACCACGGCGTCCATGGTTCGGAACTTCACGAGCGAGAACTTTCGGCCGTCCTTGCCGATCCGCTCGTGCAGGAAAAAGACGGATCCCGGCGAATCCCACTTGATGAGCAGCGCGATCAGGGCAAAGAACGGTGCGCAGATGACTAAACCTGCCACAGCCAGCAACACGCTCAACACGCGCAGGAGAACCGTGTGCAGTGATTTGCGCCCCAGTTCTGGGGCGAAGATGAGATGGCTTGGCTGCAGTTGATCCAGCGCCAGCTTGCCGGTCAAGCGTTCGTAGAGATGGACCGCGTCCTCGATCGCAACGCCCTGCCGTTTGGCGTCGAGCAATGCCTCGATAGGCAGCCGGCCACGTCGTTCACTGAGCGCCACCACGATCCGATGCGTCCGGGGAATCGTCCGCAAGCCGCGGTCAAGCGAGCCCACGAACGGGACGCCGTCTTTGAACACGCGTCCAGGCTCTCCCGGTTCCATCAAATCGAGGATTCGGTACCGACGCCGCTTCCGCATTTCCTCGGTGACGGCGTTGGCGAGATGGCTCTGACCCAGCACCAGAATATTTTCAACAAACGGCCGTAGTCGCATGGTGTGTGAACTTCCAGGGTTGATGATCGGAAATGTTCATTGCAATGTGAGATCGGCGTGTTAGTCCTGCCGCGTCAGCTCCTCCTGCTGCGCTTGTGACACCGAAAGATACGTCCGGTACCCGTACGATTCGAGGAGGCCGTCGTCGTTATTGAAGACCAGACCAAGCAGCTTCGAGGGTCCAATGATGTTCAGCGCTTCGGCAATTTCCTTCCGTGAGGTCTTATGCGCGGAGACGATCATGACAAACCCGTCGATACTATGGCCCATCATCAAACAATCTGGAGCGAGCACGAGCGGCGCCGTGTCCAGAATGATCCACTCGAAGTCGCGGCGCGCCTCGTCGATCAATTCGGCAAATCTCGTAGACTTGAAAATCTCGTGCGGCATGATTTGCGCCCGACCGACCGTTGCGACCGACAAGTTGTAGGCGGGCAACCGACGGACGATGTCTTTGAGCGCCAGGTTCGGATTCAGAATCGCATCGCGAAGGCCGATCATGCTTCCATCGCGCAACCCCATTTGAGTCGGCACCGACGGTTTTCTGAAATCGGCATCAACCAGAAGCACGCGGGCCTGTGGCGATTGCGCCAAGGCTCCGGCCAGATTAATCGAGGTGATCGTTTTTCCGTCGCCCATGGTCGGGCTCGACACGGCAACGACTTGAAGAAGCCCCGAGTGACGGCGCTGCTCCAACATCATGCCGAGGGTCCGATATTGCTCCGCTTCGATCGTGGCCGGCGAGACGAGACTGACCAACCGGTCATCGGGCTTCGTGCGAATGGCGCTCTTTTCTAAGATAGGAATCGGTTCGGATCGACCTTCGAGGCGGCCGTAGTTCGACGACGCATGCGGCTCCAGGGGCGATGTCCGGAGGACGGGTTTCATGTGTTCTTTCATAGCGTCATTCCTTGCAAGGAGGACTCCGGGTCCTCAACGGGTTTGCTGCGGCGTCCGGCCTTCACTGAGCGTCCAGACAAGCTGTTCATTGTCCCAGGCAAGATAGGAAAACGCGCCAACGATGAACACGAGGCTGATGATGGAGGCGATGGCCCTCATGGTCGAGCGTCGATAGTTGCGGAGGCGATCGGCTTTTGTGACGATCGCAGGCACTCGGACCAGGATCGGCACCTTGGTAAAGCTCCTGAGGCTTTCCACGTCATGGAAAGACTGGTCCCGGTGCTCGGCCATCATCATGCCGCCGACGGCCAGCGCGATGGCGAGCGCCAGTGCCCCTAGCATGAGCTTCGGTCGGCTCGGCGCGACGGGGGCTCGCGACGGCATTGCCGGATCGACGATGCGCATCTGCCCCACATGCTTGGCCTGCTCCATCGTCTCTGCCAATTGCGCGTCTTCATAGCGCTGGAGCACCGAAAAATAGAGATCCTTGGTCATTTTGTAATCGCGTTCCAGCTGTTGGAACTCCTGGGCATGTTGCGGCGAGCGTTCGACCCGACGCTGGATCGAGGCGGCCTCCCCCCGTAACCGCTGCTCCTCGGATTTCAAATTCTTCAGTTCGTGATCCAATTCTCGCAGGGCATGCTTGATGTCCTCGGGGCTGGACAGCACCGCTGCCGATTGCGCCGAATCCAGTTTCGCGTCTTTCACCGTCTCCTCGAGAGCCTTCTCGATCGCGGCGATCTCGCCCTGCACACGGATGACGTCAGGATGCTTGGCGCTGGCTCGCGTGCGCAGCTCAGTGAGCTCCGTTCGAAGCTTTTCAAGATGATGGGTCATGGAGTCCGGGTTGTAGGCGCTTGCCGAAGGACCGCCGGCGTTCAGATCGAAGAGCTGCTTGCCCAATCGTTCTCTCCGCTCCAGGATCCGCATTTGATGCTCGCTATTTGAGGTCAATTCCTGGTTGAGCCGGCCAAGGGTCGAAAGATTGACATCGATCTGCTCGGGCAATTCGCCCATGTGGCGCTGCTTGAACGCGGCGATTTTTCGCTCATCATCCTCGTGCCGCTGCCTGATGTCGTTCAGTTGCTTTTTCAACAGCAACGTGGTTTCGCTGGCCTGATTTGTCCGCATCTTCATGTTTTCTTCGACATATTGCGTCGCCAGTGTATTGGCCACTTTGGCCACGGTCTCGGGATCACGCCCGCGATAACTCACCTTGAACCCGAATGTCCCGTCGCGCCCATACACCTGACGCTGCAGTTCCTTTAACTCGAGCACGACGTCTTTCCGCATGCGGTCGACCACGGCTTCTTCGCTCGCCTTCTTTCGCAAGTCGGGATAGAGATCGAACCGTGTGACCAGCTCAAGGAGTCCCGCCCGGTTCAACAGCTTCTCCCGAATCAGATTCAGGCGGGTATCGGCCTCCCCGGTGACCGAAGATTTAACGAAGCCCTCGGGAATTTGCTGTTGCTCGACGAGCACCGTGGCCGTCGAGCTGTAGAGGTTGGGCAGATTCACCGCAAGACTCAACAAGCCGGCGGCGGGCATCGTAAACAGCACGATGCCAAGCCATTTTCTGCGCCGCCAGACTTCGGCCACTAAGCTTGCAATCGATCGTCTCTCGTGGTCTTGCATACTTACTCCACGCGGTTATGGGACGACAATGATGTCGCCTGGTTGTAAGAAGAAGTTCTCCAATGCGCCATTGCTCGACATGACCTTGTTGTAATTAAACGGTATCTGACGCATGGTTTTCCCCTCGGGACGCAACACGACGATGCGCCCGCGTCCGGCGAATTCCCCGAAGCCCTCGGCCATCGCGAGAATATCAAGCACCGTCGCGCGACCCTTCAGTTCGTGGCGGCCGGTCTTCTTGACTTCGCCGATGACCGACACCTTAAAGCTGTGAACTTCACGCACGATGACCGACACTTCCGGCGACGGCACGTATTCGGCCAGCTTCTTCAGCAACACGCTGCGCAGTTGATTGGGAGTGAGGCCCGCCGCCTGCACGTCGTTGACCAGCGGCAGGGAAATTTTCCCGTCGGGCCTGACGGGAACGGTCCGGCTGATCGCGCTGTTGTTCCACACGGAGATGTCGAGCATGTCTTCAGGACCGATCCGGTACTCGCCGACCTCCTGGCTCGCTGCCAGTGCATGATCCTGTTCGGCAACGGTCGGCGTATCCTTGGAGACCGACGCCGTCTCCGTAGCCAATCCAGACCCCGTCCACACCATGATGCTGACAAGCCCTATGAACAGTCGTAGTAGCATGTGAAACCTCCGGTTCAATACTCCCACCGCGTGGGATAGGTGAATTCGAGCCGCAACCAGTACACATTACGCGGAATCACCAACGTCTCGGGGGCCCCACTCGTCGAAATGAAATCCCCCTCCTGGTAGCTGAAGTACGCCGACCCCTTTGCCGTGATGAATTTGTTGAATTGGTACGCCGCCTCGACGTAGGCGGTATAAATGGTGGAGGTGAACGCGCTGTTCTCGATCCAGGCGGCGGTCGGCTGCAGCGTAAAGGTCAAGTGTCGCATCGGCTCATAGACGAACCGGACGAGGAGACTGTCCGTGGTGGTGGCGCCGACGGTTCCGATCACAGTCGTCAGTGCGCTTGTATAGGCAAACGTCACTTCTCCATTTTGGATCCGACGCCTGAGGCCGACGAAGGCTTCCGGCCGGTTGTCCAGCCCGCCGTCGGTGAAACGGGGTCCAGCGCGCACGTCCAGCCTGGTATCGGTTGTGAATTCATGACTCCACGACAGCATTGGCGCGTAAGAATTCACCGGGGCCGGATTGCCACCGATGAAGCCTGCAGTGGGCGTGTTGAAATCGCCTCCGAATCGGAAATGACGGCCCACATAGGCTGGTCCGAGCCAGTCGTGTGTGCCCACCCGGCGCTCCAGCCCAGCCCTGAAAATATTCGAATCGATCGTGATATTGTTGTCAAAAATGTCCTTCGAGTACCCATATTCGGCCGTCATTCGCGTCAGGGCATTGGGCCGGTATTCGGCGTTCGGGTTGACAAACACCCGCTCGGTCTTGATGCGCGCCGTTTGCGCCGACGTCAGAAAGTTCAATTCATACGGAGTGCGCGTTTGCGCATAACCGACAATGCCGTTGAGATTCAAATTGTTCGAAGGGCGTCCCCGTAGTTCCACCGTGCCGAATTGCCGCTGCTGGACGGCATCGAGATTGGTCAGCTTGTTATAGACCTCCGAATCGAAGCGGTAATTGGCGATCACTGTCACAGGCGTCGATTGATAGCTGCCCTGCAGGCCGGGCGTCACGCGGAGAAACACGTCCTCCTGTTGCTGACCCCGAGGCGCGAAAAACACGTTGTCGTCGTACACGACGCCCGTCGCCACCCAGGGCATCACGTACCATCCCTCGGGCATTCGATCCGACGAACCGCTCATGGCTTCGATCGGCGAGCGCGGAATACCCTGCATCACCTGGGCTGAGACGGTGTTCGCGTTCAGGAGCATCGGAATCAACAGTCCCCAAGAGACCAGTGGGAAATTCCGCATCGCAACGCTCCTGCCCCGGCACCGTATGGGCCATGTCATGCGGCAACGGCCGAGGTACAGTCCACTTCGACGGCGACGCTGCGGCGGAAAAGATGCACCGACAACACGAGAAGCCCTTTGCCGGCGCGTCGGTCTACGAGAATGCCTTCCACGCCCGCGAGCGCTCCCTCGCTGATGCGCACTCGCTGGCCGGTCTGCAGATACGGATAGGGGGAAGCCGGCAATTCGGAGTTCACGAGGGCACGGATGGCATCGATCTCGACGTCGGGGATCTCTCCTGGACCGCCGTCTTGTCCTCCCAGCACGCCGACCAACCCTCTCGCTTTGAGCAGCTCCACATAGCGAGAGCCGCTCAACGCGTCGCGCACAAACAGATAGCCCGGAAACAATGGGCGGCGAATCCGGTGCTTCACACCGGCACGCCACGACCACACACCGATCGTCGGGAGGAAGACTTCGAACCCTCTGGCATCGAGTTGTCCCCTCACCAGTTGCTCGCAATGGCTGTGGGTCCACAGGGCGTACCACTGAGGCAGATGTTCGCCAAGGTTGGATGCCTTCACGTACGGCTTGTCGGCCGACGCGAGAAGTGAAAAGGCTCCGCCCCCTTCGGTTTGGCCGTGGTTCCCCATCCCGAACCTCCATTGCCTTTGATCCGCAGGCCGCCACCTGTCGTACACAAATCTCGTACAAGAATCGTGACGGCTGCGCCTTTGTCGATCGGCTCGTCAGCTACCTAGCCGGCCGGTCTTTTATCCCCTGTTGTCGCCACAGTATCGAATGCATCCAAGCACGACTATCCGTGATGTCACTGAAACTGCAGGGGAGAATTGTGGAGGGCTTATCAGGAGAACTGCTGAGCGGGCTTCAAGGGACTACGCGAGCGGGAACCAGGGTTGGGGAAGTGGGGCTGGCTAGAAGTTCCCCTAGTTCGAGTCAGGACCCTAGTTCGCCATAGTAAAGCATCTCACCTCGCGCATGTTCTTTTATAGAAAGGATCACCCACATGAAGATCGCTCAGTTGTCTCCGCTCTGGGAAAGTGTGCCCCCGCAGCTGTACGGCGGGACCGAACGGATCGTGTCCTACCTGACCGAAGAACTTGTCCGGCAAGGCCATGACGTCACGCTCTTCGCAAGCGGAGACTCCAAGACCCGCGCACAGCTTCAGACATGCTGTCCCCGTGCGCTTCGTCTCCACGACACCAGCCTGATCAATCGTGATGCCCCCTTGCTCCTCATGCAGGAGCGGGCACTGGGCGCTGCCTCCGCCCAATACGACATTATCCACTCGCATTTGGATTTTTTGAGCTTTCCCATGAGCCGTCGCGCTCATGCGCCGGTCGTGACCACACTGCACGGGCGCCTGGACTTGCCGGAATTTCAGCCGATCTTCAACGAGTACTCGGAAATGCCCGTGGTATCCATTTCCAACGCGCAACGAAAACCCTTGCCGCAAGCGAATTGGGCGGGCACCGTGTATCATGGCATTCCGAAGAACTTGTACTCTTTGCACGAACGGCCGGGATCGTATTTGGCGTTTCTTGGACGCATCTCGCCCGAGAAATGCCCCGATCACGCCATCGAAATCGCAAAACGCGTCGGCATCCCGCTGCGCATCGCCGCGAAGGTCGATCCTGCAGACCAGGCGTATTTCAAGCAAAAGATCGAGCGGCTCCTGGATCACCCGTTGGTCGAATACGTCGGTGAAATCAACGACGCCGAGAAAAATGATTTTCTGGGCGAGGCGGCCGCACTCCTCTGCCCTTACGATTGGCCGGAGCCGTTCGGGCTAGTCTTGATCGAGGCCATGGCCTGCGGCACGCCGGTGTTGGCCTATCGTCAGGGATCGATTCCTGAAATCATCGACCACGGCGTGACAGGGTACATCTGCGACAACATCGGCGAGATGGCCCAAGCTGTCGCCGGCCTGTCGCTGATTGACCGGGCACGATGCCGTGAAATCTTCGAACAACGATTCACGGTCGAGCGCATGGCGAAGGATTATGTCGCGATCTACGAGAACATGGCCGCTGCGCACCGACCACGTCTGCTGGCGCATTCCCGAACCTCGGGGCATGTACGGGCTGGGACGGTGCTGAGTCTGGCGCCGCAGACCGACGTCGCATAGCGGTTTCGGACCTGTGAGCGCGTCGCGCGGAATCGGGGTGCTGGCCTATTCATTGCCAGCACCCACATGCGACTATCCAGAAGACAGTGCCGGTTCCACGGGGACGATCTGGGCCATGCTGACCGCCTGTCGAACCATTTGACTCGCATAACCCCATTCGTTGTCGTACCAGCTCATAACTTTCAAAAGATCACCATCCACTACCTGCGCCTCAGATTTCAACCAGCACGCTTCTCCAATCGAGGGGTTGATTCTGGCTAGCAGACTCGCGTGCTCTACACTCAGAGGCTCCCTAGCTGCCTCTCATTCCAGATCTCAACGCATCGTCTCAACCGCGTCTGAATCTGAATGTGCGATCTGAGATATGAAATCGACCAGTCAGTGGGCCTTGAGCCGCTCGCCCATCTCCGCTGTCACCCGGCGGGCGGAACGGGCGTAGGCTTTCCAGGGGTCCTGCCGGAGACCTTTAAGCCGTGCCGGCACATTCATCACGGTGAAATAGTCCGAAGGGAGCTCTTTCGACAACTCGTCCCATGCGATCGGCAGTGAGACTGGAGCGCCGGGTTTGGCTCTTGTCGAGTAGGCGGCGACGGCCGTCGCGCCGCGCGCGTTTCGAAGGTAATCGATGAAGATCCGACCCTTCCGAGCGCGTTTCGACATGTTGGACGTGAACCGCTGGGGGATGGTCGTGACGAGATGGTCGGCAACCATCTTCGCGAAGGTCTTCACCTCCTCCCACCCTTGTGTGCGCTGGATCGGCGTGACAATGTGCAGGCCCTTTCCACCGGTCGTTTTGAGAAAGCACACGAATCCGAGTTCCTCCAGCAACGTCTTGGTCAAGTGGGCCGCTTCGATCACTTGCGTCCAAGGGACCGATGGATCGGGATCAAGATCAAAGGTCAACCGGTCGGGACGCTCCAGGTGGTCTTTTGTCGCGCCCCACGTATGCACTTCCAACACCCCCATCTGCACCAAGCCGAGCAGCGCCTCGGGTGACTCGGCCAACATATAGGTGTCCCGCCCCTCGTCTTCTTCAATCTCGATCCGGCCGATGGCTGGAGGCACCTTTTCGTTGACGTGCTTCTGGTAGAAACATTTTTGATAGCCTGTCGGACATCGGACCAACGTCAAGGGCCGCCCTCGTAGATGGGGCACCATCCAGTCAGCGACCTGTTCATAGTAGTCGGCGAGCGCGGCCTTGGTCAGACCAATGTCCGGGTACAGGACCCGATCCGGATTCGTGAGCCGTCCCGCGTGTGTGACGGACTTCCGCCGGGACGTGGACGACCGATCATCGGTGCGAGATTCGGTGAGATGTTGTGCAACCTCCCGACCGATCGCCGTGGCCGGCTTATCCGTCCGGAGGCCTTGGAAGCTCGGTTGCCGCAGAATACCTTCCTGCGTCCATTCGGCAAATCGTATTTCCGCCACGAGTTGAGGCTTCACCCAGTGCGCGCCCTTCGCGTCGTATCCTGAGGGCGGATTCGCGAACGGCGGTTTCGACTGCTCGAGGGAACGGAGCTTCCGATGGAGTGTCTTCAACAAGCTGTCGGAGAATCCCGTGCCGACTCTTCCCGCATAGCGCAAGGTCCGGTCTTCGTAAAATCCTACCAGCAGCGCGCCGAATCCTTGCCGTGAGCCGGCCGGCTCCGTGAATCCGCCGATGACGAATTCCTGCCGCTGCTCGCATTTCACCTTGAGCCACGTGCGACCGCGTCCCGACCGGTACCCGGCGTCCATTCGTTTGACGATCAAACCTTCGAGTCCTTGCCGGCAGGCCTCCTGGAAGGACGCTTGATTGTCTCCGATGATGTGATCGCTATAGCGCAGCTGCCTGTCTCTTGTCCGCTTCAAGAGCGACGCGAGCAGGACCTTCCGCTCAATGAGCGGACTCGCACGGAGGTCATAGCCGTTGAGATACAGCAGGTCAAAGATGCAGTAGACGATCGTGCCGGTAAACCGCGAATCGAAGGCGTTCTGCAAGGCTTGAAAACTCGATCGCCCTTGCTCCGTCAATACGACCGCCTCCCCGTCGAGCCAGGCGTCCTTGAGGCCAAGGCCGGCGACCGCTTCTGCCTGAGCGGAAAGTTTCGGCGTCCAATCGTTGCCATTACGGGTGAACAGCCGTACATCGCCATTCTTCACGCGGCATAACAGCCGATAGCCGTCGAATTTGATCTCGTGCAACCAGTGATCATCCGTGGGCATCCGGTCGACCAGCGTGGCCAACTGCGGCACAATCCAGTCCGGCTGACGCGCCTTGACGGCGCCGGGCAATTTCGACACATCCGATTCGATGAAGCCCGAAGGTTTCACTGAAGGCTGACGCTTGACCTTTTTCGTCGTGACCTCAGGCCTCACGACGCGTGGTTCGGAAGTCGCCGAACCCCGATTCGAATGCCAGACCCGCGCGCCGGCGGTCGCAATATCTTGGAGGTCGCGTCCGCTCTCCACGCTCTCCGTCAAGGTCTCTACGATCTCACCCGCCTGACCCCTTCGTGCCTCCTCATCCTGCTCTTTGATCAACAGCCAATTTTCTTTGCCGTTGTCCCGCGTCTCATTCCGCCGCGACTGCATGCGTACCAGGGTCCAGGCGCCATGGAGTTTTTGCCCATCCAGCCGGAACTTCAGCACGCCATGACGAAAGGCGTCGTGCGGATCGCCCTGCGGCCGCCAGATACCGCGGTCCCAGATCAGCACCGTCCCCGCACCGTATTGCTTGGGAGGGATGACGCCTTCGAATTCCGCATATTCCAGCGGATGATCTTCGACATGCACGGCGAGGCGTTTTTGGCCAGGATCGAGGCTGGGCCCTTTCGGCACGGCCCAGCTCTTCAATGTCCCGTCGAGCTCGAGCCGGAAATCATAATGCAGGCGCGTCGCGGCATGTTTTTGCACGACATAGATCGGACCATCGGCCGGGGGTCGATGTCCGGGATGGCCGGCCGGCTCGGGACTTTTCCTAAAGTTACGCTTCCCGCGATACCGTTGTAGCTGATGGGTCACCGTGGCGCGTTTCATCGTTCGTCAGTCTTTTTGGAAGAGGCGCGGCGTAGATGCGGGAGGCGGCGGAGATGGTGCCGGCACGGAATACCCGCGTGGAAACGAATAATACGGTCCATAATAGGAATAGGGATACAGGCCGTACGGTCCGGCGAAGGGGCTGCCGAACCCGTAGTACCACGAGGACCAGGGGCCATAGTATCCGCCATACTGGCCATAGTACGCCGAGTCGTACCGGTCGCGGTCGCGGCTCTTTACTTCGTTCCAATCGATCAGCTGTTTGATGTCGACGACCGGATATTGATACTCGCCTTCATCAAGCGGTTTGGTGGTCGCGCCTTTCACTTCTCCCACGACCGTCAACGGGGAGTCCTTCTCGAACACTGCAGGGTCAAGAAAGCCAGTGGATTGGATGGCGAGAAAACGTCCCTCGGACTTCGCCTTGCGGTCAGACGGCGACAGGCCGCGCTCAGTCGGTACCTGCAGAATTTCAATTTCGGTTCCCTCGGTGAGGCGCCGAGCCTTCAAGGCCACTCCGCTCACCATCACCGTCCGGCCCACATACTGACGAGGATCGGCATGGAGTTGGCTGAAGGAGATGGTATCGTCCACCTGAGATAGGACGTCAGCTGGGACCAAGCGTTCTAATTGATATTGCCCAGTCTGATGAGCGGATTTCGCGCAACCGGTGGCGGAAGAACCGGCACCAGCTATTACCATGACGAGTATGGATAGGCGAATCAGAGTCATGCCGCCTCACACACTTCTGTTGTTCAACACATTTAAACATAGCTTTTCGAACTTGCCAAAGACGCCGAGGCCTATAGGCTTGGTAGATCTCTCACCATCCACACCTGGGCGCAGAGCTAGGGGTTGTCCGGGGTTCCTGTCAAAGGCCATTGGCGCCTAGTATCCCATGCCGACACCGACGCCACCGAAGCTTCCGCTTCTTCCGCCGCTGCCGAAACCAAATCCCACTCCTCCGAACAGGCCGACAGAACTGCCCGAGCGCTCGCGGTAGGCGTCTTCACTCCAGACGTAGAGATGCTTCACCTCGATCGTGGGATACCTGTAGGTCGATTCGTCGAGGCGGCGCGTCTCGTCGCCCGTGACAGCCCCGACGAGGGTGACCTTTGTCCCAGGAGGAAAGGACGCGGGGTCTCCTCCGCCATGGTCTACGGCAAGAAATCGCCCCTGCGATTCGGTTCGGCGCTCCACCGGAGGATCATCACCCTTCACAGGAAGCTGAAGGATTTCCAACTCCACTCCATCCTGCACGCGCCTGGCGCCGAGCACCTCGCCTCCCAACAAGACGGTCCGGCCCTGCACCGACTGTGGAGACGCCTGAATGTCGCGAAAGGATACCGACGAGTCGATCTGTTCTTTCAACTCAGATGGAATCACCTTCGACCCAGAGCAGGCGGAGGCCAGCAGCGCGAACGCGGCCGCGGCAAGCGGAAGGAGGACGGTGCAACGACGAATCTGCCGAGCCCAATGTGGAGCATTCATGATGTGTTCCGTTAGAAATGGTAAGACACGCCAAAGACCAGCGCTTGCGCGCGATAGTCGCCTGAGAAGCCTCCGGCGGATCCGAAGGCTTCGTTGAAGGAGAGCGTGCCACGCGTATATTTATATTCAGCAAAAATGGCCACATACGGGGTAATGAAGGTGCGCAGCCCGCCCAACAGATTGATGCCGAATCCGACATCGGTGTCGCTTTGTACGTCCACGGTCTCCGAAATGCGGGCGATCAATGCGGCGCCTCCGAATCCGACGTACGGCTGAAACGTCTGGCCGGGGTACCGCAACAATAAGTTGATGCCGACATTGGTCACGCCGAGATGGATACCAGGGATGTTATCCAAATTCTTGATGTTGGGTTGGCTGTTGAATACATCCAGCTCTATGCCCATCGCTCCATTGCTTGGGAAAAATCCTAATTTGCCTCCATACAAGACCGCATTCTGGAGGTCGAGGTCCGGACCTGTTTGTGTCACAAAATTGCCGGTCCCTTGAATTCCCGTCAGTCTGTCGGCAAAGTTCACGCCAACTTGCCCCGCGACATAGTATTCGGCCTGTGCGACTGCTGGACAGAGACAGGCGAGGGCGAGCGAGAACGCAAACCCTACCTTTGTCTTGATCATGGTGAACACTGTGCAATTCCAAGACCACCCCGGTTCCATATTGAGATTCAACGCGCTGTGTGATCCAAAGGCCAATCGAACGAGCACGCTGCCTCAGAAGGCGAACACGTTGTCCCTGAGCTAAGACGCTCGACGCAAAGACTGCTCTGGTCGAGAGGACGTCTCTTTGGCGAGGCGGTAACACCAGGGAAGCAGCCCCATCGAGACGAGTGCCGTGGCTCCGTTCACGACGCCGATTGCGGTGAGGCTCACGCCAGGGCCAAAGCGGTCGGCCACCCACCCGAACAGCGTCATGCCGACCATCGAGAACACCATCGTGCCGGTGTTGAAGAGGCCGAAGACGCGCGCCATCAACTCTTTTGGGGTCCGCTCCTGTAATGAGGCGGAGACGAGCGGCGTGATGAGCCCGGAGGTCGCGCCGATGGCCATGATTAGCCCCGCCGCCCACAGCACCGAGTCGCTCATCAACAAGCCGGGGACTGCGACGGCGGCGATCGCTGCGGCAATGGCGATCATCCAGATGCGCATACAGACTCTTTGCTGGGGCTTCCAAATCAGCCACACGGTGGTGGCGAGGATTCCCAGGCTCAACGACGACCACAACCATCCCAACGCGACCGACCCCACATGTAGCAGTCGGTCTCCGATGACGGGCAAGAGATAGACGAACGCCGTTGACCCCAAGGTGAATATCGAGGCGACGATCATGAGAAGAAACAGAAGGCGTTGTTTGACGAAGACGAAACGGATCCCGTCCTTGAGATCTTTCACGGCTTGCGTCCAGACGTTGTCACTCGATCGGTGAGCACGAACGTGAGGCAGGCGCAGCGGGATCTTACAGAGCGCGGAGAGGAAGAAGGCGGCGGCATTCACGAACAGCGCATTCTGCGCCCCGATGGCGGCAATCAACATTCCGCTCAGCGCCGGTCCGAGGAGCTGACCGATCGTCATGGCGCTTTGCATCAGCGCATTGACCCCGGTCAACTGCTCCTTCTTCACGATCAGCGGCAGTGTGGCGTTGAGAGCAGGCCCGAACGCCATCGAGAACATCGCGATGACGAAGACCAGTACATACAACCACGGCAAGGCCAACAGACCGAAACCGTAGAGAATGGGAATAGACGCGAGCAGCCCGGTTCTCACCAGATCGATCACGATCATGGCGCGTCGCTTGTCGAGCCGGTCGAGCAGAACGCCAGCAAAGGGTCCAAAGACCAGCGGCGGGATCGTCTGCAGGACGCCAATCAGCGACATTTTCAGCGCCGAATCGGTCATCGCATAGACGAACCACAAGAGGGCCACCTTGCTCACACCGTCTCCCACTTGAGAAACGGTCTGACCTGCAAACAGCCATCGTACGTTCCGATCGCGCAGGAGTGGTCGCCATCCGGCCGACGCTCCTCGGTGAGTTGCGGACTTCGACATTACCTGATTGTGAACCCTGCCTTCCTACCCCGAATGTTTCCGTTAGGCCGCATCCCTGCGAAGACTGACCGTCGCAGGCAGCGGTTCATACCAGTCCTCCCTGGTTAACGGAAGACCGGCGCGGCCGTCCTGGGCTTTCACACAGAGTGTGTGATACAGGCTGAGACGCCCACGGCGGAAGAGATAGCCGGCCATCCCCATGTACGCCCGCCACACCCGATAGGTCACCTCCCCAACCACCCGCACGGCTTCCTGATGATGCTGTTCGAGCCGCCGGCCCCAGGCGTTCAATGTCAGCGCATAATGCTCGCGCAGGCTTTCCATGTCACGCACTTCAAACCCCGAACGTTCGGCTGCCAGGACAATATCCTGGACCGGAAGCACCTCGGCGTCGGGAAAGACGTACCGATTCGCGAACGGACCCAAGGCCGGCTGTCCGTCTCTGGTCCCAATGCCCTGGGTGAGAAAAACGCCGCCCGGCCCCAGCAGCGCCATGGCCTGTTCATAATAGGAGCCAAGCCGATGTTTGCCGACATGCTCCACCATGCCGATGCTGATGATCTTGTCGTACATCTGATCGCCGTGGACATCACGGAAATCGCGCACCTCGATGCGGCAGCGTCGGGACAAACCGGCTGCGCTGATGCGTTGATCCGCTACCTCGGCCTGCCGCCGGCTCAGCGTGATCCCATGGACCAACGCGCCATGAACCTGTGCAGCGTATAATGCAAAGCCGCCCCACCCGCAGCCGATGTCCAACACACGGTCGCCCGGCTTCAAGCGCAATTTTCGGCACAGATATTCCAGCTTCTGTGTTTGCGCCTGCTCGAGCCCGTCGTCGTCGTTCTGATAATAACCACACGAATACATGAGGCGGCTGTCCAGCCACAGCCGGTAGAATTCGACCGGCACGTCGTAGTGGAATCGCATGGCCTCCTTGTCCCGTAGTTTGTCGTGCCGCCGTCCGTGCAGGACGAGGGTTCTCGTTTCTTCTGGCACGCGATCAAGATTGCGCTGGCTCAAGGTGGCCACTCCACAGCGCAACCAGTCCATCAGCGACCAGCGCCGTTCCATGAGATGGTCGGCCAGCGGCAACAGCGTGTCGAGTGAACCAAGGACATCGATGTCGTCATAGATGTAGGATTCGCCGATGGCCAGCTGGACGGGCCAACGCAGCATCCGGCTGAGCGATTCCGGGTGGCGGAGCACCAGGGTTGCGTCGGTCCGCTGGTCCGACCGCAGCCTCCAGACGGACCCGTCCCAGAAGCGCACCGCGATATTGGGGGTCTCGCACCCGCGGAACAGCTCTTCGAAAAACCCGATGGCCGATCGAATGGTAGATGAATCACTCCTATCGACGGCCGTACCCTCATCCGGCAGTGGGTCAATGGGTGAGAACATGGTGAACTCCCGGGCTGAATGTTCGTCGTACCCGCCTCAGCTAGGTCTCCACCTCCACCTTCAGGTCGTCACCGGTCACCTCTCCAACCTGCACCTCCAGCGACCTGTCCCGTTTTCGCTCAAACCGCAAATTTACGGATGACTGGCCGACGCGCAGTTTGCGGAATTCCACCTGGTTGATGAACTCGGGCAGAATTGGCTTGACGATTTTCAAGCGTTGGTTGAAGGCGTCCGGAGCGAGGCCGAGGAAGGTTTCGACCAGGAACGGAATCGCGCCTGCCGCCCAGGCCTGCGGATGGCAGGCCACAGGATAGCGGACCGGCTCGCCGTACTCCTCGCGGCCGAAGCCGGTGAAGAGCTCCGGAAGGCGATAGTCCTCGAACTCCATGGCGGCTTCGAGCAAGCCGACAAAAATCCGGGTCGCTTCTTCGTCGTGTCCGTAACGCCGAAAGCCGGCCGCGATCAGCGAATTGTCGTGAGGCCAGACAGTGCCCAGGTGATAGCCCATCGGGTTGTAGCGTCGCTCCTTGTATGACAACGTTCTGATGCCCCACCCGTTGAACAGATCAGGCTTCATCAGGCGTTGCACGACCCGTCCGGCCTTGTCCTCGTCGGCGATGCCCGTCCATAAGACCTGGCCCGCATTGGAGGACATGACACGGCAGGGACGGTGTCTCGCCTCGAGCGCCATCGCATAGCAGCCTTCTTCCTCGATCCAGAAGTCGTGGTTGAAGCGCGCGCGAAGCGCCCGCGCTTCGGCGCGCAGACGCGTGGCATACTCTCGCTCGCCAATTCTCTCGTACAGTTCGGCAATGTCCATCTTCGCCATGTACACGTAGCCCTGCACTTCGGCCAGCGCAATGGGTGGCTCGGCAAAGCGGCCGTCTTCGGTCACCACCGCATCTTCAGAATCCTTCCACCCTTGATTGATCAGGCCCTTGTTGGTGTTGCCCACATAGCTGACGTAGCCATCGCCGGCGACATCTCCATACTTATCGATCCAGTGCAGCGCCCGCTCGACGGGGCCGCGTAACTCCCTGAAGAGGTCCAAATCGCCGGTCCACCGGGCTTGCTGGCTCATCAAAATGAGGAAGAGTGGCGTGGCGTCGATGGTGCCGTAGTACGGTGTATGGGGGATTTTGTTCATCCGGGCCAGCTCGCCGACCCGCAGCTCATGCAGGATCTTGCCCGGCTGCTCGTCGTGCCAGTCGCTCACCTGCGTTCCCTGATAGCGGGCGAGCAAACGAAGCGTCGGCGCCGGTGTGTCGGACCAGAATGCCAGGGTCTGAAGAGTGGTGGTCAGGCAGTCCCGTCCAAACAAGGTGACGAACCAGGGCACACCGGCGGCGAAAAATTCGTCCCCCCCTATGGACGTTTTCAGCATGTGCAGATCCATCAGCGAACGGCGCATCACGCGGTTGAGCAACAAGCTGTCGCTGCGGAAATCCGTCTCACGTTTCAGCCACTGATCGGCGGACGCCTTGATGCTGTGGGAAACGGTATGCAGATCTCGGTACACGCTCGTTTGCGCGAACAGCCGGTTTGGCTGTTCCTCCGATTCGGCGATGGCCAGCGAGATACGGATCTGCCTGATCTCGTTCGGCTTGAGCGAAATGTGAAACTGGACGGTGTCGCCCTTGATCTCTGCCGGTAACGGATAGAAGTGCACGGCCAGACTCCGCCGGATCTTGTCCCCTCCCTCATAGGAGAACACGAGACATTTGTCCTTCCAGACGGGCTTGAAGAGCTTGCCTTTCACCTCGCGGAGCAGCCCGCGGATCTCAAACACATCTTCAAAGCCTGCACGAAAGCGCATCGTTAAGGGAAAATCGATCGCCTCGTAGCCGAAGCACTGGATATCCAGCTGTTCATGCAGCACACACTGCTCGGCGTCGATGACGCGGTCCCACTTCAGGCCGACGGTCTCACGGTGAATGGTCCGGCCGTCGGGCGTCTGAAAATCTGGCGTGGTCAGCTGAAAGACTGCGCGGCCTCCCTCCCATGAACGCGCTGCCAAGGGCTCGGGATGCTCCCCGCCGACAAACAGCTCATAGCCGTTCAGAAACCGGCAATCGTGGTAATAGAGACCGAACCCATGACCGCGGGCCAGCGGCACTTCTCCTCCGGGCGGCGCGAGAAAAAACAGGTTTCCATGTTTGATGACGACCGCTTTGGCGATACTGTTGGCCACGGGCGGAGCTCCCTTCGTCAGAATGTGTGCCTGTTCGCGTCTTCTCCTTCGAGAATCGGCGGGGTTCGACAACCCCCAATCCATGAATCTCTGCTGACTTACTCAACCAGGAAGCTCTATGCGCACAGCGCGCTTACACCACTTCTCTGATTTTGTTCTCGACGACCGTCTTGATGATGTCCCATCTGTCTTTCTGCCCTTTCGAGAGGGCCTTGGCGAACTGCCAGGCTTGATCGGTCGTAATCTTGCCCGGGAGCGGTGGCTCGTTGGGATCGACCGAGGCTTCGACAAGCGCCGGCCCTGCATGATGGAAGGCTTCGCCCAACACGGCCCGGACAAGCGCAGGATCTTCGACCGTGAAACCGGCGATGCCACAGGCCCGCGCGACCGCGACGAAGTCGATGGGCTGTAATTGCACCCCGTATTGCGGATTGCCCTCGAAGGCCAACTGCTCCCACTTGATCATGCCGAGGACGTTATTCTTGATCACGATCACCTTCACGGGCAAACGGTACTTGGCGATGGTGGCCAGTTCGCCCATCAACATCGTGAGACCGCCGTCGCCAGTGAAACAGACAACCTGCCGCCCGGGAAACGCCACTGCAGCCCCGATGCTATACGCCAGACCATTGGCCATGGTCGCTAACGTGCCAGACACGGAAAATTCCATGTCTTCGCGAAGCTGAATATGCCGCGCCGCCCACGTCGTGACGGTGCCTGTGTCGCTGCAGATGATGGCATCGCGGTCCAGATACTCATTCAGCGAGCGCGCGACCACTTGAGGCTTCAGCGGTATGTCGCTGCGCGTCCCACGAATCTCCATCAGTTCGTTCCAGTGACGCATCCGCTCCTGTGCCTTCGAGAGGAAGGTCCGGTCCGTTTTCGGTTTGAGCAACGGCATCAGCGCCCTGAGCACGTCCCAGCAGTGACCGACCAGCCCGACGTCCGCCGGATAGCGCAGTCCGATGCGGGACGGATCCAGATCGATCTGGATGGCTTTCGCCTGCCCGGGCTTGGGATAAAATTCGAGGTACGGAAAGCTGCTGCCGGCGATCAGCAGAGTGTCGCACTCTTCCAACACCTCCTGCGATGGTGCGGTGCCGAGGAGACCGATGCCGCCGGTCGTATAGGGATGATCGTCCGGCACGACCGCTTTGCCGAGCAGAGGTTTGACGATCGGCGCGGCGAGCGTTTCCGCCACCGCGAGAATTTCCTTACGGGCGGTGAGACAGCCCCGTCCCGCCAGAATGGCGACCTTGGAACCGGCATTGAGCATGTCGGCCGCATGACGTAGCGTGGCCGTGGGCGGAAGCGGCAGCGCCTCGCTGTAGAGATCCCCGCTGTGCATCGGAATGTTGGCCTTCGACCGATGTCCGTCGGCCGACCAGTCTTGAATATCCTTGGGAATCGTGATGTGCGTCACGGTCCGCCGGGCGATCGCAGTCTTCACCGCCTCATCGACGACGTTACAGACATGCGCCGGGCCCATGACCCGCTCATTGTAGGCGGCGACGTCGCTGAAGACCTTCACGAGGTCGACATCTTGCTGGTAGTGGGTGCCGATCAGATCGTGGAAGGTATGGCCCGTGATCGCAAGGACGGGCTGGCCGTCGCACTTGGCATCATACAGGCCGTTCAACAGATGCAGCCCGCCGGGTCCGGATGTCGCCAGACAGACGCCAAGGCGTCGCGAAAACTTGGCATAGCCGCAGGCCGCGAAGGCGGCGGCCTCTTCATGCCGCACCTGGATCAACTTGATATGGTCCTGTCGCCGACGAAGGGATTCAAAAATGCCATTGATCCCGTCACCGGGAAGACTGAAGACCGTGTCGACTTCCCAATCAATCAACCGATCCACTAACAGATCTGCAACGGTGTCAGCCATAGGTGCTCCAAGAAGCCGGAGTGAACGCTGCTCAGTCGGTACGCTGCGTTTATGCGGCCCGCCGTTTCGGGGCAGTGGGCTCTCGCTCAGGCTGTACGGCCACCCCTTGGACGTAGACGAGCTCGCCTCCCAGCCAGCCAGAGACGGCGAGCGCCGCGACTCCCAACACTGACAGGAGTACGGGCAGCAGCGCCTCTGGCCCATTCAGAATGCGCAGGCCGGTATTGATCGTAAACAATACGATAAGCCCGACGTTGATGACCATGTGCATCTGCGCGACGCGCACGATCACCGGATCGCTCAGCGAGCGGTAATCGATATACCCCGGAATCGCCGCCGCCAGTCCGCCGATGATCCCTCCCGCCATCGTATACAGGGCGATGTCCTTCCAGACGGCCCCGCCGAATCCAAAGAGGTAGATCAAGTCACTCGCCAGCGAAAAAATCCAGAGCGCGATCGGAAACGGAATCAGCATCGGATGAATGGGGTGTTCGGCCACTGAGGCACGCGTTTCCATGGTTCACCTCCTGGCGCGCGAAGGACCGTGAAATGAGTGGTTCATCATTGAGTCACCATTGATTTGAGCTCGGCCGCATTCTTCGCTGCATATCCCGCCTGATCGTTGTCGAAATACACATACACGGCTTTGGCGCTTTGCCGCCACTGGGCAATTCGGCGAGCCCAGCCACGCAGCTGCCGTGAAGAATAATCCCCCTGATATTTGCGGCCCGGCCCGTGGAGCCGGACATAGACGAAATCGGCCGTGAGCTGACAGGGCGCCTCAAAGCCGTCGAGTTCGTACACACAGAAGGCGACATTGTGCTGTCCCAGGACCCGATAGACGGCGGGATCGTGCCAGCTCGGATCGCGAAATTCGAACGTATACCGGTGGCTCGGCGGCAGGGAGTCCAAGAAGGCGTTCAAGCGCGGCAGATTGCACCCCCACCGCGGCGGCAGCTGAAAGAGGATCGGTCCGAGCTTGTCGCCCAGCGATTCGACCGGCTCCATGAACCGGCCGACGGCCGATGCGGGATCATTCAACTTCTTGCGATGCGTAATGTATCGGCTCCCTTTCACGGCAAAGCAGAAAGACGCGGGCGTGGCGCGTCGCCAGCCTTCGAACGTTTCTCGAGCCGGCAGATGGTAAAAGCTGTTGTTGAGTTCGACCGTGTCGAACCGTTCCATATACCAGGCCAGCATGTCTTTCGGTCGAAGGTGTGCCGGATAAAACGGCCCGAGCCAGTGTTTGTAGTGCCAGCCCGACGTTCCGATGCGCACCGCGCAGCGCTGATCGTTTCCCTTCATGTCTCCCGCATCCCTCTCCATGCCTCGGCTTCACCCGGTTCGGGTGAGAAGATAGGCTCGCAGCACCTCCGCCACGCTCCAGGCTTGGGCCATGCATCCACGGGGCCGGAACGGCGGTTCCGCGTCAAAAATTTCACTGATCGTCCCGATGCCGGCGTCGTGCAAGTGATCGGCAAATGCGCGCAGCAAACTGCGCGCCTCGGTCTTATCTCGGTACACTTTGAGTCTGGCGTCGATGTAATGACCGAGTAACCACGGCCAGACGGTACCTTGATGGTAGGCCGCATCCCTGGCGCGCAGATCCCCGGCGTAGGTCCGCTTGTAGTCGGGATGATCGGGAGAGAGCGTCCGCAGTCCAAACGGGGTCACCAGTTTTTCACTGACGACATCGACGACCGGCCGCCATCGCTCCTCGCGAAGGATGGGGAAGCGCAGCGACAGCGAAAATATCTGGTTGGGACGAAGGCTCCGATCATCTCCGTCGTCCCCGTCCACCACGTCAAACAGATGCCTGCCTTCCGCAAACCAGTACCGTCGGTGGAATGAAGCTTCAGCCTGCTCCGCCATCTCACGCCAGGAGGCCGGCGCGTCGCCGAGCTGACCTGCCCACTCCGCCATCAAGCACAGTGCGTTATACCAGAGCGCCTGGATTTCCACCGGCTTTCCGCGTCGTGGCGTCACGACCCAGTCGTCGACCTTCGCGTCCATCCACGTCAGTTGGTAGCCGGGAGCCCCGGCTCGCAACAGCCCGTCCTTCGGGTCGACCCCGATGTTGAACCTGGTCCCCTGCCGATGACGGTGGATCACGTCTTTCAAGGTGGGATACAGCTGCATCAAGGTGTCGCGGTCCTGGGTCGCCGTGAGATACCGGTCGAGCGCATGGAAATACCAGAGCGTCGCATCCGCCGTGTGATAGAGGGCTTGGCGAGAGCCCTCCGGGAACAGATTCGGAAGGAGGCCGTCCCGGATGTAGCGGGCGAATGTACGCAGGATAGCCCGCGTTTCCTGCGGCCGGCCGGTTGAAAGCGTCAAACCTTCCAGGCTGATCATCGTGTCGCGGCCCCAATCGCCGAACCAGTGATAGCCGGCGATGATCGTCCTTGCCTGGTCGCCCGACGCCTGCGCCAACGCCTGCTCCTCCGGGCGGGCGCCAGGCTGCACGATGAATTGATCGGCGGCCAACTGCAGCTGCTTGGCGAAGTCATCCTTCTCAAGCTCGGAAGCCAGCGACACCAGCTGTTTCAAACGACGCTGCTCGGCCTGCAGGATGTCGTCGCAGTCGATGGCGAGCATGTCCCACGGCTCGACGCTGGCGACCAAAGCCACACTCTGGCCATCGGACAGATCGACGGTGAAGTAGCCGGGGCTGAATAAATCCTGGATGTGCTCGGACCCGCGGTCGCGGTCCACCCGATATGAGACGTCTTCGCTGATGACTTCATCTGCCACAAAGACGCCTCTCTGGGGCCGCACACCGAGCTTGAGACTTGGGGCGCCTTGCGGCAGAGGCACTTCGTACCGTCCATTGCTGATCGTCAGAGGGAAGACCTCCGCCTGGCCTTCCCCCAGCTTCGCGTCGTGCATCCTGTACGTCACGTAAGGCCGCAAGTGCAGGCGCAGCGAGCCGTTGAGGCAACGGTATTGCACATAGACCGTGTTCTGCCCGTGAGGCGCCACGATCCGTTTCTCGAGCACCGAGCCGCCGAGATTGAACCTCCATACTGGTGTCTGCCATTCGCGCCTGATGTCTTTCAGGTACAGAACGCCGTCGTGCTCGATCCGACCGTCCGCATATTCCGCTCCGGAGAGCAGCACCGTCTGCGTCGCCCATTCGACAGTCTCGTCGAGACGCGGGATGAGCAGCGTACGGCCGCGCCCAGGCAGGTCCGGCACGAATACGCCGTGATAGCGTCGCGTGGCGATGCCGAGCAGCGAACTCGACGCATACCCCCCGATCCCATTCGTGATCAGCCATTCCTTGGCCAGCAGCGAGGAGGGGTCGTCCGTCATCATGCCCATGATGCTGGGAATTGCAGCCGTGGTCGCCATCACTTCGATCGTTCCAACTTAGGATGTCTCGGCTCGAAACAGCGTCGCGTTGGCGGCGGGAATGTGCCATCCCTCGTCAGTCAGCGGATTGATGATGCCGGAACCGCCGTAGCGCGGATGCTCACTCGACCATTGCAGGATCCAGGATCCTCCCTCGACCGGAGCCAGCAGCGGTTCCGGCGCAGGCACATAATGTAAGTCGCCCCCCAGATTGACGACCAAGAGCCGCTGATCCTCCATCGAAGTCCCGTACCGCAGCACCAACGCCTGAGTCCCCAGCACGGCACCGTCGAGTGTTCCGCGGTCTTGGCGGACGAGGACGCGGTCTTCGCGACGCAGACGCAGTAAGTCCTGGTGCAGCAGGTACGCCGCCTGGTGACGTTTCCGTTCGGAAAGATCCAATCGCGATTGCTGGAACGTGGACTCGTCAGCCGGATCCGGCACTGCGTCCTGCGCCTCAGGTGTCGCATACTCAGGAAACTCGGAGAGAAACTTCTTCCGTCCTTCGTAAACCTTCGCGGCGAGATCGGAATGGTGATCCGCAAAAAAGAGAAAGGGATTGGAGGCCGCGAATTCTTGCCCCATGAACAGCATAGGCGTTTCCGGCGCGAGCAGCATCAGCGCAACCAGCGCCCGGTAGCGGGCGGGAGAGACCATGCCATGAATGCGGTCTCCGTGCAGGTGATTGGCCACCTGATCGTGATTCTGCAGGTAAAAGACGAACGCGGCCGCCGGTTCGTTCCTGACCACCGTGCCCCTCGGTTTCTTCTGCCAGTCGTGCCTCTGGCCCTGAAAGACGAACCCGCGCTTGACGACGGAAAGCAGTTCTTGGGCGGTCCCGCGGTAATCGGCGTAGTAGGCCTCGCTTCTTCCCGTCGCGGCGACTCGGCAAATGTGATGAAAGTCGTCACTCCAGATGCCGTCCAAGCCCCACCCGCCTTCTTCGATGGGTCGGACGGTGTTGATCAGTTGCGATTCGCATTCTGCGATCAGCACGATCGATCGCTCGCCTGCCGAAGCCCGAGTCTTCTGCGACAGCTCCGCCAGCACATGCATGGGACTGTCGTCGTAGATGGCATGCACGGCGTCGAGGCGCAATCCGTCGAGGCGAAATTCTGTAATCCAGTAGCAGGCGTTCTGCAGCACGAAATCTCTGACGCCTTGTGATCCCGGCCCGTCATAGTTAATGGCTTGTCCCCACTCGTTGGGGTGTCGATCCGTCAGATACTGGTCGCTGTAGACGGGCAAATAGTTTCCGTCGGGGCCGAAGTGGTTGTACACCACATCCAGTATGACGCCGAGCCCACGCGCGTGCGCGGCGTCGACAAAGCGCCTCAGCGCGTTCGGGTCCCCGTAGACATGCGCCGGCGCGAACAAGGCGACTCCGTCATACCCCCAATTCCACCGGCCGGGAAACTCAGCCAACGGCATCAATTCAATCAGCGTCACCCCACACGCTTTCAGTTCATCCAGCTGTCCAATCAAAGCATCGAGCGTCCCTTCTGGCGTGAAGGTGCCGACATGCAGCTCATAGATGACCTGGCCCGGCATCCGCACGCCGGGCCATCGTGGGGTGCGCCATTCATACGCCGAAGCATCGACGATCAGCGAAGGCCCATGCGGGCCCTCGGGTTGATAGCGTGAACAGGGGTCTGGATAGGCCTCTCCATTATCCAGCCGGTAGCGGTACCGCATGCCCGCCGTGGCCATGGGCACGAGGCCCGAGAAATAGCCTCCTTCGTCTTTCAGCAGCGGAAAGCTGCGTCCGTCGTCTTCAAGCACGACGTCCACGCGGGCTCGTTTCGGGGCCCAGACACGAAACCGGACCCCGCCCGGTTCCACCTGTGCGCCGAGGGTCATCTGCCAGGTTCTGGAGGATGTTGCATGCTCACCAATAACATTGGAAGAACTCGTGATGGTCATCTGAGCTCAATAAAATAATATGGAGTGTGGATGTAGAACGTGGACGCGAGGATAGAGCGCGGACTCAGTCCTCATTTCAAATTCAACATTTATCATTCCCTTGGAAGAGGAAAGCCTGGGAAGGACCCTAGTCCATTTTGAGCATCATTTCTGTATGAGGTTCTGCCTCCGTAGAGCACCGAGATCTAACTTAGGGGGTCTTCCCAGGCGTATCTGAAGGCTCAACCAGGTAATCAATATTGAGAGGTTCACGAGGAGGAGCAAATGACACGCATAGACTGGCAGGCTATTCTGGGCATGGGCGTCTTGTTAATGGCTTCCGGATGCGTCACGAACGCGACGACCGAACTCACGGAGGCGCCCTTCGTCGCCACGTCGGACATCACCAATGGAACGACTGCCGCCGTTGCGGACATCACCGGGGCGGTCACGGATTTTACGTCCAGCACGACGCCCGGCGCGGTGGGCAGTCACAATCCCGCGTGGGTAAAACAACGGCTGGAGAACTTCACCAAGGCCTCACACGAGAATCTTCGAGCGGACATTTCCCGCGGGCACGGCGAATATCTCGTGTCGCTGGCGACCCTCGCCGGCGTGCCTTCGGCGCAATTCCCTGCATTCCAGTCCCTGATGCAGGACTCCTACAGCACGATGTTCGCCGATGTGATTCCTGCTGCTGAATCCGCCAGACAGATCGTCGACATCACGTGGGCCGCCGGATACGGTCATACTCCGTAGACGGAGCACGACCATCTGATCACAATCAGCGCCGCGCCCTCGGCCACCCTGTTCAGGGCATGGAGGATCGCGTGGTGGAGTTGATCGACTGCCGCTTCCTTTGTCAGCAGTCTCGTCGCCCCGCCTTCAACATGGCCAAGTGTGGTTCATGACCCGCTTGTACCGAGAGGCCGATGACCACGATGCTCGCTCTGCCGAGCGGCTTCCATGTCGGCTGGCCTTTCGGAAATGTGATTGGCTATGCAGGCTTGGTCGTTTCTGGGGCGGCCAGCTCGAGATAAGGCACTCCCGCTTCGTGGAATACCCTCTGCCAGACGGCCGGAGACAACTCATGTTTCAGCAGCACTCGACGGGCATGCCTGAGCGCCTGGTACTGTTCCGGTGCGAGGATTTGTGAGGTGACAATCGTCACGGGAAGCGGAGCAGTGAGGGGATCTTCAGCCAGCTGCGCAAGCACTTCAAAGCCGTCCATCCTGGGCATATTCAGATCCAGCAGGATCAAGGCCGGTCGTAATTGGCGGGCCAATTCCAGGCCTTGCTCGCCGCCTTGCGCTTCGACGATGGAGCAGCCGGATTCGTCCAGATGATGGCGGATAATATAGCGGTCGGTTTCCTGGTCGTCGATGATCAGCACCAGGGGGGAACTCCTCGCCGGATCGCGGGCGATATTCGTGACCCGTTGCAGCCGATCCAGAAGCCACGTCCGACGGAGAGGCTTGACACAGTAATCGTCTGCTCCCAACGCCAAACCCTTGCGTGGATCCTCGACGCTCGACACAATGAAAATCGGCAGCTTCGACGTCGCTTCCTCACGCTTGAGTTCAGCAAGCCATTGCCAGGCGGGCTCATCCGGCAAGAGCACATCGAGCACGACCGCCACGACGGGCTGTCGGCGCAACTGTTCCCGGGCCTGCCTGATACTGCCGGCCGGGACGGGCCGGAACGGGGTGTCACGCAAATACTTCTCGTACAAGAGTCGTGTTTCGGGTTCGTCTTCTACGACCAGCACGGCAAGCCTCTTGTCTTCCTCCGACGCCTGTACCGGCTCGATCTGCTCAGCCCGTTTGATGTCATTGATGGCGCAATGCACGGGAATGGTCGCCACGAAGGTCGACCCCTCGCCAGGCCGGCTGCTGACCTCGATCGATCCGCCGAGCAGCTGAGCCAGCTTACGGCAGAGCGGAAGTCCCAACCCCGTGCCCTTGACCTGCCGTTGAATCGGATGATCGATCTGGGAAAATTCTTCGAAGATGCGTGTCTGATCTTCCTGCGCAATGCCGATGCCCGTATCGGCCACGGAAAAGGTGACCGAGCGTCCGTCTGCCGTCAGCGTGGCGGCCACACGCACCTCGCCCCGCTCGGTGAATTTGATCGCATTGGAAATGAAATTCCGGAGGATCTGAGACACCTTGCCTTCATCGGTGCGCATGAGCGGAATGCCCACCGGCTCCTCGAAGACGAGATTCACGACGTTCGAGACCAGGAGTGGCCGCAGCATACCGCGCAAGGCGCTGAAGAGATTTGCCACCTCGAACTCCGACGGCTTCACGGTCACTTTGCCCGCCTCAATCTTGGCCAAATCCAGCAGATCATTGACGAGTTCCAGCAGGTCCTCTCCGCTCTTTCGGATATAGCCGACTTGTTTGGCCTGCTCGCTGTTGAGCTCCCCATCGGTATGCTCCAACAGCAAGTGCGACAAGGCGAGGATCGCGTTCACCGGCGTTCTGAATTCATGGCTCATGTTGGAGAGGAAGCGCGATTTCATTTCGTCTGCGCGCCGCAAATGCCCCGCCTTCTCATCCAACTCGGCATAGAGTGCGACCACGCCACGATTGGTGTCTTCCAGTTCACCGTTGAGACGGACCAGCTCCTGTTGACGCTCGTGCAATTCCTCCAAGGCTCTGAGCAGTTCCTGGTTTTGCTGTCTGATCTCTTCGATGGGATTCTGGGGTTCGTGCTTCCCCAGCTGTTTGACGACTTTCTCGAAGGTCTTGCCCGTAAAGAACGGCGCTCGCGGGGGAAGGATCTTCGCCAGTCGTATCACGCGCTCTTCGGGCACATTCGATCTGACCTCGCATTGATCCATTAAACGCCGGGCCGCGATGAGTGCCGGTTCCCACTCGGGACCGAGCGGTTCGCCGTTCCCGCCACCGTCCGCACGGACCTTGGCGCCCGCGGCTCTCGTCCAGCTTATGGTGATGAGCAAGACTTGTGGCGCGGTAGTGCCTTCGAGTTGAAAGTCGATGCGGCAGCCCTTGTTCGAGTGCACGAACAATCTCACAATTTCCGAAAGGGCGGTCGAAATCCTGGTCTGATCCTGTTCGTCGAACAACAGGAGGCGTGCCACCTGCCGCGCCCGCTGCCGCGCGGTCACCACATCGTCTTCATAATTGATTTCGACGACACCGATGTGCTGGGACATACCTTCTCCTATCGCAGCCCGTCTGTGCCTGGCTTCTTGAGCACGAGCACAGTGGCGTCGTCACGGCCGCGCATGAAATCGCGGTAGAGCACGCCCGCGATAAGGCTGGGGTCTCGTCCGAGAAGCCCAGGATAGCGCTCGAGGTCCCAGTGGGTCGCGATGCCGTCGCTATGCATGATCAAGACTGACGGGGCCTGCCACGGATGCGAGAATTCCGAGAGTTTGCGGTACTCATGGCCGACGATGCCGTTATACGAGACGAGATGCCGTCGCTCGCCACCTTTCACCACCACCGCCGCAACATTGCCGACCCCGGCGAACCGAACAACCCCGGCCGCTTCGTCAAGCACCGCAACGCCGAATGCCGCGCCTCGCGTGGGTTTTGCCGCCTGATGCGCGGCTTCCACGATCGCGATCGGCGAAAGTCTGTCCGGAGCCCGACGCACCGCGTCAATGATCGCCGTCGCGGCGTCTGACGCGATGACACCATGGCCGAGCCCGTCCGCCACTGCGCAGACCCACCCGTCCGCGAACCAACGGACAATCCAGTTGTCACCACAAACCGCTTCGCCGGGCTTCGCCTGTCGAACCACTCCGATTGATTGCGCATGCGGCGAACCTATCTGACTCCTTGAGAGCACCCGTGCGACCACCGCCGTGCCCTTCTCCGGCTGGGAGTACAGATCAAAGGCGCCGGCCGTGCGCCTCACAGCGCCCAATCCCGTTCCCGGACTCCCGACTGTCGAATAGCCGTCGCCGAGGGACCGCGCGACATTGGAAATCCCCGGCCCTTTGTCCAGCGACAGCACTTCGATGCCATCCTGTCCTTCAGCACCAAGCCGTCGCAACAGCAGTTCTCCGCCTCTCGCATGTTTCACGAGATTCGTCGCCAACTCCGTCACGACCAGCGCGAGATGGTCGACGGTCGGCTCGTCCAAGTCCGCGTCGTGCGCCAAGGCAACGGCGGCTCGCCTTGCGGCCGCTGGCTGACTCCGTTCTGTCACCGGTACGCAGATTTGATCAAAAGGAATTGTTTCAATCATTTCCATCTCACGATGCTGACCGTCGTGCCTTTCCCGGACTGGCTTTCGATTGAGAACTCGTTCACCAGCCGTTTCGACCCGCTCAGTCCCAACCCCAATCCGCCGCGTGTCGTGTAGCCGTCCTTCATCGCCAGTTCGATATTGGGAATGCCCGGCCCCCTGTCGGCAAAGATCACTTTGACACCCCGTCGCGACCCATCGTTCAACGCTTGCAGGCGCATCTCACCTCCCCCTCCGTGGATCAGCGTGTTTCGCGCCAGTTCGCTGGCGGCCGTGACGATCTTGGTTTGATCGACCAGCGACAGGCCTTGGAAGATGGCACAGTCCCGCACGAGCTGGCGGGCCTTGATCATATCGTCCATCGACCGCAAGCCGATCAGCTCATCGCGCAGAACGGCCATTGCCCGCCATCTTTCTGGCCGACTTGAGCAGCGTCATGCCGGCATCCACGTTGAGAGCAGTCCTGATACTCGGCAACGCCAAACCCAACTCCACCAGCGTGATGGCGACAGCAGGGCGCATGCCCACCACGACCGTCTCGGCGTCCAGCACTCGCGACATGGAGGCAATGTTGCCGATCATGCGGCCAATGAACGAATCGACGACGTCCACGGAGGAAATGTCCAGGAGCACCCCTCGCGCCCGATCGGAGACAATGCGCTGCGTCAACTCATCTTGCAGGGTCATCGCGACGCGGTCATGCATATCGACCTGGATCGTCACCAGCAGATAGGGGCCCATCTTGAGTATGGGAATACGTTCCATCCGTTTCTCCGTCTGTGTGAGTCGTGTGGCCTCTTGAGACTATGCCGTCGGGTCCGCCTTCGAGATAGTCACACCCAACCGAGCCAATGCGACCTCAAACGCATCCGCCAGTGTGGCTTTGGTGATGATGTCGCTCAGATTGACGCCCAGGTGGACGATCGTTTGGGCAATCTGCGGACGAATGCCGCTGATAATGCAGTCTGCCCCCATGAGACGCGTCGCCGCGACCGTCTTCATGAGATGTTGTGCCACCAGCGTGTCGACCGTCGGCACTCCGGTGATGTCGACGATCGCGATGCGAGCGCCGGTTTCCACCACGCGCTGCAGTAAGTTCTCCATGACGACCTGTGTCCTCGCGCTGTCGAGTGTGCCGATCAGGGGCAATGCCAGCACCTCATCCCACAGTTGGACAACGGGCGTGGACAATTCCATGAGCTCCTGCTGCTGCCGGCTAATCACCCCTTCACGGCTCTCCTGATAGACCTCAGTCGTGTAGAGGCCCAGGTGGTCCAGGAGCCTGGTGAGGTCCCACAGCGTGTCAGCCAAGCGCTTGCCGTCCTGACCGAACCGTTGCTGCGCCAGATCGAACAAGGGTTGCTTGAGCGAGAACACGAATGTGGCTGTTTCAGAGGAACTGAATCCCTGCACCGCCCGCTTTTGCGAAATCTCAGCGAGACTGTCTTTCACCGGCTTCCAATTCGGCGAAGACGTGTCCGTGCTCACGCCGAATGCCTCCGAAAACAACTCCAAAAATTGCCGCGAGGTTTCCCGCAGCTCGGATTCCTTCACCAGATCACGCCTCAACGTCAGCGCTGAGACTTGATACGCCATCCAATCCTTCAAGATGGCATCCTGGCGCTTTAGAATTTCTTCGGCCAACTGCATGTTCTGCCCCATGGAAGTCCTCCTCCCGCTCTTAATGATGATTCGCCGCACAATGTACTGCCCGTCGCCCGCCCCCGTTCCCCGGCGCTTACCAGCCATTCCCGGAGGAGTCGGCGGGGAGCGGAGCCGACCCGCTTCCGACCTGCACCATCAGCACTTCCCGCATCCTGCGGTATAACTCGTTCACCGCGGCCTCTTTGGTGAGCAGGAGGACGGCGCCGGCCTTCGACATGGCCTGGACATTGTTCCCACTGGCATTCACCGATAACCCGATCACCTGGATCTCGGGATACGTTTTCGAAATGTGTGCCGTGGCCTCGATGCCGTTCATCTTGGGCATATTGATGTCCATGACGACCATGGTCGGACGAAGCCGCTGAACCATCGCCACAGCCTCCTCGCCGTTTGCCGCTTCACCGACCACCTCCACGTCGTCATAGGACTCGAGCACGCTGCGCAATCCTTCCCGAACCATGGCGTGATCGTCCACCAAGAGCACGCGGATGCGATGCTTTTCGGACGGCGCCGGATTCAGTTGTGCCGCCGCCAAGTGTCCTGCATCCGTTGTCAGGAATGCCGCGTCCCCGTTTCTTAAGGCCTCTTCTCTTGAGCCAGCTCCTATGACAGGGCTGCGAATTTCGGAGCGGGGCTCGGATTCTGAAACAGGCAACGACAGCGTTGCCACGGTCCCTTTTCCCGCGGAAGAGAGGATCTCGAAAGTGCCGCCAAGCGCTTTCATGCGTTCTCGGATACTGAAGAGCCCGAATTTTGAGGACACCGTCCCTTGCGGAATCTCGGCCGCCGGCGCGGACGCATCGAAGCCGACACCGTTGTCCGTCACGTCGATGCGCACCCTGCCATCCACCCGTTGGAGCACGACAGTCGCCTCGGGGGAGCGGGCGTGCTTGGCGGCATTGATCAAGAGCTCCCGGACGGATTGAAACAGCAACACCGCTTGATCTTCGGGCAGCGAGATCTCCGACTCCAACACTCGTACCGTCACCGTTAGATCATGTCGTTTCATCTGATTGGCCAGCCACACCAGGCCCGCGGCCAACCCATGCTCATGGAGGACAGGCGGGCTCAATTCGGCCACCAGCGTTCGAGTGTACTCGAGCGCCTCGGCCAGCACGTCATCGGTCTTCCTCATGATTTCAACGGCATGAGGCGGCGCTTGCGGCAGCCGCATCCCTTGTCCTAATTTGAGCTTGCCCAGCACCAGCATCTGCTGCAAATGGTCATGTAGTTCGGCGGCGAGCCGTTTGCGCTCACGCTGCTCGGCCAGGTTCAGCTCGGTCGCCAGGGCGCGGAGACGGGTCTGTGACTGTACCAATTCCTGGGTGCGCTCGCCGACGAGTTGTTCCAGTTGCGTGGCAAATTCCCGCAGGCGCTCCTCGCTTTTCCGCAACGCTTCGCGTGCCAAGACTTGCACCGACACATCGCGAAAATAGCACACGACACCGAGGCGACCGTCGGCCAGCACAATCCGGACGATCCGCCATTCGTAGGATTCGGTGACGCCCCGGTCGAACCGTCGTTCGATCCGCTCCGGCGCAATATAGGGCTCTCCCGTCTTCAGCGTATGCTGGAAAATTCGGAGTAGCTCGTCGGCATAGGGCTTCTCCCAGATGAGATGAACGACCTCGTCGAAGTCCCGGCCGATCAGGTTCGGAATGTCGCCGAACACCGATAACGCGATGGGATTCACCTGCGCGATGCGGAGATCTGCATCGACGAGGTAGACGCCAAGCGGCGCCTGATTCAACAACGTCTCAAACTGCTTGCTCTGGTGGAGCAAGGTGCGTTCGGCTTCACGCCGCACTCGGGCGATCTCGAGATGGGCGGCCACTCGGGCGAGCAACTCTTTGGCGCTAAACGGCTTGATGAGATAATCATCCGCACCCCGTTCAAGCCCTTCGATCCGCGACTCTTCTCCGGCACGAGCCGACAGAAGAATGACCGGCAACGTTTTGGTCTCCGGACGCCTCCGCAATTCGCACAGCAGGCCGAATCCGTCTATCTCGGGCATCATCACATCGGTCAGCACGAGATCGGGTGGATCGGTGGCCACTCGCGCGAGCGCGATTCGGCCGTTACTGACGGCTTCCACGTCGTAGTGCTGACTCAGAAGACGGCCCAAATACCCCCGCATGTCCGCATTGTCGTCCACAACGAGTACCCGAGACCGGACCTGTCGACCGGGCCATGCGAAAGGGAACATGTCGGGACTCGTCGTCTCTGCTGACCCAACGCCTATAGCACCGCCGCCGTAGGCCTGAGAAGACGGCAGCCAGCGAAGGGCTTCGTCGACAAAGAGATCCGAGCGCGTTGCGGTCGATGTCAGATGGCGCGGTCCGCGCACATGGTCTTGCGCAAGATGCGACGTGCCGAACGGGATTTTGACGCTGAAGACCGAGCCTCGATTCAGCTCGCTGGCGACGTCGATCGTCCCTCCGTGCAGTTGCACCAACTGCTTGACCAGGGCCAGCCCGATGCCCGTGCCCTCAATCGTACGGCCGCGAGCGCCTTGCACGCGATGAAATCGTTCGAAGATCCGTGGCAGTTGATCGTGTGGAATGCCTGTCCCTGTGTCACGTACCTGGAGGATCACGCAGTGCGACGGATCCATGGCTTCGCGCACAGTGACCGAGACACCGCCCTCGAAGGTGAACTTAAACGCGTTGCTCAGCAGATTGAGGACAATTTTTTCCCACATGTCGCGGTCGATATACACCGGCTCCGAGAGCCGCGAACAATCGACGTGTAAGGTCAATCGAGCCTGCTCCATGGCCGACCGGAACACGCCGGCCAACTCGCCCGTGACCGCTGCGAGATCGGTCGGCTCATAGCTGGCTTCCATCCGCCCGCCTTCGATCCGCGAAAAATCGAGAAGCGAGTTGACCAATTTGAGCAGGCGCCGGCTGTTGCGGTAGGCAAATTCCAATCGTTCCTTATGCGCAGGATCGCTCGAGGACACCGGATCCTGCAACGCCTCCACGAGCGGATCGAGCATCAGCGTGAGCGGCGTGCGAAATTCATGACTGACGTTCGAAAAGAAAATGGTCTTGGCACGATCCAGTTCGGCGAGCGCTTCGGCGCGCTTGCGTTCCTCCTCGTAGGCTCGGGCATTGGCAATCGCAGTGGAGATCCGACCGCACACCAAATCGAGAAATCCTCGATACCGATCGTCGAATCGCAATCTGGAACTGATGCCCGTCACAAGGAAGCCTGCCAATTGACCGGCCACATTCGATCGGATGGGAAGAATGGCTGCTTGGGAAGGTGGATCCGCCCAAGGGCCCGACGGCACGGCGTCAAAGCGCGAGGCCAAGTCTTCGACCAGATGCAGGGTCTCGCCCTTCATCGCGGCCGCCAACGGCCACGCACGTTTGCCGTGATCCGCCGTTAAGTCAATCGAGGTCAACTGCGACTCATCGACAGCGACGCCTGAGGCACCGGCCAGCTTCGCTTCTTGCCGCGACGAATCGACAAGATACAACAACGCAAATGGCATATCCTTGGGGTGTCGCGACAACGCGTTGGCCGTAAGTCTGCAGGCACCTTCTGCGGTTTTCGATCTGAACGCCTCCGATCCCAAATCTTTGAGCAGCCCGATCCGGCGTTCGGCGACCACCTTATCGGTGATTTCATGCACGGTCGCCAGTACCCCGCCAATACCGCTCGGAACTGTTTCGTCGGGCACAGGACTGTAGGCGATCGTGAAGTGGGTTTCTTCGACATACCCATGACGGTTGATTTCCAGCAGGATATCGTCGCTCCACGTTGCCGGTCCGCCGTTGAAGGGAGTGTCGATGAGCGGCTGAAGGATCTGCCAGATTTCCGCCCAACATTCTCTTGCCGACTTGCCAAGCGCTTTGTCAGGGTGCTTGCTTCCCGGAATGGGACGGTACGCATCGTTGTACAGCTGGATGTACTCCGACCCCCACCACAAAAGATGAGGGAAGCGGTTTGCAAGCATCAAGCTGACCGTATTGCGGAGGGCCGCAGACCAAGACTCGACCGGTCCGAGCGAGGTCTTCGACCAATCGAATCCTCTGATTCGCTCCCCCATTTCACCGCCGCCTCGCAAGAATCTGTCGACGGTGCTGCCTTCTATCGGTGCCTTACCCTGGCTCATGACCCCTTCCAGTTTCTCATTCGTTTCTAGGACCGGACTTCTGCCACGCCCTTGCCGTTCGTCATTTGCCCGTCGAGCACTTCCCGTATGGTTCGATACAACTCATCGACGGCGGCCTCCTTCGTGAGCAGAACCGCGCCGCCGGCGTTGAGAATGGCACGGCGGGCTTCCTCGCCGGCCTGGACGGACAGGCCGATGACGACGGTCTCGGGCCATCGGGCCTTGATGCGCGCCGTGGCTTCGATGCCGTTCTTCTTGGGCATGTTGAGGTCCATCACAACCAGGGCGGGACGCAGTTGCTCGACCAATTCGATCGCCTCATCGCCGTTCGAGCCCTCGCCGACGATCATCACATCCTCGTACGATTCCAAAAGGCTCCGGAGCCCCTGGCGGACCATCGTATGGTCATCAACGAGCAGGAGACGAATGGTATTGCCCGGCGGCGGATGAACCGGCGCATGCGGAATCTGAAAGATCGATGGCTCGGCTGGCGCTGCCCGATGCGCAAACGTGCCGGCCGGTGTGTCCGCCTCGGTCGGTTTGGCCTTCCCAAGCGGCAAAATCATCGTGACCGTCGTGCCTTCGCCTGGCCGGCTTGTGAGGTCGAGCCGGCCGCCCATGGCCTGCATGCGCTCTCTGACGCTGAACAGTCCGAAGCGGCCGTTTTCCGACCTGGCTTCCAGGGCGACCGGATCGAACCCGCGCCCTTGATCCTGAACCTCGATGGAAAGTTGCTGGTCGGGATCCACCCTCAACGACACGGTGGCGCGATCGGTGCCGGCATGTTTTGCGACGTTGATCAACAGCTCACGCACAGATTGAAACAGCAGAACCGACTGATCGTCCGGCAATGCGACCTGCTCCTGGAAGAGACGGACCTCCACCAGCAGCCCGTGGAGCGGCATCTGTTTCGCCAGCCAGGTAAGGGCTGACGGCAATCCTAGTTCGTCCAGCACTGGGGGGTTGAGTTTGGCCATCAGCGACCGTGTATACTCACCGGCCTTCTCGAGGAGGTTGTCAATTTCCCCCACCAGCTGCGTTCCGGGTGATTCCGACGATACCTTCTGGCGCAGCTGGCTCATCTTGATGCGTGCCAGCGCCAGGATCTGCGCAAGATAGTCGTGGAGTTCCGAGGCCAGCCGTTTCCGCTCGCGCTGCTCCGCCAGGGTCAATTCGCTCGCAAGGGCCTGGAGCCGGTGGTTTGAAGCCACGAGATCTCTCGTGCGCTCCGTGATCCGCTGTTCCAGGTCGGTGTTCAAACGGCGGAGCGCCTCCTCGGCGCGTTTGCGTTGGCCCAATTCCATCTCCAACGCATGGTTGGCGACCTTGAGCTGAGCCGTTCTCGAGGCGATGCGAAGCTCCAGTTCCGCGTTGAGCGACACGATGGCGTTGCGGGCGGCGGTATGCTCTTCGCGGAGTCGCCGCTGCTCCAGGGCATGACGCACCGACTCTCCCAGTCGCCCCAGACGGTCTTTCAGGAGATAATCGGCGGCACCGGCACGCATGAGCGCGACCGCCTCTTCATCACCGATGGCATGGGAGACGATGATGAACGGGATACCCAGGTCACTCTGTTGCGTGAGCTGCAGCGCCTCTGATGAACTGAAGTGCGGCAAGTTGTGGTCATAGATGATCACATCCGGCCGTTCTTCGGACAATGCCTTCAAAAAAGCTTCGCGAGTATCGACGCGACGGTAGTGCGGATCGAACTCGCCTTTTCGCAGTTCACGGATGACCAATTCAGCATCGGTCGCATCATCCTCGACGATCAAGAGGCGCAACGTTGCCATAGCCCCCACTCCTTCCCCTTACAAATGATGATGACTACGCGGAATCCATCGACAGTTCCGCAGGCACGCTATTGAGCAGCATCCAGTAGAGACCGACTTGTCGAACCGCATCAATGAACTGCGCGAAATCGACCGGTTTGACGACGTAGCTGTTCACGCCGTAATTGTAGCTTTTCGCCAGGTCCTCCTCTTCACGCGAGGAGGTCAGCACGACGACCGGAATGTGTCTCGTGCGTGGATCGCTCTTGACCTTCTGTAAGATTTCCAGCCCGTCGACCTTCGGGAGCTTGAGATCGAGAAGGATGAGCCGTGTATTCTGGCAGGGACTTCCCTCCGCATACCGTCCGGTGGAAAACAGGCACTCCAATGCCTCTTCCCCGTCCCTCACCACATGAATCTTGTTGGCAATGTGGTGCTTGTGAAAGGCCCGTAACGTGATCTCGACATCCTCGGGATTGTCTTCGATCAACAAAATGTCCATTTCTTGGGTCATTCAAGGGCCTTTCGTAGGGAGAAAAAGACTGTGGCTCCACCGTCGGGCTTGCCTTCCGCCCAGACCCGTCCGCCATGCCGGTGCACAATGCGCTGCACAATGGCGAGACCGACTCCTGTGCCTTCGAACTCATCTTTCAGGTGCAGCCGCTGAAAGACGCCGAACAGTTTGTGCACATACTTCATGTCGAACCCGACACCATTGTCTTTGACATAATAGACGCAGGCATCCGGCTTTCGGTCGTCCGGGAGCCAGCCGATCTCGATGTAGGCCCTCGCGCGGCCACGCGTGAACTTGAAGGCATTCGAGAGGAGATTCGCCCAGACAAGTTTCAAGAGGCGCCAATCGCCATGGCACATCGGGAGGTCGTGGATGGTCAGATCGACGGCCGGTCGGTGCTGCGTCAAGTTGTATTCCTCCGCCGCCTCCCGGACGAGTTCCGTCATTTTGGTCCGGCGCAAATCCATCCCGATGCGGCCCAAGCGGGAGAATTCCAAGAGATCGTCGATCAACTCACCCGCCTGGCCGGCCGCCTTTCTGACAATGCCAAGACAGCGACGCACTTCGTCGTTCAAGTGCGGACCATGGTCTTCTTCGACGATGCGTACATAGGCGTCGATGGTGCGGAGGGGTGCCCGTAAATCGTGCGAGACCGAATAGGAAAAACTTTGCAGCTCGTTGTTGGCTTCCGCCAGGCCGGCTTTTTGGTGAATCAACTCGTCGTTCGCCGCCGTCAACGCCCGGTCGCGATCTCTGAGGATATCCTCTGCCCGCCTTTGTTCGGTGACGTCGCGGAACACCACGACCAATCCGGTGATGTCGTCTCCCGACCGAATGGGGGAGGCGCTATAGATCACGTGGAAAAAGCTCCCATCCTTCCGAATGAACACGTCTTCCTGGTTCACCAGAGAGACGCCGGTGAGGAGGACCTGCAATACGCCGCAGTCTTCGGCTGGGAACGGCCTGCCGTCCGGATACTTGTAATGAGTGACGTCGTGCATCTTGCGTCCAACCAGTTCGTCTTTCGTCCAGCCGACCAGTCGCTCAGCCGCGCGATTCATGGAGACAACGACACCCTGCCGATTCACCGTATAGAGTCCTTCGCCAATGTTGCTGAAGATCGCTTCCTGGTATTGCAAGGCCTGACGGAGCCGTTCACGGCTTTGCGTGAGCACAGACTCTTGCTGGACCCGCTCCGTGATGTCGCGGGCGATCTTCGAGGCCCCGATGACATTCCCCTGCCCGTCGAACAAGGGAGAAACTGTCAGCGAGACGTGGAAGTCGGTGCCCTCCTTCCGGCGTCTGATCGTTTCATAGGTCTCGACGATCTCGCCGTGAGACACCTTCTCGAGAATACGACGTTCTTCGTCTCGACGATCCGGTGGGATTAATTTCATCACCGGTTGTCCGACCATCTCGCCGGCTGAGTAGCCGAAGAGCCGTTCCGCCGCCTGGTTCCAGGTCATCACGATACCGCTCAGATCCTTGCTGACGATGGCGTCATCGGAGGATTTGACAATCGCCGCCAGGTGCGCCGTATCTCGCTCGGACCGCAACCGGTCGGACACATCCCGCACGTAGGCGGTGAAAAATGGGGGCATCCCTGATCTTCGCGTCACCGCGATGGAAAACTCGACCGGGAATTCGGTCCCATCCGCCTTCAGCGCCGGCATTTGGATTCGTCGTCCCAGCACGGTCGGCTGGTTGGTTTCCAGATACCGCTGCAATCCCTTTCTATGACGGTCACGTAAAGACGGCGGAATGATCAGTTCGGCAATTGTCCGTCCGGCGGCCTGAGATTGACTGTATCCGAACATCTGTTCGGCGGCGGGATTCCACTCCTGGACCCGCCCCTCCGCATCCATCGTGATTAACGCATCGAGCGCCGATTCAAATATGGCCCGCGTCCTGGCTTCGCTTTCCCGCCATATGTCGTCCGCCCGCTTGCGCTCCGTGATGTCGATATTCACACCCGTGAGCCGTACGGGTTGCCCCGAACGATCGCTGATCCACCGCCAGCGCCCCACCAACCAGCGAATCTCGCCGTTCGGTCTGATGATGCGAAACTCCCGGTCTTCAGCGCGCCCGCTTGTCCGTGATTGCTCGACGGCACGCACCATGTCGCTTCGATCATCCGGGTGGAGATAACGCTCCCACGCCTCCTGGGTGTGGCCGAATTGCTCCGGTCGGATCCCGTACATCTCGTACAGTTCAGGACTCCAGGTATTGACTCCTGTCTCCAGATTCCAATCAAACGAGCCTATCTGTGACGCTTGTTGCGCCAAGGTCAGCCGCTCTTCCGTCACATGTAGGCCTTGAGCCAGCTCCTCGGCACGTTGCCGCGACCGGTTCATCACCTGACCAAACCCGACGAATGTGAGGCTCACGATTCCATAGGTGACAAGTCCCACGAGTTGGGACCCTTCACTGATGGCCAGAGAAAAACGTGGCGGGATAAAAAACCACAAGGCAGCGAGTCCGCTAAGCAAGATCGCGGTCAATGAAGCGGCTAAGCCCGCATACCACGTGGTGAACCCGATGGCCATGAAGAAGGTGATATAGGGAAGGTGATCGCCCAGGAAGGGATCCAAGGCAAGACGCCATGCCAGCGCGATGGCAGTGGCGATGAGGGCGGCGCCTTGCCCTTTCAACACGAGGCTTGTCTTGGTCATTCGTGGACCTTCAGTCGCTTTTCAGAGATGCCCGCGCGCAGTCATATTAATCTGACCCGCCCTACGGGTGATCTCCCAAGCCTTCAGACGCCGTAAGTTGTTGGTGAAACGGAAGAAGTATAGTGGGTTTCGGACTACGCGGAATCCTAGGGAGACCCCTAGTTTTTGGTCGATTTGAGCAACGGTGGCGAAGAGGGATGGCGAAATCGGACGTCTTCAGCAAGGCGACCGATAGACGTCCATCATTTCAGAGGACGGCTGGCGATTCGCTGCTCAAGCGGCGGTCCGCCACATTCATGAGATGACGTTACTTCTAAGCGGCTTGCGTTCCGTAGTGCTTGAAGAGCTGGACTTCGTAGCTGGGGGTAATGAGTTTCGAGGGATCGTAGGCCGGAGCGGATTCGATGGCCTGTCTGGACAGCATGACGGCGACCGAGCGGTCAACCCAGCTGATATGGTCGATGCGCATCATCTGCAGCAGCACCTTCTTTCCCGGCAGCCAGTTCCGCGTGTCGACTTCGATGTACCGGACCGTCCACGTCTCGTCATCCACCACCAGGTCTTCGACGTGACCGATGGCGCCGTTCATCGCCTGGATGTCGTAGCCGGTAATTTCCCGGCTGCTGCGCAGATGAGGGTTTTTCGGCGCATCAGCCGGAAGCGTCGTGTCGATCGGGAGCGGCGGCATCTCGGGATACGGCGCCGAGCTTGCCCATTCGGTCGGTCCTGGTTCCCAGTAGGGCGCCCACTGGAAATGGCGGAAATAGGCCTCTTCATAATCACGGGAGAGCGGCTTGGCCGCCTCGATCGGCGGAGCACGTCTGATTTGATCCTTCGTGAGCGCGACCTTCATCGTGCGATGCGCGTCATTGATCTCAGCCACGGCCGCTGGCGCCAACAACACTTCTCGGCTGAGCAACCACCCACCCGCCTTCACCACCAGATAGCGGATCGCCCAGTTGCGATCGTCAAAATAGACTTCCTGGACGCTGCCGATCTCGCCGTCGGTGCCAAGGATCGTCAACTCGGTCAACTCACGAACGCGCCGAAGTTGTTTCACGAGAGATTCTCCTGAGGCATGGGCGTGTGTCGAGGCGGAGCAACGGCCCGGCTCGTCCTCGCGTAGGTGTTCTTATACAGGATGCCGGCGATGATGAACAGATAGGACACAATCCTAATCATGTAGCCGAGCGGCTCATAGCCGAACGGCGGCACGGCTTCATCAGTCACCACACGGCTCACGGCGACCGTCACGAACGACGCGGCAAAAAAGAGAAAGAAGCGGTCGCCGGTCATTTTCCAAAACCGCACGAAGAACAGGCCCGCAATCACGTCTCCCATGATCACGGCTCCCAACAGCACATGCGTCAACGGCGTCATCACAATCATTCTCGTTCGAGAATCAGCCCGGGCAAGAGGATCAACAGGCCGACGAGGGCCACGACGTAGCGGTAGACGATCAGATCAACGTTGGAAAACACCAATTTGTCCATGACGAGGAAGATATTGTTCAGCGCGGCAACGGAGAAAAACAAACCACACCAGAACAGCAGGCGATACCGGGTCCTGTGGTAGGCCTGCAGCAGCAGCCATGCGCACATGAGGGCCGTCACCATGCACAGGCCGTAGATCACCCCAGGAACCATTATGAGTCCTTTTTCTTGAGTGAGAACGCTTCAGCAAACTCGTGAAGGCGTGTGCGCGGCTTCGAATGAATCAGATTCGAGATCACCACCAGATGCTTCGAGTAGTAATACACGAGCCGGTCGACCAGTTCCCGCAGCTCGCCGGTAGACGGCGCATAGCGGAATTGCCAGCCGATGTCCTCCTGCCGGCCGAGCAATAATCCCTGTTCCTTGAGTGCATCCAACTCTGCCCGGCACCCTCGTTCGCTGATGTACAACCGTTCTGCCATGGAACTGGAGGGCCACCAGGAGTCCGGTGCATTCCGCAACATGATCAGCGCCTCGAGCTGCGCAATGGACCCGATGCGTTCAAGCACGAATTGCTGCACTGCAAGGGGAACGATCGGTTCGCCGTCGAATTTCTGGAACGGCTCGTCGCTCACGATTACTCCGACAGCGACGATGAGGAGAGGAAGGCGCTCGTGCCTGTGAGGCTCGCCGCCCGGCATCTGAGGATGGTCTCGATCAACCGCTCCGCAGCCGAATCTTTCGTCAAATAGGCGGCGGCGCCCGACTCCCGCATCGCGCTCTCGTGGTGCCCCCCCTCATGCATGGACAAACCGATCACGACCGTCCCCGGCAGCTCTCGCTTGATGCGTTTCGACGCCTCCACACCGTCCATCCGAGGCATGTTGACGTCCATCACGACGACGTCGGGTTTCAAGGCAACCGCTAACGCAACCGCTTCCTGGCCGTCGGCCGCTTCACCGACGACTTGAAGCTCTGTGTGATAGCGCAACACGCTCGAGAGGCCGCTTCTGACGAGTGCGTGATCATCGACAAGCAGCACCCGAATGCGGAGCTTGTCCTCGAGGGGATCACTCTGTCTCATGCGTTCCGGGCTGCCGCCAAACGCCGACCTCTGGGCACGGACCTGCGAATATTCCAACTCGGTGGCCGGCGGCTGCTGCTGAGGCACCACGTGGGACTGCGACTTTGGGGTAGGAGCCGGGGTGTCAGCGCCAGCGACCGGAAGAGGCAGCGTCAGCGTAGCCGTCGTACCCTTGCCGTGGATGGACCGGAACTCAAAGGTGCCCCCGAGTGCGCGCATGCGCTCGCCGATGCTGAATAATCCAAATTTCGAAGAGGTTGGGGGAGGCGAAGTGGTCGTATCGGATCCGAGGCCCTCGTCGATGACAGCGATCACCAGCCGTCCATCGCGCTGCTCCATCCGAACCGCGGCCTGATCGATCCGGGCATGTTTCGCCACATTGATGAGCAGCTCTCTAATGGACTGGAAGATGAGGACCGACTGATCTTCGGGCAACGTGACGGACATGCCCTGCTGCACGTCTACCTGCACCGACAGCCGGTACTGCTGGCGCATCTGGTCGGCTAGCCACTTGAGCGCCGCCGCGAGGCCGAATTCGTGCAGGGCCATCGGGGTCAGCTGGGCGACCAACGATCGGGTGTACGTCAGCGCCTGTTGGAGGATGTCGTCGGACTCACCAAGCCAGCTTTCGACTTCCGAGTCCTCCATTCGCCCGCGGGACTGCGCAACCTTCAGCCTCGCGCAGACCAGCAGTTGGGCGAGATAATCGTGCAGGTCCGTAGCGAGGCGTCGCCGCTCTCGCTGCTCGGCGATCGTCAGTTCCGATGCGAGCTGACGCAGCAAGGTCTGCGATTGGAGCAACTCCTTGGTACGGTCCTTGACGCGGTCCTCGAGTTCTTCGGCGAGCCGGCACACTTTTTCATGAATGGCTCGACGCTCGGTGACGTCCCGGTTCGTCTCAAGCACCAGGATGCAGCCAAATTCTTCGGTCAACGTCACCATCCGGCTTTCAACGATCACCGCCTGTCCGTCTTTGGTCGTTTGACGGATCTCGCCCTGCCACCGGCCGTTCTCCATCAGCTGCCGGTGAAACTCCTCCTCCGAGAGCGGCAAGGCGGAGGACAACAATCGGTGGATCGGCCGGCCGGCTGCCTCCGCCACCTTCCACCCGTACAGTTCCTCCGCTCCATGATTCCAATAGATGACGCCTCCGCCCATCCGCCAGACCACCACCGCATCGTGGGTCTGGGCAAGCAGACCGGCACGCCAGCGCAGTTCCGCTTCGGTCCGCTTGCGTTCCGAGATATCGCGCAGGATGCCCGTGTACCGGATTTCCGAATTGGCAAAACTCTCGCTGACGGCGATCTCGACGGGAAAGTCGTCGCCCTGTCGGCGCCGCCCGTTCACTTCCCGCCAGAGCCCGATGAGTCGCATGATGCGGTTGGCCGCATCGACGGGGGATTCGTCCCCTCCCTCGGTAAACCATGTGGGAAGCAGTATCGAGATATTTCGTCCGACCATCTCTTCGATGCGATAGCCAAACATGTGTTCGGTGGCCGCATTGCACGAGAGAATGAGCCCGGCATGATCGAACGTGATGATGCTGTCCATCGCGGTTTCGACGAGCTTGCGATACCGCTCTTCGCTTTCGCGCAGGCGCCGCTCCGCCTGGTGCTTGAAGAGGGCGATCTCGATCTGGGTCGTGACATCGCGCTCTTCAAAGGGCTTGAGAATGTATCCGAAGGGTTCAGTTGCGGCGGCGCGCCGCAGAGTGGCCATGTCGGAATGGGCCGTCAGATAGACGATGGGAATGTTCCGGAAGGCTTGAATGCGTTCGGCGGTCTTGATGCCGTCAATCGGACCAGCCAACCGGATGTCCATCAGCACGAGATCCGGCACCAGGGCTTTCGCCGTCTCCACGGCGTCTTCACCGTCGCAGGCGATGCCGACCGAACGGTATCCTGCCCGCTCGAGCTTGCCGGCCAGATCGGCCGCCACGACCGCTTCATCTTCAACGATGAGTATGTTCGCCTTGGGCATCGAGTACCGCCTTTGCCTCGGGAGGTGAACCGACGCGCGAGTCCGGGACCTGGAACCGCAATTCGAACGAAGTCCCCTGCCCGGATTGTGTCACCACTTCGCCACGTAGCTGCTTGCTCAGCATGCGGATCAGGCGCAATCCCAGCGACTGGGCCGCCTGCAAATCAAGCCCGGCCGGCAGCCCCCATCCATCGTCACGAAAGAGCAGACGCACCGATTCATTCCGCACGGTGGTCAGCTGAATGTCGATCGTGCCCTGCTCTCGTCCCACGAACGCATGCTTGAGGCTGTTGGTCGCAAGCTCGTTGAGGATGAGCCCGCAGGGAATGGCCATATCGACCGGCAGAAACACCGGCTCGAGTTCGAGCTGCAACTTGACCTTGGACGACACCTCCCCGTGCGCCAGGAATAACTCCTTCATGACGTTTCGAATATATGCGCCCAGCTCGGTGTGCGCGAGATCGGCGGATTGATACAGCTTCTCATGCACCAAGGCCATGGATCGGACGCGATCACGCGTGTCGCGAAAGAGGGTCCGCGTGGCCGGATCCGTGAGGCGTTCCGCCTGCAGATCGATCAGGCTGGAGATCACTTGTAGGTTGTTTTTGACTCGGTGATGCACTTCCTTGAGTAAAATGTCTTTTTCATGCAACGAGGCCTTGAGCTGCTTGAGCCGCTCTTCGATTTCCACCTCCATGGCCCGATTCATCGTGGCCAATGCCCGCGTCTTGCGGAACAGATCGACGAAGACCGCCACCTTGGACTTCAGGATGAGCGGGTTGACCGGCTTACTCAGGTAGTCCACCGCTCCGGCGCCGTAGCCTTGAAGCACGTCCCCATCTTCGCGGTAGTAGGCCGTCAAGAAGAGAATGGGGATGTGCTGCGTTCGCTTGCGCTGCTTGATCAGTTGGGCCAGCTCATATCCGCTGACATCCGGCATGCGCACATCGAGCACGATGACGGCAAATTCGTCGGCAATGAGCGCGAGCAGGGCTTCATCGGCCGTGCGTGCGCGAATCAGCCGGTAGTCCTGGCAGGAAAGGATGCTTTCGAGGACGTCGAGGTTTCGGGAATCGTCGTCCACCAGCAGGATGTTCGCGGGCTCTTTGAACCTCGTCATGGCGTCGATCCGGGTCCGTTGCGAACGTGTAGACGCCCCATGGCGCCCCCCTGCACTTAAGGAGTGTACGGGCCGAGCTTCCGGATTTTCAACCTGACAGCCCTCTATCGGCCGTCGCTCGCCTTCATCGGTACAGCCAGACCCGCAACATGGACAGGAGCTGTTCCGTATTCACCGGTTTGGCCACATAGTCCGAAGCGCCGGCCTCCAAACACTTTTCCCGGTCCCCCTTCATCGCCTTGGCCGTCAAGGCCAAGATCGGCAAGGAACGGAATTCGGGCTGTTTGCGGATCTCCCGGATCGTGGTGTAGCCGTCCATTTCGGGCATCATGATGTCCATGAGGACGACGCTGAGCTCCGGCGTATTGCCGATAATTTCGATGGCATGCCTCCCATTGGTGGCGCTGATCACATCCATGTCCTGATTCTCGAGTACCGTCGTGAGAGCGAAAATATTACGTGCGTCATCGTCCACCACGAGGACTTTGTGACCGCGCAACGCCTCATTCGATTGGTGCAACCGCTCCAACAGTTGCTGTTTGGGTTCCGGCAAATCCGCGACCACGCGGTGCAGGAACAGGGCGGTCTCGTCGAACAGCCGTTCGGGCGACTGAACGTCCTTCAACACGACGCTCTTGGCCACCGCCTTGAGCCGCCGCTCTTCTTCCGTGGTCAGATCTTTTCCCGTAAACACCACGATCGGGACGCTGCCCAAGGTCGGATCGGCCTTCACCTGATCGAGGAGCTCGAAGCCGCTCATGTCGGGCAGTCGGAGATCGAGGACACAACAGTCAAACGATTGGTTGCGCAGCGCGTCCAGAGCGGCGGCGCCTGTGACAACATTGAAAATCTCGATGTCATCATGCAGGAGCAGCTCGGTAATGCTGCGGCTTTCCAGCTCATTGTCCTCAACCACCAGCAACCGCTTGAGGTGCGGGGTGATGAAGTTTCGGATGCGATCGAAGCAGGATTCCAAGCCTTCGGTCGTGACCGGCTTCACCATATAGGAGAACGCACCGTGCGCCAGACCATGCTGCCGCTCTTCTTCGAGCGAAATGATCTGCACGGGGATGTGCCGGGTCTTTGGATTCAGCTTGAGGTTGTTCAGCACGGTCCACCCGAGCATGTCGGGCAGGAAGATGTCGAGCGTGATCGCGGCTGGAACATATTCCAGCGCGAGATCCAGCGCCTGCTTCCCGCGCGTCGCCACGATGCCTTTGAATCCCTTGTCGCGTGCCAGCCCCAGCAAGACCCTCGCATAGTGCGGATCGTCTTCCACGATGAGCACGACGAGGTCGCTGTCCTTCACGGTATCCCGATCGTCGGCGATTTTTTCTTCACTGGCCACAGGAAGGATGGTGAGCGCCGGCGGCTGGCCGGGGATGGAGGTGGTGATCGTCGGACGAAGCTCCGCCGTCGACGGTCCGGTGTAGACCAAGGGGAGATACAGGGTGAAGGTGCTGCCCTGCCGTGGTTCGCTGGTCAGCTTGATTTCGCCGCCCAGCAGCGTCGCAAGTTCGCGGCTGATGGCTAGACCCAACCCGGTGCCGCCGTATTTGCGGCTCGTGCCGGCATCCGCCTGTTGGAACGCCTCGAAGATGAGCTTCTGCTTCTCGGGCGCAATGCCGATGCCCGTGTCAGAAATCGCGAGCGCCATGACCGTGTGCGACCGGCTCAAGACCGGGTGCTCCAGCGTCCAGCCTTCCGTGGCGAGCCGGACATTCATGGCCACGTGCCCATGGGACGTGAACTTGAAGGCGTTCGAAAGCAGGTTCTTGAGAATCTGCTGGAGGCGCTTTGGGTCGGTCGTGAACGCCCGCGGCATGCCGGGCTCGAACTCCAGATGGAACGGCAGATTCTTCTGCTCGGCGATGTGCTTGAAGTTGCGCTCGACGCTCTCACGCAGAGACTGGAAGGTCATTTCTTCCGCTTCAACCGTGACGGTGCCCGATTCGATCTTCGACAGGTCCAGAATGTCGTTGATGAGGTTGAGAAGGTCAGAGCCGGCGCTGTGGATGTTCTTGGCGAACTCCACCTGCTTCTGCGACAGATTGCCCGTCGTGTTGTCGCCGAGCTGTTGGCCGAGAATCAAAATGCTGTTCAACGGCGTCCGCAGCTCGTGGGACATGTTCGCCAGGAACTCCGATTTGTACTTCGACGTCAGGGCAAGCTCGGCCGCCTTTTCTTCGAGGGCGCGGCGGGCCTGCTCGACTTCCTTGTTCTTCCGCTCGACTTCCGTGTTGCGCTCGGCCAGCTGCTTGGCTTTGCGCTCGAGCTCCTCGTTGGTCTGTGTCAACTCTTTCTGCTGAGACTGCAGCTCGGTGGTGAGCTGTTGCGACTGTTGCAGCAGGTTTTCGGTGCGCATCGTCGCTTCAATGGTATTGAGCACGACGCCGATGCTTTGCGTGAGCTGCTCCAAGAACGCGAGGTGCGTCACCTTGAAGGTATGCAGCGAGGCCAGCTCGATGACCGCCTTGGTTTGCCCTTCGAACAACACCGGCAGGACGACGATATTGGCCGGCAGCGCGCGACCGAGGCTCGAGTGAATTGCGGCGTACGCCGGCGGAACATCCGTCAGGAGAATGCGCTGTTTTTCCAAGGCGCATTGACCGATCAGTCCTTCTCCGCTTTCCACCCGCTCTTCCGGTTCCCGTGAACTGGCATAGGCGGCCAGGAGGCGCAGGGAGGGGTTTTCCCCTTCGACGGCGTCCATCTGATACATCGTCCCTTGCTGGGCTTCGACCAGCGGGGCGAGTTCGGACAGCAGCATCTGGCCGACGGTGAAAAGATCGCGTTGGCCCTGCAACATGCGAGTGAACTTCGCGACGTTGGTCTTCAGCCAGTCTTGTTCTTGGTTGCGCTCGGTGGTCACGCGGAGGTTGTCGATCATCGTATTGATGTTGTCCTTGAGCTCCGCGACCTCGCCGCGCGTTTCCACCTGAATGGACCGGGTCAGGTCGCCCTTGGTCACGGCGGTCGCCACTTCGGCAATCGCGCGCACCTGGGTGGTCAGGTTCGCGGCCAACAGATTCACGTTTCCGGTCAGGTCCTTCCAGGTGCCGGCTGCGCCCGGAACGTTGGCCTGTCCGCCCAATCGTCCTTCCACGCCGACTTCTCGCGCGACGTTGGTGACCTGGTCTGCAAAGATCGCGAGGGTATCGGTCATGTTGTTGATCGTCTCACCCAGCGCCGCCACCTCGCCCTTGGCTTCGACCGTCAGCTTCTGTCTCAGGTTTCCGTTCGCCACCGAGGTGACGACTTTTACAATCCCCCGGACCTGGTCCGTCAAATTGGTCGCCATGACGTTGACGGAGTCGGTGAGGTCCTTCCAGGTGCCGGCCACGCCCGGCACAACCGCCTGCCCGCCGAGCTTGCCTTCCGTGCCGACCTCGCGCGCGACGCGTGTGACCTCGGCTGCGAACGCGTTGAGCTGGTCGACCATCGTATTGATGGTGTTCTTCAACTCGAGAATTTCGCCTTTGACGTCGACCGTGATCTTACGCGACAGGTCGCCGCGGGCGACGGCCGTCGTGACTTCGGCGATGTTGCGCACCTGCGCGGTGAGGTTGGCGCCCATCGCGTTGACCGAGTCGGTGAGGTCCTTCCAGGTGCCGGCCACGCCCGGCACGACCGCCTGCACGCCCAATCGGCCTTCGGTGCCGACCTCGCGCGCGACGCGCGTGACTTCCGACGCGAACGACCGCAACTGCTCGACCATCGTATTGATGGCCTCCTTCAACTGCAGAATTTCGCCGCGGACGTCG
>Ga0207648_10000359_pt1 | contig 50214 bp, 37 predicted proteins | sample KBSMisM32_FD_184310 | JGI IMG/M metagenome (GOLD analysis project Ga0207648, IMG submission 184310) | Miscanthus rhizosphere microbial communities from Kellogg Biological Station, Michigan, USA - KBS Miscanthus M3-2 (SPAdes) (version 2) | ecosystem: Host-associated > Plants > Roots >... | reverse complement strand
ATCGGGCTGGTGACCAAGCAGCTCCCCGACCCGTATCCGCGCCAGAAGCAGTACATGGTGATCGAGATGGCCTCGGCGTTCCTGCTGGTCGAGAGCGTGATCGACCAGTTCGGCAACCCCCCGGAGGACATCGAGCAGCAGATCGTGATCATGGGCGGGTGGCTCCTCGACTCCGCCAAGGGCAAGTCGACGAACGAGCCGCCCGCGGGGCTGCGCGCCGATCTCGTGCAGAAGGTGGGCGGGCTGCAGCTGCGCGCGCAAGTGGCGCGCGAGGCGCTCTCGAACCTGCAGCATATCGAGCAGGTGCTCGACTCGTTCTCGCGCGACGCGTCGAAGCGCGAGGGCCTCGACGGGCTCGGCGCCTACCTGCGCCAGGTCCACGGCGCGCTCAAGGTGCTCGCGTTCGAGCGCGCGGCCGAGGCCGTCGCGATCTGCGAGAACATGATCGCGGCCTGCAGCGTCGCCGCGCCCGACCAGGCCGCCGAGGGAATGGACTGGGTGGCCGAGGGCCTTTCCAGCGTCGGCCTCTACCTCAGCCCCTGCGTGCAGGGACGCGAGCCGAGCGACCAGGCGCTCGACCTCTTCTTCCAGCGCTTCAGCCGGCGCGTCGAGGCGGTCGACACCCATGTCGAAGCGGATGTCACCATCAAGCTCGAGGACGCCGGGCGCCGGCCCGAGCCGGCGGCGCCCGCGCCGCGGCCCGAGGTCGACGCCGAGCTCCTCGCCATCTTCCTCGAGGAGGCGGCCGAGGTGCTGCAGCGCATCGAGGCCACGCTGCCCGTGTGCCGCAAGCAGCCCGACGACCTCGAGTCGCTCACGACGATCCGGCGCGGCTTCCATACGCTCAAGGGCAGCGGCCGCATGGTCGGCCTGATGGACCTGGGCGAAGTTGCCTGGGAAATCGAGCAGCTCATGAACCTGTGGCTGGAGGAGAAGCGCCTGGCGAGGCCCGCGCTCCTCGATCTCCTCGCCGCGGCGTGCGGGTCGTTCTCGGCGTGGCTCCACGAGCTGGGTCAAGGCACGCTCCGGGGCGAGATCCAGGCCGACGAGCTGGTGGAGGCCGCCCGAGCGCTGAAGTCGTCTTCTACATCAGGCGGATCTACCGAGACCGCAACCGCGGCCCCCGCGCCGGTCGAGCCGACGGTGATCGACCTCGACTTCGCCGTGGCCGCCCCGGCCGAGCCGACGGTGACGATCGGCACGACCACGCTCACGCAGGCGATGTTCGAGATCTACCTCAAGGAGGCCGCCGACCACGTCGAGGCCCTAGAGGCCGGATTCGCCGAGTGGCGCGCAACGCCGGGCGCGGACACGCCGCAGTCGTTCATGCGCGCCGCGCACACCCTCGCGAGCAGCTCGAGCACCGCCGGTTTCAGCCAGATCGCCGATCTCGCGGGAGCCGTCGAGCAATGGCTGCCGTTTGCCCGCCACACCACCGAAGCGGCCGATGTGCGCCTGATCCAGGACGCGATCGCCCGCCTGCGGGCGATGACCCAGGCAATGGCGCGCCACGAGGCGCCGGTCAGGAACGCCGACCACACCGGGCGCCTGAAGGCGCTGACTGCGCGCCTGGAGTGGACCCCGGCCCCCGCGGCCGCCGCCACCGCCGCCGCCGCCACCGCAGCTACGCCGCAGAACGCGCCGGCGAGGAAGGCCGATCCGCAATCCGACGATGCCGACAAGGACAAGCGCGCGCTGCACGACGACCTCGACGAGGCGCTCCTGCCGGTGTTCCTCGAAGAGGCGCAGGAGCTCGTTCCCGCCATCGGCGCGGATCTGCGCGACTGGAAGGCCAACCCGGCCAACGACAACGTTTCGCAGTCGCTGCGCCGCGGCCTGCACACGCTGAAGGGCAGCGCGCGCATGGCGGGCGCGATCCGCCTCGGCGAGCTGACCCACCTCATGGAAAGCCGCATCGAGGCGGCGATCGAGGCGAACGCGTTCCCGACCGAGCTCTTCGCCGAGCTCGAGGAGAGGATGGACCGGCTCTCCGCCGACGTCGAGCGCATGCGCGCCGGGCCGGCCGAGCCCGAGGCGCCGGCGGGAGCTCATGGCCGCGACCAAACGAAAGTTGCCGAGGCCGCGCCGCTGCAGCCGGCGGCCATGCTGCGGGTCAACGCCGACACGCTCGATCACCTCATCAACGAGGCGGGCGAGGTGGCCATCGCGCGTTCCCGGGTGGAGGCGGAGCTGCGCCTCATCCGCCAGACGCTGCATGACCTTTCCGAATCCGTCGGCCGCATGCGCGGGCAGCTTCGCGAGGTCGAGATCCAGGCCGACAGCCAGGTGCAGTCGCAGCTCTCGGTGCAGGAAGACCACAAGAAGTCCGACTACGACCCGCTCGAGTTCGACCGCTATACGCGCCTGCAGGAGCTGACGCGCCTCATGGTCGAGAGCTTGAGCGACATCGCGTCGATTCAGGCGGCGCTCGGCAAGAACCTGGGAGAGACCGACGCGGCGCTGCTCGCGCAGACGCGCACCACGCGCGAGGTGCAGCAGCAGCTCATGCGCATGCGCGCGGTGCCGTTCGCCACCCTGAACGAGCGCCTCTACCGGGTAGTGCGGCAGACCGCGCGCGATGTCGAGAAGAAAGCCGAGCTCGAGATCGAGGGCGCCGAGGTCGAGCTCGACCGCAGCGTGCTCGAGCGCATCAGCGCGCCCATCGAGCACATGCTGAGGAACGCGCTCGCGCACGGCGTCGAATCGCCCGCGACGCGGGTCAAGGCGGGCAAGCCCGAGGCCGGCCGCATCGTCCTCACGCTGCGCCAGGAGGCGAACGAGATCGCGCTGGTCCTCTCGGACGACGGCGGCGGCCTCGACCTCGAGCGCCTGCACCAGAAGGCGATCGAGAAGAGCATCGTCTCGGCGACGCAGCAGCTCTCCGACGCCGAGAAGGCCCAGCTCATCTTCGCCTCGGGCCTGTCCACCGCCGAGGCGGTGACCGAGCTCGCCGGCCGCGGCGTCGGCATGGACGTGGTGCGAAACGAGATCGCGACCATCGGCGGCCGGATCGACATCTCCACGGCGCGCGGGCAGGGCACGTCCTTCACGGTGTACCTGCCGCTCACGCTCGCGGTCACCCAGGCGGTGCTGATCCGCTCCGGCGGCGGACTGTTCGCCCTGTCGACGGCGATGGTCGAGCAGGTGCTGCGCGTGCGCAGCGACGAGATGGCGGGCCTCTACGCCACGAAGCGGGTCGAGTTCCAGGGTCGCAACTACCCGCTGCACTCGCTCGCCCACATGTTCGGCGGCTCCGTGTCGACCGAGCTCCAGAACTACAACTCGGTGCTGCTCCTGAGGAGCGGCATCCAGCGCGTCGCGCTGCACGTCGACGAGCTCATGGGCAACCAGGAAATCGTGGTGAAGAGCCTCGGGCCCCAGCTCGCGCGCATGGCCTGGGTGAGCGGCGCGACCGTGCTCCCCGACGGCAGCATCGTGCCCCTCATCAACCCGGTGGTGCTGGCGCGCCGTACCCTCTCGGGCGTGCCCGACTTCGAGCACACCACGCTGGTGCCCCATCTCCCGGGACGCGGCAAGAAGGCCGCGACCGTGGCGCCGATCGTCATGGTGGTCGACGACTCGCTCACGGTGCGCAAGATCACGACCCGCCTGCTCGAGCGCGAGGGCTACCAGGTGGTCACGGCGAAGGACGGCCTCGAGGCGCTCGAGCAGATGCGCGAGACGCTGCCGGCCATCATGCTCGTCGACATCGAAATGCCGCGCATGGACGGCTTCGACCTCACGCGCAACGTCCGCGGCGACCCGCGCACCAAGGACATCCCGATCATCATGATCTCGTCGCGGACCGCCGAGAAGCATCGCAGCCAGGCCGCGGCCCTCGGGGTGAACCAGTTCCTCGGCAAGCCCTACCAGGAAGCCGAGCTGCTCGCGCAGATCGCGGCGTTCCTCGGTACCACCGTAGGCTGACGTGAAGTTCGAGCTGCAGGAGCAGCTGGGGAAGTACCCGCTCCTGCGCGAAATCGGCAGCGGCGCGACCAGCTCGGTGTACCTCGCGCGCGACCCGTTCGGCGGGCGCGACGTCGCGATCAAGGTGTTCCTGTTCGACCGCGACGCCGACCCGCAGGACGAGCGCATGAAGCACAAGGCCTTCGTCGCCGAGGCCGCGCTCGCCGGCCGGCTCAACCACCCGCACATCGTCGAGATCTACGACGCGGTGGTCGAGCCCGACCACAGCTACCTGGTGATGGAGTACGTGCCGGGCGCGACGCTCGAGGCGCACGCGCGCGTCTCCTCGCTTCTGCCGCTGCACAAGGTGGTCGAGATCGTCTTCAAGTCGATCCGCGCGCTCGAGTACGCCTTTACCCACGGCATCATCCACCGCGACATCAAGCCGGGGAACATCCTGCTCTCGGACAAGGGCGAGACCAAGGTCAGCGACTTCGGCGCCTCGTTCCAGCACCGCCCCGGCCACACCACCACCCAGGTCGCGGGCGTGGGCTCGCCGGCGTACATGTCGCCCGAGCAGGTGCGCATGGAGCCGCTCACCCAGCAGACCGACATCTACTCGCTCGGCGTCACGATGTATCGCCTGCTCACCGGCAGGCTGCCCTACTACGCGAACCACCAGGCCGCGCTCGCCCACGCCATCCTGTACAAGGACCCGCCCGCTCCGGCGACGCTGCGTCCAGAGCTCCCCGAGGTGCTCGACCGCATCGTGCTCAAGGCGATGGCCAAGAAGCCCTCCGAGCGCTACGCCTCGTGGCTCGAGTTCGGCAAGGAGCTCTCGCAGGCGTTTACCGTGCTGCGCCTGGTCGGCGCCACCGTCACCGACTCGGAGAAATTCAGCGAGCTGCGCAGCATGACGTTCTTCGAGGACTTCGGCGACGTCGCGCTCTGGGAAGTGGTGCGCATCGCCACCTGGACCACCGTCACGCCGGGCAGCGTCATCATCCGCGAGGGCGACGAGAGCGAGGCCTTCTACCTCCTCGTCAAGGGCGAGGTCGCCGTGACCCTCGAGGACAACGAGCTCGCCAAGATCCAGCCCGGCGGCTGCTTCGGCGAGATGGTCTACTTCGCCCGCCGCCAGGGCCGCCGCACCACCACCGTCACCGCCCGCAGCAAGGTTACCGTCGTCGAGATCCGCGCCTCCGCCCTGCGCAACGCCACCGACGCCTGCCAGAACGCCTTCAACAAGGCCGTCGCCCGAGTCCTCATCGAGCGCCTCGCTCAGACCAACAAGCTACTCGCTCAGGCCGTCCGGCGCTGAGAAGGACCTTCAGCATCATCGCGGCTCGCTGATGCGCTTCTGCAGCGCCTGGCGAAGAGGGGATGGCGGCGTTCGGCGAGCTGGGTGGCTTCGTCGAACGTGTGAGCCTCGAGAACTTCCACGTGATCGAGCGGCAACGTCTGTCTCAGCGCCGACGCGACAACCGGCAGGTCGGCGATGAGTACGCACACGCGGCTCGTTGCCATTCGCGGAATCCTGACGCCCGCCCAAGAATTAGGCAAGCGAACCGCCCGTCAACCGCCTAGAACGAGCGCGGCAGGCCGAGGACGTGCTCGGCGAGGTAGGACAGGATGAGGTTGGTGGAGATGGGGGCGACGAGGTAGAGGCGGGTCTCGCGGAACTTGCGCTCGACGTCGTACTCTGCGGCGAAGCCGAAGCCGCCGTGGGTCTGGATGCACACGTTGGCGGCTTCCCAGGAGGCCTTGGCGCAGAGGTGCTTCGCCATGTTGGCCTCGGCGCCGCAGTTCTTCCGCTGGTCGTAGAGGGCGCAGGCCTTGTAGCGCATCAGGTTCGCGGCCTCGATCTCCATGTAGGCCTCGGCGATCGGGAACTGGATGCCCTGGTTCTGGCCGATCGGGCGGTCGAACACGACGCGTTCGGAAGCGTATTTGGTGGACTTGCCGATGAACCAGTAGCCGTCGCCGACGCACTCGGCGGCGATCAGGATGCGCTCGGCGTTCAGGCCGTCGAGGATGTAGCGGAAGCCCTTGCCTTCCTCTCCGATCAGGTTCTCCGCCGGGATCTCCAGGTTGTCGATGAACACCTGGTTGGTCTCGTGGTTCACCATGTTGCGGATCGGCTTCACCTCGAGACCTTTGGATTTGGTCTCGACCAGAAAAACCGACATGCCCTCGGACTTCTTCGCGACTTCACTTATTGGTTTTGTTCTGGCAAGAAGAATCATCAATTCGGAGTGCTGGAGCCGGGAGGTCCAGACCTTCTGGCCGTTCACCACGTAGCGGTCGCCCTTCCTCACCGCGGTGGTCTTGATCTTGGTGGTGTCGGTGCCAGCGGTGGGCTCGGTGACGCCCATCGCCTGGAGGCGCAGCTCGCCCGCCGCGATCCTCGGGAGGTAACGCTTTTTCTGTTGAGGAGAACCGTTGCGAAGCAGCGTGTTCATGTTGTACATCTGGCCGTGGCAGCAGCCGGCGTTGCCGCCCGAGCGGGTGATCTCCTCCATGATCACCGAAGCCTCGGTAAGCGAGAGGCCCGAGCCGCCGTACTCCTCGGGAATCAGGGCCGACATCCAACCCGCCTTGGTCAGCGCGTCGACGAATTTCTCGGGGTAGACGCGCTTCTCGTCGACCTCCTGCCAGTAGCTGGAATCGAACTCGCTGCAGAGCGCGGCTACGGCTTCGCGCAGGTCGGGATGGTTGTCGCGGCCGAGGTTCATTTGCGCAGATGTCTCGTCGCCTCTTCTTCCACGCGGTCCCAGATTTCGGTCGCCATGGGTTGGCGCGTCTCCTCGAGGATGTGGCCGACGAGGCCGATGGCGCGCGCCATCACGCCCAGGCCCTTCACGATCTTCCAGTCGAGGCCGAGCTCGCAGGCGAGCGCGCCGATCGCGCCGGTGGCGTTCAGGGTGATGTTCTTCTCTTTCGCGATCGCTTCCATGAGCTTGCAATACTTGCCGTAGAAGCCGGTCTCGCGCGCGAGCTCGAAGAGGCGCACGCTGCGCGGATCGACCGGCTTGTGGATCGGGTGGCCAAGCCCGGGTATGCGCTTGGTTTCCGCGACGATCGCCTTTGCATCCTTGTTGGATGAAACGGATTCGGAAAGCAGCCGCGCCACGCCCTCCATCGAGCCGACGAACACGCTGCCGAGCCCGAGGAGGCCCGCGGCGACGGCGCCCTGCAGCGCCTCGGGGGCGCCGAGGTAGGTGAGGCGGGCGGCGAGGGCGCTCGGGGTGATGCCGTGCTCGACCAGGGTCACCACCATGGCGTTGAAGATCTTCGACTCCTTCGGGTTCGGCGCCCGGCCGGTGAGCTCGAGGAACGCCATGTCGCCGAGGTTGAGGTGGCCGAGGATCTCGTTCGGCAGGTCCTTGCCGCGTACGGTGATGCGGTCGGGCGTGGACCAGCCGAGCTCGGAGCGGATGGGCTTGGAGGGTTTCATGGCATTGGATGGATGAAGAGACGTACGGTCATGATCCCGAGCATCGTGAGGAGGAGCGAGCCGAAGAGGTGCGCCGCCGCGGTCGCCGTCGCCCAGCCCGGCCGGCCCTCGGCAAGCAGCGACACGACCTCGTTCGAGAATGCGGAGAAGGTGGTGAAGCCGCCGAGGATGCCGGTGATCGCGAAGAGCTTGTATTCCGGCGGCAGGCCGTCCCTGAGCGAGAAATAGGCGGCGGCCATGCCGACGAGGTAGCCGCCGATCAGGTTCACCGCCAGGGTGCCGAGCGGCACGATGTGGAAGAGCGGGTTGAGGAGCAGGGAGACGAGCCACCGCAGGCAGGCGCCGAGGCCCCCGCCGATGAAGACGCACGCCGCCGCGAGCGGGGTCAAGACACCATACGCGCGAGCGCGTCGTTGACATGGATCTTGGCCGTGTCGAGCAATGGCATGCCGTCGAGGCTGTCGGCGCGCAGCAGGAGCGGCAGCTCGGTGCCGCCGAGGATCAGCCCGTCCATCCCAAGTTCCTTTCTCATGCGTCCGGCGATCTCGAGCATCCGGTCGCGAGTCTGAGTTGTAAACACGCCCTTCGCAAGCTCGCCCATGTATTTGTCGTGGATGAACGCCTGGTCGGCCTCGCCCGGTTTCAGGAGCGAAATGCCGTGCCTGGAGAAAACTTCGGGGTAGAACGAGCCTTGCATGGTAAAGCGGGTGCCGATCAGGCCGGGCCGCTTCAGGCTGAGCGTGCGCACCGCGCCGCAGGTTGCCTCCACGATGCTGACCAGGGGAATCGGCGAGCGTTCGCGGAGCCGATCGAAGACGACGTGAGGCGTATTGGAGGCGAGAAGGGCGAGATGCGCGCCGGCGCGGGAGAGTCGTTGAATCTCCTCCGACAGGTAGGCGGACAGCGCGTCCAATGCGCGCGATGACACCATGCCGAGCAACCGGTCCAGGTCGATGCTGTTGATGAGCACCGGAGGATAGCCCGGCATGCGCTCCCTCCAGCCCTCGACGAGCAGGCGGTAGTACTCGATGGTCGAGGCCGGGGCGATGCCGCCGATGATCCCCAGGATCTTCAATCGGCCTTGATACCGGCTTCGCGGATGACTTTCGCCCAGCGGTCGACCTCGCTCTTCAGGAACGAGGCGAACTGCTCGGGCGATCCGGCGGCGACGTCGACGCCGAGCTTGGCGAAGCGCTCCTTGACCTCGGCGGAGGTCAGGATCCTCACCATCTCGGTATTCAGCCGGTTCACGATCTCGCGCGGCGTGCCGGCGACCGTGAGCACGCCGAACCAGACGCTCACGTCGTATCCCGGCACCCCGGCCTCGTCGACGGTCGGCACCTCGGGGGCGTACGGAGTGCGCGACTTGGTCGACACCGCGATGGCCTTCAGCTTCCCGGAGCGCACGTGCGGCAGCACGTTCGGCGTGTTGTCGAACATCACCTGCACCTCGCCGGCGATCAGGTCGGTCACCGCCGGCGCGCTGCCTTTGTACGGGACATGCGTGACGTCGGTGTGGGTCATCGCCTTGAAGAGCTCGAACGAGAGGTGGTTCGAGGTGCCGTTGCCGGTCGAGGCGTAATTGAGCTTCCCCGGATTCGCCTTGGCGTAGGCGACGAGCTCTTTCACGCTGTTGATGGGCGCGGCGGTGTTCGCCACCAGCAGGTTCGCGCTGATCCCGGCGAGGGTGATCGGAGCGAAGTCACGGGTGACGTCGAACGAAGTCTTGTGGAGGCTCTGGATCACCGAGAACGGCAGCGCGGCGCCGTAGAGCGTGTAGCCGTCCGGCGGCGACTTCGCCACGAGCTCGGTGGCGGGGATGGTGTTGCCGCCCGGCCGGTTTTCCACGATTACGGGCTGGCCGAGCGCCTTCGGCAGCTCGTTCGCGAGCGTGCGCGCCAGCGTGTCGTTGAACGCGCCGGGCGGGAAGGGGACGATGTAGCGGATGGTCTTCGAGGGCCAGGGCTGCGCGTTCGCAATCGTGGAGACGGCAAGACCGAGGATGACTGCGGCAATTCTTTTCACGTTGGTTGATCCCCTCACTGCTCTGCCTTCACGCCGGCGGTATTGATGACCTTGGCCCATTTCGCGACCTCGGCGTCGAGGAATTGCTGTGCCTGCGCCGGAGTGTTGCCGACCGCAATGATGCCGATGTCGTTGAAGCGAGTCTTGATCTCAGACTCGTTGATCGCCTTCGCGGTCTCCGCGGCGAGGCGTTCGACGATCGGCTTGGGCGTGCCTCCGGGCGCCATGAACAGCACCCAGGTCGAGGACTCGAGCGGCGGGCCGCCCGCCTCGGCCATGGTCGGGACCTCGGGCGCGCCCTGGATGCGTTCCTTCGAAAGCATGGCGAGCGCCTTGATCCTGCCGCCGCGCACGTGCGGCATGAGCGTGCTCGGCACGTCGACCAGGATCTGGATGTCGTTCGCCATCTCCGCGGTGAGCGCCGGCGCGGTGCCCTTGTATGGGACGTGCACCATGTCGATCCCGGCGGTCTGCTTGAGGAGCTCGGTGGTGAGGTGCGCGGCCGCGCCGATGCCGGAGGAGCCGAAATTGACCTTGCCCGGATGCGCTTTCGCGTAGGCGATCAGCTCCTTCACATCCTTGGCCGGGAAATTGACGTTGGCGGTGAGGATCAGCGGTGCAATTCCCGCGAGCGATACCGGCACGAGGTTCTTCGCGGGATCGAAGGGGAGCTTGCCCTGGTACAGGGTCACGTTCGCGGCATAGCCGGCGATGACGGTGAGCATCGTATAGCCGTCGGGCGGCGCCTTCGCGACCAGATCGGAGCCGAGGATGCTGTTGGCCCCCGGCCGGTTGTCGACGATGATCGGCTGGCCGAGCGCGGTCTGGATCTTCTGCGTCACCACCCGGGTCACGACGTCCGTGATGCCGCCCCCGGTATAGGGCACGACCCAGCGGATCGGTTTGTTTGGATATCCCTGGGAAAGGCAGAACAAGGGAGCGGAAAGCACGGCGAGGAGAAAAACTCGAAGCATTTTCATCAGACGTATCCAGGGCCTTCGATGGCGGGATGCTTCGCCAGAAATTCTTCGTCCACCTCGAGGCCGAGGCCGGGCTTGTCGAGCGGCCACACGTTGCCGTCGCGGTCGACCGCGCCGGGGTTCTCGACCAGCTCGTCGCGGAACTTGTTGGAGCGCGACACGTCGCCCTCGAAATAGCCGCCGTTGTCGATCGCGGCGAGGAAATGGATGCTCGCGGCGTGGTTGAGCCCGGTCATCGAGCTGTGGGGATGCACCGGCAGCTTCCAGCTCGATGCGAGCGCGGCGATGCGCAGCGCCTCGGTGATGCCGCCGGTCTTGGAGAGGTCCGGCTGCAGGATGGTGATGGCGCCGTCCTCGATCACGCGGTTGAACTCGAAGCGAGTGTAATGGTTCTCGCCCGCGGCGAGCGGCGTGCGGCCCCACGATTTCGCTGCGCGGTAGCTGCGGTAGTCCTGCGCCGGGAAGGGCTCCTCGAGCCAGCCGATGCCGAGCTCGTCCATCGCCGGCATCACGCGCCGCACCTCCTCGGGCTCGTAGCCGATGTTGGCGTCGGTCAGGATGACGAGCTCGTCGCCGAAGGCCTGCCTCACGGCCTTCATCCTTTGAATGTCGTTGGTAACGGTATCGCCGACGCGCAGCTTGATCGCCCGGAAGCCCTGGTCGAGGCTCTTCTTAGCCTCCTCGATCAGCGTCTCGGGCGGCTGGTAGCCGAGCGAGACGCCGCCGGCGTAGGCCGGAACCGCCTTCCGCGATCCGCCGAGAAGGCGATAGAGCGGAACGCCGAGAGCCCTGCCGCGAATGTCCCAGAGCGCCATGTCGATGCCGCTCATGGCGAGACACGCGCCCGCGCCCATGCCGTGGCTCGCGAGCTGGAAGCGGTACATCTTCTCCCAGACACCGGTAACGTCGTCGGCGTCCATGCCGAGAATCAGCTGCCGCAGCGTGGTTTCGATGAGCTTCGCCACCGCGGTGTGGGCGCGGCCGTGGTGGGCTTCGCCCCAGCCCACCACGCCGTCGTCGGTGACCACCTTTACCAGCACCGCGTCGCGCTTCACCGCGGTGCCGATGCCGAGCGCCACCCGGTTCGCGGGCGGGATCGGAAAGGAAGTGGGATACGCCTTGACGTCCTTGATCTTCATCGGTCGACCTTCTCGCGCCTCGCTTGCGGATTGACGAAATTGCGCGGCGCCTCGCCGGCGAGCATGCGCAGCATCTCCTCGGCTGCCGCGACCCCCATGCGCTCGCGCGACTCGGTCGTCATGCCCGAGAGGTGCGGGGTGAGGATCGCGTTGTCGAGGGAGAACAGGGGGTGGCCTGGCTCGAGGCGGTAGTGCTCGTAGACGTCGAGCATGGCGCCGGCGATGCGCTTCTCGCGCAGCGCCTCGACGAGCGCGGCCTCCTCGACCACCGGGCCGCGGCCGACGTTGATGAGCCACCCGCTTTTCTTCATGCGCCCGATGCGGTCGCGATCGAAGAGGTGGTGCGTCTCGGGCGTGAGCGGGCAGGCGAGGACCACGAAGTCGCTCGCTTTCAGCAGCGTGCCGAGATCCGCGGGCAGGGCCTCCGGCGGCAGGCGCTCGAGGCTGCGCCGGTTGCCGAGCACGCGCATGCCGAAGCCGCGCCGCGCGATGCGCGCCACCCGCGAGCCGATCGCGCCGACGCCGACGATGCCGACGGTCATGCCGGCGATTTCATGCGTGCCCGCGCCCATGGCGCGCGCCGCGTCCCAGCTCGAATTTTTCAGTGAAGAAACGATGGCAAGCGTGTTGCGCGCAAGGAGAAGCATGGCGAGCACGCAGTACTCGGCGACCGACTGCGCGTTGCCTCCCGGGATGTTCGACACCATGATCCCGCGCGTCGTCGCAGCCTGCAGCGGCACGAGATCGATGCCTGTGCCGTGGATCGCTACCGCGCGCACGCGCGGAGCGGCGTCGAAGACGTCGTCGGGCAGCTTGCTGCGCGTGATGATGCCGTCGCACTCCGCGGCGAGGCTGCGGGTCGTTTCGAAGGCGCTGTCGGGCGCGCGCACGACCTCGGCTTCGCGCGCCAGCACCTCCTCGCCGGCGGCGGCGATCGGATCGACGACCAGGATCCGCTTCACAGCGGATCCCAGGAAAAGACGTCCTGCGAGCGCTCCAGCGGGTAGAAGTGGGCGCGCAGCGCCGGGATGGCGTGGGCGCCGATCGTCTCGGGCGTCCAGCCCTCGGCGCGGTGCACCGAGCGCAGCGGGCGGCTCTGGCTCATGAGGAAGATCTCGTTCGCGCGCACCGCGAAGATCTGGCCGGTGACATCTCTTCCCTCTTCCGATGCGAGGAAAACGGCGAGCGGCGCGATCTTCGCGGTTTCCATCGCCTTCAGCTTCTCGACCCGCGCCTTCTGGTCCTCGGTCTCGGTCGGGATCGAGCCGATCATGCGGCTCCAGGCGAAGGGCGAGATGCAGTTCGAGCGCACGTGGTACTTCGCCATGTCGAGCGCGATCGACTTGGACAATCCCGCGATGCCGAGCTTCGCCGCCGAGTAGTTCGCCTGGCCGAGATTGCCGACGAGGCCCGAGGTCGAGGTCATGTGGATGTAGCACCCCGACTCCTGCGACTTGAAGTGCGGCGCGGCGGCGCGCGCGACGTAGAACGAGCCGTTCAGGTGCACGTCGATGACCGCGCGCCACTCTTCCACCGACATGTTGAAGAAGAAGCGGTCGCGCAGGATGCCTGCGTTGTTCACCACCACATCGAGCCGTCCGAAGGCTTCCACGGCGGTCTTGACGATGTTGTTGGCCGATTCCCATTGCGCGACGCTGTCCGTATTTGCAATAGCTCTCGCGCCCGAACCGCCGAAGCGGTCGTTGATTTCATCGGCGACTTTCTGCGCCGGCCCGGCGTCGCTGCCTTCGCCCTTGACGGAGGTGCCGATGTCGTTCACCAGCACCGAGGCGCCGGCGGCCGCCATCGCGAGCGCGAAGTCGCGGCCGATGCCGCCGCCCGCCCCGGTGACGAGGACTGCCTTTCCTTCCAGGAGCTTCAATCGCGGAAGCCCGGGTACCTTCTCTCTACCAGGCGGAGCAGCCCAGCCCACTCGAGCTCGCCGATCCTGCGGCGCTGGCCGGGCTTGTACCGCTCATTGGTTTTCGCCACCGTATCCCGGGGCGGGGAAATCAGATCGGTCTTCGCAGCCATCGCAAGCGCTTGGGCCTGGCAGGCGCGCTCGAGCCAGTAGATCGTCACGAACGCTTCGGGAATGGTGGCGCCGACGGCGAGCAGACCGTGGTTTCGCAGCACCATCGCAACATGGCCGCCGAGGTCGGCCACCAGGCGGCGCTGCTCGTCTAGGTCGACCGCCGGGCCTTCGTAGTCATGGTAGCCGACGCCGGAGAAGAACATGGCGCTCTGTGTGAGCGGCACGAGGCCGCACTTCATCGCCGAAACCGCCATTCCCGAGGGCGTATGGGTGTGGATCACGCAGGCGACGTCGGGCCGCGCGCGGTGGACGGCGCTGTGGATCACGAAGCCGGCGTGGTTGATCCCATAGCCGGTGCCCGAGTCCTGCACCATGTTGCCGTCGGTGTCGATCTTCACCAGGCTGGAGGCAGTGATCTCGTCGTAGGTCATGCCGTAGGCGTTGATGAGGAAGTGGCCTTCCTCGCCCGGGACGCGCGCCGAGATGTGGTTGTAGACCAGGTCGTCCATGCCGTAGTGGTGCACCAGGCGGTAGCAGGCGGCGAGGTCGACGCGCGTTTCCCACTCCTCGCGCGAAACGCGCTCGCGCATGGATGCCACCTTCAGTTCGGAGAGATCGCTCATGGGGCCGTATTATGCATGGCGCATGCTGCAAGCCGCCCTCGCGCCGCGCTCGATCGCGGTCATCGGCGCTTCCGACAACCCGCACAAGGTCGGCGGCCGGCCGATCCTCTACCTCCAGCGCTACGGTTACCGCGGCGCGGTCTACCCGGTGAATCCGGGCCGCGCCACGGTGCAGGGCCTGCGTGCGTTCGCGCGCGTCGAGGATCTGCCCGAGGCGCCCGAGCTCGCGATCGTCGCGGTCGCCGGAGAGGAGGCGGTGCGCGCGGTCGAGTCGTGCGCCGCGCAAGGGGTCAGGGTCGCCGTCGTGATGGCCTCGGGCTTCGGCGAGACCGGCGCGGAAGGCCTTCGCGTTCAGGAAGCGCTCGTCGAGACCGCGCGGCGCGCGGGCATGCGCCTCATCGGCCCGAACTGCCAGGGGCTCGCCAATTTCGCCACCGGCGTGGTGGCGAACTTCTCGACCATCTTCCACGAGATGGAGGGGCGCGACGGGCCGGTCGCGATCGTGAGCCAGAGCGGCGCGAACTCGCAGGCGATCTATACGCTCGTGATGCGCAAGGGCCTCGGCGTGCGCCACGTGCACGCCACCGGCAACGAAGCCGACGTCACGGTGGCCGACCTCGCCGAGGCGGTGGTCGAGGACCCGGGCGTGCGCCTGGTGCTCCTCTATATGGAGGCGATCAAGGATCCGCAGCGCCTCGCCGCGGCGGCCGAAAAGGCGCGCAGCCGAGGCGTTCCGATCGTCGCGCTGAAGGCGGGGCGCACCGCGCGCGGGCAGAAGGCCGCGTCCTCGCACACCGGCGCGCTCGCAGCCGAGGATCGCGTGGTCGACGCCTTCTTCGAGCGCCATGCGATCTGGCGCGCGGCCGATCCGCACGAGCTGGTGTCGGCGGCGGCGCTCTACGCCTCCGGCCGCGCGCCGCGCGGGCGGCGGCTGGTCGTGTTGAGCAATTCCGGCGCAAGCTGTGTGATGGCCGCGGATTATTCCGAACAGCGTGACATTCCGCTGGCCCAAATCTCCTCGCAGGCGAGGGTGAAGATGAAAGAAGTGCTGCCGGGTTTCGCCGCGCTCGACAACCCCATCGACGTCACCGGCGCGCTGCTTGGCAACAGCGCGCTTTTCGGCGCGGTGCTGCCGATCGTCGGCGACGACACGCAAAGCGAGCTCGCGCTGCTCGCCATTCCGGTTGCCGGTACCGGCTACGACGTACCGAGGTTCGCCAAGGATCTGAAGGACTTTCAGGACCGCTACGGCCATGCCGTCGCAGTCGCCGCGCCGCAGGAATCGGTGCGCGCGCCCTTCGAGCGCCTCGGCGTCGCGGCGTTCGAGCGAGAGCGCGAGGCGATCGACGCGCTCGTGCAGCTCGCCGACCACGCGGCGCTGATGCGCCGCCCCGCGGCGCCGGCGGCGCGCGCAGTGCGAATCGAAGGCACGCGCTTTCTGAGCGAAGCCGAAAGCCTCGCGCTTGTCGCGAAGGCGGGCTTGCCGGTGATCGAGCACCGCCTTTGCCGCAATGAGGACGAGGTCCGTGCCGCGGCCGCGACCTTCGCAAGCGGGGTCGTGGTGAAAGCGTGTTCGCCGGACCTGCCGCACAAGAGCGACCATGGCCTCGTCTCGCTGAACCCGGCCGACCCGGCAGCTGAATTTCGCCGGCAATCTGATCAGATGAAAAAAATGGGTGTAGCGGCCGACGGCGTGATCGTGGCGCGGCTCGCAGCCAAGGGCCGCGAGCTCGCGCTCGGCGCGCGAATGGACCCGCAGTTCGGCCCGGTCGTGCTGATCGGCGACGGCGGCGTCTATCTCGAGGCATTGAAGGACTTCCGGCTGCTGCTGCCGCCGTTCACCGAGGAGGACGTGGCGCGCAAGCTCGCCGGGCTGCGCGTCGCGCCGCTCCTCGCCGGCGTGCGCGGGCAGGCTGCGCGCGATGTGGCCGCCTACGCTGCCATGGCGGTGCGTCTCGGCGAGGCAATGTTGCGCTGGGACGGCGCCGTCGCTTCGGTCGACTTGAACCCGGTGATCGTGTTTGAAACAGGCGCCGGCGCGGTGGCAGTGGATGCGCTGGTCGAGTGCCGCCTATAATCTTCGCCCTCCCATGAAAATCCTGGTCAGCGTCAAGCGCGTCGTCGACTTCAACGTCAAGGTGCGCGTCAAGGGCGACGGCAGCGGCGTCGAGACCGCGAACGTCAAGATGTCGATGAACCCGTTCGACGAGATCGCGGTCGAGGAGGCGGTGCGCCTGAAGGAAGCCGGCGCCGCCACCGAGATCGTGGTCGTGTCCTGCGGCGTGCAGGCGTGCCAGGAAACGCTGCGCACCGCGCTCGCGATCGGCGCCGACCGCGCGATCCTCGTGCAGACGGACGTCGAGCTGCAGCCTCTCGCCGTTGCGAAGTTGTTGAAATCGATTGTTGAAAGAGAGAAGCCAAGCCTCGTGATCCTCGGCAAGCAGGCGATCGACGACGACTCGAACCAGACCGGGCAGATGCTCGCGGCGCTGCTCCACTGGCCGCAGGCCACCTTTGCTTCCAAGCTCAAGATCTCCGGAGAAAGAGCCGAGGTGACTCGCGAGGTCGACGGCGGCCTCGAGACGATCTCCATCAAGCTGCCGGCGGTGGTCACCACCGACCTGCGGCTGAACGAGCCGCGCTACGTGACGCTGCCGAACATCATGAAGGCGAAGAAGAAGACGCTCGAGGCGCTCAAGCCCGAGGCGCTCGGCGTCGACGTTTCTCCCAGATTGACGACGGTGAAGGTGGTGGAGCCCTCCAAGCGCAAGGCCGGGGTCAAGGTGCCCGACGCGAAAGCGCTGGTCGACAAGCTGCGCAACGATGCGAAGGTGCTGTAATGGCCGTCCTCGTCCTTGCCGAGCATGACAACAAGATCATCAAGAAGGCGACCCTGAACACCGTCGCCGCCGCGCAAAAGCTCGGCGGTGACATCCATGTCCTCGTCGCGGGGCACAACGCCGCAGCGGCCGCGGCCGAAGCCGCCAAGGTGGCGGGCGTGAAGAAGGTGCTCCACGCGGACGCGCCGCACCTCGGCGAGTTTCTCGCGGAGAACCTTGCCGCACTGATCGTTTCACTCGGAAAGAACTATTCGCACATCCTCGCGCCGGCCACTTCCACCGGAAAGGACGTGATGCCGCGCGCCGCGGCGCTGCTCGACGTGCAGCAGATCTCCGACATCTCGGCGGTCGAAGGCGCCGACACCTTCGTGCGGCCGATCTACGCCGGCAACGCGCTCGCCACGGTGAAGTCGAAGGACCCGATCAAGGTGATCACGGTGCGGACGACGGGTTTCGACGCCGTTGCCTCTTCCGGAGGAAATGCACAGGTCGAGGCCGTCACGCCGCCCGCGGATTCGGGGTTATCGGCGTTCGTGAGCCGCGAGGTCTCGAAGTCCGAGCGTCCCGAGCTTACCGCGGCGAAGATCATCGTCTCGGGCGGGCGCGGCATGGCCTCGGGGGAGAACTTCACCAAGGTGCTCGAGCCGCTCGCCGACAAGCTCGGCGCGGCGATGGGCGCCTCGCGCGCCGCGGTCGACGCTGGCTTCGTGCCGAACGACTGGCAGGTCGGCCAGACCGGCAAGATCGTCGCGCCGGACCTCTACGTCGCGGTCGGCATCTCCGGCGCCATCCAGCACCTCGCCGGCATGAAGGACAGCCGCGTCATCGTCGCCATCAACAAGGACGAGGAAGCGCCGATCTTCCAGGTGGCCGACTACGGCATCGTCGGCGATCTCTTCCAGGTGGTTCCCACGCTGGTGGACGAACTGAAGAAGTAAACCCAAGCCATGAGCGCCTACACCGCCCCCCTGAAGGACATGCGGTTCGTGCTGAACGAGCTCGCCGGCCTGTCCGAGGTGGCGAAGCTGCCCGGCTGCGAGGAGGCGACGCCCGACACGGTCGACGCGATCCTGGAAGAGGCGGCGCGCTTCGCCTCCGGCGTGCTCGACCCGCTCAACCGCAGCGGCGACCAGGAAGGCTCAAAATGGTCCGACGGCGAGGTGCGCACGCCCAAGGGCTTCCGCGATGCCTATCGGCAGTTCGCCGAAGGCGGATGGAACGCGCTGCCGTTCGAGCCTGACTGGGGCGGGCAGGGGCTGCCCAAGCTGGTGGCGACGCCGGTCGACGAGATGTGGACCAGCGCCAACATGAGCTTCTCGCTGTGCCCGCTCCTCACGCAAGGCGCGGTGCACGCGCTCGCGCTGCGCGGCTCGGAGCAGCTCCAGCAGACTTATATCCCGAAGATGGTGGCGGGCGAGTGGACCGGCACCATGAACCTCACGGAGCCGCAGGCCGGGTCGGACCTTGCCCTCGTGAAAACGAAGGCCGTGGGCAATGGAGATCACTACCTGATCTCGGGGCAGAAGATTTTCATCACCTACGGCGAGCACGACCTCACGAAGCAGATCGTGCACCTCGTGCTCGCGCGCACGCCCGAAGCACCCGAGGGCACGAAGGGGATCTCGCTCTTCGTGGTGCCGAAATTCCTGGTGAAGCCTGACGGCTCGCTCGGCGGGCGCAACGGCGCGCGCTGCGCCTCGCTCGAGCACAAGCTCGGCATCCACGCGAGCCCGACCGCGGTGATGATCTACGAGAACGCCGTGGGCTATCTCGTGGGCGAGGAGAACCGCGGCCTCGAGACCATGTTCATCATGATGAACGCGGCGCGCTTCGGCGTCGGCCTCGAAGGCGTGGCGATCGCCGAGCGCGCGTTCCAGCGCGCGCTCGCGTTCTCCAGGGAGCGCCTGCAGGGACGCGACCTCGCCGCCGGGGGCAAGACCGTGCCGATCATCCGCCACCCCGACGTGCGCCGCATGCTCATGCTGATGAAGGCGCAGACCGAGGCGATGCGCGCGCTGGCGTACGTGGTCGCGGCGGCGCTCGATTTTGCTTCCAGGTCAGGAAATTCGGAGGAAAAAAAACGCAATCAGGCATTCGTCGACCTGATGATCCCGATCGTCAAGGGCTGGTCCACGGAGACCGGGATCGAGATCGCCTCGCTCGGCGTGCAGGTGCACGGCGGCATGGGCTTCGTCGAGGAGACGGGCGCCGCCCAGTACCTGCGCGATGCGCGCATCACCACGATCTACGAGGGCACCACCGGAATCCAGGCAATGGATCTCGTCGGCCGCAAGATCGCCCGCGAGGGCGGGGCGACGGCGAAGGCATGGCTCGGCGGGCTGAAGGCCTTCGACGCCGAGCTCGCGCGTTCGGGCAGCGCCGATATTCAGAGCCTGCGCGCGCAGCTCGCCGCCGGCGCGCAGGCGTTCGGCGACTGCGTGCAGTTCATCGTCGCCGAGAAGAATCCGCTGACCGCCTTTGCCGGCGCGGTGCCCTTCCTCAAGCTCGCCGGCATCGTCGCCGGCGGGTGGCAGATGGCCCGCGCGGCCTTGATCTCCGACCAGAAACTTGCAAAGAGGGATGGAGATTCGGCTTTTCTCAAGGCCAAGATCGCGACCGCGCGCTTCTACGGCGACCATGTCCTGGTGCAGGCGCCGGGGCTTCGCGACACCGTGGTGAAGGGCAGCGCCGGCGTGATGGCGCTCGGCGAGGACCAGTTTCTCGCAGCCTAGAAATCGGGGTTAGAAATCGGGGTCAGACCCCAAAAAGGAAGAATCGGGGTCTGACCCCGATTTCAGGTCTGCGGGGCCGTGCCGAAGAAGAAGCGCCGGATGCGCGTGAGCAGGCGCACCTTCTTCTCGTCGACGGTCTCGGGCACGCGCGCGAAGGCGTCGCGCACCTGCTCGAGATCGGGCTTGCGCGCGCCGATGACGCGGCGCACCTCGGCGGCGATCTCGGGGCGTGTGCGCAGCAGCTCCTGGAACGCGGCGCGGTCGAGGCGGTAGCACTCGACGTCGGTCTTCGCCATCACGGTGGCGCTGCGCGCCTCGCCGCTGATCATCGCCATCTCGCCGAAGAACTGGCCCGCCTGCACCGAGCCGATGAGCTGCGGCGTCGCGCCCGGCGGCTCGTAGAGCACGTCGGCCTCGCCGAAGGCGAGGATGTAGAGCCAGTGCGCGGCGTTGCCCTGCTTGGTGATGGCGTCGCCGCGGGCGAACGGCGCGTACTGCAGCCGCTCGGCGATCTCGGCCTTCTCGCCCTCCGACAGCGCGGCGAAGAGCTGCACCGAGTTCAGGACTTGCAGGCGCCGGGTGAGCTCGCGTTTCTTCACCGTCTCGGCATGCGCCTCGTCGCGCTGCACCGCGTGGACCGTCTGCTGCGGCTCGGCCATGCGGATGCCGGCGCGCTGCAGCGAGGCGAAAAGGTGCACCCGCACCATCGAGTCGGTGGCGTCGTCCTCGAGGAAGTCGGTGAGGAAGTAGCGCAGGCTGTAGCGCAGGTTGCCGTGCTCGAAGCCTTGAAGGATGCAGCTCGGGGCCGGGGTGCGGGCCACGTTCGGGATGGCGAGCTCGCGCATCTCGTCCTCGACCATCGCGATCACGCGAGCGGGCGGTACGCCCGGGTCGAGCATGAAGCTGATCCAGCGCCGCCAGGCCGGGGCGCTGCCTTCGCCGCGCCCGAGGATCGACACGCGGCCCTTCATGAGCGTGCTGTTGGGGATCAGCACGGTCTCCCAGTTGCGGGTCTCGATGAGCGTGGTGCGCCAGCGGATGTCGCGGACCCGGCCGGTGAGCTCCGCGTCGATCCGGATCCAGTCGCCCACCTGCACCGAGTTGTCGAGCTGGATCGCGAGGCCCCCCAGAACGTTGCCCAGGGTGTCTTGCATAGCGAAGGCGATCACGGCAGTGAGGATCGCCGAGGTGGTCACCAGGCTGCCGAGGTCGACGCCCGCGCCGCGCAGCTGCACCAGGCCGTAGCCGACGTACGCGAGAACGATGGCGAGGTCCTCGACGATGCGCGTCGGCCGCTTGCCGGCGAGCGGCAGCAGCAGGCGGAACAGGACGAAGCCGAACAGGCGGATCAGCGCCACCGCCGTGAGGATGCGGAAGATGGTGTGCACAGTGCTCGACGCGCGCGGCAGGTCGAGCGCGAGGAGCGTCACCGCCGCGGCCTGGCCCGCGATGCCGAGGAAGAAGAGCCAGAGCGTGTTAAGGAACGTCAGGCGCTCGTGCGGCCGCACCCGCAGCAGCGCCCCGGTGGCCACGAGGGCGATGAGCGCGAGCCAGGCGAGGGCGCTGAAGTCGACCTTGTCCATGTCAGAAGCGGATCCGGCCGGTCAGCATGTCCTTCCACATCACCCAGTCGCCGGCGAAGCTGAGCAGCGGGTGGGTGAAGGTCGCGGGTCGGTTCTTCTCGAAAAAGAAGTGCCCCGCCCAGGCGAACGCGTAGCCCGCGGCGAGGCCGGCCAGGAGCCACCAGAAGTTGAGTGTGGCCAAGGCGTGCAGCGCCGCGGCGAGCCCGAGCGAGGTGCCGGCGAAGTGCAGTCGCCGCGAGGTCCGGTTCGAGTGCTCGGCGAGGTAGCGGGGATAAAACTCGGAAAAGCCCATTTTTCTTGGGATTTTAGCCCCGTGGAAGTCGGTACTACAGGAACATTGACTCGCTTCTGGCCGAGGACTAAAAGCTTAGTTATGGCGCTGCGGATCCTCATCGCCGACGACCACGCGGTGGTGGCAGACGGGGTGCGCTACCTCCTGGCGGCCCAGAGTGATCTGGAGGTGGTCGGCACGGCCGCCGACGGCACCGAGGCGGTGCACCTCGCCCAGGCGCTCGCCCCCGACGTGATCCTGATGGACATCGTCATGCCGCAGCTGAACGGCATCGACGCCGCCCGCGAGATCGTGCGGCGCAACCCCGAGGCGCGGGTCATCATGCTGTCGATGTATTCGGACAGCGAGCGGGTTTACCAGTCGCTGCAGGTCGGTGCGCGCGGCTACGTGCTGAAGCGCGACCTTCCCGAGGAGCTGATCGACGCCATCCGCCAGGTGGGTGCCGGCGGCCGCTACCTCAGCCCGAGCGTGACCGATACGGTCATCGTCGACTACCTGCACGAGAAGAAAGCGCCGGACGCGCTGCACCAGCTCTCCTCGCGCGAGCGCCACGTCCTGCAGATGCTGGTGGAGGGCAAGACCGCGGCCTCGGTGGCGCGCAAGCTCCGCCTTTCGCCGCGCACCATCGAGACCTACAAGGCGAGGCTCATGCGCAAGCTCGGGCTGGGCGATCTCCCAGCCCTGGTGAAGTTCGCCGTGCGGCACGGCTTGACCCCTTTGGACTAGGTCAGGACGTCTTTGGTGCTGGTGATCAGCACACAGGTGCAGCCGGTCTCGCTCCACACGCGCTTGTCGCCGGTGCCGGGCTCGGCCCGGTTGTAGTCCCCGGGGTAGAGCTTCCGCTCGTCGATCCAGAGCTCGCCTTCCAGCAAATGCAGCTCTTCGAGGCCGGCATGCGTGTGCGGCGGGTATTCGCCTCCGGGCGCAAGGCGGACCAGCATGCTCACGAGGTGCGTGTCGCTATCGAATGCCAGCACCTTGCAGGAGATCCAGGGCGCGACGTCTTCCCATTGCGGCTCGGGCCAATGCTGCCTCCCCGGCGATATCACCGGCTCACCGCTGTCCAGCGCGATACGGTGCGCGAGGCGCTCCTGCAGCGACGCCGCTGGACGCAGCACGTCGGTCGGCCATTGGCCGGAGCACAGCCGGGCGAACACCCTGAAGCGTGCCTGATTCATCAGCCAACCGAGGACCGTGCCGTCGCGCGGAGCGTAGCGGTACGCTCGGCGCCAGACATCGTGGAAGACCTCGAGCGTCAGCTCCTCCGCAATCTCATGGCTGGCGGTGATTCGCAGGAGCGACGTGAGGACCAGGCGATGCGACCTTTCGTACAGCGCGTGCAGCGCGACCTGGTCGCCCGCGGCGATCGCCTGGACGAGACCGAGCCACTCCTGCTCCGGCGGGGGCGGGCTCGACATCCCGGCATAGAGGACATCGCCCAGCGTTGCCATGGCGGCGATTCTAGCGTCTGCCCCTCTAAGGGCTCAATTCTTTCACCACGGCCACCAGGTCGTCGAGCTTGAAGGGCTTTTTGAGTGTCTTGACGGCGCCCACCTCCCGCGCCACCTGGAACACGTCGTAGTCGGTCAGCGCTTCCCGCCCGGTCATGGCGATGATCTTGGTCTCCGGGAACTCGCGCCGCAGGTCCTGGATCGTCTCGATGCCTTCCTTCTCCGGCATGAAGATGTCCGTCACGATCACGGTGGCGGGACGCGCGCGCTGCAGCTCGAGGCCCTGCGCGCCGTTGGCGGCGCCTTCGGCCTCGATGCCGTGGATCTGGAACCACAGCAGGGCGAGCTTTCTGAAATCGTCGTTGTCGTCGATGACGAGGACGCGCGTCATGTGCGGTGCGGAAAATTCAACGCGCGATTTTAGTTGAGCGCGCACGCCCTGCGGGGGTGGCATAGCGAAAGGCTGGCACAGCGCCCGCGCCGGCGCTATCGCGTGTGGGGAATTTCCGGACACCGGCGCCGTCGTCCTGGCGTAGTGGATCTTGCTACAAGCTGTCACATTCACGTGACTACTGCGCCTCTGGCATCGCCGGTATGCTCGCCCGGTTTGCTCCATCTGTCTCGCAGTAGAAGACTAGAAGCCGTCTTGTCATAGAAGACTAGAAGCCCTAGAAGCCGTCTCACCATAGAACGAGAAGCGAAGGAGTCGCATGAACCAGCCCGCCGTCGCCCACGAATCGCACGCCGTCATCCAGGCCGACGAGATGACGATGATCCTCACCGCGCTCACGCAGTTGAAGCGCGGCGACGCCAAGGTGCGGCTGCCCTATCACGGCGCCGGCGCCTTCGGCAAAGTGGCCGAGGTGTTCAACGATCTCGTCGAGCAGAGCGCGATGATGGCCGACGAGCTCTCGCGCCTGTCGCAGGTGGTGGGCAAGGAAGGCAAGCTGAAGAAGCGCGCGTCGTTGCCCAATGCGCACGGCTTCTGGGCCGATTCGGTCGAGCAGATCAATTCGCTCATCGACGACCTGGTGCACCCGAACAACGAGGTCGCGCGCGTGATCGGCGCGGTGGCGCAGGGCGATCTTTCGAAATCGATGGCGCTCGAGCTCGACGGGCGGCCGCTCGAGGGCGAGTTCCTGCGCACCGCGAAGACCATCAACAAGATGGTGGAGCAGCTCGGCAACTTCTCCGCCGAGGTGACGCGGGTGGCGCGGGAAGTCGGCACCGAAGGCAAGCTTGGCGGGCAGGCGAAGGTGAAGGGCGTGGCCGGCACCTGGAAGGACCTGACCGACTCGGTGAACTCGATGGCCGGCAACCTCACCGCGCAGGTCCGGAACATCGCGGATGTGACGACTGCCGTCGCCAAGGGCGACCTCTCCAAAAAAATCGAAGTCGATGTCAAAGGTGAATTTCTAACCTTGAAAAGCACCATCAATACGATGGTGGACCAGCTTCGCTCGTTCGCCTCCGAGGTGACGCGGGTGGCGAGGGAGGTCGGTTCGGACGGAATTCTCGGTGGCCAGGCGCGGGTGGAAGGCGTGTCGGGCACGTGGAAGGACCTCACCGAGTCGGTGAACTTCATGGCCGGCAACCTCACCTCCCAGGTGCGGAACATCGCCGACGTGACCAAGGCGGTGGCGGCCGGCGACCTCTCGAAGAAGATCACGGTCGACGTGAAAGGCGAGATCGCCGAGCTCAAGAACACCGTGAACACGATGGTGGACCAGCTCCGGTCGTTCGCCTCGGAAGTTACGCGCGTCGCGCGGGAGGTCGGCTCGGAAGGCAAGCTCGGCGGCCAGGCCGACGTGCAGGGCGTGGCGGGCACGTGGAAGGACCTCACCGAATCGGTGAACTCGATGGCGGGCAACCTCACCTCGCAGGTGAGGAACATCGCCGACGTGACCAAGGCGGTGGCGGCGGGCGACCTCTCCAAGAAGATCACGGTGGACGTGAAGGGCGAGATCCTCGAGCTCAAGGCCACGATCAACACGATGGTGGACCAGCTTCGATCTTTTGCATCCGAAGTAACCAGAGTGGCGAGGGAGGTCGGTACCGAAGGAAAACTCGGCGGCCAGGCCGACGTGCAGGGCGTGGCGGGCACCTGGCGCGACCTGACGGAGTCGGTAAACGCCATGGCGGGCAACCTCACCTCGCAGGTGAGGAACATCGCCGACGTGACCAAGGCGGTGGCGGCCGGCGACCTCTCGAAGAAGATCACGGTGGACGTGAAGGGCGAGATCCTCGAGCTGAAGAACACCATCAACACGATGGTGGACCAGCTCCGCTCCTTCGCCGCCGAGGTGACGCGGGTGGCGCGCGAAGTCGGTACGGACGGAAAGCTCGGCGGCCAGGCCGACGTGCAGGGCGTGGCGGGCACCTGGCGCGACCTGACCGACTCGGTCAACTCTATGGCCGGCAACCTCACTTCGCAGGTGAGGAACATCGCCGACGTGACCAAGGCGGTGGCGGCCGGCGACCTCTCGAAGAAGATCACGGTGGACGTGAAGGGCGAGATCCTGGAGCTCAAGGCAACCATCAACACGATGGTGGACCAGCTTTCGTCGTTTGCCTCCGAAGTGACCCGGGTGGCGAGGGAAGTCGGAACCGAAGGGCGGCTCGGCGGCCAGGCCGAGGTGGAAGGCGTGTCGGGCACGTGGAAGGACCTGACCGAATCGGTGAACTCGATGGCCGGCAACCTCACCTCGCAGGTGAGGAACATCGCCGACGTGACCAAGGCGGTGCAGGCCGGAGACCTCTCGCGCAAGATCACGGTGGACGTGAAGGGCGAGATCCTCGAGCTCAAGAACACCATCAACACGATGGTGGACCAGCTCTCCTCGTTCGCTTCCGAGGTGACCCGGGTGGCGAGGGAAGTGGGCTCGGAAGGAATTCTCGGCGGTCAGGCCCGAGTCGAGGGCGTGTCGGGCACCTGGAAGGACCTCACCGAGTCGGTGAACTTCATGGCCGGCAACCTCACCTCGCAGGTGAGGAACATCGCCGAGGTGACCACCGCGGTGGCGGCCGGCGACCTCTCGAAGAAGATCACGGTGGACGTGAAAGGCGAGATCGCCGAGCTCAAGAACACCATCAATACGATGGTGGACCAGCTTCGATCGTTTGCATCCGAGGTCACGCGCGTGGCGCGGGAAGTGGGAACCGACGGCAAGCTCGGCGGCCAGGCCGACGTGCAGGGCGTGGCGGGAACGTGGAAGGACCTGACCGAGTCGGTGAACTTCATGGCCGGCAACCTCACCTCGCAGGTGAGGAACATCGCCGAGGTCACGACCGCGGTGGCGGCTGGCGACCTGTCGAAGAAGATCACGGTGGACGTGAAGGGCGAGATCCTCGAGCTCAAGAACACCATCAACACGATGGTGGACCAGCTCCGCTCCTTCGCGGCGGAAGTGACACGGGTGGCGCGCGAGGTGGGCACGGAAGGCAAGCTCGGCGGCCAGGCCGACGTGCAGGGCGTGGCGGGCACCTGGCGCGACCTCACCGACTCGGTGAACTTCATGGCGGGCAACCTCACCTCGCAGGTGCGGAACATCGCCGACGTGACCAAGGCGGTGCAGGCCGGGGACCTCTCGCGCAAGATCACGGTGGACGTGAAGGGCGAGATCCTCGAGCTCAAGAACACCATCAACACGATGGTGGACCAGTTGTCTTCCTTTGCATCGGAAGTCACCCGGGTCGCAAGAGAAGTGGGTACTGAGGGAAGGCTGGGCGGCCAGGCCGAGGTGCGCGGCGTGTCGGGCGTGTGGAAGGACCTCACCGACAACGTGAACTTCATGGCCGGCAACCTCACCTCGCAGGTGCGCGGCATCGCGAAGGTGGTGACCGCGGTGGCGAACGGCGACCTGAAGCAGAAGCTCACGGTGGAGGCGAAGGGCGAGATCGCGGCGCTCGCCGAGACGATCAACTCGATGACCGACACGCTCGCGACCTTCGCCGACCAGGTGACCACCGTCGCGCGGGAAGTCGGCGTCGAAGGCAAGCTCGGCGGCCAGGCCAAGGTGCCGGGCGCCGCGGGGATCTGGAAGGGCCTCACCGAGAACGTGAACGAGCTCGCGGCGAACCTGACCACGCAGGTGCGCGCGATCGCGGAGGTGGCGACCGCGGTGACCCAGGGCGACCTGACGCGCTCGATCACGGTCGAGACGCAGGGCGAGGTGGCGGCGTTGAAGGACACGATCAACGAGATGATCCGCAACCTCAAGGACACGACGCAGAAGAACACCGAGCAGGACTGGCTCAAGACCAACCTCGCCAAGTTCTCCCGCATGCTGCAGGGCCAGCGCGACCTGCACACCGTCGGGCAGATGATTCTTTCCGAGCTCGCGCCGGTGGTCGGCGCGCACCAGGCCGAGTTCTACGTGCTCACCAAGCCCGAGAACGACAGCTCGAAGCTGAAGCTGCTCGCGAGCTACGCCTCGAAGGGCCGCCGCGCGCACGGCAAGGAGATCGACATCGGCGAAGGGCTCGTAGGACAGTGCGCGATCGAGAAGCGAAAGCTCCTCCTCACCAACGTGCCCTCCGATTCGTTCCGCATCGCCACCGGCCTCGCCGACGCGTCGGCGCTCGACGTGCTGGTGATGCCGGTGGTGTTCGAAGGCGAGGTGCGCGGCATCATGGAGCTCGCCTCGCTCGAGCACTTCAACCCCTCGCACCAGGCCTTCCTCGACCAGCTCACCGAGTCGATCGGCATCGTGATCAACACCATCGAGGCCAACACCCGGACCGAGGACCTGCTCAAGCAGTCGCAGTCGCTCGCCGAGGAATTGCAGCAGACCAACCAGGAGCTGGAGGAGAAGGCGCGCCAGCTCGCGCACCAGAACCAGGAGGTCGAGAGGAAGAACACCGAGGTGGAGCAGGCGCGCCAGGCGCTGGAGGAGAAGGCGAAGCAGCTCGCGCTCACCTCGAAGTACAAGTCCGAGTTCCTCGCCAACATGTCGCACGAGCTGCGCACGCCGCTGAACAGCCTGCTGCTGCTCTCCGACCAGCTCACGCGCAACGCCGAGGGCAACCTGAACCAGCGCCAGGTCGAGGCGGCGAAGACCATCCACGCCTCCGGCAACGACCTGCTCGCGCTGATCAACGACATCCTGGATCTCTCGAAGATCGAGTCGGGCACGGTGCAGGTCGACATCAGCGAGCTGCGCCTGCTCGACCTGCAGCGCTATGTCGAGCGCACCTTCCGGCACATCGCCGAGTCGAGCCGCGTCGGCTTCAACATCCAGCTCGACCCGGCGCTGTCGCGCTCGATGCACACCGACATCAAGCGCATGCAGCAGATCATCAAGAACCTGCTGTCGAACGCGTTCAAGTTCACCCACGAGGGCTCGGTCACCTTCTCGGTCGCGCCGGCCACCTCGGGCTGGTCGATCGAGAACGAGGAGCTGAACCGCGCCGGCCAGGTGGTCGCGTTCGCGGTCGCCGACACCGGCATCGGCATCTCGCAGGACAAGCAGCAGATCATCTTCGAGGCGTTCCAGCAGGCCGATGGCAGCACGTCGCGCAAGTACGGCGGCACGGGCCTGGGCCTCGCGATCAGCCGCGAGCTTTCCAAGCTCCTCGGCGGCGAGATCAGGCTGATCAGCTCGCCGGGGGTCGGCAGCACGTTCACCCTGTACCTGCCGCTCGCCTACGCGGCCTCGCGCCGCGTGGCCGCCGCCCCGATGCAGCGCCAGGCGCTCATCGAGGCGCCGGTGGCCGAGGCGCCGGCCGCGGCGCGAAGCCCCGAGGTCGAGCCGATCTACACCGAGCCGGAGGTCGAAGCCGAGCCGAACGAGGCCGGCGACGACCGGGCCGAGGTCAAGCCCGACGATCTCTCGATCCTGATCGTGGAGAACGACCTCGCGTTCGCCAGGGTGCTGCTCGAAGCGGCGCGCGCGCAGGGCTTCAAGGGCCTGGTTGCCGGCACCGCGGCGAGCGCGCTCTCCCAGCTGAAGGAGTACCAGCCCTCGGTGATGACGCTCGACATCTTCCTGCCCGACATGCAGGGTTGGCGGATACTGGACCGGCTGAAGGCCGACCTGTCCACGCGCCACGTGCCGGTGTGCGTCGTCTCGACCGACGATTCCCGCGAGCGCGCGCTCAATTCAGGCGCGATCGGCTTCATAGCGAAGCCGGTGCATTCGCGCCAGCTCATCGACGAGGCGCTCACGCGCCTGAAGACCTACGTCACCAGCGCCAGGAAGACGCTGCAACTCCTGATGGCGCAGAGCCCGGAGCGCGACGCGCTGGTCGAGCGCCTGTCCGCCGACGACATCGAGGTGTATGCCACCGACAACAAGGCAGAGCTCTGCGCCCGGCTGCGGCGCGACCCGGCCGACTGCCTGGTGGTGCAGAGCGGGGTCGCCGACCTGCAGCCGAGCGACCTCGTCGAAGTGATCGACGAGCAGGTCGTGACGCGGCAGCTGCCGATCGTGCTGTACGGGCCGGAGGGCGGCGGCGCGCTCGCGGCCTGGAAGCGCTCCGACGGCGTGTTCGCCCTGCGCGAGGCGCGCTCGGCGGAGCGTCTGCTCGACACGATCTACTTCTTCCTCCACCGCAGCGTCATGGGCCTCGCCCAGGAGCAGCGTCAGACGGTCCAGGACCTGCACAACTCGAGCCGCGTGCTCGAAGGCAAGAAGGCGCTGATCGTCGACGACGACATGCGCAACATCTTCGCGCTGTCGACGGTGCTGCACGACCAGGGCATGCACATGGTATCGGCCAACAACGGCCGCGAGGCCATCCGGCTGGTGAAGCAGGAGCCCGACATCGACATCGTGCTGATGGACATCATGATGCCGGAGATGGACGGCATCACCACCATGCAGGAGATCAGGAAGCTGCCTGAGAAGAAGGACCTGCCGATCATCGCGGTGACCGCCAAGGCGATGAAGGGCGACCGCGAGAAGTGCATCCGTGCCGGCGCCTGGGACTACCTCTCCAAGCCGGTGGACACGATCCACCTGCTGGCCGTCCTGCGGGGGTGGCTGCACCGGTAAGAAAAAATCATGGATGAAAAAGTCAACATCCTGGTTGTAGACGACCTGCCGGACAAGCGCCTCGCCTTCCAGGTGGTGCTGGAGGAGCTCGGCCAGAACCTGGTGATGGCCGCCTCGGGCGCCGACGCGCTGCGCGAGCTCCTGCTGCGCGAGTTCGCCGTGATCCTGCTCGACGTCAACATGCCGGACATCGACGGCATCGAGACCGCGGAGCTCATCCGCCAGCACAGCAAGACCAAGCACACGCCGATCATCTTCGTCACCGCCTACGCCGACGAGATGCAGACGGCGCGCGGCTACGCGCTCGGCGCGGTCGACTACATCCTGTCGCCCGTGATCCCGGAGATCCTGCGCAGCAAGGTGAAGGTGTTCGTCGAGCTGTACCGGGCGCAGAAGCGCGCCCAGGCGCTCGCGCGTCTCGAGGCCGAGCGCACCGCGGCGGAGGAGGCGACGCAGCGCTCGGAGTTCCTTGCCTTCGCGAGCCGCGAGCTCGGCGCCTCGCTCAACCTGGACGAGGGCATGGAGCGGCTGCTGCAGATGCTGGTGCCGGGCCTGGCCGAGTACGCGCTGCTCTCGGTGCAGCTCGAGGACGAGGCGCTCGCGATGTCGTGCGGCGGGCGCGCGCGGCCCCAGGCGATGGACGGGCTCGACGGCCTGCCCGCGTCGCTGCAGCGCACGCTGCGCGAGGGACGCAAGACCGACCTGGTGCTCGAGCCCGAGGCGGCGCTTCCCGGCGGGGTGCGCTACCTGCGCCTGGTGCCGCTGCGCTCGGGCGAACGCACGATCGCCATGCTCGTGCTCGGCTACGTGCGCGGGCCGAGCGCCTACGGCATCGCCGACCAGGCGACCATCGAGGAGCTGGTGAGCCGTGCCGCGATCGCGTTCGAGAACGCGCGCCTGTACTGGAACCTGAAGCGCGAGATGGCCCGGACCAAGGAGGCCGAGGAGAAGCTGAAGGAGGCGAGCCGCCGCAAGGACGAGTTCCTCGCCATGCTCTCGCACGAGCTGCGCAACCCGCTCGCGCCGATCCGCAACGCCGCCGAGGTCATGCGGCGCATCGCACCGACCGACGCCGGCATCGTGTGGGCGCGCGACGTCGTCGAGCGCCAGGTGACCCACCTCGCGCAGCTCGTCGACGACCTGCTGGACGTCTCGCGCATCACCCAGGGCAAGATCTCGCTGAAGAAGGAGGCGGTCGAGCTCGCCAGGGTGATCCAGCACAGCATCGACACCGCGCGCACGCTGCTCGACGCGAAGCGTCACAACCTCTCGGTCGCCGTTTCGCCCGCGCCGATCTGGGTGTACGGCGACTTTGCGCGCCTCTCGCAGGTGGTCGGCAACATCCTGAACAACGCGGCCAAGTACACCAGCGAAGGCGGCAAGATCGAGCTCACCGCGAGCGCCGAGCGCGGCGAGGCGCTGATCTGCGTGCGCGACAACGGCATCGGTATCGATGCCGCCCTGCTGCCGCACGTGTTCGAGCTCTTCACGCAGGGCGAGCGCTCGCTCGACCGCAGCCAGGGCGGCCTGGGCGTCGGCCTCACCGTGGTCCAGCGGCTCGTCGACCTGCACCAGGGCCGCGTCGAGGTGCACAGCGACGGCGTCGGCAAAGGGTCGCTGTTCCGGGTCATCCTGCCGTGCATCAGCGAAGTGCCGCAGGCGGCCGGCGAGGAGCGGGTCGCCGCCGCGTTCGCCGCGGTGCCCGCCGGCAAGCGGGTGCTGGTGATCGACGACAACATCGACGCCGCCGAGAGCATCGCGGTGTACCTGCGCCTCGAAGGCCACGAGGTGAGGACCGTGAGCGACGGTCCGCAGGCGGTGGCCATCGCGCAGGTGTTCGCGCCGCAGGTTGCGGTAGTCGACATCGGGCTGCCGGGCATGAACGGCTACGAGGTCGCGCGGCGGCTGCGCCTGAGGGGAAGCGACGCTCCGACGCTGCTCATCGCGCTCACCGGCTACGGACAAAAGGAAGACCGCGCGCGCTCGATCCAGGCCGGGTTCCATCACCACTTCGTGAAGCCCGCCGATCCGCGCATCATCCAGTCTGCGATCGCCTCCTCGTACGAGCGCGGCAGCGACAGCACTGTAGTCGAAGCGCGACAGTAATTTCGGCGATTTGACGATAAAAAAGTTGGCGCTTCGCGCTAACAGCGCGCACGCTGTTGCGCGAAGATTGTCCATAAAGCATGGCCGACATCCTGGTCGTCGACGATAACCGCGCCAACCGCGAGGCGCTCGCTTCTCTGCTGGAGGTCGCAGGGCACAGCGCGCGCCGGGCGTCGAGCGCGCGCCAGGCGCTCGAGTCGGCGCTCGCCGGGCCTCCCGACCTCGTGATCTCCGACGTCCTCATGCCGGGCATGGACGGCTACGTGCTGGTGCGCGAGCTGCGGGGCGACCCGCGGACCGCGGCGCTGCCGGTCATTTTCTACACCGCGTACTTCGCCGGCCAGGACGCGCAGGACTTGGCGCAGGCGCACGGGGTGGCGCGGGTGCTGGTGAAGCCTTCCGACAATGACCTCATCCTCCGGACGGTGGATGAGGTTCTAAGCGAGACAACCCATCGTCCCGCCGCCGCTGGCGCCGAGCTCGGCGGCGAGCACCTGCGCATCGTGGTCGACCAGCTGCTCGAGAAGACCGGCACGCTCGAGGCGCAGCAGCGCAGGATCGAGCGGCTGAACCGCACCCTCGAGACGATGAGCGCGATCAACGCGCTCATCGTGCGCGTGGGCGAGCGCGGCGACCTTCTCGCCGAGGCCTGCCGCATCGCGGTCGAGCGCGGCGGGTTCGGCTTCGCGGCGATCCGCCTCGCGCACGACGAGCGCGTCGTGTCGAGCGGCGAGGGCAGCCGGGATCCGCGCCTCGACCAGTTCCCCGTGCCGGCCGAGGCCACGGTATGCAACGATGTCGAGGGCTCGCAGGCGCCCGGCCGCGAATCAGCGCTGCGGCGCGGCTTCCGCGCCTATGCCGTGCTGCCGCTTGTCTTCTCCGGCCAGGCTTCCGGTGCGCTGCTGCTCTACGCGCGGGCGAAGGACGTATTCGACGACGAGGAGATGCGCCTGCTGCAGGAGCTCGCCGGCGACATCGCCTTCGCGCTGCACCACATCGCGCAGAAGGCGCGCATGGACTATCTCGCGTACCACGACTCGCTCACCGACCTGCCGAACCGGACCCTGTTCGTCGACCGCCTCGGCCAGGGACTGATCGCGGCGCGGCGCGAGCGCCGTTTCGCCGCGGCGGTGCTTCTCGACATCGAGCGCTTCCGCATGGTCAACGAGAGCTTCGGCCGGCGCGCGGGGGACGAGCTCCTGCGCGAGGCGGCGGCGCGGCTGTGCGCCGCCGCGCGCGACGAGGACACGGTTGCGCGCGTCGGCGCCGACCACTTTGCCATCGCGGTGGCGCCGTGCGAAAAGGCCGCGGACACGGTCCAGTGGCTGCTCGGGCGGATCGCCGAGGCCTTCTCGCGGCCGGTGCTGATCGACGGCGTGGAGCTGCGCGTCACGCTCAAGGCCGGCGTCGCGGTGTTTCCAGGCGACGCCTCCTCCACCGAGGCGCTGTGCGCCAACGCGGAGACCGCGCTCAACCACGCGAAACAGGCGGCATCGAGCTATCTTTTCTACGCCCCCGCGATGAACGCGCGCGTCGCCGAATCGCTCGCGCTCGAGCACCGGCTGCGCAGCGCCGTCGAGGACGGGCGCCTCGCGCTGCACTACCAGCCGAAGATGGACGTGCGCACCGGGCGCCTCGCCGGCCTGGAGGCGCTCATCCGCTGGCAGGATCCCGAGCTCGGCGCGGTGCCTCCGGCGAAGTTCGTCTCGCTGATGGAAGAGACCGGCATGATCCTGGTCGCCGGGCGCTGGGCTCTCGGGCGCGCGGTGCAGGACATCCTGCGCTGGCAGTCACTCGGGCTGGCGGTGCCGCGCACCTCGGTCAACGTCTCGGCGATCCAGCTGCGGCAGAAGGACTTCGTCGACTCGGTGCTCGAGGCGATCGCCCGGTTCGGGCGCGCGAAGCCGCTGCTCGACGTCGAGATCACCGAGAGCGTGCTGGTCGACGACATCGACGAGACCATGCGCAAGCTGCAGATCCTGCGCCGCGCCGGGGTGGAGATCTCGGTCGACGACTTCGGCACCGGCTACTGCAGCCTCTCCTATCTCGCGCGCCTGCCGGTCGACGTCCTCAAGATCGACCGCAGCTTCGTCGTGCGCATGCGCGACGCCGGCTACCCGCGCAACATCGTCGCCATGATCGTGTCGCTTGCGCATACCCTGGGGCTCAAGGTCATCGCCGAGGGCGTCGAGGACGACGAGCAGGTCAGGCTGCTCAGGGATCTCGGCTGCGACCAGATCCAGGGCTATCTCGTCAGCCGGCCGGTGCCGCCGCAGGAAATCGAGGCGCTGCTGCGCCGCGCGGCGCTGACTCCGGGCAAGGCGGCCGCGGCATGAGCGGGGAATTCCTGCCGCTGCCGATGGCTGCGGCCGTGGCGTACCTGCGCCTGGTCAGCCACGAGGACCGAGGTCCCGCCTCGGAAGGCCTGCTCGACGTCGTCGCGAGCGCGCTTTCGGTGTGGGTGCCGCTCTACGGCGGTACGCCCCGCGTGCGGCTCCCCGACGAGCTCGTCGCGCGCGGCCGGGTCTGCAACGGCGCCACGCGGCTGCGCTTCCGCGACGGCACGCCGCCGCTCGAGAACCTCGCCATTCTTCAGTCCACTCTCGACGCGGGCATCCTGCGCCTCGAGCGCGCCGGCGTGCGCTTTTCCGACGTCATGCTCGAGCAGGCGCCGCGGCGCGTGCCTCGCGTGATTCCGCCTCCCGGAACTTGAGACCGTAGTCGCGCTGCCGCTACCGGCTGTCGCGGCCTTGCTCGACGGGAGTCGCCTGTCGTGGGAGCCGCAGTGAATTTTCCGGCAACGTCGACGCTAGGCCGGGGCCGCCGGCGCTATTCGCGCCGCGCCATCGCCGTCACACTGCGAGTCCGACCTTTCACTCGAGTGAGCTGCCGTGCAGACGATACAAGGCAGTAGCAAGGAAACGAGAGTCCTGGTGGTCGAAGACCATGCCGACACGGCCGAAAGCCTGCGCCTGCTCCTCGCCGGGTGCGGATTCCACGTGACGGTCGCGCATACGAGCCAGGAGGGCCTCGAAACCGCGCGCAAGCTCGAGCCCGACATCGTTCTCTGCGACATCGGCCTGCCAGACAGCGACGGCTACACCGTCGGCAGCGTGCTGCGCCAGAGCTCGGCCACGGCAGGCGCGCGTCTCATCGCGGTGACCGGATTCGGCGAGCCTCATGACCGGCGCCGCGCGCTTGCCGCGGGCTTCGACCAGCACCTGGTGAAGCCGGTCGATCCGCGCGTCCTCCTCGGCGAGCTCCGGACCCTGATGTAGCGCCTCGGCCTACCAGGGGTCGATCAGCACGATCTCGAGAGGCGCGCCGGTCCTGGCGTCGAGCAGGACTGCGCCGTCGGCGTCCTTGCCGCGCAGCGGCAGGAACTTCACCGCTTCCTGCGAGCGCCCGGCCGACTTCAGGCCGCGCTGCAGGCGCTCGGCATCGCGCCTGAGCAGCAGCGCCAGGGGCTGCGCGCGCGCGAGCGCGTTCGGGATTTCCTGCTCGTAAGGCACGTAGTACTGCGGGTACATCTGGAGGTCCTTGCCTTGCAGCGAATCCATCAGCAGCTTCTGCCTGGCATCCCGGTCCTCCGGCGCCACCGCGGCGACGTAGCGCGGGCGCCCGAGCGGCAGGTGGTCGAACTCGGGACGCTTCGTCTTCCCGAGGTCCTCGGGATCGAGGTCCTTCGCGCTCACCAGGTCGAAGCGGTCCTTGGTGAAAACCAGGTACACCGGCCGCGCCAGGTACACGGTGTGCATCCCGTAGGCGAGCGCCGCAAGCTGGAGCGTGGCGATGACGGCGAGGTCGAACTTGAGGCCCGGCTTGCCGGCCTTGAAGATGATGAGCGTGATGAGCGGTCCCAGCGTGACGTCGACCGCGACCAGGATGAAGATCAGCCGGCTGCCGCCGGCGGCCTCGAAGAGGGGCCCCGGGTACCAGACCGACAGCATGAACGCGAGCACCGCGGCGGCGATCGCGGCGCTCAGCAGCAGGTGGATTCCCGAGGCTCTCCAGCGTGACATCGACGCTCCTTTATCCTTGCGCGTCTCTTGTTCTTCGGACAGCCGCTATCTAAGCGGAGCGTCGGCCATTTTTCAAGTGCAAACTTCGCGCTCTTGCTGCCGGTCGGAGAGTCGTGCTAGCTTGGCCAAAGGTCGCGCGCTGTCATCCCGCCGTGATCCAGGATCCCGAAGGAGGAACCATGAGCAAAAAATGGATCGCCTTGCTCGCGCTGCTGTCGTCGATTTTCTGGGTTACTCCGGGGCTCGCCGCGACCACCGTCGAAATGACGTGGATGTCGATCGCCAACTGGTATTTCAAGATCGGCGAGAAGCGCATCATGATGGACGCGTACATCTCGCGCGTGCCGGGGCCGCCGTTCTTCTACGCGCCGAGCGCCTATCCCGGCGACCAGTACGCTTACACCAAGAGCGGCTACGCGGTCGATACGGCTTCCATCGCCAAGGTGCGCGATGCCGTGCTCGGCGGCAAGAAGCTCGACTACCTGCTCGTAGGCCACAGCCACTTCGACCACAGCTGGGATACGCCCACCTGGTCGAAGATGACGGGCGCGCCGCTGATTGGCGGCGTGTCAACCTGCTTCCAGGCCGTGGCGCAGGGCGTGACGGAAGCGCAATGCCGCAGTGTGAGCGGCGGCGAGAAGATCTCGCTCGGCGACGGCATCACGATTCGCGTGGTGCGCTTCAACCATAGCGGCGACGCGAAGAACCCCATCCAGCACTTCGCGCGCGAGCTCTATCGCGCCCCGATTCCGGACGCCAAAGGCGAGCTGCGCGCGGGCGTGGGCGAGGACTATCCCAACGGCGGCGGCAATCGCGCGTTCCTCTTCACCGTCGACGGCCCCGACGGCCAGCTCGCTTTATTCGTGAACAACTCCGCCAGCGCCTTCGACCTCGACAAGGACATCGTGGTCGACGGCGTGAGCTACGGCTCCCCGCTCGCGAACCTCGCCGCCGCGATGAAGGACGCCGGCCTCACGCACGTGGACGCGTGGATCGGCACCGGCGGCGAGCCCGTGGCGAAGCTCGTCGTGCCCGTTATCCATCCCAGGGCGTACATCCCCAACCACTGGGACGGATTGTTCAATCCGTTCTGGAAAGGGATGCCCTATCCCTTCAAGGACGACGCGCTGCAGGCCTATCTCTCCGCGCAGAAGATCCCGATGTTGGTGCAGAAGCAGTACTTCGACACCTTCGTGCTGAGCCGTTCCGGCGTAGCGACGCAGGGCAATCGGGAGGTCAAGCGCAAGCTCGGCTTCGCGGACGAGCAACCCTTCACCAAGTCGATGCTCGACGCCGTGACGAGCGTGGCGTCGACCAGCATGGGCGACGACTGCGGCGAAGGGTTCAGGCAGCCGGGCGACTGGGCGAAGCTTCTCGCGTCGCGCGGCCGGTAGGTTCACATGTTCGGATAGTTCGGCCCGCCGCCGCCCTCGGGCGCGACCCAGACGATGTTCTGCGTCGGGTCCTTGATGTCGCAGGTCTTGCAATGCACGCAGTTCTGCGCGTTGATCTGCAGCCGCGGCTTGGTCTCGAGATCGACGAACTCGTAGACGCCGGCCGGGCAGTAGCGGCTTTCCGGCCCGGCATAGATCTCGAGATTTGTTTTTACAGGAACAGAAGCATCCTTCAGCGTCAGGTGCGGAGGCTGATCTTCGTTGTGGTTGGTGTTGGAGAAGGAGAGGTCGGTCAGGCGGTCGAAGGTCAGCACGCCGTCCGGCTTGGGATACGCGATGGGGCGAGCTCTCGACTTCTCGACCAAGGTCTCATGGTCCGCGTGATCGTGCCGAAGGGTCCACGGCGCTCTTCCGCGGAACAGGACCTGGTCGACCCCGACCATCATGGTCCCGAGGTACAGCCCCTTCGACATCCACGGCTTGAAATTGCGCGCGCGGTGGAGCTCCTCATGGAGCCAGCTCGCGCGGAACGACTCGGGATAGGACTGCAGTTCGTCGCCTTCGCGCCCTTCCTTGAGGGCGGGCACCGCGGCTTCGGCGGCGAGCATGCCGGATTTGATTGCCGCGTGGCTGCCCTTGATGCGCGACGCGTTGAGGAAGCCGGCTTCGTCGCCGATCAGCGCTCCGCCGGGGAAGACGAGCTTCGGCAGGGACTGCAGTCCGCCGGCGGCTATTGCCCGCGCGCCATACGCGATCCGCCTGCCGCCTTCGAGGAACGCCCGGATCGCCGCATGCGTCTTGAATCGCTGGAACTCCTCGTAGGGAGAAAGGTAGGGGTTGGAATAGCCGAGCCCGACGACGAAGCCGACCGAGACCTGGTTCGCGTCCTGGTGGTAGAGGAACGAGCCGCCGTACGTGTCGGCGTCGAGCGGCCAGCCCGCGGTGTGCACCACGAGCCCCGCCTGGTGCCTTTGCGGCTTTACCTCCCACAGCTCCTTCAGCCCGAGGCCGTGCACCTGGGGAGTCGTCCGGAGCCGGAATCTTCCTTCGAGCTGCCGCCCGAGCTGACCGCGGCAGCCTTCGGCGAAGAACGTGTATTTGCCGTGCAGCTCCATCCCGGGCTGGTAGGAGGCCGTCTTCTCGCCGTTCTTGCCGATTCCCACGTCGCCGGTGGCGACGCCCTTGACTTTGTCGCCTTCGAAAAGGAGCTCGGTCGCGGCGAAGCCCGGAAAGATTTCGACCCCGCAAGCCTCCGCCTGCGCGCCGAGCCAGCGGCAGAAGGCGCCCAGGCTGATCACGTAGTTGCCGTGGTTGCGGAAACACTCGGGGAGCAGGAACGCCGGCGTTTTCAGCGCGGAATTCCGGGTAAGAAAGAGAAAGCGGTCCTCGGTGACCGGGACGTGGAGCGGCGCGCCCTTTTCTTTCCAGTCGGGGATCAGCTCGGCGATGGCGCGCGGGTCCATCACCGCGCCCGAGAGGATGTGGGCGCCGATCTCGGAGCCCTTCTCGAGCACGCACACCGAGGTGTCGGGCGAGAGCTGCTTCACGCGGATCGCGGCGGCGAGGCCGGCGGGCCCGCCGCCGACGACGACCACGTCGTACTGCATCGATTCGCGGCTCATCGCGCGCAATTATAATCAGTCACCCATGAGCGAACGAAAGCTGGTGCACGTAGAGCGCATTGCTATCCGCTGGGGCGACATGGACGCGATGGGACACGTGAACAATACGGTCTATTTCCGCTACATGGAGCAGGCGCGCATCGGCTGGTTCGACGCGCTGGTGCCGCGCGGCGAGGCGTGGAAGGCGACCGGCGTCGTCATCGCCAATGCGTCCTGCAATTTCAAGCGCCCGATCAACTACCCGGGCACGGTGGAGGTCCGCCTTTCCATCGGATCCCCCGGCGGCTCCAGCGTTCCGACGTTCTATGAGCTGAGAGTGGAAGACGAGCTCTACGCTGACGGCGAGGCCACCGTAGTCTTCATCGACATGGAAAAGCAGAAGCCGATCCGCATTCCGCAGGACATCCGAGAGGCACTCCAATGAAGAAGGTTTATCCCGACGCCGCGGCGGCCCTGAAGGGGCTGCTGCGCGACAACATGACCATCGCCGCCGGCGGATTCGGCCTGTGCGGCATCCCCGAGAATTTCATCGCCGCGCTGCGCGACAGCGCGGTGAAGGGCCTCACCATCGTCGGCAACAACGCCGGGGTGGACGATTTCGGCATGGGCCTGCTGCTCAAGACCCGCCAGGTGAAGAAGGTGATCGCCTCGTACGTCGGCGAGAACAAGGAGTTCGAGCGCCAGGTGCTTGCCGGCGAGCTCGACCTGCAGCTCACGCCGCAAGGCACGCTCGCCGAAAAGCTGCGCGCCGGCGGCGCCGGCATTCCCGGCTTCTACACGCGCACCGCTGCGGGCACCAAGCTCGCCGACGGCAAGGACACCAGGGTCTTCGACGGCAGGGAGTACGTGCTCGAAGAGGGCATCCGCGCCGACCTCTCGATGGTCAAGGCGTGGAAGGGCGACAAGTCCGGCAATCTCGTCTATCGCAAGACCTCGCGCAACTTCAACCCGATGATCGCGACCTGCGGCAAGGTCACGGTGGCCGAGGTCGAGGAGCTGGTCGAGGTCGGCAGCCTCGACCCGGACCAGATCCACACGCCGGGCATCTACGTCGACCGGATCATCCAGGGCTCGCGCTACGAGAAGCGCATCGAGTTCCGCACGCTCGCAGGCGCCACCGGCAAGAAGGACTCGCCGATCCGCGAGCTGATGGCGAAGCGCGCCGCGCAGGAGCTGCGCGACGGCTACTACGTGAACCTCGGCATCGGCATCCCGACCCTGGTCGCGAACTACATTCCCGACAACATCGACGTCACCCTGCAATCGGAGAACGGCCTGCTCGGCATCGGCCCGTTCCCGCAGGAGGGCGAAGTCGACCCGGACCTCATCAACGCCGGCAAGCAGACGGTGACGACCATCCCGGGCTCGAGCTTCTTCTCGAGCTCCGACTCCTTCGCCATGATCCGCGGCGGGCACGTGGACATTTCGATCCTCGGCGGCCTCGAGGTGGCGGAAAACGGCGACCTCGCGAACTGGATGGTGCCCGGCAAGATGGTGAAGGGTCCCGGCGGCGCGATGGACCTCGTCTCGGGCGTGAAGCGGGTCGTGGTGCTGATGGAGCACACCTCCAAGGACGGCGCCTCCAAGGTCCTGAAGCGCTGCTCGCTGCCGATCACCGGCAAGGGCGTGGTCAACATGATCATCACCGACCTGTGCGTGTTCGAGGTAGTGCCGGCCGAGGGCCTGGTGCTGAAGGAGCTGCATCCAGGCGTGACGCTCGAGCAGGTGCGCGCCAAGACGGCGTGCGACTTCTTCAACGGCCTGAAAGGCTAGGCGAGCAGCAGCCTGACGGCGTCGCGGTAGCGGGCGGCCGCCGCCTCTTCGGCGGCGTGGTGCTTCTGCTGCACCACCCAGCGGCCGCCGACCATCACGTCGCGCACCAGGTCCTCCGAGCCCGAGAACACGAGTGCATTGGCCGCGGCCTCGCCGCCGCGGCCGGCGAGGTCGGGATGCTCGCCGTCGAGCACCACGAGGTCGGCGCGCATGCCGGGCGCGAGCGCGCCCATGCGCCGGCCGAGCGCCTGCGCGCCGCCGGCGGCCGCCTCGAGCCACAGCGTGGTCCCGACCGAGGGCTGCTCGTCGGTCGTCACCAGGTTTCGCTTGCGCTTCGAGACGCGCTGCAGGTACTCGAGCAGGCGCAGTTCCTCGGCCGGATTGCGCGAGACATGGCTGTCGCCGCCGATGCCGTAGCGCCCGCCCGCCGCGCGGTAGTCCAGCAATGGGAAGATGCCGTCGCCAAGGTTGCCCTCGGTCGTCGGACACAGCCCCGCCACCGCGCCGCTCCTCGCCAGGCCCTGGATCTCCTGCTGCACCAGGTGCGTCGCGTGCACGATGCACCAGCGCCGGTCCACCGGCATGTTGGCGAGCAGCCATTGCACCGGGCGCGCGCCGAGCATCGCGACGCAGTCGTCGACCTCGCGCGTCTGCTCCGCGGCGTGGATGTGGATCGGGGCGTCGCGCGGGACTCCGGCGACGAGCGCCGCGAGCGCCGCCGGATCGACCGCGCGCAGCGAATGCGGCGCGACTCCGATCCTGACCTCGGGCGTTGCGCGCGCCGCGAGGCCCGCATAGGCCTCGAGCACGGCGTCGCTGTCGCGCTGGAACGCCTGCTGGCGCGCCTGCAAGGGCCGCTCGCCGAAGCCCGACCAGCGATACACCGACGGCATGAGCGTGATGGCGATGCCGGCCTCGCGCGCGGCATCGAGATGCGCCTGCAGCATCCCGTCGGGGCGGTGAACGTAGTGAAACTCGGCGACCGCGGTGTAGCCGTGGCGCAGAAGGTCGATGTAGAGGAAATGCGCGACGACCTGCGCCTGGTCGGGCGTGAGGCGCTCGACGAAGCGGTACATGAGCTCGCGCCAGGTCCAGAAGTCGTCCTCGGCGGCGCCGCGCAGCTCGGTGAGTCCGGCCATCGCGCGCTGGAACGCGTGCGAGTGCAGGTTCGCCATTCCGGGAAGCAGCGGACCGGCGAGCGGCTGCGGACCGCTCGCCCCGGTCTCGACCGCGACGATCTCGCCCTGGTCGACCGACACCAGCACGTCCTTGGCCCAGCCGCCGGGGAGGAGGGCGTCGCGGGCGAGGTAGCGTTCCACGCCGCTATGATAGCGAGATGCACGATGCCGCCTGGCTCAACGCGAATCTGGCCACCATGGTGTCGGGTTACGGGATTCAGGCCGACGGCGTCATCGCGGTCTCCGATGGCAAGATCGACTGGGTCGGACCGCGCCGCGAGTGGCGCGGAAGCGCGCGCGAGGAGCACGACGCGCGCGGCGCCTGGATCACGCCCGGGCTCGTCGACTGCCATACTCATCTCGTCTACGCCGGAAACCGCGCCCACGAGTTCGAGCTGCGCCTGAAGGGCGCGAGCTACGAGGAGATCGCACGCGCGGGCGGCGGCATCGTTTCGACCGTCAAGGCGACCCGCGCGGCCTCGGAAGACGAGCTATTAGCAGTCTCAAGAAAGAGGCTTCGGTCGTGGCTCGATGAGGGGAATACCGTAGTCGAGATCAAGTCGGGCTACGGCCTCGACCGCGACACCGAGCTGCGCATGCTGCGCGTGGCACGCCGGCTCGGCGAAGAAGTGACGGTCAAGACCACGTTTCTAGGCGCGCACGCTCTGCCGCCGGAATACGCGGGCCGCGGCGACGACTACATCGATTTCGTGTGCGACGAGGTGCTTCCCGCCGCGGCAAAAGAGGGCCTCGCCGACGCGGTGGACGCCTTCTGCGAGCGCATCGCCTTCGATGTTCCCCAGACCAAAAGAGTGTTCCAGAAGGCAAGAGCATTGGGCCTGCCGGTGAAGCTCCACGCCGATCAGCTTTCCGATTCAGGAGGCGCCGCGCTGGCTGCGAGTTTCCGCGCGTTGTCGGCAGATCACGTGGAATACTCGAGCGAGGCAGGGGTAGAAGCGATGAAAAGGGAGGGTACCGTCGCAGTGTTGTTGCCGGGCGCGTTCTACTTCCTCAGGGAGACGCGGCTACCGCCGATCGACGCGTTGAGAAGAAAAGGCGTTCCGATCGCGCTCGCCACCGATCACAACCCGGGGACTTCGCCGGTGTCCTCGCCGCTCGCGATCCTGAACATGGCGTGCACGCTCTTTCGCCTCACGCCCGAGGAGGCGCTCGCGGGCATGACGCGGCACGCGGCGCGCGCGCTCGGCCTGCAGGCGAGCCACGGGACGCTCGAGCCGGGAAAGAACGCGGACCTTGCCCTTTGGGACATCGGCGCCCCGGCCGAGCTCGCCTATGTGCTCGGCGCTAACCCGTGCGTCGGCCGTGTCCGAGGCGGCAAAACTCCTCGATGAACGCGCGCAGCTGCGGACGGAGCCTTTTTGCAAGGGAATCGTTGAAGCGAAAGGGCGGCGACTCCTCCATGTAAGTCGCCTCGGACAGCTCGAGCTGCACCGCGTGCACTCCCTTGGCCGGGTCGCCGTATGTGCGCGTGATGTAGCCGCCCTTGAAGCGGCCATTCAGGACAGCACCGTAGCCCGACACTTTCTGCATCAGGCCTTCGCCGATTCCGCTGCCGCACGAGCGGCCGTCCGCGGTGCCGAGGTTGAGCTCGGTCAGCTTGCCGGAGAAGAAGCGCGGCACCTCGGAGAAGATCGAGTGCGCGTCCCAGAGGAGGGCGTAGCCGTGTCTGCTCTTGATCTGGTTTAGCTCCTGCGCAAGCTTCGCGTGGTAAGGCTTCCATCGGCTCACGACGCGCTCCGCGATCTCGCCTGCGTCGGGTTCCTGCCCGGGGAGGTAGAGCGGCCTCTTGTGGAACGTATCCAACGGCACGAGCGGCGTCGTGTCCTGGCCGGGATAGAGGTTGGCGTTGTCCGGCGGACGGTTGAGGTCGACGACGTAGCGCGAATGCGTCGCGACGAGCACCGAGGCGCCGAGCTCATCGAGGAAGTCGTACAGGCGCTCGAGGTGCCAGTCGGTATCCGGCAGCAGCCTGGCTTCAGCCGTCATTCGCCGCAGAAGTGGCTCGGGGACGTGAGTGCCGGTGTGCGGCATCGACACGAGGAGCGGCGTTCGGCCGGCGCTGAACTTGAACGGCGCCATCAGCGCGAGGGCAGGAGCCCGGGGACGAAGCTTTGGAACTCGCCCGACTCCACCAGCGACTGCACCGCGGTGATGTCGGGCGCGAAGTAGCGGTCGTGATCGTAGAACGCGACTTTCGAGCGCACCAGGCGATGGGCTTCCTGCAGCGCCGCGCTGGTCTTGAGCGGAGCGCGGAAGTCGATGCCCTGCGCCGCCGCGAGGAGCTCGATCGCCACGATGCCTGCGCTGTTCGCCGCCATGTCGGAGAGGCGCCGCGCGGCGAAGGTGGCCATGCTGACGTGGTCCTCCTGGTTGGCGGAGGTAGGCAGGCTGTCGACGCTCGCCGGGTGCGCGAGCGACTTGTTCTCGCTCGCGAGCGCGGCCGCGGTGACCTGCGCGATCATGAATCCGGAGTTGACCCCGCCGTGCTCGACCAGGAACGGCGGCAGCCCGGAAAGCGTTGGGTCGATGAGGAGCGCCACGCGCCGCTCCGAGAGCGCGCCGACCTCGGCGATCACGAGCGCGAGCGCGTCGGCGGCGAGCGCCACCGGCTCGGCGTGGAAGTTGCCGCCGGAGAGGATCTCGTCGCCGAACACGAGCGGATTGTCGGTCACGGCAGCGGCCTCGCGCTCGAACACGCCGGCGGCGTAGCGCATCTGGTCGAGGCAGGCGCCCATCACCTGCGGCTGGCAGCGCAGGCTGTAGGGATCCTGCACCCGCGGATCGTTCTCGAGGTGCGAGCGGCGGATCTCGCTTCCCTTCAGGAGCTCGGCGTAGAAGCGCGCCACTTCCTGCTGGCCGGGCTGGCCGCGCAGCGCGTGGATGCGCGCATCGAAGGGCGTGTCGCTTCCCGCGGCGGCGTCGACCGAGAGGCTGCCCGCGACGAGCGCCGCGGCGAACACGTCCTCCGCGGCGAAGAGCCCGGTGAGCGCGAGCGCGGTGGAGACTTGCGTGCCGTTCAGCAGCGCGAGCCCCTCCTTGGGCGCGAGCTTGATCGGCTTCAACTTTTCGTTTTTCAGCGCGCTCGCCGCCGGCACCCGCACCCCGTGAACGCGCACGTCCCCGAGCCCGAGCAGCGCGAGCGACAGGTGCGCGAGCGGCGCGAGATCGCCCGAGGCGCCGACCGATCCCTTGGAAGGGATGCATGGATAAATGCCCCTGTTGTAGAGCTGCAGCAGGAGCTCGATCAGCTCCGGGCGCACGCCGGAATGGCCCGAGGCGAGCGAGATGACTTTGAGGGAAAGGATAAGCCGCACGGTGGCGTCGTCGAGGAGCGGGCCGGTGCCGGCGGCGTGCGAGAGCACGATGTTGAGCTGCAGCTGCTCGAGATCCTCGGCCGGGATGCGCGTCTGCGACAGGCGGCCGAACCCGGTGTTGATGCCGTACGCGGGCTTGCCCGAGGCGACGATGCTCTCGACGGTGGAAAGCGCCGCGCGCACGTTGGCGAGCGCTGCAGGGTCCAGCTCGAGCGGCGGCGCGTCGCGCGCGATCGAGCGCAGCTCCCGCAGCGTTGGATTTTTCTTGCCGAGGCGCATTTACTCCAGGAACGGCAGGTCGAGGCCCTGGGCGCGCGCGCAGGCGATGGCCTCTTCGTAGCCCGCGTCCGCGTGGCGCATGACGCCGCTCGCGGGATCGTTCCACAGCACGCGCTCGATGCGCCGCGCCGCGGCGTCGGTGCCATCGCACACGATCACCATGCCCGCGTGCTGCGAGTAGCCCATGCCGACGCCGCCGCCGTGATGGAACGAGACCCACGTTGCGCCCGAAGAGGTATTCAACATGAGATTGAGCAAAGGCCAATCCGAGACTGCGTCGCTGCCGTCGCGCATGCCCTCGGTCTCGCGGTTGGGGCTCGCCACCGAGCCCGCGTCGAGGTGGTCGCGCCCGATCACGATCGGTGCCTTGAGCTCGCCGCTCCTCACCATCTCGTTGAAGGCGAGGCCGGCGAGGTGGCGCTGCCCCAGCCCGAGCCAGCAGATGCGCGCCGGCAGGCCCTGGAAATGGATCCTGGCTCTTGCCAACGCAAGCCATCGCTGCAGTCCCGCATCTTCGGGAAACAATTGAAGCACCTTGGCATCGGTCTTCGCGATGTCCTCGGGGTCGCCCGACAGCGCGACCCAGCGGAACGGCCCCTTGCCGGCGCAGAACATCGGCCGGATGTACGCCGGAACGAAACCCGGATAGTCGAAGGCGTTGGCAATGCCGGCGTCCTTCGCTTCCTGGCGGATGTTGTTCCCATAGTCGACGCAGGGGATGCCCATCGCCTTGAAGCCGAGGATCGCCTGCACGTGGCCGGCGATCGACTCGCGCGCCGAGAGCGCCACTTCTTCCGGGTCCTTCTTGCGCACGTCCTTCCAGCGCTGCAGCGACCAGTGCTCGGGCAGGTAGCCGTTGGCGGGATCATGCGCGGAGGTCTGGTCGGTTACCAGGGCGGGCTTGAACTCGCTGGCCTTCGCTTTCTTCAGGAATTGCGGCACCAGCTCCGCCGCGTTGCCGTGGAGACCGACAGAAATCGCTTTTTTGCTTTTTTCCAGTATTGCTTTGGCCTCGTCGATGGTTCGAGCCTGCGCGTCGAGGTAGCCCGACTTCAGGCGCATCTCGATGCGGCTCGGGTCGCATTCGATAGCGATCATCGAAGCGCCCGCCATCGTGGCCGCGAGCGGCTGCGCGCCGCCCATGCCGCCGAGCCCGGCGGTGAGGATCCATTTTCCCGACCAGCTTCCGCCGTAGTGCTGGCGGCCCGCTTCCGCGAAGGTCTCGTAGGTGCCCTGCACGATGCCCTGGCTGCCGATGTAGATCCACGAGCCCGCAGTCATCTGGCCGTACATCATGAGGCCCTTGCGGTCGAGCTCGTTGAAGTGCTCCCAGTCGGCCCACTTCGGCACCAGGTTGGAGTTCGCGATCAGCACCCGCGGTGCGTCGGGGTGCGTCCTGAACACACCGACCGGCTTGCCGGACTGCACGAGCAGGGTTTCATCGGTTTGAAGCTCACGCAAGCTCTTCGTGATCCGGTCAAAACACTCCCAATTGCGCGCCGCCTTGCCGATGCCGCCGTAGACCACCAGGTCCTCGGGCCGCTCGGCGACCTCGGGGTCGAGGTTGTTCATCAGCATCCGCAGCGGCGCCTCGGTGAGCCAGCTTCGGGCGGAGAGGCTTCCGCCGCGGGGGGCGCGCACGACGCGTGGGCCTGAAGGGGTCATAGGAGAATTTTTACTTTATTACAAACTGCATACCAACATGGCTATTCCAGCTTCAACCCCTCATTGCTATGGTGAGTGCGTCTCTCCAAGGGGTGGGGAATGCTATCCGGACGTCTGGCGGTACTCGCGGCGGCGCTGATCGCAATGGGAAGCGTCCGTGCGGCACCGATTGCCTACTCCGAGGCCGTCTCCGGCGACCTGCCGACATTCACAATCGCACCAATGGGTGCCCTCGATAGCGGACTGAACACGATTCAAGGACGCACCTGCTTTACCGCCGATGGAAGCTGCCAGTGGGGTGACTTCGATTCATTCCGGTTCACACTGCCGCCGGGCCTCGTCGTCCAGAGCGTCTCGCTTGATTTCACGACGACACTGTTGTCCGGCAGCAGCTGGGCGCGCACCGGCTTCGAGCTGAGAGAGTTCGAGCCCGATCTGCTGCTCGACTCGGATGACTTCAACGTCTTGGGTCCCACCGGCAGCGTTGCGGCATTTGGCAGCGTGTTGCAGTCGATCGACTCGGGGCAGTTCGCAATTGAGCAGCGCAGCCTTGCCCTGACCGGCCCGGGCTGGTTCGCCGACTATACGTGGAGCATCCAGGTGGAGCGGGTTCCAGAACCGTCAAGCCTCGCGCTCGCGGTACTCGGCCTCGCCGGTTTGGGCTTCACCCTCCGCAAGCGCGTAGCCTAGCCGGCGAACGGCGCGGTTACTGCCAAACCTGGCGCGCGACGTCCATCATGACCTCCAGCTTGCGCCATTGCTCGTCCTCGGTGAGAAGGTTGCCGGCGATGCCCGAGGCGAAGCCGCATTGCGGGCTCAACGCGAGCTGCTCGAGCGGCAGAAATCGACTCGCCTCCCCGATCCTCTGGATGAGCTCCTGTGCGCTTTCGACGCGGCCGGTCTTCGTCGTGATGAGGCCGAGGACCACGGTGACGCCTTTCGGCACGAAGCGTAAGGGCTCGAAGCCGCCGGCGCGCGCGGTGTCGTACTCGAGGAGCAGGCGGTCGAAGCGCAGGCCGCCAAAGAGGCGCTCGGCGATCGCGTCGTAGCTGCCTTCGCGGTGCCACATGCTTGCGCGGTTGCCGCGGCACACGTGCAGCCCGAAGCTCGCGCCCTCGAGGCCGGCGATGACGGCGTTGTCGGCCGCCACCGCGCGCGAGAGATTGGCGAGGGGATCGTCGCCGGCCGCGCGCATGCGCTCGAGGGTCGCCGGGTCGACGTAGCCGGTATAGCTCGGCTCGTCGAGCTGGACGTAGCGGCAGCCCTCGCGCAGCAGCTCTTCCACGATCTGGCGCTGGATGCGCACGACGTCGGCGAGGAACTCGCCCGGCTCGCGATAGGGCGAGCCCTTGATGTCGCTCATCTGGGCCACCCGGTCGGGCCCCATCAGCGTGATCTTGGCCGTCGGCTTTTTCACGAACTGGAATTCCTCGAGCGGAAAATTCCGCTTCAGGGAAAGCCGGGCGGTGACGGGCGTGCGAAAGGAGAGGACTGCGTCCTCGCCGCGCGTGAGCGGCGTCTCCCCCGGCGCGCGGTTCTCGGGATTGCGCCGGAAGTTGCCCCAGGAGGTGCGCCACATGTCCCAGCCCTCGACCTCGGAGAAGCTCACCTGCCAGTTGAGGCGGCGGTATTCGCCGTCGGTGATCACCGGCAGGCCGATCGACTCCTGGCGGCGCACCACCTCGGCGATCGCGCGGCTCTGGACCGCACCAAGGTCCTCCCTGGAGAGCTCCTGCCGGGCGAATCGCTGGAAGGCGTCCTTGAGATAGGTGGGGCGCAGCAGGCTTCCGACGTGGTCGACGCGCGTCGCTGGCATGGGCTGGACGATACAATAGTCCCGACCATCAAATTGGTAACCGCTCCGTCAACCGCAGCGGGAACGCAAAGGGGGGTTCATGAGACTGCTAGGACTGATCATGGCGATGCTGCTCGCCTTTCCCGCGGCTGCGCAGGACAAGGTCGTCCTCGGCATGAGCGGATGGACCGGATTCCAGCCGCTGAAGCTCGCCGAGCTCGCCGGGATCTTCAAGAAGAACGGCGTCGACATGGAGATCCGCTTCATCGCGCCGGTGCAGCGCTCGTCCGCGCTCGCCTCGGGCGCGCTCAACGCGGCGGCGACCACGGTCGATCAGCACATCGTCTGGGCCTCGGCCGGGATTCCTTCGGTGCAGGTCGCGCTCATCGACAAGTCGAACGGCGGCGACGGCCTCGCGGTGCGCAACAACATCAACTCGATCAAGGATCTCAAGGGCAAGTCGGTCAACGTCGACGGGCCCGGCACGGTGCAGCACTTCATGCTCTCGTACATCCTCGAGAAGAACGGCATGTCGATCCAGGACGTGATCCGCTCGACCATGGCCGCGCAGCCCGCGGCACAGGCTTTCGTCGCCGGGCAGGGCGACGCGGCGCTGACCTACGAGCCCTATCTCTCGACCGTGCGCGAGAAGCCCGGCGCCGGCAAGATCCTGGTCACCTCGATCGAGTACCCCGTGGTCGTCGACGTGCTCGTGTTCCGCAAGGACTTCATCGAGAAGCACCCGAAGGTCGTCAAGGCCACCGTCGACAGCTTTTTCGAGGCCCTCGACATGCTCAAGCGCGACCCGCTCAGGTCGCACGAGCTGATGGGCAGCAGCGTCAAGCAGTCGGGCGAGGCGTTCGCCAAGTCGGCGGCCTACATCGAATGGCAGGGCCGCGATGACAACAAGAGCTACTACGCGAAGGAGCACAAGCCCTTCGTCGATTTCGCGGTGCGCGTGCTCAAGTTCAACCGCGTGATCCAGAA
>Ga0207648_10000358_pt1 | contig 50234 bp, 47 predicted proteins | sample KBSMisM32_FD_184310 | JGI IMG/M metagenome (GOLD analysis project Ga0207648, IMG submission 184310) | Miscanthus rhizosphere microbial communities from Kellogg Biological Station, Michigan, USA - KBS Miscanthus M3-2 (SPAdes) (version 2) | ecosystem: Host-associated > Plants > Roots >... | reverse complement strand
GGTGTCGTCGGGGTCAATTGGACGGCGTCGATGATGGGCATCAAGTTCATGGGCGCCTCGGGGTCCGGCTACACGTCGGATGCGGTGCTCGGGCTGGAATTCGCCATGCAGGCCAAGACGGTGTTCGCGTCGACGCGCGGCGCCAATGTCAGGGTGCTGTCCAACAGCTGGGGGGGCGGCTCGTCGCAGTCGCTCGTGAACGCCATCAACGCTGCCAACGGCAGCGACATGCTGTTCGTCGCGGCGGCGGGCAACAGCGGCACGAACAACGATGTGTCGCCGCACTTCCCTTCGTCGTATTCGACCCCGAACATGGTGGCCGTGGCGTCGAGCGACAACTTCGACCAGCGCTCGTCGTTCTCGAATTACGGCGCCAGCACCGTGCACCTGGCGGCCCCCGGGTCGGCGATTCTGTCCACCCTGCCCGGCAACTCCTACGGCGTGCTCTACGGCACCTCGATGGCGACGCCCCAGGTGTCCGGCGCCGCCATGCTCGCGCTCTCGATGTGCCAGCTCACCACGGCGCAGTTGAAGTCGCTCCTGCTCGGCAGCGTCGATCCGCTGCCGGCCTTCTCGGGCATCACCACGACCGGCGGACGGCTCAACGTCCGGGCGGCGGTGCAGAACTGCCCGTATCCGAAGGTGACCAGCGTGACGCTGACGCCGGACGTGGCATCGCCCAAGGCGCTCGGCACGACCGTCACCTGGACCGCGGTGGCCGGTGGAGGCCAGGGCCCCTTCGAGTACCGCTGGTACGTCTGGGACGGCACGGCGTCGACGATGGTGCAGAACTGGTCCTCGAGCAACACCTTCGCCTGGACGCCGGGTACTGCCAACCCGGCGTATCAGGTGATGGTGCAGGTGCGCAGCGCGTGGAACACGGGCGCCGCCGAGATCTCCGTCTCGAAGCCGTTCGCGATCGTGCTGTATGCGTCGAGCGTCACGCTCACGCCGAACCTCACGGCACCGCAGGCGCCAGGGACTCCCGTGACGTGGACGGCGTCGGCGGCGGGTGGGCAGGCTCCGTATCAGTACCGGTTCCTTGTCTGGGGCGGTTCCGCCTGGTGGGAGGCGCGTGCCTGGGACACCAGCAACGTGTTCACGTGGACACCAAGCGTCGCCAGCCCGGACTACAAGGTGCTGGTGCTGGCCCGCAGCGCGTGGAACAGCGGGGCGAACGAAGTGTCCGCGTCTCAGCCGTTTGCCATCCGGCCGTTCGCGACGAGCGTCACCCTCAACGCGAGCCCTTCGGGAGCGCAGCCGCTGGGCACGACGCTGTATTTCTACGCGGCCGCGGCCGGCGGTCAGGCGCCGTATCAGTATCAGTTCGTGCTCTGGGACGGCGTCGCCTGGACGACCGTACGCGGATGGAGCACGGTTTCCACCTTCAATTGGGTGCCGAGCGTCGCCAACGCCGACTACCGCATCGTCGTGAAGGCGCGCAGCGCCTGGAACACGGGAGCGGCCGAGATCTACAGCCAGGTGGCGACCCCGATCATGGCGCCGATCGCGAGCGCGACGCTGACGGCCGATGTCGCGTCGCCACGCATCGAGGGCGACACCGTGACGCTGACCGCGACGGCGTCAGGGGGACAAGGCCCTTATCAGTACCGATTCCTGGCGAGTGGGATAGTGCTCCGGGATTGGTCCACCAGTAACGTCTTCGCCTGGACACCGATGAACGGCGGCTTCTATCAGCTCAAGGTCCAAGTCCGCAGCGCGTGGAACGTGGACGGGTTCGAGCGCGAGGCCGTGCTGCCGAACTATCACATCCGAAGTCCCACGTCGCTGACGCTCACGTCCGCCGCGCCGTCACCCCAGCCGCTTGGCCGCACGATCCAGTGGGAAGCCAGGGTGTATGGCGGTTGGCCACCGTACCAATTTCAATGGGTGCTGTTCGACGGCACCACGTGGATCAATCTGACGCCCTGGACGACGATCAACCTGCTGCCCACCACGTTCGACTGGACGCCGACAGCCACTGGTGCCTACCGTTTGGGCGTACGCGTGCGGAGCGACGGCAATACCGGCCTGGCAGAAGCCACGGTCATCGTGCCGTACGTGATCCAGTAGCGGCTGACGCGGCGGCGGTTTCTGCATAGTTGCGGGCCGCCGGCCATGGTGTTCTGGTGCGGAACCCATGGCGGCGAAGCATGTCCTCGATCCCAGCGATCGCATCGCCGAAGTGCTCTTCGGTCTGATCATGGTGTTGACGTTCACCGGCTCCCTCAGCATGACCGAGGCCGGGCGCGAGGACGTCCACGCCATGTTGATCGGGGCGCTCGGATGCAATCTCGCCTGGGGCGTCATCGACGGTGTCTTCTACTTGATGGGGTGTGTCGCGGAACGAGGCCGCGACCGGGCGACCTATCGCGCCGTGCAGCAGGCCGCCACTCCGCTCGAGGCCCGTCGCCTGATCGCCGACGCGCTGCCCCCGGTGCTGGCGTCGGCGATCGCACCAGATGAATTCGATCGCCTGCGGCAGCGGCTGTTGGAGATGGGGCCGCCGCAGGTCGCGCGGTTGACCCGATCCGACTGGCGCGGCGCGGCAGGCGTGTTCCTTCTGGTGTTTCTCTCGACCTTGCCGGTGGCGGTGCCCTTCATCGTCATGGAGGACCCGATGTCGGCCCTTCGTGCCTCCAATGCCGTGGCCATCCTCATGTTGTTCGCGGCCGGCGTGGCCTACGGGAGCGTGGTCGAGCGCACCCGCTGGCTGCTCGGGATCGGCATGGTGTTCCTCGGGGCCGTTCTCGTCGCCCTGACGATCGTCCTCGGAGGCTGACGGAGATGCGCCTTGTATTGGCGGTCGTCGCCGTCCTGGGGATCGCGCCGGGCGCGGCCGCCCAAACCGACGAACCCGTCGAGTGGTCGTTCTCGGCAGCTGCCTACGTCTACTTCGTGCCCGATGATGCCAACTACGTGCAGCCCACCGCGACGGCGGACCGCGGCGCGCTCCACCTCGAAGGCCGTTACAACTACGAAGACCGCGAGACCGGATCGCTGTGGGCGGGCTACAACTTCAGCGGCGGCGAGAGAGTGGCGTGGGAGTTCACCCCCATGTTCGGCGGCGTGTTCGGCCACACCGCCGGGGTGGCGCCGGGCTACAAGGGATCACTGAGCTGGTGGAAGCTCGAGTTCGCGAGCGAAGGCGAGTTCGTGATCGACGCCGGCGACTCGTCGGAGAGTTTCTTCTACAACTGGTCCGAGGCCACCATCGCGCCGGCGGGATGGTGGCGCATCGGATTGGTGACGCAGCGCACGCGCGTGTACAAAACCGAACGTGATATCCAGCGCGGCGTTGTCGTTGGCTTCGGCCGCAAGAATGTTGACGCGGCCGTGTATGTGTTCAACCCGGACGACAGCAAGCCGATCGTGACCTTTGCGGTAACGGTCGGCTTCTGAGGTCCCTTCACGTCTTACTTGGACGCGCGCCGCTTGGCCCAGTAGGCCTTCATCCGAACGCTGACCGCCTTCTTCTGCGCCGCGTTCATCTTGCGCTTGCCCCGCCGCCCCGCGGCCTTGGCCACGCGCCCCGCGGCGCCACCCAGCGCGCTGATGGCGCTGCTGACCGCGTCAATCTGCCGCTCGATACGTGCACGATCCGCGTGGAGTGCCTTCAGGGCGCGATTCAAACTTGCACGAACGTCTAGTGCCACAACGACTCCTATGTGTGTCTCCCAACGAGACACAAGCCAGTCTCTTATACCTCACGCAGCGAGGGGTCTTCTATCGCTAACTCAGCTTTATAGGAGGTTTGTTTGCGGATCTAATCCGCGATTGACTGCGCCACGAGGTCTTCAAACTCGTTCCTTACCTCGTTGTTTGGAGTCTGCACCATCAATATCCCCACCAGTTGCTCTTTGGGATCGACAAAGAAGTGCGTGCCCTGGGCGCCGGACCATCCGTAGGTGCCGTCCGAGAGCAGCGTGCCGCGCGCCGCGTGATTGGTCACGACGCGAACGCTCAGGCCGTACCCTTCACCCGCGGGGCGGCCCGGCAGCGTGTCGAGCACGTGCACCGCGCTCAACATCTCCACCGACTTGCGGCTCAGGAGACGCTTGCCGTTCAACTCGCCTCCGTTGGCCAGCATCAGGCCCAGCGGCGCATAGCTCTCGGCCGTGCTGTACAGCCCGCCCGACCCGCGGAAGTAGATGTTGCGCGACATGGTGTCGTTGGGCGTTGCGGCCTTGGCCAGCCCGTTCGGCGTGCGGGTGTAGACCGTTGCCACGCTGGGCAGCTGGGCGTCGGTGGGCCAGAACGTGATGTCGCGCATGCCGAGCGGATCGAAGACGCGCGTCTGGAAGAAGCGATCGAGCGGCAGGCCGCTGGCGATTTCGATGATGCGCCCGAGTGTTTCGAAACCGGCGCCGGGGCTGTAGGTCCAGCGCGATCCGGGCTGGAACTCGAGCACGGTGCCACCCAGGCGCGGGATGTAGTCCGCGAGCTTCTCGCCGTCCTTGCGGGCGACTTTCGCGATCTCGCTGTCGCCCATCGGCCCGCTGCCGAGGCCCGACGTGTGGGTCAGCAGATCCTTGATCGTGATCGGCCGTTGCGCCGGCACCGTGTAGAAGCTCGGCCCCTCGCTGCCGCCGCTCCCCGGGCGGGACACCGCGACTTTCATGTTGGCGAACTGGGGAATGTACCGCGCAACCGGGTCGCTCAGATGAAGCTTGCCTTCTTCGACGAGCATCATGATCGACACGCCCACGACCGGCTTGGTCATCGAGGCGATGCGAAACATGGTCGCCGGCGTCATGGGCTGCTTCGTGTCGAGGTTCATCACGCCCTGCGGCACGAGGTGGGCCACCTTGCCGCGGCGCGCGACCACCGTGACCGCACCGGTCAGGTCGCCGGCGGCGATGTGGCGCTGAATCATGTCGGTGATGCGTTGGAGGCGGACCGACGAGAGGCCGACGTCCTCGGGTTTGACGACAGTGACCGACGCGAAAGTGGAAACGGTGCACGCGGCGACGAGCAGGGCGCAGCGGACGGCGTTCTTCATCGGCAGGTCCTCCGGTGGCCCGTAGCGTAGATCAGGGACAGGTAGGACAGGTAGGACTGGTGGGACGGGTGGGACTGGGAGGACAATCTCCGGCGGGCGCCTGCGCGGCGGGTCGCCGAGGAGGAGTCATGGCTGCCCAGCAGCAGACCTACGCGAACCACGCCAAGGTGGTTCCTCTGTATCACTACTTCACGTTCGGCCTCGTGGCGGTCTATTTCGTCTACCGGACCTATCTGGCCATCACGGCGCCTTCGATGGACAACGCGATGGCCGTGGTGCTGGCAACGGCACTCCTGATGATCTTCTTCTGGGCTCGTCTCTTCGCGCTCAGGGTGCAGGATCGGGTCATCCGGCTCGAGATGCACCTGCGGGTGGCGAACCTGGCGCCGGACCTGTCGGCGCGCTTCGGCGAGTTCACGCTCAATCAGCTGTGCGCCATGCGTTTTGCCAGCGACGCCGAGCTGCCCGAGCTGGCGCGCAAAGTGCTCTCCGAAAAGCTCGACGATCGCACGGCGATCAAGAAGATGGTCCGCGACTGGCAGGCGGATCACGCACGGGCATGATCCTCATGCGCCAGCGGGTTGCCGCCGTCACCATCGCCCTGTGCCTCGCGGCTGCGGCCTCTCGCGCCGACGGACAGTGGTTCAAGTACCCCACGCCGGGCAACGTGCCGCGCACCGCCTCCGGCGCCGTGAACATGAACGCGCCGACGCCGCGCACGCCCGACGGCAAGCCCGATCTCTCCGGCATCTGGCTGGCGGCCAACCATCTGCCGTGCCCGCCGCTCCTGCGTGACGGCAACGACTGCGTGGAGAAGACGCCGCTGTCGGCGTGGGCGTTCAACATCGACGCCGGCGTGAAGGAGCCGCTGCCATTCCAGCCGTGGGCGCTGGCCGAGCGCGCGAAGCGTTCCCGCGCCAACTCCGCCGACGATCCGCACGCCAGGTGCCTGCCGTCGAACCCGCCGCGCGCCTACACGCTGCCGCACTTCCAGAAGATCATCCAGACGCCGTACTTCCTGGCGATGCTGACGGAGTTCAACGCCAGCTTCCGGCAGGTGTTCACCGACGGCCGGCCGCTGCCCGTGGATCCGAACCCGTCGTGGCACGGCTATTCGACCGGGCGCTGGGAGGGCGACACGCTGGTGGTCCGCACCAATGGCCTGCGAGACGGGCTGTGGCTCGACATGTCGGGCACGCCGCTCACCGACGCCGCCACGCTCACCGAGCGGATCACGCGGCCGAACTACGGCACCCTCGATATCGCCTTCACGGTCGACGACGCGAAGGCGTACACCAAGCCGTGGACCGTGAACCTGCGGCAGGAGATCGTGGTGGACACGGATCTGATCGAGGAGATCTGCCTCGAAGGCCTGCGGCCGATGCACCTGCCGCAGCAGTAGATCGCGACACGGCCGCACATGCGATCTTGTAAGCGCGGCGACGGCCTCGCGGCGGTGGCAGCGCACGGCTGCACTCGGCTGCACCGGCGCGCCTCGGCACATGGCTTGCTCCTCCGATCCCGCATGATGCGCGTGTTGTGTTCGGCGGCGGCGCTGGTAGCTCTTCTGGGAGCCGGTTGCAGCGGTGGGGAAGGCGGCGCGGGCACGCCCACTTCGCCCACGCCCACCACGGGTGGGGCGCCCGGTCCGCAGACCCCGACCAATTCGTCGTGCGTGCCGGGGGCGCCCAACAACTTGCGCGTGGCCGTCAACGGCAGCTCACGCGTGTTCAATTGGGACGCTGTCAACGGCGCGAACGACTACTTCATCCAGATCGGCAGCGGCTCGGGGGCGTCGGATTTCGTGAACACCAACACCTCGCAGACGACGTACACGTGGACCGGCCAGGGCCCCGGCACGTATTACGCGCGTGTCTACGCCCGCAACACCTGCGGCTCCGGTCCGAACTCCACCCAGATCACGTTCAACTGAGAACGGGCCGCCTGAAGGCGGCCCCTACGACGGCCGGCCGCGCGACTGTGCGGATCTCCTCCTCTGGGGCGTTAGTCCCAGTGGAGGCAGTCATGCAACACCGCAGAGTCGGCGTCCTGAGCTTTTCCATCCTCGCCCTCGCCGGTGTGCTGACGCCTCCGGCCCTGGCGCAGGACAGCGCCGCGCCGTCGCTTCGATCCATCCGTCGCATCTACGTGGACAAGATGGACAACGACCTCGATCAATACATCCGGGCCGAGATCCAGAAGAAGTTCGGCGGCGACCTCACCGTCGTCCTGAAGCCCGAGGCGGCCGACGCCATCCTGGCCGGCGTCAGCGAGCATCAGAACGGCACGCGCGCGGCCATCACCGGCCGGTATTTCGGCCTGCACGACACCGCCACCGGCTCGGTGTCGCTGCTCGACAAGAGCGGCACCACGGTGCTGTGGTCGAGTGAGGCGGGCGATCGCAGCATCCTCTTCGGATCGATGAAGCGCGGTGGTCCCCGCAAGGTGGCCGACCGGCTGGTCAGCAATCTGAAGAAGGCGATGGAGTAGCCGGGCGCGCGCCCGGCCGCCATGGCCGAGATCTTCATCAGTTACGCTCGCGCCGATCGGCCGCGCGCCGAGCGGCTCGCGCAGGCGCTCGAACGCGCCGGATGGTCGGTGTGGTGGGACCGCGAGATCCCACCCGGCCGTTCGTTCGACGAGGTCATCGAGGAGGCGCTGTCGCTGGCGCGCTGCGTGATCGTCCTCTGGTCGGACGCCTCCATCCGCTCCGAATGGGTGAAGACCGAGGCGTCCGAGGCGGCGCAGCGCCGCATCCTGGTGCCGATCCTCGCCGACGATGCCCGCATACCGCTCGAGTTCCGGCGCATTCAGGCCGCGGTCATCGGCGACTGGCGCGACCTGGAAGGCAACGAGGGGTGGGCGCACCTCTGTGACGCGGTGGCGGCGCTCGTCGACTCCCCACGGCGGGCGCCGCCGGTTCCGCCACCGGCCGTTCGCCCGCGGCGCGCGCGTCTGCTGTGGGCGCTGGCCGGCGTGCTCGCGCTGGTGCTCGTGGCCGCCGCCGCGTCGCTGGCGGTGCACTGGCGCTCGTCTCCACCTGCGCCCGCTGCCGCGCCTGCGACCGCGGTGACGAAGTCGACACCCGCCGCTCCTGTCGTTCCCGCCGCGGCGCCCCCGAAAGTACCGGAGCCGGCCCCGGAGCCGGTCGCAACGGCTCGTCCGGTGCGCCCACGGCCGCCCGCGCGTGTTCCGGAGGCGACTTCACCCCGCGTGGCTCCCGACACCGCCCCGGTCGAGGCTCCTCACGTGGCCGATGCGCCGCTCGCGCCTTCGATCTCCGTGTCCGACGTGGTCCGCAAACTCGACCGCGAGCCACGCCGCGAAGCCGTCGCGACCTTCGACGTCACCCTCGTCTACGGCGTCTTCCGCGACCAGGCGGGACACCTGAGTGTGTCGCCGGCCGGTGTGCGCTTCAACGAAAACGGCGGCGGCGGACGGACCTTCGAGCTGCCGTGCGGGTCGTTGCGCCGCGTCGCCACGGCCACCATGATCGCGGACCGCGAGCAGCGGCTGCTCGAACTCACCGCCAACGAGCAGGCCTATCGCGTACGCGCCAGCGACACCAGTACTCGCGACAGCATCCGGGACGCCATCGGCCGCACCTGCGGGCGCTAGCCGCGCTCGTACGCTACCCTCAGGCCATGCGGAGGTGGTCATGAAGACGTGGAGCGTCGCTTGCGCCCTGGTGGCGGCCACTCTGGCCGTCGCGTGGCCCGTGGATGCCGGAGCCATCTACGGCTCGATCTTCTTCAACGGCGCCGGTCTGAAGGGCGGCGCCATCACGATTACCTGCGGCGCCGACAGCGTGAAGGGCGCCACGCTCGACGACGGCTCGTATCGCCTCACCACACCGGAAGGGCGCTGCACGTTCAGCGTGGCCAGCCCCGCCTTCGGCACGGTGAGCGCCGAGGTGACGTCGGCTTCGAGCGCCACGCGCTACTCGTTCGAGGTGGTCAAAGGCGGCAGCGGCTACGAGCTGCGGCGGCAGTAAGGACATGGCGGACGACGACAAGAAGCGGCACCGCCACTGGATCGAAATCTCCCAGGTCGTCGCGATGCCGATCGTGACGCTGGTGGTCGGCTACCTCCTGAACTCGTCGATCAGCACCAGCCAGACCCGCGACAGCAATCTGCGGCTCTACGCCGACATGATGGGGCGGCGCGAGGAAGCCGATTCGGCGCTGCGCAAGGACATGTTCAAGTCGATCCTCGACACGTTCGTGTCCTCGTCGCCGAGCGCGAAGGGCGAGCCGGAAGAGCAGGTGCTCAACCTGGAGCTCCTGGCCTACAACTTCCACGAATCGCTGGATCTCGGCCCGCTGTTCAAGCACGTGCAGCGGCAGCTTCTGTCTCGCGCCGTGGACAAGCCCAACCCGAAGGATCAGAACCTGCTGTGGCGGCTCGAACGGGTGGCCGAGGAGGTCAAGGAGCGCCAGCTCGCGGCCATCTCCGAGAGCGGCGCCATCGAGCGCGGCGAGCTCGACGTGACCAAGGCGGGCGCCGGCGCGTGGTCGCTCGGGAAGTCCCTGCTGCACCCCAAGCCGGGCGAGATGCGTGGGGGCGCCACGCTGTGCTTGTCGTTCACGTCCACCGACATCGGCATGGCCACGCTCGAGACCACGCCGACGCCGCACTACCGCCAGTTCCGCGTCGAGTTCCTGGATTTCGCCAAGGACCGTCGCGAGGTCGAGCTGGCGCTGGCGGTGTCGAAACCGCTCGACCGCGAACGGTGCGAGCAGATCCAGGAGCCGGCGATCGAGCGCGCCAACATCGAGACCGAAGCGCAGTTCTGGGTGGGGCCGTTCGGGTTCCCGATGATCGACAACACGCGATTGAGCCGCAGCGAACGCTGCTCGGTGTCGGTGATCCGCATCCTCGACAACAGCGTCACCGTGGCGATCTCGTACTTCCCCGCGTCACGGGCCAGTCTCAAGGACAAGCCGTACTACGACGAGGTGCTGCAGGATCTGCTGCGGAATCCGACGGCTGCGAAGTAGTGGCTACTGCAGATCCTGGCGTCGCACGGCGCCGGGCTGGCGGAAGAGCACCGTGCCCGCGGTGGCGGGGCGGCTCCGCAGCCGGCGGACCAGCCCCAGGGCATCCTCGAGCGTCCCGTATCCATCCACGAAGACCTGCTGGTGCGCTTCGACATCGTCGATGCGCACCTCGGCCCAGCGGCCGCGGAACCCCTGGCTGGCGAGCTCGGCCACGAGGGCATCGGCGGCCTGGCGGTCGCGGAAGGTGGCGGCCTGCGCCGTGAACACGTCCGGCTCGTGGGCACGCCCGTCGGTGAGTGCGGCCGTCAGCGCGTCGGGCACGGCCAGCGCTTTCCGTTCGAACGCGGCGGCGCGAGTGGCCGGTGCCGGCAACCCGGGCGGGACATTCGGCGACAGCGAGTCGAACGCGGTACGCGTGTCGAGGACGCCGGCTGCGGCGGCGATCACCAACCCCGCCGTGGCAAGACCCAGTGCGCGGGCGAGGACCCAGACGGCGCGGCCCGAAGGCGGCGCGCTCTCGACGCTCGGGAAAGACATCGTCGTGTTCTCGGGCGCCCTCTCGGGTTCGCTGTCGAACTCCGCGAGCGCATTGGCAGGCTCCGCCGCTGCCGCGGCCGGGGCTTCGGGCTCGAACGCGGTGAATCCGTCCGCCGGCTCGCGTGCCGGTTCCGGTTTCGGCGTCGCGGCCATCGCGACGGGCGCGGCAGGTGCCGCAACAGGTGGTGCCGTTTCGACGGCTCCCGCCGGCTCGAACGGCAGCGGCAGCACGTCCACGGCGCCGAGGTCCGCGCCGGCGGACCGCTCGTCCAGATCCAGATCGCGCACCGCGCTGCTCAGGATGTCGCGATCGATCGTCTTGCGCCGCGCTTCGAAGGCGCGCTGGAGGGCGCGGTCGCACACCAGGTTGATGAGGCGGGGCACGCCGCCGGACGCGAGATACACGGCCTCGATGGCACCACCGGTGAACTCCACGCCGCCAGGTGTGTCCTCGGCGACTCGAAGCCGGTGCTGGACGTAAGCGGTGACATCATGGAACGACAACGGCGTCAGCTCGCAGCGCACCGTCACGCGCTGCTCGACCTGCCGCATCTGCGGCAGCCGCAGGTTGTCGCGCAGCTCCGGCTGGCCGACGAGCACCACCTGAAGCAGCTTCTCGCGCTTTTCGAGCTCGGCGAGGATGCGGATCTCCTCCATGACGCCGAGCGACAGGTTCTGCGCTTCGTCGATCACCAGCACCGCGAAGGCCTGCAGCGGCACCAGCGAGTCGAGGAACTCGTAGAGCGGATAGCTCAGGTCCTGGCGCGAGGCGCCTTGCAGCCGTCCGCCGTTGACGTCGGCGACCGATGCCACGCCGAACCCGATGAGCAGCATCTTCAGCAGGTCTTCGCGCGTGACGAAAGGGTCGGGCACGAACGTGCTGAACGTCTTCCGATCGAGCTGTGACAACACGGTGCGGCACAGCGTGGTCTTGCCGGTGCCGATCTCACCGGAGAGGACGATGAGTCCTTCTCGGCGGCGAATGCCGGCGCCGAGCGCATCGAAGGCGGCCCGGTGCGAGGCGCTGTTGTAGAAGAAGGCGGGGTCCGAGGCCAGACTGAACGGCTTGTCCTTCAGGCCAAAGAACGGCTCGTATGTCAGGAAGGGGCCCACATTATGGGCTATCGGTTGGGACAGATCACTCCTGCACGTACGCTGAACAGGCGAGCACGGGCAACCGTGGATACTTGGGGAACGACGGATCGACTTTCGAGTACTCGCAGCGCACGAAGACCGACCCGCGATCGTTGACGACCCGCCGGGCGTGGGTGCATGTGGCACACAGGCCGGCGCCCGGCGGTGGTGCGCTTTCCTGCATGGATTATCCTAACGGGGACGAGGAGAACCGCACACACCAGATGAGCGACTGGGGTTCGCGCAACCGCGACCGTGAGGTGGTCGTGACCGGCGCCGGGGTCTTGTGTCACTTCGGCGATGACCTTTCGACAATCGAAGCGATGCTCCGGCAAGGGTGTAACACCCCCTTCACGTTGTATCCGCCCGGCGTCGCGATGAAGAGTCGTTGCCAGATCGCCGGGCAATATCAGGGCGAGCTCACCGACGCCGATGTCGGCGTGTCGAAATCGCAGGGCCGCTTCCTGGGCCGGCAGTCGCGCCTGGCACTGGCCGCGGCGCGGCGCGCGCTGGCGCAGTCGGGGCTCGAGCGGCGCGACGTGGCCGTGGTGGTGGGCTCGGGCGCGGGCGACGTGGCCACGCACGTCGAGATTCAGCGACAGGTCGATGCGCGCGGCGACAGCCGGCGGGTGCTCCCCACTGTGGTGCCGCGGCTGATGGCCTCGACCGTCTCCGCCAACCTGGTGAACGTGCTGCAGACCACCGGCCCGTCGTTGACGACGAGCGCGGCGTGTGCCGGCGGCGCCTACAACCTGCTGCTCGCGGCCATGTTGATCGAGAGCGGCCACACCGAGGCGGCCATCGCCGGTGGCTGCGAGATGTGCGACCCGCACTTTCATGCCGGGTTCGACTCGATGCGGGCCTACAACGCCGACGACAACGAGCGTCCCGAACGGGCGTCGCGTCCGTACGCCGCCGATCGCGCCGGGTTCATCTTCTCCGAGGGCGCCGGCATCGTCGTGCTCGAGACCCGCGCGGCCGCCGAGGCGCGCGGCGCCACGATTCTCGGCAGCGTGCGCGGCTGGGGCATGTCGAGTGACGGCGAGGGCGACATGGTGGCCCCATCGTCGGACGGCGCGCGCCGCTCGATCGAGATGGCGCTGCGCCATGCCGGCCTGACGCCGGCGGACATCGACTACATCAACACGCACGGCACCTCGACGCCGATGGGGGACGTGGCCGAGGTCCGCGCTATCCGCGCGGTGTTCGGCGATCGCCACGTGGCGTACTCGTCCACCAAGGGCTACACGGGCCACACCGTGTCGGCGGCGGGCGCCATCGAAGCGATCTTCACGCTGCTGATGCTGAAGAACGGGTGGGTGGCGCCCTCGGTCAACGCCCGGCCGCTCGACGCCGAGCTCACCGACTATCCGCCCGTGCTCGACCCGACGCCGATGACGCTGCGCCACGCGCTGTCGAACTCGTTCGGCTTCGGCGGCACGAACGTGACGCTGGTGTTGTCGGCACCGTAGGCGGACCTGAAGGTCCGCCTCTACGTACGTGGCTGCCGGTCTACACGTGGCTGCCGGTCTTTAGACCGGCCTCCGTCGTAGGGTCCACCTTCAGGTGGACCGTTCGAGGAACTCCGCCAGCTTCGTCACCGTCGACCAGTTGCGCGCCGTGGCGGGGACGCCCACGGCGCGTTCCACGAATTCCACCGGGAAGCCGTACCAGCCGTTCGGCTTGCGGCGGCTCACCACCCAGCACTCGCGCTTCGACACGTGCACCAGCTCCAGCCGTTCCTTCGGCTGCAGGACGGGAAGCCGCGGCCGCCGCAGGGGAGGCGCGGCCAGGAACACGATGTAGCGCTTGACGATCGCGGGCGCCGGGGTGTCTGCGAAGGGACCGCGGCGCAGCAGCCGCGCGATCTCCTCGACGGAGCGCAGCGTGGCGATCGGCTCGGCCCCGAGGGCGGTGCGCAGCCGCCGGCACGCGGCGGTCACGACGGCGCCGGCCTCGTCCGGCGTCGCGTCGAACACGACGTTGCCGGTCTGAAGGAAGGTGCGCGCGTTCTCGCCGCCGGCGCGCGCGAACGCGTCGCGCAGCAGGTCCTTGTGCACCTGGCGACCGCCCACGTTGATCGCGCGGAGCAGGGCGACGTAGCGCTGGCGTTCAGGCGCGCCGCGCCGCGTGCTCGCGGCGTGTGATCTCGTAGTAGGCACACCGCTCCTCCCGGCCGCGGGCCTCCGCCCACACCGGACGCTCGTCGATCGGCCGCATGCCCAGACGCCGCATGATCGCGAGCGAAGCCTCGTTGGCCGGCTGCGCGCCGGCCTCGATGGCATCCAGATCGAGGCGGGCGAACGCTTCGGCCATCGCCGCGGCGGCGGCTTCCGCCATGTAGCCGCGCCGGTGGAACCGCTCGCCGAGCCAGTAGCCCAGGTCGCCGCGCCGCGCGTCGTATTTGGTGCGCACGACCAGCACGAGACCCATCAGCACGCCGTCGCCGCGCCCCTCGATCGCGAAGCACAGCGCCTGTCCCTGCAGCGTGGCTTCCCGCATCCGCCGCAGGCGTGCGGCGGCGCCGGATTCGTCGAGCGGCGAGGGCCACGACGCCAGCCACTGGCTCACCGCGGGGGTCATGAGCCGCGCCGCGGCGGGCGCATCCCGTTCGTCCACCGTCCGCAGGCGCAGGCGCTCGGTCTCCACCTCCGGGGACTCGAGGAAGTGGCCGCCGGTCATTTCCCGCCCGCCACGTCGAGCAGCGCGCCCGTCGTGTAGGAGGCGTCGTCGGAGAGCAGCCACAGGATGGCCTGCGCCACTTCCTGGGGCCGGCCGCCGCGCCCCATGGGTACCTGCGACTTCACGCGCTCCACGCGATTCGGCTCGCCGCCGCTCGCGTGGAGCTCGGTGTAGATGTGGCCGGCGAGCACCGCGTTCACGCGGATGCCTTCGGTCGCCACCTCGCGGGCCAGGCCGAGCGTCAACGTGTCGAGCGCGCCTTTCGTCGCCGCGTAGTCGATGTACTCACCCGGCGATCCCATGCGCGAGGCGCCCGAGGAGACGTTGACGATGGCGCCGCCGGTCCCGCCGTAGCGGGTCGACATGCGCCGCACGGCCTCGCGCGAGCAGAGGAACGCGCCAGTGACGTTGGTGCCGAACACACGGGCGATGCGCGCGGCATCCATGGCGTCGAGGCGCGACTGGGTTTCGAGGATGGCGGCGTTGTTCACGAGCGCCGACAGCCGCCCCAGCTCGGCGTCGCACGTCTCGAACATGCGCACGACGTCCGCCTCGACGGCAATGTCCGCCTGGACCGCGATGGCGCGCGCGCCGGCCCGCCTGACGTCGTCCACCATTCGCGTGGCGGCCTCGGCGTTGGCGCGGTAGTTGACGCACACGTCATAGCCGCGCTCGGCCGCGAGCCGGACGGTGGCGGCGCCGATGCCGCGGCTCCCGCCCGTGACGAGCAGCACTGGCCGCGCTGGAGAGGTCATGAGTCGGGATCTTATGGGAGAATTCGAAGCATGATGCGACAGTCGTTCCTGGTGCTGGGATTGGTCGCCGGTGTGGTCACGCTCGCCACCGCGCAAGGTCGAGGGTTTGGCCCGTCCAAGTCGCCGTCGGCCCTGCGGGCGATCCCGGCCGAGACCACGGCCGCCAAGGTGAAGGACTCGAACTGGAAGGCGCCGCGCACCGCCTGGGGCCATCCCGATCTCGAAGGCACGTGGTCGAGCGACGACATGCGCGGCATTCCCACCTCGCGCCCGGCGCCGCAGGCCGATCGCGAGTCGCTGACGCCGGAGGAGTTCGCGCGCCGAGCCGGCGGCGACGAGGCGTCGCGCGATCGCGCGGTCAACGAGGAGACGTTCCTGCGCAACGAATTCGGCGTCCGCACGTTCGGCTACACGTCGTTCGTGGTGGAGCCCAAGGACGGCCGCATGCCCGCGCTCACCGCGGCGGGGCAGGCGAAGCAGCGCGCCTCGGCCGGCATCGGCACCTTCGGCAACCGGCCGTTCAACTCGTTCGAGGACTTCACCCTCTACGACCGCTGCATCACGCGCGGCGTGGGCGGCATCTTCCCGGTGCTGTACGGCAATGGCTTGTACATCGCGCAGACGCCGAATGAAGTCGTCATCAGCTACGAGATGGTGCACGACACGCGCGTCATTCCGATCGACGGCCGGCCGCGCGTCGGTCCGGCCATCAAGCAGTACATGGGCAAAGCGGTCGGTCACTTCGAAGGCGACACGCTGGTGGTCGAGACCACCAACTTCACGGATCGGATCGGCTTCAGCGGGCCCAACAGCGAAGGGCTGAAGCTCACCGAGTGGTTTACCCGCATCGACCCGAAGATGATCGACTACCGGGTCCGTGTCGAAGACCCGACGATGTACACCGCGCCCTACACGGTGCGCTTCACCATCACCCAACAGCCCAACTACCAGCTCTACGAATACTCGTGCCACGAAGGCAACGGCGCCGTGAACCACGCGCTCAGCGGCGAACGCGAGTACGAGAGGGCGGTGGCGGAAGCCAAGGCCAAGGGGCTGCCGGTGCCTCCGCGCACGATGGGCATGGAGGTCTACTCGGGCCAGAAGGTCGACGGCGTCCAGCCGGTTCGTGAGATTGGATTCGGGAAATAGTGGGGGCTGAGGGGCTGGGGGGCTAGGGGGCTGGGCCGATGCGCATCGACATCTGGTCCGACGTCGTCTGCCCGTGGTGCTATGTCGGCAAGCGCCGCTTCGAGCGCGCGCTCGCGGAGTTCGAACACCGCGACGACGTCCAGGTGGTCCACCGCTCGTTCCAGCTCGACCCCACCCGACCGAAAGGCCAGACGCAGAAGCGCCGCGAGATGCTGATGGCGAAGTACCGCCTCACCGCGGCGCAGGTGCAGGGGCTCGACGCGCAGATGGAGCAGACGGCCGCGGCGGAGGGTCTCGAGTATCACCTCGGGGACGGCGTGACCGGCAACACGCTCGACGCGCATCGCCTGCTGCACTTGGCCGCCGCACGCGGCCGGCAGGACGAAGCGCTCGAGCGCTTCTACCGCGCCTACTTCACCGAGGGCCGTTCACTCTTCGACAGCCCGTCGCTGACGGCGCTCGCGGCCGAGGCGGGGCTCGACGAACGGGAGGTGCACGACGTGCTCGACGGCGACGCCTACGCGGCGGCCGTCGCGACGGACATTCGCGAGGCGCAGGCGCTCGGGGCCAACGGCGTCCCGTTCTTCGTGTTCGACCACCGCTTCGGGGTGTCGGGGGCGCAGGCGAGCGACGTCTTCACACAAGTGCTGGCGCGTGCGCGTGAAAACCGGGTCGCTTCGAGCCGATAAAGGCAGCGTGACCACTTCAACCGTCCGTCCTGCCCTGCGGCCCTGGATCGCGGTGATCCTGGCCGGTCTCCTCTCGGTGTCCGCGCTCGTCCAGGCGCAGGCGCAGGCGCCAGCGCCAGCAAGCAGCAACCGCGGGCTCATCTGGGCGGTGGAAAAGGGCGGACGCACGGGCTGGCTGGTGGGCTCGCTGCACCTCCTGACGGCCGACGCCTATCCGCTGCCGCCCGCGCTCGACGCGGCGTTTGCCACTGCCGACGTGCTGGTGGAAGAAGCCAATCCCGAGGAGCTGAAGACGCCGGCCGCCGCGATGCAGCTCGTGGCCAAGGCGATGTACCCGCCCGGGACGACGCTGCAGTCGCAGGTGTCGAAGGACACGTTCGACAAGATCGCGAAGCGCGCCGAGAAGATCGGGCTGCCGATCGATCGGCTGCAGGGATTCAAGCCGTGGATGGTGGCGCTGACCCTCGTGGGGCTGGAACTGCAGAAGGGCGGGTTCGACCCGGGGCTCGGCCTCGATCAGCATTTCCTGACGCGCGCGCCGGGGGCCGGCAAGAAAGTGCGCACGCTCGAGACCGCGATGGAGCAGATCGACCTTCTCGAGGGCCTCAGCCCGCAGCTGCAGGAAGGGCTGGTGGCGGCCTCGTTCGAAGGCGCCGACACCGAACTGAAGCAGGTGCAGAAGATCGCGGCGGCGTGGAAGGCGGGGGATACGGCGCCGATCGAGAGCCTGCTGCTGACCGACATGAAGGGCGTGGACGCGGCGGTGTATGAAACGCTGCTCGTCGGCCGCAACCGCCGCTGGGTACCGCAGATCGAGGACTGCCTGTCGCAGCAGCGCTGCTTCGTGGTGGTCGGCGCCGCCCACCTCGTCGGCCCCGACGGCCTCGTGACGATGCTCAAGGCAAAGGGCTACACGGTCACACAGAAGTAGGGGCCACCTTCAGGTGGCCCGTTGTCCGCCTTCGTAGGGGCCGCCTTCAGGCGGCCCGTCCGCCGTGGCTGCCGGTCTTCAGACCGGCCTCATTCGTCGGTTCGCGACACCTGGATCACGCGGTCGTCGCCGCGGCCGCTGACGCGCACCGTCCACGGGTTGCAGCACACTTCGCAGTCCTGCACGAGGGTGCCCCGCACGTCGGGCTCAAGATAGATCTCCACCGCTTCGCCACAGTACGGGCACGTCACCACGAACTCGGAATCCATGACGGAATTGTGCGTCGAGCCCACGCGACGTGAGCCGCGATGTGCACTTCAGGCTAACGGTAGCTGCCTCTGCCGACGATAGGTGCTCAGAGCATCCCGGGTGTTCCCCGGGAGCGTCAACCCGGCGCGTTTTGTGACCGAGGGGGCGAAGCTTCAGGCCCGCGCCGGGAGCGCCGCCCGCCGACCCGCACCGATCGACTGCCGCGAGGCCACCGTAAGCCGCATGATGACAAGACTTTGCGCCATCACCATCGCTCTCGCCGTGATCTGGGGCTCCCGTTCCGCCGCGGCGCAGGCCGTGGAAGCCACGCGCCCCGACTCGCCGCTCTTGATGGGTCCCCTGCAGCTCTTCCCGTCGCTCACGCTTCGTGACATCGGCATCGATTCGAATGTCTACAACGAGTCGGTCCGGCACGAAGACTTCACCTATACCGTGTCGCCGACGCTGAAGACCGTGCTGCCCATCGGCGAGTCGCGGCTGACCACGCGCGGGGCGCTCGACTTCCGCTACTTCCAGACCCACAAGGACCAGCAGTCCACGAGCGGCTCACTCAACACCCAGCTCGAAGTGGGCTCCGGTCGTGTGCGCCCGTTCGGCACCGCCGGTCTCGTGCGCAGCCATGAGCGGGGCGGCTACGACATTGATCGCCGGGCCTACAGCCTCGCCTCGCAGGTGAAGGCCGGGGCCAGTCTGGCCCTGACGCCGGTGACGTCGATCACCGGCTGGATCGTGCGCGAGAGCACCAGGTTCGATCGGCTGGAGCTGTTCGACGGCGTGTCGCTCAGCCAGCAGCTGGATCGCGTGACGCGCGGCACCGCCACCGGCCTGCGGTTCGATCTGACGCCGTTCACCTCGGTGACGTCGGCGATCGAGGTCGAGAAGATCCGTTTCGCGCACGCGCCGCTGCGCGACGCCAACAGCTTCCGCTTCGCGCCGATCGTGCAGTTCACCAAGGGGGCGATCATCGAAGGGCAGGCGTCGGCGGGCTTCCGGGATTTCCGGCCGATCGATCCGCGGCTGGCGCCCTATCGCGGCTTCGTGGCGTCGGTGACGATGGCCTTCACCGTGCGGAACGTCACCCATGTCGAGACGCAGGCCACGCACGACGTGCAGTTCTCCTACGACGACTCGCAGCCGCTGTATCTCGGCGCCGGGGGCCGCGTGGTCGTGTCCCAGCGCGTCGCCGGCCCCTTCGAGGCGATCGCGATCGGCGGGCGCCAGCGCCTGCGCTACCAGACGCTCGACGGGCTCTCCTTCGACGGCCGCCGCGAGAACGTCACCAGCACCGGCGGCGGCATCGGCATTCGCGCCAACGAGCATCTGCGTTTCACGCTGACGGTGGATCGCGAGCGGCGCCTGTCCAACGGTTCGGCGCTGCGCGACTACGAGCGCCGGCGCGTGTTCGGGTCGGTCAGCTTTACGCCCTGAGGCATGTCCATGCGGTTCTGTCTCGTCACGTTCGCCCTGCTGCTGGCCGCGGCGCCGCACGCACAGGCGCCGCCGGCGCCCGCAGGCGAAGCGCAGGCCAACTACGTCGTCGGCCCCGAGGACGTCCTCGCGGTGACGGTGTTCAACGAAGTGCAGCTCTCCGGCCGCTATCGCGTGGAAAACGACGGGCACTTCAGCTACCCGTTTCTCGGGCGCATCAAGGCGGGCGGGGCCACGGTGGCCGAAGTGGCGGCAAGCTTGAGGACCCGTCTGGCCGACGGCTATCTGCGCAACCCGCAGGTGACGGTGGAAGTGGAGCAGTTCCGCAGCCAGAGCGTCTTCGTCATCGGCGAAGTGCGGACGCCCGGCAAGTACCTGCTCTCGGGCTCCGTCACGCTCATCGAGGCGCTGGCGCAGGCCGGCTCCACGACGGCGCAGGCCGGGGGGGAGCTGCTCATCCTGCACCCGAAGGACGGGTCGCGCGTCCCGCACGCGGCGACGCCCGAGCGCGACGACGCCGACGTGCAGCGGGTCAACCTCCACGAAATCGAAAGCGGCCGCCTGTCGAGGAACGTCATCATCCGCGACGGCGACACGATCTTCGTGCCCAAGGCCGAGCGCTTCTTCGTCACCGGCTTCGTCCGCACCCCGGGCTCGTATACCCTCGAGCCCAACATGACCGTCCTGCAGGCGATCTCGATGGCGGGCGGCGTGACCGAACGCGGCTCGGGCCGGCGGTTGAAGGTGACGCGCGTGGTGAACGGTGAGCGCAAGGAGCTCGAGGCCAAGCCGACGGACAGCGTGCAGCCTGGAGATACCATCACGGTGCGACAGCGCTTGTTGTGAGGGTCGTGTTCCTGAACCCGTCCGCGCAACTCGGGGGCGCCGAAGCCGCCCTCTATGAACTCCTGTCGGCGCTGCGGGCGGCGCATCCTGCCTGGTCGCTGGGGCTCGTGGTGGCGGCCGAAGGTCCGCTCGTCGAGCGTGTGCGCGCGCTCGGGCTGCCGGTGACGGTGCTGCCGTTTCCGGCGTCGCTCGCGCGCCTCGGGGACTGGGGCCTCGGCCGCGGCCTCGCCGCCCGAGTGCGCCTGCTGGGGGCGCTCGGCGCCGCGGCGGTGCCCGCGGCCGGCTACGCCTGGCGCCTGCGCCGTCTCGTGCGGCGCGAGCGGCCCGACGTCGTGCACGCCAACGGGCTGAAGATGCACGTGCTGGGCGCCTGGGCGCGGCCGCGCCACGCGGCGCTGCTGTGGCACATCCACGACTACGTGAGCCGCCGTCCGCTGGCCGCCCGCCTGCTGCGTCAGCGCGCGGGCGCCTGCGCGGCCATCGTCGCCAATTCGCAGAGCGTGGCCGCCGATGCCGGTCGCGTCATCGGCCCGGGGCCGGTGGTGCATGCGGTCTGGAACGCGGTGGACCTCTCGCGCTTCTCGCCCTGCGGCGCCGCGGCGGACCTGGATGCGCTGGCGGGGCTGCCGCCGGCTCCCGCCGGCGTGGTGCGGGTCGGCCTGGTGGCGACCTTCGCGCGCTGGAAGGGGCACGCCACCTTCCTCGAGGCGCTGTCGCGCCTGCCGGAATCGCTGCCGGTGCGCGGTTACGTGATCGGCGGGCCGGTGTACGAAACAGCCGGCAGTCAAGTCTCGCTCGACGAGCTGCGCGCCGAGGCCGCGGCGCGGGGGCTCGAATCGCGGGTGGGCTTTACGGGCTTCGTGCCCGACGCAGCGCAGGCGATGCGTGCGCTCGACGTCGTCGTCCATGCCAGTACGGATCCCGAGCCGTTTGGTCTGGTCATCGCCGAAGGCATGGCGTGCGCGCGCCCGGTCGTCGTGAGCCTCGCCGGCGGCGCGGCCGAAATCACCACGCCGGGCGTAGACGCGCTGGCCTACGCGCCCGGCGACGCCGTTCAACTCAGCGAGCGCCTGCTCTCGCTGGTGACCAACGCGGCGCTGCGGCAGCGCCTCGGCGACGCGGGCCGCTCGACGGCCGAGCGCGTCTTCGATCGCCGCCGCCTGGCGGTCGACATGACTCCTGTGTACGAGAACCTCGCGAGGTCCGCGTAATGCGCGTGCTGCATCTGCACAGCGGCAACATGTACGGCGGCGTCGAGACGCTGCTCGCCACGCTGGTGCGCGAGGCCGGGGCGGCGCCGGGAATGAGCCCCGAGATCGCGCTCTGCTTCCCTGGACGGCTCAGCGCCGAGCTCGAAGCGATGGGACGCCCCGCCTTCGGCCTGCCGCCGGTTCGACTGAGCCGGCCTCACTCGCTCGTGAAGGCACGCCTGGCGCTCCGCCGCCTGCTGCGGGAGCAGGCGTTCGACGCGGTGATCTGCCATCAGCCGTGGGCGTGCGTGGCCTTCGGCCCGGCGGTGCGCGCGGCCGGCTTCCCGGTCGTGCTCTGGGTGCACATGGCCGTCGAGGGCGGCGCGCTGCTCGATCGGCTCGCGCGGCGCGTGCGTCCGGACCTGGCGATCTGCAACAGCGAGTTCACCCGGGCCCGCGTGCGCGGCTGGCTGCCGAACGTCGAGACCGAAGTGGTCTACGGCCCGGTGTCGCCGGCGCCGATCCCGGCCGGCACGGCGAGCCGCGACGAGATCCGGGCCGCGCTCGAGACGCCGTCGAGCGACACGGTGGTGGTGATGGCGAGCCGCCTCGATGTCATGAAGGGGCATGCCGTGCTGCTCAGCGCGCTCGAGCGGCTGCGTCAGGTGCCGGGCTGGACGTGCTGGATCGTGGGTGGCGCGCAGAGCGTCGACGAAGAGGCGTACGAGCGCGAGTTGCGGCAGGCCGCGCGGGTGTTCGGACTCGGAGCCCGCATCAAGTTTGCCGGCCAGCGCAGTGACGTTCCGGCGCTGCTTCGGGCCGCCGACATCTACTGCCAGCCGAACACTGCTCCGGACGCGTTCGGGCTGTCGTTCGTCGAAGCGCTGCACGCGGGGCTGCCCGTCGTGACGAGCGGCATCGGCGGGGCGATGGAGATCGTCGATCGCGACTGCGGCTGCCTGCTCCCGCCCGGCGACGAGGACGCGCTGACCGACGCGTTGCGCATGCTGATCGTCGATGCCGAGGCGCGCGCGCGCATGGGCCGCGCGGCGCGCAGCCGTCCGGCGGTCATCTGCGATCCTCGCGCGCAACTGCGGCGGCTGCAGCGGGCGCTGGCGGCGCATTCGCCGGCGGCCGAGGAGCCGCTGGCCGCGCTGGCGGGGTAGGGCAGTGACGACGCTCCCTCGCTTGCGGATTGCGGTCCTCAGCTACGGGCTGCCGACGCGTGCGCACAAGCGCGGCGGCATCGAGCGCGCGGCGCACACGCTCGCCGACGGCCTGGCGCGCCGCGGCCACGAGGTGGTGGTGCTTTCGCACGATCCCCGGCCCGCCGACGCGGCGTATGCCGTGGCTCCGCTGCCGTGGCGGGCGTTCGTCGAGACCTGGTTCGGCCGGCGCGTCACCATGGGATACCTGGGCAACCTGCTCGCGCTCGTGCCCGATTACCGCGAGTTCGACATCGTCATCGCGCACGGCGACAGCCTGCTGCTGCCGCTCGCCGGAAAGCCGGTGGTGCGCGTGATGCACGGCAGCGCCCTCGGCGAGGCGCGGTCGGCGGCGTCGATCGGCCGCCGCGTGCTGCAGCTGGGCGTCTTCGCGCAGGAGCTCGTCACCGCCCTGGTGTCGCGCGGGGTGGTCGGCGTGAGCGAGAACACCCGCCGCGACAACCCCTTCGTTCGCCGCGTGATCCCGCACGGCGTGGACGAGCGCTGCTTCAGCGCGTCGGGCGCCGGGAAGACCCGCACGCCGTCGGTGCTCTTCGTCGGCACGCTCGACGGGCGCAAACGGGGCCGCTTCCTGCTCGACCTGTTCCAGCACACGGTGCGCGCCGAGCACCCCGAAGCGACGCTGGACTTCGTGGGGCCGGCTGGCCCGGCGCAGCCGGGCGTCACCTATCACACCGGCGTCACCGACGACGTGCTGGCGGACTTGTATCGGCGCGCGTGGGTCTACGCCTCGCCCAGTTCGTACGAGGGCTTCGGCCTGCCGTATCTCGAGGCGATGGCGTGCGGAACGCCGGTGGTGGCGTCGCCCAATCCGGGAAGCTGCGAGGTACTCGACGACGGCCGCTGCGGCGTGCTCGCGACCGACGCGGCGTTTGCGGGGGAGCTGACCGCGATCCTGGGCGATGCGCCGCGCCGAGCCGCGCTCGCCGCCCAGGGGCTCTGCCGCGCGCGCGAATACTCGCTCTCGCGCATGCTCGGCGAGTACGAGGACCTGCTCTACGAGCTCACCGAGGTGCATGCCGGTTCCGCCGCTCGCGTCTGACGCGCTGACGTACGACCCGCTGGCGTGGACGGGGCCCGCGGACGCCGTGGACCGCGATCGCTGGGGCTGGGTGGAGATCTTTCTCGCCATCCAGCTGCTGTGGGGCGCGGCGCTGTTCTTCCCCGGCGCGCAGGCCTACCGCACGCCCGTGCGGGCCCTGCCGTACCTGACCAGCGCCGCCGCGCTCGTCTACTATTTCCGCACCCCCACGGGAGAACCGCTGCACGGCAGCGCCAAGTGGCTGATGGCGTCCTTCGGGCTGCTGACGCTCAACCTGCTGCACGCCACCACGCACTCGATGGCCGGCGTGGCGCAGATCGTCTTTCAGATCAGCATCGCGGCGCCCATCTTCTGGATGGCCCGCGCCGTGCGCAGCGACCGCCGCGTCCTGCGGATGGTGTGGCTGCTCTTCGGCGCCAGCTTCCTCAGCTCCGCGCTGGGCATCCTCCAGGTGTACTACCCGAACACCTTCCTGCCGCCGGAGTTCAGCACGCTCGGCCGCGAGCTGAACCCCGAGATCATCAGCTCGCTCACCTACCACGGCGCGGACGGCCGCGAGATCATCCGCCCGCCCGGTCTGAGCGACATGCCCGGCGGGGCGGCGGTGTCGGCCATGGTGACGGTGACCCTCGGCCTGGCGATGGCGTTCCGGCGCGGCCTGCGGCCGCTGTGGCGCGCCGCCTGCGCGGCCGGCGCCACCATCGGCATGACGGCGCTGCTGCTCACGCAGGTGCGCTCGCTGTCGCTCGTCGCCGCCGCGAGCCTCGGGGTGTTCGCGGCGCTGCGCTTCCGGCAGGGACGAACCACCGACGCGGTCGCCAGTCTGGCGGTCGGCGCCGCGCTCGTGACCGGCGCCTTCGTGTGGGCGGTCGCCGTCGGCGGCGACGCGCTCATGGACCGCTTCAGCGGCCTCGTCAACAACGGCGTCATCCACACGTTCCGCGAGCAGCGCGGCATGTTCCTCACCTACACGCTGTCGGAGCTGCTCTATCAGTTTCCGCTCGGTGCCGGGCTCGGACGCTGGGGCATGATGCAGGTCTACTTCGGCGACCCCACGCTGTGGCAGGCGCCGCCGATACACGTCGAGATCCAACCCACCGGCTGGCTGCTCGACGGCGGTGTGGCGCTGTGGGTGGCCATGGGCGGCGCCCTGGTCATGGCGGTGCGGACGACGTACCTGGTGGCCGTGCACGCCGCCGGCGCGCTGCAGGACGCGGCGACCGCCGTCCTGTGTCTGCAGCTCACCGTGCTGTGTCTGTGCCTCACGGGCCCGGTGTTCAACACGCAGCTTGGCATCCAGTTCTGGGCGGTGACCGGTGCCGTGCTCGGCCCGCTCCTGGCGGCACCCGATCGCGACTTCGGCGAGGACAGCGATGGGTGAAGGGCGCCTGGGGCGATTCGTCAGCGGTCTGGGCCTCGGCTACCTGCACACGCTCGTCGTGCTCGCGGTGGGGCTGTGGCTCACGCCGTTCCTGCTGCGACAGCTGGGCACGCACGACTACGGCCTGTGGCTGCTCGCGTCGCAGGTGCTGGTCTACCTGGCGCTGATGGACCTGGGTGTCGTGGCGCTGGTGCCGCGCGAAGTGGCGTTTGCCGTCGGCGAGCGCGGGTCCGTAGGGCGGGGCTTCAGCCCCGCCGACCCCGATCCGGTCGCCGCCGTCGTCCGGCGCACGATCGGCCTGGTCGTGTGGCAGACGCCGGCAGTCGCGCTGGCAGCCGCGGCCGCTGTCTGGCTGCTGCCGTCCGAGTGGGAGCTGATGCGGCGCCCGTTTGCCATCGTGGCCGCCGGGTTCGTGCTGGCGTTTCCGCTCCGGGTGTTCACCGCGCTCCTCCAAGGGCTGCAGGATCTCGCCTATCTCGGGGTCGTGCAGCTCGTTGCGTGGACCGCGGGCACGGCCACCACCATCGCGTTGGCCTTCGCGGGCGCCGGCCTCTACGCGCTGGCCGGTGGCTGGGTGGTGTCGCAGCTGCTGCCCGCCCTGGTCGCGTGGCGCCGCGTCGCGGTGGCGTTTCCGGGCGTCCTGCCACGGAGGATCGCCCGCCTGTCGTGGTCCGAGGCACGGTGCTCGCTGGGCCGTGGCAGCTGGATCAGCGTGGCGCAGATCGCCCAGGTGCTCCTGAGCGGCACCGATCTCGTGGTGGCCGGCCGGCTCCTGGGGCCGGAAGCCATCGTGCCCTACGCGTGCACCGGCAAGCTGCTGTCGATGCTGGCCAACCAGCCGCAGCTCTTCATGCAGATGGCGCTGCCGGCCTTGAGCGAGCTGCGCGGCTCGGCGGCGCGCGCGCGCCTGTTCGAGGTGTCGCGCAGCATGACGCAGGTGATGCTGCTCGCCAGCGGCGCCATCGTCGCGCTCGTGCTGGTGGTCAACGGTCCGTTCGTGTCCTGGTGGGTGGGGAGCTCGCGGTTCGGCGGCCAGGCGCTCACGGCGCTGCTCCTGGCTGGCATGCTGGTGCGGCACGTCAACGTCACGATCGTCTACACGCTGTTCTGCTTCGGCTACGAGCGCCGCCTCGCGCTCACGAGCATCGCCGAGGGCGTGGCCGGCGTGGCGCTGATGTGGCTCCTCGTGCCGCGCATGGGGCTGCAGGGGGCCGCCGCCGGGATGTTGATGTCCACGCTGGTGGTCAGCCTGCCGGCCAACGTCCTCGCGCTGGCGCGCGAACAGGGCGCCTCGCCTTGGGCGTTCGCCGAATCGATCGCGCCGTGGTTCACGCGTTTTGCGGCCATCGCCACCGCGGCCACGGTGCTCGTCTTCACGGTTCGGCCGGAGAGCCTCGCGGGCGCGCTTCCGCTGGCGCTCGCGATCGGTGCCGCGTACCTGGCGGTGATGCTGCCGGTGCTGCGGACGCCGCCGCTCGGCCCCATGCTGCACTCGCGCCTGCAGCCGTGGCTGCCGCGCATGCCCGGTCCGGTCCGCCGCTTCGCGGTGGAACTGATGGAGTCGCCCTCATGAGACTGAACATTGGCTGCGGGCGGGTGCACCGCCAGGGCGCCGTGAACCTCGATATCAGCCCCGATGTCGGCGCCGACGTCGTCCACGATCTCAATTGCCTGCCGTGGCCGTTCGAGGACGCGCAGTTCGACCAGATCTACGCCTACGACGTGCTCGAGCACGTCAACGACGTCCCGCGCGTGCTCGAAGAGATTCACCGCGTGAGCCGCCCCGGCGCCACGCTGCACGTGACCGTGCCGCACTTTTCGAGTGCCAACGCCTTCACCGACCTGACCCACCGCCACTACTTCTCGTGGCGCAGCTTCGACCCCTACTTCGCGGGCGACGTCCTCGACTTCTACAGCCGCGCGCGCTTCCGCCGGCAGTCCACGCGCATCAGCTTCTATCCGAGCATCGTGAACCGTCTCGTGTTCCGTCTGGCCAATCGCTTTCCCGAGCGGTACGAGCGCCGATGGGCCTGGATGTTCCCGGCGTGGTTCCTCTACTACGAGCTCGAGGTGGTGAAGTAGGCATGCGCGTCGTGCACGTCGTCCCGGCGCTCTTCGGGCCCCGCGGCCTCGTCGGCGGCGCCGAACGCTACGCCTTCGAGCTGGCGCGTCACATGGCGGACGCGGTGCCGACCACGCTCGTGGGCTTCGGCGAGACCGCGCGCGAGGAGTGGCACGGGCCGCTGCGCGTGCAGACGCTTCCGGCCTGGCACGTCCGGGGCCAGCGCTCGAATCCGTTCAGCCTCGCGATCCTGCGCGAGCTGGAGCACGCCGACGTGGTGCACTGCCATCAGCATCACGTGCTCGTCAGCAGCGTGGCGGCGGCCTGGTGCCGCGTGCGCGGACGGCGGGTGTTCGTGAGCGACCTCGGCGGCGGCGGCTGGGACGTGTCGGCCTACGTCGCCACGGACGGCTGGTTTCACGGGCACCTGCACCTCAGCGAGTACAGCCGGCAGGTGTTCGGCCACGCGTCCAACCCGCGCGCCCGGGTGGTGGGCGGCGGCGTTGATACCGCGCGCTTCTCGCCGCACGCAGCGGTGCCGCGCGACGGAGGTGCGCTCTTCGTGGGACGCCTGCTGCCGCACAAGGGCGTTGGCGATCTGATCGCGGGCGTGCCCGCGGATCTGCCGCTGACGATCGTGGGGCCGCGTCCCGACGACGCGACGCGCGCCGGGCTCGAGGCGTCGGCGCTGGGGAAGCTCGTCACCTTTCGGTACGACCTGGGCGACGAGGATCTGGTGCACGAATACCGCCGCGCGCTGTGCGTCGTGCTGCCGAGCGTGTATCGCACACCGGTCGGAGAGACGAAAGTGCCGGAGCTGCTGGGGCAGACGCTGCTCGAGGGGATGGCCTGCGGGGCGCCGGCGTTGTGTACCCGCGTGGCCAGCATGCCCGAGGTCGTGGACGACGGCGTGACCGGGTTCGTGGTGCCGCCGAACGATCCCGCGGCGCTCGGCGACCGCCTGGCGTGGCTCGCCGCGCACCGCGAGCGGGCCGCGGCGATGGGGCTCGCGGCACGTGAGCGAGTGCTGCGCCATTTCACGTGGGACGCGGTGGTGGCGCGGTGCCTTGCGGCGTATGGCGCCGAGGCCGCGAAGGCTGCCGCATGACAACGAGCTGGCATCTCGTCACGAGCGAGTATCCGCCCGACATCGGCGGCGTGAGCGACTACACCGGCCAGCTGGCCGCCGCGCTCGCCGCAGCCGGCGATGACGTGCACGTGTGGTGCCCCGGCGCCGCGCGCAGCGGCCCGGCCGGCGTGGAGGTGCACGCGACCCTCGGCACCATGTCGCCCGCCGATCTGCGCCGCACGGACGTCCAGCTCGACGCCTGTCCCGGTCCGCGGCGGCTGCTCGTGCAGTGGGTCCCGCATGGGTTCGGCTACCGCTCGATGAACGTCGGGTTCTGCTTGTGGCTCGCGCGACGCGCGCGCGCCGGCGACCGCGTCGAGCTCATGGTCCACGAGCCGTATCTGGAGTTCAGCTGGCGCTCGCCCGTGCACAGCGCGATGGCGGCGGTGCACCGGCTCATGACGCTCGTCCTGCTCGGCGTGGCGCAGCGCGCCTGGGTCGCCATACCGGCGTGGGAGGGCTGCCTGCGTCCGTACGCGCTCGGGCGGGCGGTGCCCATGCCGTGGCTTCCGATTCCCAGCTGCGTGCCGATCGACGCGCCGGCCGGCCCGTCGTGGCTGCGCGGCCGCTTTGCAACCGGGCACCAGGCGATCGTCGGCCACTTCGGATCCTACGGCGCGTTCGCCGGCCTCCTCGACGGCTGCGTGGCGCCGATCATGGACGGACCGTGCAGCCCGGTGCTGCTGCTCCTCGGCGCCAACGGCCCGTCGTATCGGGACGCGCTGCTGGCGCGGCACCCCGAATGGGCCGCGCGCGTACATGCCACGGGCTTTCTCGACGGCCCGGTGCTCGCCGCGCACCTCGGCGTGTGCGACGTGATGGTGCAGCCCTATCCCGACGGCGTCACGTCCCGCCGCACCAGCGTGATGGCGTGTCTGTCGCAGGGGCGCGCGGTCGTCACGACGGCGGGGCGGCTCACCGAGCCGCTCTGGCACGGCAGCGACGCCGTCACCCTTGCCGGCGTCGACGATCCGGCGGGGCTGGCCGACAGCGTCGTGCGCCTGCTCGCCGATGCCGGCGCGCGTGAGCGCCTGGGCAGCCGCGCCAGGCAACTCTACGCCGACACCTTTTCCGTGGAGCGCGTCGTGACCGCGCTGAGGGCCGCATGAGAGAGGCCCGCTGATGCGCATCGCGATTGCCGCGCACTCGCCCCGCCGGGTCGGCGGTGTCGAGCAATACCTGGCCGCCGTGGTGCCAGCCCTCGCACGCGCCGGGCACGAGGTCGCGTGCTGGTTCGAAACCGAGGACACCGGCCATTCGCCGATTCTCGACCGCGGCGAGCTGGTGACGACGTGGACGGCGTCGCGCCTGCCGGAGCGCGGAGTGCCCGCGGTGCGCGAGTGGCGTCCCGACGTGGTGTACGCGCACGGACTCGCGGACGCCGCCGCCGAGCGTGCGCTCGTCGGCGTGGCGCCCTCCGTGCTGTTCGCACACTCGTACTACGGCACGTGCATCAGCGGGACGAAGACGGTGCAGACGCCGTCTCTGCGCTGTTGCACGCGGACGTTCGGCCCCGGCTGCCTGCTGCAGTACTACCCGCGCCACTGCGGCGGCTGGAGCCCGGTGACGATGGTGCGCCGGTACGGGCTGCAGCGCACGCGGCTCGACCTGCTCGACGCCTACGCCTCGATCGTCGTCGCGAGCCGGCACATGGCCGGCGAGTACGCGCGCCACGTGCCCGAGTCGAAGGTGCACGTCGTCGGGCTGCCGATTGAATCGCCGTGGCCGGTGCCGCCGCGCCGGTCCCACATCAGTGGCTGGCGCCTTCTGTATCTGGGCCGCCTCGAGGCGTCGAAGGGCGCAGGCGTGGCGCTCGAAGCGGCGGCCCGCGCGGCCGCCACTCTGGCGGTGCCGGTGCACCTGCAGATGTCGGGCGCCGGCACGCTGCACGAGCCGCTGGCCGCGCGCGCCCTCCACCTGATGCACGCCCATCCCACGCTGCGGGTCACGTTCACCGGCTGGCTCGAGCCGCATCTCGTGACGGCGGCGTTCGATCAGAGCGACCTGCTGCTGGTGCCGAGCCGCTGGCCCGAGCCGTTCGGCATGGTGGGCGTGGAGGCCGCGCTGCGCGGCGTTCCCGCCGTGGCCTTTGCCGTCGGCGGAATCCCGGAGTGGCTCACCGATGGCGCCACGGGCCGGCTCGTGCCCGAGGGGCCGAAGGGCACCGAGCGGTTCGCCGATGCCGTCACGGCCTGTCTCCGTGACGAACCCACGCTGGCGCGCATGCGCGACCTTGGCCGCGCGGCCGCCGCCCGCTTCGGCACGGCTTCCCACCTGGCTGCGCTCGAGCCGGTACTGGCCGCGGCGGCGGGCATGTCCGCTCCGGCGATCCCGGTCGGCGCGCCGGTAGGGGTGTTCGCGTGAACATGCGCGTGCTCTTTGCGATTCACAGTCCCGCCGACGAGCGGACGGCGGTCTATCGCGCGGTCCAGCATCGGGTGGAGGCGCTGCGCGAGCGCGGCCACCAGGCCGATCTGCTGGCGGCCGGCGATCTCCGCGGGCGCGGCCCGGCCCGGCTCGATCCGCTGCTGCTGGCGCCGGCGCTGAGCCGCCGCCGGCTGGCGCGCTACGACGCGGTCGTGTTCCACAGCCATCTGGGGTGGGCCTTCCATGCCGCCCGGCCGTGGCTCGACCCCGATCGCCGGGTGGTGACGATCACGTCGTTTCACGGGCTCGAGCCGATCTACTACGCGGCGCTCGCGCGGGAGCGGGCCCGGTACGGCGAGCAGCTGTCGGCGCGGTTCCGCCTGCTGCACGGCCACGTCGTGCCGCGGCTCCTGCGTTTCAGCTGCCGTCAGTCCGATGCCGTCTTCTGCCTCAACAGCAACGAAGCGCACTACTTGACGGCCAACGGGTGGGCCGCGCCCGAGCGCATCTACCGCCTGACGAACGGCGTCGAGTCCGAATGCTTCATGGACCGTGCGCCCGCCGCGCGCGTGCGGCGGCTCCTGTTCGTGGGGCAGTGGCTGCCCGCCAAAGGCACGCGCGACCTCGTCGAGGCGTTCACCTCGCTCGCCGGCCGCGCCGATCTGGAGCTGGCCTGCGTGGGGACCGGCGCGCCCGAGGCGCAGGTGCTGGCCGATTTTCCGGAAGCGGTGCGCGGACGGATACGCATCCGGCCGCGCGTGGACCGCAGCGCCCTGCACGCCGAGCTCGCGCACGCCGATCTCTTCGTCTTCCCGTCGCTGTCAGAGGGGTTCAGCAACGCGCTGCTCGAAGCGATGGCGGCGGGCCTGCCGGTCGTCGCGACGCCGGTGGGCGCGGCGGTCGATCTGCTGCGCGACGGTGTCAACGCGGCGGTGGTGCCGGCGGCGGACGCCCCGGCGCTGACGGCACGGATCGAGTCGCTGCTGCCGCACGCCGACGTGCGGGAGGCACTGGGACGCGCCGCACAGGCGACGGCACGCGAGTACGAGATGCACCGGGTGGACGAGCACTTCGTCGACCGCATGATGCACGTGATGGAGTGGCGGCCGGCGGCCCACGGCGCAACGTGGCGGGAGGGGCGGCATGTCGAGGGCTGACGTCCAGGCGCGCGCCGCCTACGAGAGCTGGCACGAGCGTGTGCAACGCGAGACGGCCACCGCCGACCGTCCGTGGCACGAGCTGGTGTTCGCGCACCTCGGCGCCGCGGATCTGGGCGGCCGCGACGTGCTCGAGATCGGCTGCGGCCGCGGCGAGCTGGCGTGCGAGCTGATGGCCAGCGACCCGCCTCCGGCGCGCCTGATCGCGGCCGACTTCGCGCATGCCGCGGTGCGGCTGGGGCGCGCGCGTGCGGGAGGGCGCCAGGTCTCGGGTGTCACCTGGATGGTGGCGGACGTCCAGCACATCGGCCTGCCCGACGCCAGCGTGGACACCGTCATCTCGTGCGAGACGATCGAGCACCTGTCCGATCCGGTGCAGGCGCTGCGGGAGTTCCATCGCGTGCTGCGGCCGGGGGGGCGGCTGATTCTCACCACGCCGAACTACTTCGGCCCCTTTGGTCTCTACCGGGCGTACTTGCGGCTGCGCGGCCGGCGCTACACCGAGGGCGACCAGCCGATCTGCCGTCTCACGATGCTGCCGCGCACGCTGTTCTGGATGTGGCGCGCCGGCCTGCGCGTGCGCCGCGCCGACGCGGCGGGACAGTACCTGCTGGCGCCAGGCCGGCTGCCATGGGAGCCGGCCGTCCTCAAACGTCTGAACTGGCTGCTCTGGCCCTTCGGTCTGCACTCGCTCATCGTGGCGGAGAAGCCCTGAACCCATGCGCGTGCTCTTCTTCGTCGAGGGCTTCACGGACATCCGTTTCATCGTCGGCCTGAGCGAGATCTGCGACTTGACGCTGGCCGTGCCCGCCCGGGCGTTTCGTGAGAGCGGTCTCGACGAGCGCCTGCGCGAGAGCGGCGCCCGCGTCGAGGTCCACGCGATCGAGGGCGGCCGTCTCGCGTTTCAGTGGCGGTCGCTGCTCTGGCTGGTCCGCCATCTGCCCGCCTTCGACGTGGTGCTGGCGCAGGAGATGCTGCGCGGCGGCGTCAACGCCACGCTCGCCGGCGCGCTGCGCGGCGTGCCGGTGGTGACCTACATGGGGATTTCGCCCATCGAGTACTTCCGGTGCCGGCGGGAGCGGCGACAGATCGGAGCCGCGGCCGCGGCGGCGGGCGAAGCGGCCATTCGCCTCATGATGACGATCAGCGGCCGCCTGGCGACCACGGCGCTGGTGATGGGCCCCTATCTCGCCACCGTCGCGGCGCCGTTCAGCCGACGGGTGGCGATGGGGCGCTACTACGGCGTGGACGTCGATCTCTTTCGGCCCGCCACCGGTGCGGAGCGCGCGACGCTGCGGGAGCGGCTCGATCTGCCGCGCGACGCGTTCCTGATCGTGCTCTCGAGCCGCATCAGCCACGAGAAGGATCCCGAGACCGTCCTGCAGGCGGTGGCGTTTGCGCGCGCCCGCGGCCTGAACGCCGTGCTGCTCAACCTGGGGGGCGGCTATCGTGAATTCCAGGCGCTCGCTGCCGACCTGGGCGTGCCCGACGCGGCCGAATGGGTGCTCGGCCGGCCGGCGGCGCACCCGATGAAGGAGCTGGCCGACTACTACCGCGCGGCTGACGCGCTGATCCAGGGCTCGCTCGAGGAGGGGCTCGGATTCTCGCCACTCGAAGCGCTGGCGTGCGAGGTGCCCACCGTGGCGAGCGCCGTCGGCGGCCTGGCCGCGCACCTCGGCGACGTCGCGACGCTGACGCCGCGGCGCGATGCCCTGGCCATGGCGTCGGCCATCCTGCAGGTGGCGTCGAACCCTGGCGCGGCGCGCGCGCAGGCACGCCGCGGGCGCGAGTACGTGGTGCGCGACTGGAACCGCGCGCGGGCCTTCGCGGAGCTGCGGCAGGTGCTGGCCGACGCCGCGGGGCACCTGCCGGTGCCGGCGCCACAGGCGGAGCGCGCATGACGGCGGGCCTGCCGCGCGTGGCGCTGCTTTCGGATCTTCGCGAGGAGCGGTGGCACAGCATGGACCTCGTGTCCGAGCTGCTGCTCGCGGGTCTGCAGCATCCGGCGCTGCGCGCGGTCGACGCCACCGAGCTCTGTCCGCGCCAGGTTCGCCGCGCCACTCGTCTACCATGGGCGCGTGACCTGCGGCGCGTGGCCACCGCCGATCGGCTCGTGAACCGGTTCTGGGACTACCCGCGCTGGCTGCAGTCGCGGACGGCCGGGTTCGATCTGTTCCACATCGTCGACCACAGTTACGCCCATCTCGCGTTGGACCTGCCGGCGGAGCGCACGCTCGTGATGTGCCACGACCTCGACGCCTTCGAGGCGGCGCTGCCCGGAGCCCGCCGGCGCTCGCCGCTGGCGCGGCTGATGGCGTCGCGGCTTCTCGCGGGCATCCGCCGGGCCGCGCGCGTCGTGTGCGGATCGCGCGCCACGCGCGACGCGCTCGTCGAGCGGGGCGTCGTGCCGGCCTCGCGGATCGTGGTGGTGCCCTACGGCGTCCATCCCACCTGCTCGCCCGGCGCCGACTGGCTGGCGGACGCGGAGGCCGAGGTCCTGCTGGGCCCGGTCGACCCCGACGTCCCGGAACTGCTGCACGTGGGCAGCGTGGTGCCGCGCAAGCGCATCGACCTGCTGCTCGACGTCTTTGCCGCCGCCCGCACCCGTCACACGCGTGCCCGGCTCGTGCGCGTGGGCGGTCCGCTCACCGGCGCGCAGCAGCGCCAGGCGGCGCGGTTGGGCGTGGCCGATCACATCGTGACGCTGCCGTTCCTCGATCGCCGGGTGCTGGCCGCGGTGTACCGCCGCGCGGCGCTGGTGCTGCAGCCCTCGGATCGAGAAGGGTTCGGACTGCCCGTCGCGGAGGCGATGGCGTGCGGCACGCCGGTGGTGGCCAGCCTGCTGCCGGCGCTCAGGGAAGCTGGCGGCTTTGCCGCCGTCTACTGCCGTGTGGGCGACGTCGACGTGTGGAGCCGCACGGTGAACGGCCTGCTCGACGAGCGCGCGCGGCGCCCCGAGATGTGGGAGCGGCGGTGCGCGGATTCGCTGCACGCGGCGCGGCGGTTCGACGCGCTGGAACACGCGCGCGGCATGCTCTCGGTCTACCGCGACATGCTGCCGGACCGCATTCCCGAGTTCGAAGCCGTCTCCGCAGGGCGGTCTAACTTGTCCGCCGCAGCTTCAGCGAAGGCGGAAGACCGCCCTCGACACGACGACCTGGTGGGCGCCCGATGAACCGCATGAACGTGCTCCACCTCGGGAAGTACTACCCGCCGGTCCGCGGCGGCATCGAAACCGTGCTCGAGACGCTGTGCCGCGGTGCGCGTACGTGCCTGGCGCCGCGGGCGCTGGTGCTCGGAACCACGCCGCGGACCGTGCACGAGGTCGTCGACGGCGTGCCGGTCACGCGCGTGCGGAGCTTCGGCACGGTGGGCGCGGTGGCGCTGACCCCGACGCTGCCGTGGTGGCTCGCCCGGTCCGACGCCGACGTCATCGTGCTGCACGAACCCAACCCGATGGCGCTGCTCGCCTATGCGTTGGTCCGTCCGAGGGCGCCGCTCGTGGTGTGGCTGCACAGCGAGGTGATCCGGCCCCGCTGGCAGTACCGCCTGTTCTACGAGCCGCTGTTGAACCTCGCGCTCGGGCGCGCCGCGCGCATCGTGGTGGCGTCGCCGCCGATGCTCGACGCGCCGTCGCTGGCGCCGTTCCGCGACAAGTGCGTGGTGGTGCCCTACGGGATCGATCCGGCGCCGTATGCCACGGCCGCGGCCGTTGCGCGGACCGCGGCGGCAGAGCCGACCGTCCTCTTCGTCGGCCGACTGGTGGGCTACAAGGGCGTGGACGTGCTGTTGCGCGCGCTGCCTGGGTTGCGGGCGCGGACGGTGATCGTCGGCGACGGCCCCTGCCGGCCCGCGCTCGAGGCGCTGGCTACGGAGCTGGGCGTGGCCGATCGTGTCACGTTCACCGGCCAGGTGTCCGACGAGGCGCGCTTCGACGCCTATCGTGCCGCCGACCTCGTCGTCCTGCCCTCGGTCACCCGTCAAGAGGCGTTCGGCATGGTGCAGATCGAAGCCATGCTGAGCGGGCTGCCGGTCGTGAGCACGGCGCTGCCTACGGGCGTGCCGTGGGTGAATCAGGATGGCCAGACGGGCCTGGTGGTGGCGCCGGGTGATCCGGCGGCGCTGCGTTCGGCGCTCGCGGCCCTCGTGGCGTCGCCGGACCTCCGCCGCGATCTGGGCCGCCGCGCGCGCGCGCGGGCCCTCGCGACGTTCACGGCGGAGCGGATGTGCGACGGCGCCTACGCGGTGTACCGCGAGGCCGCGGTGGCCGCCCGGCAGGCGGCGCCCGGCCGGGCCACGCTGCTCGCCAAGCGGGCGCTCGACGTGGCGTTGTCAGGCGCGGGGCTCCTGGCCTCGGCGCCCGTGTGGGCCGTGATCGCCGCCGCCATCAAGCTCGAAGACGGCGGGCCGGTGTTCTACCAGCAGGAGCGGTCCGGGCGGAACGGCGTGCCGTTCCCGGTGTGGAAATTCCGTTCGATGATTCCCGACGCCGAGGCGGTGACCGGCGCCGTCCAGTCCGGCGAGCACGACCCGCGCGTGACCCGGGTCGGGCGGCTGATGCGGATGACGGCGATGGACGAACTGCCGCAGCTGTGGAGCATCTTTCGCGGCGACATGAGCTTTACGGGCCCGCGCGCGCTGCGCCCCGGAGAGATCGAAGCGCTCGGCAACGGCGAGATGGAGCTGCTCGAAGACGTGCCCGGTTTCGCGGCGCGCGCGTCGGTGCTGCCCGGCCTCACCGGCATCGCGCAGATCTACGCGCCGCGCGACATTCCACGCCGGCACAAGTTCAAGTACGACCTGCTCTACGTGCGCCGCCAGTCGGTCTGGCTCGACGTACGGCTCATCATCCTGTCGTTCTGGATCACCGCGCGGGGGGCGTGGGAGGTGCGCGGCAAGAAATTCTGACCGTGCACTCCCACGCGGCTCTATTTCCGGGGCGCGCTTCGCGCGCCGGAAGTGCGCGGCAAGAAGTTCTGATCTAAACTCCCAGCTCGATGCTCGATGTCGTGGTAGTCGGGGCCGGCCCCGGCGGACTCCACGCTGCGCGGCGCCTCGCAGGCCGCGGCGCAGTCGTGACGGTGCTCGAAGAGCACGGCGCCTGCGGCACTCCCGTTCACTGCACGGGCATCCTCGCCCGCGACGCCTTCGACGAGTTCGGCCTGTCGAGGGCCTCCATCCTCAACGAAGTCACCACCGCGCGCTTCGTGTCGCCGCGCGGCACCGATGTCGTGCATCGCACGCGCGCCGTCGAGGCCGTCGTGATCGATCGCGCGCGCTTCGATCAGGAGCTCGCCGACGATGCCGCGAGCTGCGGCGCGTCGCTGCGCTTCGGCACGCGCGTCCGCGGCGTGTCCATCGACGACGAGCAGGTGTGCGTGGACATCGGCGGCCCGGAGCCGCTGCGCGCGCGGGCCTGCGTGCTGGCCACCGGCGGCCGCTACGCGCTGCATCGCCCGCTCGGCCTGGGCCTGCCCGACCACTACCTGCACACGGCGCAGCGCGAGCTGCCGGCGTCGCGGCCTGGCGTCGTCGAAGTGCACTTCGGCCGCGAGGTCGCGCCCGGCGGGTTCGCCTGGATTGTGCCGGTGTGGCGCGGCGACCGTGCCTATGCCCGCGTGGGGGTGATGGCCGAGTCGCGGGCGCCGGAGCACTTCGCGCGGATGCTCGACCGGGTCGGTGAGCGATGGGGACTCGACGAGGTGGCCGAGCCGCCGCGCCAGAAAATCCTGCCGCTGTCGAGCATCGCGAGGACCTTTCGCGACCGGCTGCTGGTGGTGGGCGATGCCGCCGGGCTCGTGAAGCCGACGACCGGCGGCGGCATCTACTACAGCCTGCTCAGCGCCGGGCTGGCCGCCGAGGTGCTGGTGCCCGCGCTCGCCGACGGTGATCTGAGCGCGCGCCGGCTGGCCGACTACCAGCGCCGGTGGAAGGCGCGGCTCAAGAACGAGCTCGACACGCAGCTGTCGTTCCGCAAGCTCGCGCAGCAGATGTCCGACGCCGACATCGAGGGGCTGTTCGAGCTGGCGCGCACCGACGGCGTCATGCCGATCGTCCGCAAGACCGCCAGCTTCAACCGCCACCGCAGTCTCATCCTCGCCCTGCTGCGCCATCGGCCCGCGCGCCAGCTCTTCTTCCGCTCCTTCGTCTCGTAAGAATCTTCGTAGGGGCCGCCTTCCGCCTTCGCCAAGGCTTCGGCGGACCACCGTAGCTTTAGCGGAGGTGGTCAGGCGGCCCGTCGGAATACACGTACGCGATACTGCGTGCGCATGATGCGCGAGCTGTGCGCGCTGATCGACGGGGGCGGGGTGTGCCCGCCAGACGAAAGTCTGGCCGAGCTCGTGGCGCTTGCACGGACCCATCGCGTCCATCTGCTTCTCGCGCGGCGGCTGGCGCGCGACGCTCCCGAGCCATTGCATCGCGAGGCGCGCGTGGAGGCGCTTCGCGACTCGGTGCGCGTCGGCGAGCTGCTGCGAGTCGTCGCCGCCCTCGAAGCGAGCGGTTGCGATCCCGTGGTGTTCAAGGGCGCCGCTCTGGCCTTGACCCACTACGAGGAGTCGAGATGGCGACCCCGTCTCGACTCCGACGTGATCGTCGATCCAGCCAGTCGCGCACGAGCCGCCTCCACGCTGGCCGCGCTTGGATACACACGGCCAGCGATGACGTCTGGCCGCTACGTGATGCATCAGGAGATGCACGTACGCCCAGATCCGATTGTCGGCGAGCACGTGATCGATCTGCACTGGAGGCTGGCCAATCCCAACCTGCTGGCGGGGCTGCCAGGGCACGCGGAGCTGCGCGCGCGAGCGGCCCGTGTCCTGTTGCCGGAGGGCGAGATCCACGTCGCGTCGGCCGCCGACGCGTTGGTGATCGCGTGCATCCACCGCGCCGCGCATCATGCCGGGTCCGAGCAGCTGCTCTGGCTCTACGACATCCATCTCGTGGCGGCGGGTTTGACGCTGGTGGAGTGGTCGCGGGTGGCGGACATCGTCGAGCGGGCGCGCGTGGCAACCGTCGTCAGGCGGGGACTCGCGCTCGCGTCGGCCGCATTCGGTGAGTGCATTCCGGCCACGGTTCAGACGACGCTGGAGTCGGCGGGTCGAGAGCCGTCGGCGCTGTTCCTGCGCACGGATCTGCGGCCGCTGGAGCGGCTGCGTGCGGATGTGGCCGTGTTGGGCGCGAGGGACGGCGCGCGCCTGATCGCCGAGCACCTGTTTCCGCCAGCGTCCTACATGCGTGAGAAATACGGCGTTCGCAGCGGCGCGCTGCTGCCCCTGGCTTACGCGCGCAGGATCGTGGCCGCGGCGGTCCGTTCGTCGCGACGGCGGTAGTCGGAATACGAATAGGTTTCCCGCGACGACTCCACTCGGTTGAGGACCGCGCCCAGGATCCTCGGACCGCCGATGGCCAGCGTCTCGATGGCACGCTCGGCGAGACGCCGCCGCGTCATGCTCGCCCCGAGCACGAAGGCCACGCCGGTGGCTTCGCGCGCGAGGATCGAGGCGTCGGTCACCGCGAGCACCGGCGGCGTGTCGATGATCACCCACTCGAAGGGTCCGGTTCGCATCTGCTCGAACAGGCTTTCCATCCGTTTCGACCCCAGGAGCTCCGACGGATTGTGCGGCGGCTCGCCGGCGGTCATCACCCACAGATTGTCGGGTCTCGACAGGCGGGAGACCGCCGACGTCAGCGGCGTGCGGCCGGAGAGCACGTCCGACAGCCCGACGCGGTTTTCGAGACCGAAGCCGTTGTGCACGCTCGGCCGCCGCAGGTCCGCGTCCACCAGCAGCACCCTGGCGCCGCCGTAGGCCATGGCCATCGCCAGGTTGCAGGCGGTGGTGGTCTTGCCTTCGAGCGGCTGCGCGCTCGTGACGAGAATGACGGCGCTGGCCTCGGTCTCGCTGCTGAAGGCCACGGACGTACGCAGCGAGCGGATCGCCTCGCCGAAGTCGCCGGACGAGATGTCCGACACCACTGGCCGATCGGTGCGGGGGCGGACGTCGGGCACCAGGCCGAGGCAGGGGAGCCCCAGCTTGCGGGTGATGTCCTCGGCCGACTTGATCGTGTCGTCGAAGGAATCGAGCGCGAACACGAGGCCGAAGGCGACCAGCAGGCCCGCGAGGCTGCCGAGCATCAGCGAGCGGTTGATGTTGGGCGCGAACGGCGCCGAGGGAATCGTCGCGCGATCGATGAGGCGCACGTTGTTGCCCCGGCTGTTGGCGAGCACCTGCAGCTCCTTCTCGCGCTGCAGCAGCGTTTCGTAGAGCTGCCGGTTGCTCTGTGCCTCGCGTTCCATCACCGTGTAGGCCACGCCCTTGCGATCGAGATCGGCGGCGACCTCCTGCTGATCGGCGAGCGCCTGCGCCAGCGTCTTCTCCTCGAGCACGGCCGACTCGTAGTCGTGGCGGATCGCCTCCACGGCCTTGGACAGCTCGACGTTCAGCTGCCGCGTGGCGTCCTGGATCGACGCCAGGACCGTCACCATCTCGGGGTGCTTGTCGCCATAGCGCTCCGAGAGCAGCGTCTTCTGCCGCTGCAGTTCGGCCAGCGTGGCCTTGATCGCCTGCACCGAAGGGTTCGAGGCGATGGCCGGAACGGTTTCAGCCGCGGCCGCGGGGCCGAGCGCCTCGATCTGCTTGTAGAGCGACTCCTTCTGCGCGCGGCCGGTGCGGGCGCGCGTGGCGGACTCGTTGAGCTGATTGAGCCGCGAGGTCACGATGTTCTCGCGGTCGCGCAGCGAGCCGGCGTTGTGCCCGGCGCGGTATTCGGCCATCGCGCGCTCGCTGTCCTCGACGCGGCTCTCCTGGCGCTGGAGCTCCTCGGACAGCCACATCAGGCTCTTGCTCATGTCCTGCTGGCGGACGGCGAGGTTCTGCTTCACGTATTCGTCCACGAGGGCGTTGATGGCGCGCGCCGCCGTGTTGGGATCGGACGACACGAAGGTCACGTCCACCAGCCGGCTGGCGCGCACGGGTTCCACCGACACGCGCGACGAGAAGATGGCGATCGTGGCCTCGGGCGACGGCGGGCCCGGCGCGCCGGGTTCGGGCGCTCCCGTCAGGTGCCGCAGCCAGCCGCCAGCCGTGCCTCGCACGGCCGCGATCACCTTGGCGACGCCGCGGCGCGGGGGCGCCGAGCCGTTCAGATCCGGCATCGTGCGCAGGTCGAGCGCCTGCACCACGCGCTCGGCCAGCTCGCGGCCCGTGAGAATGCGGTACTGCGTCTGGAAGTACGGCTCGGGGTCGTAGGTGTATTCCGTCGTCTTCGAGCTGCCCACCCCCTCCATCGCCAGCGAGCGTTCGTCTTCGAGCTCGATGAGCAGGCGCGCCGAGGCGCGATAGAGCGGCGTCTGCGAGTACGCCTGCAGCGCCGCCACGCTCAGGACGACGGCGAAGGCGCTGGCCGCCGCCCACTTGTAGCGCAGCAGCGCGCGTGCCTTGTCGAACAGGTGCGTCTCCGCCGACCGCCCGCTGGTGAGCGAGAGCGCGGGATGCTTCGGCGGCGGCGTGTGTGCACTCGTGCGCATGTGGATGCAGCAGTGCCCCGTCCGGCGCGCGGGGGGGCGTCGTTGGTGTATCGGCGTTCGAAAGAACCCGGAATATCCCTGGGAAGCCCGTCCTGTCCTGCGTCCTCCGGTCCGATAAGAAGGAGGATGACGGGGCACCTCGCATGAGTACGTGGCCAGGGCCGCGGCTCCTCAACGTGAAGGAGCCCGACGACGATTCCGGCCTGCTGCTCTACGAGCCGTTCTACGGCCTCGACGAAAAGCCGTTCAGTCTCTCCACCGATCCCCGCTTCCTGTACAAGAGCGCGTCGCACCTGCCGGTGTTCGAGGAGGTGCTCACGGGCATCCGTCGCCGCGAAGGGCTGGTGGTGCTGACCGCCGAGATCGGCATGGGCAAGACGACGCTCTGCCGATCGGTGCTCGCCGCGCTCGATCGCAAGACGTTTTCCGCCTTCGTGCCCGACCCGTTCGTCAGCCGCGAAGACCTGCTGAAGATCCTGCTCGTCGAGTTCGGTGTCGTGTCGGTGGACGACCTGGTGCGCGGCCGGCTCCAGGGCGCGTCACGTGCCGAGCTGAGCTACCCGCTCTACGAATTCCTGCGTTCGCTCGAGCCGCTGGACGCGTATGCGGTGCTGCTCCTCGACGAGGCGCAGAACCTGCCGGTGTCGCTGCTCGAGGAGGTGCGCATCCTCGCGGACCTCGAGGGCACGCGCAAGCTGCTGCAGGTGGTGCTGATCGGCCAGCCGGAGCTGTCGAGCGCCTTGCAGCTCCCGCACATGCGTCAGGTGAAGCAGCGCGTCACGACGCACTGCGAGCTGCAGCCACTCGATCGCGACGGTGTGTACGGCTATGTCGGCCACCGGTTGACGGTGGCGGGTGCGTCGGCCGATCGGCTGCACTTCACCGCCGACGCCCTCGATCTGGTATTCGGGGCGACGGGCGGCGTGCCTCGGGTCGTCAACCGGCTGTGCGATCGAACGCTCCTGCGCGGGCACGCGGCGCGTGCTTCGGCGATCGGACCCGACCTGGTTCGCCAGGCGATCGCGGACCTGCAGCTCACGCCGCCCGTCTCCACTGTCGTCCCGCCCCCGGCCGTGGTCGAGACGATTGAGCCCCAGCCTGCCTTGCCGCTCGCCGACGTCGTGGCGCCGGCCGTGGCCGCCCCGGGCCCCGACGATCTGCATGCGCTCCTGGCGCTGCCGCCCATGGCGCCGCCCGCGCCAGGCGCAGCGGCCTCTCCGTCGCGCGCCGAGCGGCAGCCCGTGGCCGCGCCGCGCCTGCGCAGGGATCGGCGGCGGCTCTACCGCGACGCGCCCGCAACAAGGCGTTCGCGGGCGGCCGTCGCGACCGCCGCCCTGCTGGTGCTGGGGGCGCTCTCGGGGCTGACGTTGGCCGTCTACTGGGTCTGGGCCGCTCCCATGGTCAGCGGGCGCGTAGTGCTGCCGCCGGTGAAGCGGCCGTCGATGCGGATCGCCGCGCCGCTGCCCGGTGTGCTCGACCCGAACATCGAGAGCGTGGGCGTCCCGATCGCGCTCCCGGCTCCCGGCGAGACCGGCGCGGAGCCATCGGATCCGGCGGCGGTGCCGCCGCGGCCGGTGGCGGCCGCCCCGTCAGCCGCGTCGCACGAGGTGTGGGTGGTACAGGTAGGCGCCTTTGGCGACGACGCGCGCGCCACCTCGCTCGTGACGCAGCTTGCCGGACGCGGCTTCACCGCGTTCACGAACACCCGCACCATGCGCAGCGGCGCGCCGCTCCATCTGGTGCTGGTCGGGCCTTTCGCCAGCCGCCCCCCGGCCGCCGCCGCGCTCGACACGATCGAGGAACTGCCCGGCGTCGGCCAGCCGATCCTTCAGCTCGTGCCGCCTGCGGCGGCACTTCGCTGAAGCAGACCCACGGCTCCGGGTGGGAGGCTCTTGCACCGAGCGGCTCAGCCCGTGTACCCGCGTTCGCGGGCGAACACAATGGCCTGCGCCCGCGACCACACGCCGAGTTTGTCGAACAGATTCGACGCGTGGTTGCGGACGGTCTTTTCAGTGATCTGTAGCCGCTCGGCGATGTCAGCGTTGCTCAAACCGTCGGCCATGAGCGTCAGTACCTGACGCTCGCGCGCAGAGAGAGAGGCGAACACCGATTCGCCGGGCAGCTGTCCGGGCTGCAGGAACGCGAGCACCGCGTCGCAGAATCGCCGCCATGCCGGCTCGTGCTCGAGCAGGATGTGATTGCGGGAGTCGAGCTCGACGAACTCGGCGCCCGGAATGCCGCTCGCGAGGAGGCGCCCTTCCGCAACCGGAATCACCGCATCGTTGCGCGCATGCAGCACGAGCGTCGGCGTCGTTACTCCGCCGAGCTCGGCGGTGATATCCACCTCACCGCGAGCTTCCTGCAGGGCTGCCGCAATCTCGCCCGTGGTCGTCTTCAGGCACAGATCGTTGAACCATTGCAGCTGCTCGGGGCCGCCGTCGGGAATGAAACGCGACGTGAAGACCTGACGGAATGTCGGATTGTCCCGGCCCCAGGCTACGCGCATGAGATCGAGCATGGCTCTGTGCTCGCGCTCCGCCGCCGGCGTAAGGCGCCGCTTCCATCCTCGTGCGAAACCTCCATACAGAACCATCCGGCCGACACGCTCCGGATGACCCAGCGCGTAACGAATGCATGTAGCCGCACCCTGGGAGATGCCCAGCAATGTGACTGGTGCCTCGGGTCGAGCGGCGTCGATGACCGCTCCGAGATCCGCGAACCACTGATCGAGCGTCAGGGGACCGCTCTGCCAGTCGCTCATGCCGCAGCCGCGCTCGTCGTACCGGACGAACCGGCAGTGCGCGGAAAAGAACTGAATCCAGTGCCGCCAGACTGGACTTTCCCACTCGTACTCGAGATGCGTGAGCCAGTTCGCGGCCTTGACGACCACCGCGCCGACGCCCGATTCGGCCCAGGCGAGGCGCGTCCCGTCCTGCGCATTGACGTAGCGCACGTGCTGGCGGAGCTTCGCCGGAGTGCTCATGTGTCCGCCCGGGACATTTGTCTCACATCCGGGCTGGTCATTTCACTCGAATTGGGACAAAGCGCCGATGGCCACGGCGTCTCGTCCGCGGCATTCTCGCAGCGATCACAGGAGGGAATGCCGTGCTCAATCGTCTGGACGGTGACCGGCAGAGCTCTCTGCGCCGCGAAGGACACGACATGACCATGGAGGTTCGTATGACGATCACACCGTTCGCAACACCGCTCGGAAGGTCTCTGCTCGGCGTTCTGGTGTTCATGATCACGGGGTCATCCGCGGTGCTGGCGCAACACGACCACACCGACGCGCCAGCTGCGAGGAAACAGTCGAGCGAGCTCGTTCGGATCGTGCGCGAAGTGACCGAGCGGTTCAAGGATCCGGCGGTCGCCGAGGGCGAGGGCTACAAGCTGGCATTTGGCTGCGTCAGCGGACCTGACTACGGCGCGATGGGAATGCACTTCGTGAACTTCAGCCTTGTGGGCGACCCGGCGCTCGATCCCAGGCGTCCCGAGATCGTGCTCTACGAGCCGCGGCCCGACGGCAGGCTGCAGCTGATCGGCGCCGATTACCTGGTCCTCGCCAGCGCCTGGGACGCGCTGCATCCCGGCGAGCCGCCGCAGATCATGGGCCAGGCGCTGCATCTGTTCGAGGCGCCCAATCGCTTCGGCCTGCCGTCGTTCTACACGCTGCACGTCTGGGCGTGGAAGGAGAATCCGACCGGCACGTTCGTCAACTGGCACGCCAATGTGTCGTGCGACACCTTCAGCGGTCAGTGAGGTTGGGGCGCCTAATCCAGCTCGAAGGCGACGAAGACCAGCACGCCCTCACGTTCGACCTGCAAGACGACCGACTCGTGAGGTGGCATCGCGTCCAGGATCGACTGCAGCTCGGGGACTGTCGACACGCGGCCGCCGTTGACGGCGTAGATGACGTCGCCCGCCGCCAGCGACACGTCCGCTGCGTGTGGGTCCTGCGTCCGGGCGGCCACGACGATTCCGGACGTGAACCGAAGCCCGAGTCGCTCCGCGTCGGCGGGCCCGTCGAGCGCGACGCCGAGGACGCCCAGCTGCCGGATGCGGTTCCGCTCCGGGTCGAGTCGACTCGTCGCCCCCTCGCCGTCGTGCGCGCGCTCCTGCAGGACGACGTCAAAGGACACCGGCTCGCCATTTCGCCGCACCGTGCCCGTCAGATGATCTCCGGCGGTTTTCGAGTAGAGCAGGAATGACAGGAGCGGGAGCGTGTCGACGGCGCGGCCGTCGACCGTCTCGAGGATGTCCATCACCTGCAGTCCTGCCTGTTCGGCGGGCCCTCCCGGCAACAGATCGGACACGAGGATGCCGGCGTCCTGGCGGAGATTGAGGCCTCGCGCCAGATCGGACGTGATCGTTTGCAGCTTGGCGCCGATTTGCGGCTGATGGAGATGGCCGAACGTCCGCAACTGATGGTAGGCGACCTCCACCAGCGAACTCGGGATGGCGAAGCCGATCCCCTGGCTTCCGCCGGACTCCGAGAGAATGAAGGTGTTGATCCCGACGAGTGCGCCATCCGCGTTGACCAGGGCGCCGCCGCTGTTCCCGCGGTTGATGGGTGCATCCGTCTGCACGTACAACATCGGGTGATCGCGATCGGGCTGACGGGCGACGGCGCTGACGAGGCCCATCGTGACGGAGTTGCGCAGGCCATCGGGACTGCCGAAGGCGAAGACGAGTTCACCTTGCCGCAAGTGGTCGTAGTCGGCCATCGGCAGCGCGTGCAGGCCGGCCGTCGTGTCGATCTTGAGCAGCGCGAGGTCGATCCCTGGCTCCGCGCCGACGATGTGGGCTTGCACGGTTCGGCCCTGGCTGCTGGCCCGCAACGGCGCGGATTCCTCGGGGTCGGGCAGGACGACGTCGATGCGCTGTGCCCCGTTGACGACGTGAGCGTTCGTCATGATGTAGCCGTCGTCGCCGACGATCACGCCGGAACCGAGGCTCCGCTGCTTGCCGACGACGAGATCGGCGTCGCCCTCACCCGCGTTCTCGACCGGTCCATATCCGGTCACCTGCACCTGGACGACGCTGGGGGATACGCGGGCGACGAGCGACTGGATGGCCGTGCTCAATTGCTGCAGCGGGCCCAGGGGTACGGGGCCCGCAACGGCGGAGCGGGCCCCGACGAAGAACACGCAGACAACGATCTGCGACGCGCGTAGGCACACGCGCTCAGCCCTCACTTGAGGCTCGCGAGGGTCGCCATGGGCACGACGATCTGTGATGTTCTCTCCGGCGCAAGCGTGGCCTTGGGAGCGTGGAACAGGAAGCCGTCCTCATCGGGGAACCACATCTGCGCGAGGTAGTAGCGCTCCCCGATCTTGTAGAAGGTGAGCCGGCCGTCGGTACGCGCCGTCCTGGTTGTCGGCTCGATCCGCGTCACGACTTGCGTCAGCGCGGCGTCGTGCCCGAAGGCATCGAACTCGACCGCGTGGTCATCGTCGATGGGCCGGAATTCGTAACGACCCGCCGGGTGAGTCGCGCCGGAGATGCTGAAGCTGAACGGAATGTCGGCGACCATCACGCTTTGGGCGTACGCGGTCGAGGCGCCCCCCGCGAGCATCAGCACGCCTGCGAGGATCATCGATGTCGTGACTGTGGTTCTCATAGCGTTCTCCCTTTGGCGCCCCCTGTGTCGTTGAGACGTGGCCTGGCTGGAGGGAGATGTTTAGGAGATGTAAAACCGCGAGCATTAATTCAATGTAATCCTCGTTTCATCGCACCCCAATCGACGGCTCAAGGCTCAGGGCTCAAGGCCCAAGCCTGTTTGGCTCAGGCTTGAGCCAGACCACGCCCTAAGCCTTAAGCCCTAAGCCGGCTCGCGTCCGTCTAGGATGCAGCGGACGCTTTGTAGTACTGCGTGTGCTCGTACCCGTAGTAGCGCGAGTAGTAATACTTGTTGCGCTCCAGGTCCACGCCGTTGAGCACGATGCCGTGCAGCTTGGGCTGGCCGGTCATCAGCGTCTCGAGCGCGCGGCGCACGTGGCGCCGCGGGGTCATCTCCGATCGGATGACGAATGCCACGCCGGCCGCAAGCGGGGCCAGGATCACGGCGTCGGTCACCGCAAGCACCGGCGGCGTGTCGACGATCACCCAGTCGAACCAGCCGTGCGCCGGGTCGAGCAGCTTCTTCATGCGGTCGCTGGCCAACAGCTCCGAGGGGTTGGGCGGCACCTGGCCGGCGGTCATCACCCAGAGACTGGGCGTCGACGTCATCCGAACCGCGTCGCGCGGCGACGCCTGGCCGGTGAGCAGGTGCGACAGCCCGATCGGGTTGTCGATGCCGAGCGTCTTGTGCAGGTTGGGCCGCCGGAGATCGGCGTCCACCAGCAGCACTTTCTCCCCACCAAGTGCCAGCGCGATCGCCAGGTTGGTGGCCGTGGTCGTCTTGCCTTCGAGCGGCTGTGAGCTCGTCACTACGATGACGCGGCCGCTCGTGGCGCCGTTGCTGAAGGCCAGCGCGGTGCGCAGCGAGCGGAACGCCTCGCCGAAGGTGTGCGGGACGTCGCCGGAGAGGAGCGTGGTGCCTCCGGGCACCTTCGGCACCATGCCGAGGAAGGGCACCTGCAGCTTCTGCGCGACGTCTTCCGGCGTCTTCACCGTGTCGTCGAGATAGGTGAGGCCTCCCACGAGCGCCATCGCCAGCGCCAGGCCGGCCAGCGTGGCCATCAGCAGGCTGCGCTTCATGTTCGGCAGGAACGGCGCGCGCGGCACTTCGGCCTCGTCCACCAGCCGGACGTTGTTGCCGCGGCTGCTCGCCAGCACCTGCAGCTCCTTCTGCCGCTGGAGCAGCGACTCGTAGACCTGCCGGTTGCTCTGCGCTTCGCGCTCCAGGACCGTGTAGCTGACGTTCTTGCGGCTCAGCGTCATCGCCGCGCCCTTCTGGTCCTCGAGCGAGCGCTCGAGCGAGCGTTCTTCGGCGAGCGCCGTCTGGTAGTCGTTGTGGATGGCTTCGAGCGCCTTGCCGACCTCGGCGTCGAGCTGACGCCGCGAATCGCGGATGCTGGCGTTGCTCTTGATGATCTCCGGGTGGCGCTCGCCGTAGCGTTCCGCCAGGTTGGCGCGCTCGCGCTCCAGGTCGGCGACGTGCGACTTGAGCGACTGGATGAAGTTGTTCTGTTGGATCGCCGGGATGGTGTCGGCGGCCTCGCCGGCCGAAAGCCCCTTCACCTGATCGTAGAGCGACTCCTTCTGGGCCAGCACGGTCCGCGCCTTCGTCACCGCGTCGTTGAGCGCGTTCAGCCGCGCCACCACGATGTTCTGGCTGTCCTGCAGCGACAACGCGTTCTGCTGCTCGCGGTAGGTGGCCATGGCCCGCTCGGAGGTCTCGACGCGGCCGCGCTGCCGCTCGAGCTCCTGGTCCAGCCACGTGATGCTGCTCGTCAGGTTGGCGCGGCGCGCCTCCGCGTTGCGTTCCACGTAGTCGCGCGCCAGCTGGTTGACCGCCTGCGCGGCCAGCTGCGCGCTGGCCGACACGAAGCCGACGTCCACCAGGCGGCTGCTCTTGATCGGATCAGCCGACACGCGCGCGATGAACGCGTTGACGAGCGCGGACTCGTCGTTGGCCAGGGCGGCGAACTCGGGCTGCCGGGCCAGGTCCAGGCGCGCCACGGTGCGGCGCGCCAGCTCGCGGCCGGTCAGGATGCGAAACTGCGTCTGGTAGAACGGCTCGGGGTCGCGGATGTTCTCGCCGTTGAGGACGCCGGCGAGCGCGGTCGTCTCGTCATCCTCGATCTCGATCATCACGCGCGCCTGTGCCCGGTAGAGCGGCGTCGTCATGTAGGCGCGGACGCCGGCGCCCAGCACCGCCATCGCAAAGACGGCCGTGGCCAGATAGCGATGGCGAAAGACGGCGGCGAGGTAGTCGAGGAGGTGATTCTCCGCCGGTCCCGATCGGGTCGCGGGTGGCCCGGTGATGTGGGCCAAGCGGTTCGGCGGCCCCTGGGGAATCCCCTGCATATCTCTGTAAACTATCGGCGCCGCACACGAGCCGGGACAGACAGCAGGCCTATGTCAGAACGCGCAGATTCGATGACGTCTCCACGCCCCGCGAGCGGGGCGCAGTGTTTCGCCGTGAGCCCATCGGTTGTGTTCCGCCAGATGGACGACGGCGCGGTGTTGCTCGACCTGGAGTCGGGCGTCTACTTCGGGCTCGACGAAGTCGGCACGCGCGTGTGGATGCTGCTCATGGAGCAGAAAACGCCTGACGCCGTGTGCGAGGCGATGCTCGCCGAATTCGACGTCGAGCCTGGAGTGGTGGCCGACGACGTGCGGCGCCTGGTGGGCGAGCTGCAGCAGAACGGACTGCTTCGTCCGGAATGAGCACTCGGGCGTTGGCCGGACGCGTGCGGCTCGTGACCCCTTCCGAGTGGGTCGTGCTGGCCGAGAGTGCCGTCCTCGCCGTCGGTATCGAAGCGGCGCTGCGCTTCCTGCCGCTCGCGCGCGTGCTCGACTCGGTGCACGCCCGTCGCGCCGACGGGCGCGCGACGCATCCCGATCGAGCGGTGCAGGAGCGTCTCGCGCGCCTGGCGCGCTGGCCGTTCAAGGTGCTGCCGCTTCCCGGAACCTGTCTGCGGATCGCCCTGGTGCAGGTGGCGGTGCTGCGCCGCCGCGGCGTGCCGGCGCTGGTGCGCTTCGGCGTCCGGCGTCGCGCCGGCGACCTCGAATTCCCCGCCTGGGCCGAGTGTGAGGGCCCGATCGACGATCACGCCGCCGCCGC
>Ga0207648_10000356_pt1 | contig 50430 bp, 35 predicted proteins | sample KBSMisM32_FD_184310 | JGI IMG/M metagenome (GOLD analysis project Ga0207648, IMG submission 184310) | Miscanthus rhizosphere microbial communities from Kellogg Biological Station, Michigan, USA - KBS Miscanthus M3-2 (SPAdes) (version 2) | ecosystem: Host-associated > Plants > Roots >... | reverse complement strand
CATCAAAAGCGAGAAAGTAAATATCTTCTTTTTCATGAAGAACATTGGCCTGTACAAGCCGTTCTGCTTCTTTTAGCAAAGCCTGCTTATAAACAAAGTAGCGACAAACAATGTCGTATTTCGGATATTCACGGTAACCAATGAGGTTCCTGACCAGGTCGATCATTTGTTTTGTCTCATCGGCTTTTTGTTCACCATCCGGCAAACGTTTCAATCGTTCTATTAAATCCTTTTCTTTTTTCAGCGCTTCCTGTCGCCCCTGCTCAAACTTTCGTTTGCTGGCGCCCGGCTCAAGATTTTTAATGTTACTAAGGATGACAGGTATCAGTATACCGGGTTTTTCACTCCAGCGTGTTCTTGTGATGTCAATCTCCCCGGCGCATCGCATTCCATATTTTTCGAGAAAAGCAACAATAGCATCATGCACCTTTTGCCCACCTTTATCACGATAATTTGCGGGACGAATAAGCTCATCCAAAAAATTATCATCTTTTATTCCATCGTGCCGTGACAGAAACGCAATAATGTCCGGGTAAGGACGAATTACATCTGCCACATCCAGTAGCGCCATACCCATTTCAGATGTGACGTTGTTGGGAACAGAAAGGGAAATTGTATCTGCCACGTTTTTTTCACCTAACCAATCATTCATATGTTCATTGATCCATGCTGACGCATGGATAGCGGCCATAATCACACTCAAATTTTTCATATCTGACGTACGCTGCACGCGTTGCTGCATGTCTTCACGGATACAATCAAATACATCCAGTCCTGATTTCGTTTGGATAGTATGTTTTAACGCTGATAATGATGTCTCGCTCGCCCTGATCAGTTTCGATACAATTTCCGGATCGCTTCCTGCTTCTGCCAGGATATCTGCAGACGACATACCCTTATGACTTTTTATTGGACCCGGATCACTTTTTTCATTTGCATCGAACTTTATAAAATCATTCCGCTCAATTACATTAATAAGTGCATCTTTTATAAGTGGATCGGAATGTCCTAAAACATCCAGTAAATTTTGCCTGCTGACCGGTGAAGCAAGTCCCATGGCCACATCCACAAACAATCTGCCACCACCCGTGTACGTTAGTCGCGGACCTGTCATCCTCCAAACGGAGATTCCCAGCGGTTTAATGGGATCAGTCATCATTTGCTGATGACCGACAGAAACATACACATGATTCTCCTTATCGTTTGCCCGGGGAACGGGAAATAAAGTCGTGATCGGCCGGCTTTGTACAATGTAAAATTTATCTTCAGCCTCACCGGTGCTTGCGGATAAACACCATTCAATATCCTGCGGTGTACCAAAATGTTCTTCAATCTTTCTGCCGATGCGTTCAAGTTGTGAGATTTGCTCATCTGTTAGCGCTTGTATATGCTGCATACCTGGCTCGATCTTATGTTCTTGCGTACCGCCATCTTTTGCCGCGTAAATAGCGAGTTTCTTATCAGAAATTTTTTTATCAACAATTTTACCGTTACTCACTTTATACAAATCAGCATTCACAATACCGGAGACCAGCGCTTCACCTAATCCGAAACTTGCGTCTATCGATACAACTTTTCGATTCGACGTAACAGGGTCAGCTGTAAATAAAATACCAGCGGCCTGCGGAAAGACCATCTTCTGCACAACCACTGCCAGTAAAACTTTTCGATGATCGAAACCATTTTGAATGCGATATATAACCGCTCTTTCAGTAAACAGCGAAGCCCAACACTTGCTGATATGCTTAAGGATATTTTTATTTCCAATAACATTCAGATAAGTATCCTGCTGGCCCGCGAATGAGGCCCCCGGTAAATCTTCTGCGGTAGCGCTGGATCGCACCGCCCAGGCATTTGTTTTGCCAAACAGGGAAAGATAACGGGTTACGTCTTCGGTAATATCATGCGGAATAGTTATTTCTTCTATCACATGGCGAATCTCTTTGCAAAGTTCACCGATCTGGTTGCGCTTGTCGGCTTTAAGTAGTGAAAGTTGATTAAGAAGCCTGTCAAGCGAAGGAGTTTCTTCAATTATTCTTTTGTAGGCTTCCGTAGATACGCAAAAACCATCGGGCACATCGATTCCCTTAATCCTTGCAAGTTCTCCAAGGTTAGCGCCTTTGCCGCCAACAATATTGAATTTAGTTTTGTCGATATCGTTGAATGATAATACAAATGAATTCATGACCGGAAGATTTTGAGTCGGAGAAACATCGAATGTATGGACTGATATCAACTCAAAAACTTTTTTACAACTTTATTTTTTTTAAACAATATGGACCGTGGGTCGATACGTTATACTCACAATTTTAATAAAACTTACGGGGAAACAAAATCGATCTCCCACTTTACTCAGCTCATTTTTTTTCAATTTGTACAACAATCTTCGACTCGTTATTGTTACCTTTTTATAGTTCTCTTCTTTAGCTTCCGGTATTGATCGTTTACGTTTTGCGGAGAACCCGGCAGCATTATTTTCTTCATAAAGAACAACAGCGCCGCTATACTATTTTTTGCTCCGATGTTTCCCTTGCCTAATATGGAATGATTTTTTGAAAGGTCACGATATATGCTATGAGTTAATGGCACCGAAGCGCAGCATGACCAAGGTGGATCCACAATGGTTCAAACAGTGGACGTGCTCAGAGGCAAAAACAATTGATGATGGGAAGAATCCATTGTCCATTACCATAGCTTGTGCTTTCTTTGGTAGCGTTTTGATCGGGGGAATGTCGATGAATAAAATAGCAAAATTTTTGTCATTCGACTTTCTCGTCTTTTTTGGAAAATACTCTTATGGAATGTACATATTTAACAGTATTTTTTTTCACTTCAGTAATTTGGTCTTTGCAAGAAACCTGCCGGTATATCAAAGGTTGCTCACTTATTTTGGGGTTTTCCTGTTAACGATAATTGCCAGCTATTTAAGTTACAATTTATTGGAGATAAAATTTATCCGGCTAAAAGAGAGGTTATCTTATTCATAATTATTGTTTACTACTTATTGCACGAGAACGGGGCGTTACAATTTTTCAAAAATCAGATATGAAAACTACTGGTTGAAATCAGAAGTATAAAAAACGTCCCTTCATTGATCAAAATTGAACGCTGGCCGGTGTGCAAAAGCGTTTTCATTTGGCCCCTGCCGTTAAATATTTTTTGGCATACAGGTTTTCAGAGCTCATAGAAAAAATAAGCGGGCAGTATTCGGGATTTGTATCATGAATATGGTTCACTGGTAGATTATGTGCCTGTCTGGTAGAAAGAAGTATAAGCTATATCCAATACTCGCAGTCAGGGTACCGGTGTGATTGCTGCCAAAGGATTTGCTATTGTAGATGTTTACAAATCCAAAGTTCCCACCCGTTTCAAAAAATAGTTTATGCCTTTTAACAGAATAACTGAAACCCATTGATTCAGTTAAACCTGCATTAAAATGACGCAGTTTACTTTTTATATTTTCATCGCCCTCGAAAGATTGCAACGATTGGCTAAGAATCCTTGTTTGCTTGTCGTCCAGGTATATTAGACTATAACCACTTGTTTTATTTCGTGCGGCAACAGAATGACTGACAAATAAACCCCCGGCAAAAAAAACATTCCAGTGACGGGAAAGCGGTACAGTAAACTTAGCCTGTACAGGCAACATGATATAATGAATCTTTAACCGGCTATAATAATTTGCATACAACAGCGAAACATCTTCCCCCGCAGGGACGAGCTCTTTAAACCGGGATGTAGCTGCAAAAGGCTGCATGCCATTTTTCTCGCCTCCTTCGATAGCATACTCAAGCCGTATATGCAATGAGAAATTTTTTGAAAAATCATATTCCGCCTGGACAGCAGCACCCGGTACGAAAATATTGCGGTAGTCTTTGCTGGTTGGATATTTTGATGACGAGGCTATCAGGCAGGGGACATTGAGCGCTCCTCTGATACCCATTTCAATTTGACCAAGTGCGCTATCATTAATAATAGCCAACAAAATAATGCTCACATACAATTTTCTTTTGCTCATTGACCAGAATTTTTATTATACGCCAAAATTATTGTCACCGCGATCGCAGGAATTATGATCCTGGTGAAGTTTAAATATGAGATCGCTCATGTATGCATGAACCAACCAGTACTGATAAGCCGGATCTCTACTGCTATTTTACGCGGCTTGCAGGTATAATGATTCTCACAAGCGTTGCCGGTTCTTGTCCGCTATATTCTCCGCCAGGAATTTCAACGTGCACAAAGAAATCATTTCAATAAATTCACTGGCCATTTTCATTGCAGGAAATCTGTCTTCATATTATTAGCTTCACCACCTGCTGACCTTAACCGCCAGTGAAGGCCGGTACTTGAAGTAAATGTTTACCTCGGTAATAAACGCCAGCTATCGTTTCCACGAATCGCGTTCTGCCTGTTGTTGTCTTTATTTAAATAACAGCATGTAAATTTCAGGTTTCTTCCATTCCTCAGGTAAGATAGCGTTGCCTTAGCATCGGTTTGTCGGCACCCAGCAGGTCTCTATTTACCTGGTAACGGATGGAAATGTCTCGTTCATTTAGCCAAGCTATAATTTCCTTTTTTGTCATGTTTGTTTGATCTGATAGTCACCTCAATTTAAACATCTGGTCTATCTGGTTAAATGACTGTTATTAGCAATTGCAATGATAGACGTCAAAAAAATCCGATTGTCAATATTTAATTATGCAGGATTACCGTAAAGCTTATTTTAGCTATGGAACGAGAACGGGTTTAAATCACAATTCAATTACAATATGATAACAACAGGCGTTGTATTAAGCGGAGGAGGCATAAGAGGCTTTGCCCATTTAGGTTTATTGCAGGTCATGGATGAGTGTGGAATCAAACCGCATGCTATTTCGGGAGTCAGCGCGGGAGCTATAGCGGGTGCCTTCTATGCCTCGGGGCATAAGCCGCAACAGATAATGGAAATTCTAAAAAAAAGCTCTTATTTCGGTTGGTCAGCTTTTTCACTGCGAAAAGACGGTTTTTTTTCAATGAAAACTTTGCTAAGCACTTTAAAGGTCTATATACCACATGACTCATTTGAAAGTCTCAGCACACCACTTTTCATAACGGCAACCGATTTCACCAATAACAGAACCGCGGTGTTTTCAAAAGGAAAATTATTCGACGCAATCATTGCATCCTGCTCGGTCCCCGTGCTTTTTGAACCGGTCAAAATAGGAAATAGCTTATTCGTTGACGGCGGGTTATTGAACAATCTACCCGTAGAACCATTAGGAGGTGTTTGCGATACGCTGGTTGGCTGTCATGTAAATCGGATTGGACCAGAACCAATAACGAAAAAAAGAATTGGGAAAATCAATATCATTGAAAAATGTTTTCACATGGCAATTGCCGACATTATTTATGAGAAGGCAAAAAAGTGTGATTTGTTCATCGAACCACAGCTTCACAAATATGGCATGTTCGACATGAATAAATCAGATATCATCTATGAGGCAGGTTATCGCGAGGCATTAAAATATAAAAACAGGTTGCTTGACCTCGCTAGTTGATACATAGATATTGTTTTTTCAATTGCCTCGGTTAGCTTCATACAACGCACCGGAATTCGGTTGTTTAAGATTTAATATTGAGCAAACAACAAGAAAAATTATGTATGGGCATTTCGGAAAAAGTGTGTCGTGAGAATTGTCAAATCATCAAACAACATGATCAATCGGTTCAATGAACAGGAAGATACAGATGTTCTTGTTAAATTTTAGTTGATGTGATCTTGATCACATACTCGATCAATGTACCAATATTAAATTGCGGCTAAATAAATTCAATTTTCCTTGAGGTTGAATAAATTTTTAGCGGCAGACATTTTCCTAATGGTTGCGAATTTCAGTCATTGCCAGGGCATTGACACGTCCAATCACAAGAATATCCAGAGATTTGAAAGCAGACAGCTGGTTTCAGTTGACTACAAAAAGCCTTTCCCCATTAAATCTTTTATATTACCCGGATTAGCGGTTGCTTATGGTGTGACTACATTGGAAAATAACAAATTAAAAAAATTTAACAGTGAGCTGAAAGAAGAAATATGGCTGGAGGGTCCACAACACAATACCTCGCTGGATAATTATCTGCAATGGACACCGGCAGCGTTGGTATATGGATTAAATATTGCAGGTGTTCACGGTAAGAATAATTTGCGCGACAGGACAATGATCTATCTATTATCGCAGGTATTTATGAATGCGACTGTATTTCCGATGAAACGTTTTACTCATGAATACCGTCCAGACGCTTCCAATAGTTATTCGTTTCCATCAGGTCATACGGCAAATGCATTTCTGGGCGCCGAATTTATGTGGCAGGAATATAAAGATGTGTCTCCCTGGCTGGCAGCATCGGGGTATTTGGTTGCGGCAACTACCGGGTATTTGAGAATGTATAATAACAAACATTGGATGAGTGACGTGGCAGCAGGTGCAGGAATTGGTGTTGCCTCAACGAAACTTGCTTACTGGTTGTACCCGAAAATTGAACATGCATTTTTTAAGAAAGGACCACCAAAAACTGTTATAATGCCCGTATATCAAAATGGTTCGTTTGGATTCGGCGTGGTGCGACAATTTTGATGAAGGCAATTCATATTCTTTATAGTCACTTTCATTATTTTCGCTTGCTCATTGACACATTAAAACTGCAATGAATCTCTATATCTGGCCGTTAATTTTTAGTTAATGGCGTTATAGCAACCAACATTTACTTCATTCAATCCGTTGACGTCATAACATGAAACAATGTCTTTCTGCATTCCTGGGAATATTTCTTTTCTTATCGCCCGAATGGCTTCTTGATTTTGACAAAGCGAAGCAAACTGCCCAGACTCAACACAAATATATTTTGCTGAATTTTTCAGGCTCTGATTGGTGTGGCCCGTGCATCCGTATGAAGCAGGAAATATTTGACGCTGAAATTTTCAAGCAGTTTACAAACGAACATATTGTTTTAGTAAATGCCGATTTTCCCCGCGCAAAAAAACATGCGCTCTCGCCAGAGCAGCAAAAGAAAAATGATCAGTTAGCAGATCAATATAACCAACAGGGAGTTTTTCCGCTCACCGTGCTATTGACTGCGGAAGGCAAAGTAGTCAAATCATGGGAAGGCTTACCTCCCGTTTCAGCAGATGAATTTGTAAAAGAATTACAATCTATTATTAATGTCCGCAACTGATACAATTCAAATTGCGCCTTCTACATACAGGAGAGTATTAAAGTTGATGGGCAACCGCTTTGAGATCAGTGTGGTGACAGATGATAAAAAATGGGCCGATGAATGTATTCAGGATGCTATCGAAGAAATAAGAAGAATAGAAAGGCTACTAACAACGTTTGACGAATCGAGCCAGGCTAACCTGGTAAATAAAAACGCCGGATTGGTTCCTGTTAAAGTCGATAAAGAAGTTTTTGATCTTATTCAACGATCAAAAAGAATCTCCGAAATCACTCAGGGTGCCTTTGATATTAGCTATGGTTCTATTGATAGACGCTTGTGGAACTTCGACCCGACGATGACTTCATTACCGGATCGGCAAGCAGCCAAGAAACTGGTGCGCCTGATCAATTACAGAAACATAATATTGGATGAAAAAAAATCCACCGTATTTCTAAAAGAAGAAGGAATGCGGATAGGTTTTGGCGGAATAGGAAAGGGATATGCCGCGGAAATGGCAAAAATACTTTTACAACGTAAAGGAATTGAAAGCGGTATTGTAAATGCAGCCGGCGACCTTACCGCCTGGGGTTATCAGCCCGATGGCTCACCATGGACGATCGGTGTCGCAGATCCGAACGCTTCGAGACATGCCTTTTCTTACCTGCAAATCACAAACACGTCGGTAGCAACATCCGGCAATTATGAAAAGTATGTGATGATTAACGGAAAAAAATATTCCCACACCATTGATCCTAAAACAGGGCTGCCCGTAACGGGAATCAAAAGTGTGACGATCATTTGCCCCAATGCTGAAATAGCAGATGCTATGGCAACCCCTGTAATGATCATGGGAATCCGGGTAGGGTTAGACCTGATTAACCAGGTTAAAGGCATCGAATGCATTATTGTAGATGATCATGATACTATACACACATCGAAAAATATACATCTTACATGAAACTCATTCAAAACAAAAGCAAACTACTTTTTTGCACCTTACTGTTTTCTGTCGCTGTATCCATTTTGAATTCCTGTACAAGCGTAAAGGAATACCAGAAAAATAAACTGAATGATGCGGAGATGACATTGTCAGCACGGAAAATTGAAAAGACAGAATTGAATTTTCAATCTTATCGTGAAGGCTCGTCAGGCGCCAATGGTGGAAAAACAGGTGGCGGCTGTGGTTGTAATTAAAGGTAATTAATCAGGAATAACATGAAAAAAATCTGCCTGTCGGTTGTAGGCATGTATCTTAGTTTATTGTCTGCGTTATCTCAAACTACACCCAATACAGATTCTTCCTATAAACGCCGTAAACTTAAGTTTGAAGAGGCGAATATTGTATCCAGCTATTACAAGCAAGATGGAAATCATGCCGCAGTAACAGGTGGTATTGGCTCGCAGGCATTAACGGATCTTTCAAACTCAATTGACGTCAAGCTTACACGTTACGATAAATTCAATCGTAAACACAGTTATTCATTAGAGGTTGGCATTGATCATTACACATCTGCGTCCTCCGATAAGATTGATCCCAAAACGTTATCGTCCGCTTCTCATGCCGATACCCGTATTTATCCATCCTTTAATTGGACAATGGAGAATGAAAAGAAAGGAACAACTATAGGAGCAGGTCTATACGCTTCAACAGAATTTGATTACAAATCTTTTGGCGGTAACATCAATTTTTCCAGGAAAACAAAAGATCGCAATGGTGAGTTTTCTGCCAGGCTCCAGGCTTATCTTGACCAGGTAAGTTTGATCTATCCTGCAGAATTGCGAACGGGCGTAAACCAGGGAGAACATGATTATGCTACTACTGCACGCAATAGTTTCAGCGGTACATTATCATGGTCGCAGGTCATTAATAAAAATCTACAGCTAATGCTGGAAGGTGAAGTAGTGTATCAAAGTGGCTATCTCGGTCTTCCGTTTAACCGGGTTTACTTCAATGATAATTCCGTGCATGTTGAGAAATTGCCGTCTTCGCGGCTAAAAGTACCTGTTAGTTTAAGGGCAAATTATTTTTTAGGCGATCGCTATATTATCAGGGCCTGGTACAGATATTATAAAGACGACTGGAACATTCAATCCAATACATTGCAACTGGAAACTTCTGTAAAGATTACACCATTCTTATCGGTCACACCTTTTTATAGATTTTACCAGCAAACGGCTGCTGAATATTTTGCTCCTTACGAGATGCACACCGGTGCCGACAATTATTATACGAGTAACTATGACCTTTCAAAATTCAACAGTAGTTTTTATGGGATAGGTTTCAGAATGGCGCCGCCTAAAGGGGTATTTAACATTCAACATGTCAATGCTCTTGAAATCCGTTACGGTCATTACCAGAAAAACATAAATATGAATGCCAATATTATTTCGCTTCATCTGAAATTTAAGTAATCATTCATCGTTCAGCCGATTTAATTTAAAGTCCGGGTTCTTATTTTTTAATTATCGATTGTACCCGCAGGTTGCAACGAGTAACCAAATATTCAGGTGAACATTATACTGACAGTATTCAAAATTATCTTTTGAACCATTTCTGCATTTGCGATCCGGCTTTTTCAACCAGCCTGCCTGTTAGCTGCCCGGCAAGTTGAGATAATGCATAACCAATAATGGACTTGCCATTCACTTCTTTTTTGGCCGTACTTTTTTTGGAAAAAAGTTGGGCCGGACTAACCGATTTCTTTAATTCAAGCCAGTCAACGCGCATCAGTTTTTCAAGTTCCACACGGCGTTGTCCCAATACTTTTTTTTCATGCTGCAGTTGTTTTATGGTTTTAATCTTCTTCATGATTTTTAAATAGCAGGGTGAGCAAAGAATTTAAAAGAGGGAGTCTGATTATCTTATCTTTTGCTGCCAATATGATCAATCCCAACAAAAGATAAATACCGGCAACAATCAAAAAACCCCAATAATATTCACCGGTCCATTTAGAAAATGCATAACCGAGAGCAATACTTGCGAATGCGAGAAAAAATACAAGGAAGGCTGTCACAATAACGACTGTGATAATTGTTGAACCAGCTTCTGATATCTTTTCGGCAGCTTTCAATTTCACAACCGAAACCCGGTTATCTACATACTTCTTTACATCCGACATCAGCTCTTCTGCTTTGGCGAAGACTTCTTCCATGATCAATTTGATTTTAATAGATATATAATCAGGCCGACTCTTTTGTTAACTCAACAATTTCTTCCAGTTCATCTCTTAGTCCCAATATGGAGTCTTTTCCTTTATGCATTGCGTTCTTCAGTTTGTCGGACAATCCGTTTGCGGTCTCTGAAAATTTTTTCCTGGTTTCAGAGCCTTTGCCAGGCGCAAATAATACACCTAACAGACTGCCGATCGCGACACCGGCGCCAAATGCAATTAATACTTTGCTCCTGTTTTTCATAATCCTAAGTTTCAGATGAGTAATTGTTAACACTAATGTAAGTACGGCCCAACACGGAAACACTGACCTGGCACAAAGAAACGGGTGATTATCGTCAATCATCCTATTATGACACCTGTCATCACCGCTTTTGACAGAAGTCATTGCGAGCAGGTATCAATAGGGCTATTTTTATAAAAACAGGTTATGAAAAAAATAATCGCAGCATTTGACGGTTTGAAATTTTCCGAAAGCACGCTGAACTATGCCATTCACATTGCAAAATTGACAGATGCACATATCGTTGGCGTTTTCCTTGACGATATCACTTACACCAGTTATAAAATTTATGAGGTGGTAACGCAGGAAGGATCATCTCCCAGGAAATTGAACGAATATGACAGTAAAGATAGAGCTGTCCGGGACCAGGCCGCATCAGATTTCGAAAATGCCTGCAGAATAGCAGGGTTAAACCATACCATTCACCGCGACAGAAATGTAGCTCTGCAGGAATTACTGCATGAAAGCATTTATGCCGACCTTCTGATTATTGATAAAAAGGAGACTTTTACTCATTATGAAGAGACTATACCGACACGGTTTATCCGCGATTTGCTGACGGATGTACAGTGCCCCGTATTGTTGGTACCGGAAAAGTACAACCCGGTTGACAAAGTCATCTTTTTGTATGACGGACAACCATCCTCGGTGTATGCGATAAAGATGTACAGTTACCTGTTTACAATACAGGAATATACTTCTGCAGAAGTGATCAGTGTCCGCGGTGTGGAAAACACCACGCATGTACCCGATAATCACCTGATGAAAGAATTTATGAAAAGACATTTTCAAAATGTGCAATTCAAGGTGTTCAAAGGGTTCGCCGCTGATAGAGTTGCAGATTATTTGAAAGAGCAGTCCGGGAAAACAATGGTAGTGCTGGGCGCATATGGAAGAGGACGATTCTCCCGGTGGTTAAGAACAAGTATGGCCGATATATTAATGCAAGAATTCACGGTGCCTTTGTTTGTAGCACATAATAAATAACCAAATTTTTGTTTTCTGATCAAGATTCTAAATGAAAATATTCACACCGCTGGTTAATAAGACGCATTATTTATACAGAGATCTGGTTTTATTCAAAATACAACAAGACAGTTAATGGCCATTGGTTGTCACGATCTATTTATTACTCGTTTATCGCAGGGTAATCAATAGATAAATGATATGCTAACGAACACAGCGTCGCGTACAATTATTCATAAAGCTTTTTGAAACTGGAATGTTGAGAAAAAGTTACCGGGCTGAAACTGGAAAAATATTTACTGGTGCAAATTCAACATCACGGACAAAATTCTCCATGGTGGGTCACTTGACAATATTATTTTGATAAACATCTTAAAAATGCAAATTCCTTTCACAGCTGAACAATTTCTCCGGGTGTTCAAACAGTATAATGAAACGATCTGGCCGTTTCAGATCATGCTTTATTTCTTTGCGTTGCTCGCAGTCTTTTTCTCATTCATCAAAGGCAAACACTCACGAAAAAATTATTTCCATGATTCTTTCGCTTATGTGGATATGGATGGGCGTCGTCTACCATATACTTTATTTTTCCAGCATCAACAAAGCTGCCTATATTTTCGGTGGTGCATTTATTTTGCAAGGAATTCTTTTTTTTATTTTTATTTCTTCAAAAAAACTCACATTTCACGTTGTTTGCTCCTCTTGGCTATGCCGATGGTAATTAACTCTTTTTAGTATAAAATTTACCAGGATAAAAAGACCAGCAGGTGATCTTCATAAGTTTATGTTGATTGTTGTGTTACTTTCCAAATTTGTGGTTTTTTGGTTGCCGTCTATATCTATAGTATAAGGCGCCGAAAAAATCTTATTCTTTCCTTCAGCCTTGTATTGCAGTAATTCCGTCTTGAATACGCCAAATGAATCTGCCTTCGATTCCACGACAACTGTTCCGTTCTTATCCATAATTTTTATATTACGCCCGCCGGAGGATGTTCCATTCGTACGTTTCAATTTAATGGTCATAGTCCAATACACGGAATAGCTATGATCCTGTTCAGAAACATCTAAATCGAATTTTACCCCTTTGAATTCATTTGATCTTAGTTCCACATTTTTAGCGATGCAATCTGCTCTTTCGGCCCAGCCTATGCGAAAAGGTTTAAAATCAGATGTGTTTGCCGGTGATTTTATTATAGTATTATTGTAAATTTTGCTGTTTGCTGTTCCCCCGTACATAGAAGCAATCCAAGCTGCCGGAACATTTGTCGTTATCCGGTTATCATAAAAGTTTCCGCCCATGCCTCCCGTACCGCCACATATGTAAAGTGCAGCGGTAATTACGTTTGAATGAATATTATCCTTTTTTACAACTATATCATTATTAAAGATGTCGTTATCGCCTGCACTGGCGCTATAATAAATACCATACGACATCGGCACATACGTGGGCACTCCCTTTCTCTCTTTTGCATCAATATAAATTTTGTTATTGTACACTTTGTTCCCATAAGTACCATGTTCAGCGCCTGGTTTTGCCTGGTAATCGGCCATTCTGATTGCATTCGTGCTGTATTCTTCGTGACCATATTCACAGGTTGGTGGAGATGTCGTAATTTTTATCGTGTTGTTGAATATTTCGATGTATTTATTGACATATATTTCAATTCCGGAACCCACAAGTGGCTCAATCCGGTTGTCGAAAACAAATGAGCTATCTCCCATGGCCATAATGCTGTAGTGATTTGTAACCGTTTGATGGTTTACAAAATAGTTGTGGTGTACACTTGATTTTTTCCCCTTGAATACCAGGCAACCCTGTCCGCCATAAAAGTCCGAATAAGACACCTCGGATGGGTACGGTCCCCGGATATCAACGGCATAATAATTAGAATTATGCCTGTTAATGATAAATGGGTTGTCAACAAAGAACGAGCAATTTGTAATCAGTGCCTGCGGAACATCCACTGCAATAGTATTGATACCCTGCGTCTTCACTTTTACATTTTCGAGGATAACTTTTACATTTTCCGCGGTGGATTGTATGCCCCATGAAAGCACACCAATAGACCCGTTTTCGATAAAGCCATTTTTTATCGTAACTGAACCTTTACCCTGTACGACAGGAATCCACGATAACGGGGTTCCTTCCCTTGCATCTTTTGTATAATCAAAAAAAGCCGTCGTTGTACCTTCAAATAAATGATCATAGTGTGCATTAGGGTATGTTTTTTCCACGATTCCGATGCCTACGTCCATCGCGGGACGAATATCAATTTCATCTATACGGCAATCCGTTTCCGCTTTTATCCTTACGCGATATTTCCCTGCAGCAATATGATTGAGATGTGCATAGACAAAGCCGCCGCCCAGCCGTGGTGATTTTTTTTCTACCGGGCAACTGATCTTTTCGCCATCACTGTACTTTGTTGTGCATTTAACTTCTCTTCCATTCGCGTCTTCCACATACACACTCACTTTCATTTGATTTCGCTCGTCTGCATGCATTTCGTGATAATCGAAACCTGTAACGCCACACATTGCAAAATAAGAGCGGTTAGCCAGCGGAAGATTAACCCAGGACGATGTAATTTCATCGCCTGCTTTCAGGCTCATCAATTTCCTGCCGACAAACACGTGCACTTCTGCGGTATTCACCACTTTCGCGCCCGGAGCTTTTGAAATGTCCCAACCTTTCGCGCCCTCTTCAAAACCGGAATTGGGTATGTGACGGTAATTGCCATCGGCATAGCGTATCGTATAACCGTTCAGATCCAATGTTACATCCCTGCCCAAAAAGAGCGTGCTCGTTTCACTGCTAATGTTTTTTGTAAGCACATAAGTTGCGCCGGGTCTTGCATAATAACCTGGGCCGGTCACGGCAATTTCATTTCCGAAGACCTGTCGGTGAACTGATTGATGATATTGCGAAAAGGAGCTGGCTGCAATGAAAATAGCGGGCAGGATCATCCAAAAATTCCTGCCGCTTAAAATGAAATTTGCCATTTCAAGAGTGTATTCGTTGAAAGTAGGATACAATAATAGATCAATTAATTAGATAAAAAAAATACTATCCTTGTATTTAAAAGGAAGTGAAAATTTTTTACCTTTATTTGTAAAGAAATGAAAATGAACAAGCCTGCCGTTTCGGAAAATATCGAAAACGTTTATCGAAATCTGTTGGCGCCTTCTGACGATTTGGTTTCGGATATCGTAAAAATTGAGGGCGACATTATGATCCTGGGAGTAGGCGGAAAAATGGGACCAGGTCTGGCAAAGGTTGCCCGGCTGGCAGCCGTAAAAGCGGGTATCGCGAAAAAAATAATCGGCGTCGCCCGGTTCTCTGAACCGGGCCTGCAGGAACAATTGATCAAAGAGGGCGTTGAAACGATCAGCGTCGATCTGCTCAATGATGAGCAACTGCAGGCATTGCCCGATGTGAAAAACATACTTTATCTCGCCGGTACAAAATTTGGCACCTCCGGAAATCCTTCTTTCACCTGGGCCATGAATGCGTATCTTCCGGGACGGGTTGCTCAACGATTCAAAGACTCACGTATCGTTGTATTCTCTACCGGTAATGTGTACCCGATGTCTCCGGTTTACTTCGGAGGCATAACAGAACATAATCCACCATCACCAACCGGCGAATACGGCCAATCATGCCTGGGAAGAGAAAGGCTTTTTCAACATTATGCATCCGTTTACAATACGCCTTTATTGATCTACCGGCTAAATTTTGCGAATGATGTAACATATGGTGTATTGCTCGAAGTAGCCAGATCAGTTAAAGAAGGCCGGTTGATAGATTTAAGCATGGGGCATTTCAATGCTATATGGCAGGGAGATGCCAACGAAATCGCTGTACGCTGCCTGCTGCATTGTGCAACGCCTGCTAAAATTCTGAATGTATCAGGACCTGAAACGATTTCCGTACGATGGCTGGCAGAAGAATTTGGACGAATGTTTGGCCGGCAACCTGTGTTTATCAATGAAGAAAAACCAACTGCGTTTTTGAGCAACACGGCCGAATGTGCCCGTTTGTTTGGCTATCCAAAAGTAACGTTGAAGCAGGTGATGGAACTTTTAACTGAGTGGATCAACCACGGCGGAAAAACAATAAATAAACCAACCCATTTCCAGGAGCGAAGTGGCAACTACTAACTATGGCAACGTATAAAGAACTGGAACCGGTAATACAATTGGAATTACATAAAGGGGTTGTGATCCCCGCTCATCCGTTGGCATTAACCCAGGATCGTCGCTTTGATGAGAAACGGCAACGGGTATTAACGCAGTATTACGCACGTAGCGGTGCAGGTGGAGTAGCCGTCGGCGTGCATACAACACAGTTTGAAATAAGGAGACCTGAGATAAACTTATTGGAGACGGTATTAAAAACTGCGGCAGATGAAATCGATCAATTGAAAATAGAAAGGCCCTTTATAAAAGTTGCCGGTATTTGCGGCCCCACTGCCCAGGCAGTGAAAGAGGCAGAGCTGGCGGCAAAACATGGTTATCATCTCGGGTTACTGAGCAATGGTGGACTGCCGGATTTTTCGGAAAATGAGTTGATCAAAAGAGCCCATGCGGTTGCCGAAATCATTCCAATCTTTGGTTTTTACCTGCAACCGGCAGCAGGGGGACGATTATTAAGCTATGAATTCTGGCGCGAACTCGCAGCCATTCCCAATCTTTCAGCAATAAAGATCGCAGCTTTCAACCGGTATCAAACTATCGATACCGTTAGAGCAGTTTGCAACTCACCAAGAAGAGATAAAATCGCATTATACACCGGCAATGATGACAACATCGTTCATGACCTCCTAACGCCTTATCGTTTTGTAATAGATGGCGAGACGATTGAAAAAAGATTTGCGGGTGGCCTGCTTGGTCACTGGGCGGTATGGACGAAAAAAGCGGTTAGTTTACTCGAAGAAATCAAACAATGTGTAGCGGGTGGTTATGCGGGCGTTGAAGAAATGCTGGCGAAAGGAATTGAAGTAACGGATATGAACGCTGTTCTTTTTGATGCTAAAAATTCTTTTAAAGGTTGTATACCGGGTATTCATGAAGTATTGCGAAGACAGGGGTTGCTACAGGGAACGTGGACATTACATGCTGAAGAAAAACTTTCCGAAAATCAATCAGAAGAGCTTGACCGTATTTATAAAGACTATGCTCATCTCACCGATGATGATTTTGTAAAAATATTTCTCGATGCAGAACTAAAAAGAAATATACAGGCGTCGATGATACAGGAGGTTTGACTGAAATCGAATAGGTGACGACGTTAGCTTACCTGTTTTTACTTTAAATTTTTATTGAGAAAGGGCCATGCTCCTTCCGCGTAATACTTATGTCCGCCGTTTCCTTCATATAGTTCAACACGGCCGGGAACTGCAGCGGCATTATAAATTGCTTTTAAATTCGTAAACGCTTTTCTTGTTTCATCGATCGGGTAGATTGGATCTTCTTTACCATGTACGATGCAAAGTGGCCTTGGTGCAATCAAACCGGCTATATCTGCCATTTCACCCAACTCCAAAATACCGGGGATATAATTACAGTCGCAATGCGCAATAGAGCCGATGCTGCCGGTAAACGTGCAGAAATAGGAAGACGGAACGGCTACTTTAATGCGGCTATCACAAGCTGCGGTGAATAATGAAACGGTACCACCACCCGAATTGCCTGTAATCGCCACCCTGTTTGTATCAACCGGAAAGTGTTGAATGGCCCAGTCAAGTATTTTCGACATATCCCAAACCCTGTCTCCTATTGGTGTGCGGCCCACCAGTAGATCACGCATCAGTTGCGTATGGCAGGAAAAAGAATTAGCTGCTTTCTTGTCTTCTTCTGTTCTTGTATCACCAAAACCCCTTATGGTTGGCGCTATTGCAATATAACCTTCTTTCACTGCCTGCAAGGCAATACTGATCTCATTGGATGGCGAATTCACACCAAACACGTTTGGATAAATACCATCGTACAGGTCTGTATTCTTTCCATGACCGTGTGTAGCGATGAGCAACGGGATCTTACCGGCTTTATTTTTGGGAATCAAAACAATTACCGGCAAAGGAACTGTCGGTTCTGTCCACACCGTCCATTTTTCTACAGTGAAATTGCCGCTGTCTGCAGTCATTGATTTTTCTGTGTGAATTTTGTAATGCGCATACTGATGATTCAATTTGTTCAATCCAAGCGCTTTCTTCAAATACAGCAATTCCTGTGTGTGCCATTTTTCAAAATCTGCTTTTGTTTTCCCGGTGAATGAAAATTGCGGACGCACCGAGGCATACATATTGGTAAAATAGGTTGCTGCATCATATCGTTGTACAGGGTCGCCGGTAAATGAACCAGTCTTTTTTTTGCTATTACCGCTTTGAGCCTGGGCATCACTCATCAAAAAAATGGAAAAACTGAAAATAACAATGATGAACAAACGTTTTTTTCTATTCATAACTTCTCGTATTTGCTGTTTTCAATTCATTTGCCCCTTGCCACGCTTGTTGGTATATTCTACATACAATTTTTTTAGCTCATCATTGGTGAGATTATCCGTATGAACGATAACGCGGTAACGAAGCCTCCAGCCTGCTTTTCCCAGGCTCATGGGCATGCGTCCGGGGTACGGCACATTTTGCATACTCGTTTGATTACGCAGAATCCATTGTTGCTTGGTACCCGGGTTCGATGGATCCGGAAAAATAGCCACGCCTGATTTCGACAAACTGTCTCCGCCTAAGGAACCAATTATATCCATCCACGGTCCGGCCGTTACCGCAACTTCTGTTGGTGTAACTACACTATCGGCGGATATAAATTTCATGTCGGCAGGAAGATGTAACCGGAGACAGAAACCACCATAGCCTTTTATATCATCCGCTCCACCGATCTTCAAACTGTCTAACAATGGTGACAAATAGATATCAAAATCGATAGCCCTGTATTTATCAGTAGATCCGTTTACCGTAATGCTCGTGTTCTCTGTAATAATATTCTTTGACGTGTTACCAGGCTGTATCCATTTCCATAATACGACAGATTGCAGCGTGATCTTGTTTTTTTCTTTTTTCGTTTTTACAGATATATTTTGCCAATCGATATTGTCACCGGTCCATCCCTCGGCAATCTGCTTATTATTTAAAATCACTTGATGCCAGGCCCAAAAAATGCCGTGATGATAAGGATGATCTACAGGAAAATCCTCGGTGATGATCTCTCCTTTCAGATTGTACAGCGGGTGCACATACCCGGTCCTGTTATACTTATCATGAAGCGGATCTGGTTGCTGCCGGTAAAACAAAACCTTTTTTCCATTTTCTGATATCTCAATTCCTTCACGCGTTTTAACCGTGGAAAAACGTTGGGCAGATAAAGTGTCACATAGTATGACAGAAAAAATATTCTGAAATATAATAATCAACAACAAGTACCTGATGCTACACATTGTTGCTCCTTTTAGCGCTGATAAAGTATATAAAAAATGGAATCATTAAAAGTAGGGGAATTATCCAGATAGCCCGGTAAGAAAAATATTCAAACCAGTTATCCACGGTATAAACATATTTTCTTCTACCGAAAATATCCACCATGAGATCGGTTGTATAAGGATCCTTTGCATCAGGATAATACAATGCCGCCATTTTACTGTAAGGTGCTCTCACCAGTTCGGGGTTGGCCGTTATCGCTGCAGTATCGAAAGGTACAACAACGCCAAAATCGGGATCGAGAATATAAGCAGATGTATCGCTCAGTTCAGCACGTACGACAACATGCCGTTTACCTACATCCAGCAACTCCCCTTTTATTCCATTTTCTCTGAGCACGCCCTGTACCACCAGTGAATGACTGGAACATAAGCCAACACCCCTTTCCAGGTCTTTTTTATAATTACTGAATTCGTATCGCTCATACTCTTTAGGATCGATAAAAGAAGCAGCGTATAAAAGATAATTTTCCCAAACAGGTACACGCAAATGATACTTTTCAATTCCTTCACTCTTCCAGTAATGTGCAAAGCCATCATTTACCACTTTATTGATCCTGACAGCAAAATCCACGTTTGACTCTCCATTCTTTCTCGCTAATTGATTTTTTATATCCGGGTATTTTATTGTCACATCTCCTATCCGGTTGTGTATTATCTTCTCTTCATCATAGATAGCTGGATTGCGCATCGTCTTAAACAACCCGTAAATATTGATACCAAGTAACAGGATGCCTGCCCATAGCAGGATCGTTGTAATTAACTTCATTTGATCTGCTTTTATTTATTTAAAAGGAGTAGCCATATAGTCTTCGATATCGCGCCAATGATCCAGCATGATCTTTCTTTTTTTCTTCAACTGGTTCACAATATCGGGCCCCAAGAGAAATGTATCCTCATGCTGTGGATCTTTCGCCCGGCATACATTATTTATACCTCCGTTTTCGAGTACTCTTATAAGTTGCTCCGTATTATCCAGCTCATCGCGCATTACAGTATTAAAAGTGATGATATCGCTATCTCCTGTCCACGTACCTTCTTTGCCGGGCCGGTGTATGGGACCATTCAGCTTAACAGCATTATCATCACGTATTTTCTGTGCGATAGCAAAATTTCCGCAGCTGCGTACAAGGCTTTCATGTATTCGAAGTGATAATGCCAATTGGCGAATGAATTCATATTCCGGTGCCTGCTTATTGACAGCGTCTAATTTTTTACAAACCGATCCGATCATGTTTACATACACCTTTATGGAATCCGGTTTTGTTTGCCAGCGTCCGCCCTGTATATCCAGGTAATCCATTCTTGCCTCATCCAGGGATACATTAAATACATAAGGAAGGAAATAAGCTTCTTCTTCCCTGCTGAGTCGTTGCGGTACCGCTACCAACGGGCGGTCAATCATCCTTGCGGCAACACCCCAGTTGATGCTGTTTAAATTGCCGATATTCCCAGCTTTGTAGGCAAACGCCTTATTTAAGTCCGACAGGGCCTGGTATAATTCTTCGGCATTACCGTTACCTCCCCATTGTTGTGCATACCGGTGCAGCTCCTTCGAAGAATTCGGTTCATCATTACCGTTATGCTGCAGATAATCGGCAATCATATCAAGCGTGAGCCTGGTTACAATATCACTTTCATTTCCCCGTCCGTAAAAAGAATTGAAATTGATAAAAATGATTTGTTGCTTTTGTATATCTACTTTTTTAACGTCATTCAGCAGCGACAGGGCATCAAAAATTCCTTTAACAGGATAAAGCGAACTAAAGTCACCGGTTACCGTTTTGGTTTCATGCTCCGGCGTATTTCTGAAATAACAACCTTCCGGCAGATGGTTTTGTATATCGGTTCTTTCTTCCTCTGAAAAATTGGAAGATCCCTGCGGATGCGAGAGGTATATATCTATTTTGGTATTTGCTTTTGAAGCACCGGCTTTTAAAGCGTTCATGAAATCCTGTATCCGCTCACCGGTTGTTTTACCTTTGCAATGATCAGGTCCGTTTGGCCCGTTGTACAACCAATCGCTCCAGCAATTGCCGGAACCCGCGTCATTTGTTTTATAATAAAATGACTTGATTTCCGGCGCCGCTTTCAACAGCGACTCCATCATATTGCTGTACATCTCCTGTGCTTCTTTTACGCTCATGCAGGGTGAAAAAGCTTTGGCAACACTTCTTCTTGGATGATCAACGCGGGGACCGCGGAATTGCGGGTATTGGTCAAAAAAAGCGGCGGGAAGAAAACCCGGTTCATTGGCAAAAAAAGCGGCTTCCATCCCGTTTTCCTTTAACAATTTTGCTTTGGCTAAAAGCAATGCCTTGTTTTTTTCAACAAAGGCTGCAGGTATAAACGGCGCTATTCGTTTATCGGGAAAAAATTTAAATAAAGTAGCGTTATAGCATGCATATTCATTCCAGGGGTTACCGCCTTTCGGAATTTCATAAAAAGATTTATCTGCGAGTGTTCCAATATTGATCTGAACGACGCCAAATTTTTTCAGGCGGCTCGCCGATTGCACCAATTTTTTAAACTCACCAGGATCTGCCAGGCATGTATTAATTATAAATGTTTTGTTACCTATTATTTCTTTCTCGCTAGTTGAAACCTTGCTGTGCCCCGAATACGCATCCGATTTAATATTCCCGTACAGGCCCGGATCTGTTTGCCTGATAACCGGCGCAGCGATTGAAATGGCCAGGAAAAAATGCATTGAAAATTTAATCATACGGGGAGAATTTGATATGTTTTACCAAATCATTCTTTCACAACCTTTCTATTGTTATAAAAAAGATATAAAACGAAAATAATTAATATTTTTTTCCTTACAAAACTTTATTTATTTTCACTACTATAAATAACGCATTGAAAAACGCTGTTAAAAAAACAATCCCTGATATTAATTCAATCAGGAAGCTATCAATATATTTTTCGCTTACTTTTTGTGTGTTTTCGTTGTCGGCAGGATTCGTTCGTATTTTGGCCCAGACAGATTCGTCCTATTTCAGTCGTGTATTCAATGCACAAAAACCGTATAGAATCTTCCTTCCTTCGGATTACACCGCTTCGCAAAAAAGATACCCCGTCATTTATTTCTTTCATGGCAACCAGGGCAGTCACGAATTTTCAATAGACGGTATTCAGCAATTGGTGAACGACAGTCATGTTATTTTTGTAGCGTGGAATGGAAGATCAGTAACGGCAGATTTGCGCCCTTATAATGCCGGCTATCATTCAAACGTAAAATACACTGTACAATTCAAAGAATATTTCCTCGAATTTGTGAACCACATTGACAGTACGTACCGCACACTACCCGATCGTGCTGATCGTGCGTTGATGGGACATAGCATGGGCGGGTTTATGGCTTTTTTCCTCGCTGCAAAATATCCGCAACTCGTTGGCACGGCTGTAAACATGAAAGGTTCTTCCGAATTCTTTGTCGGTTATCCAAACAATCATACGCTGTACCAGGTAAGAAATATGTTTGACAACCTGCATGGCGTCAGGCTGCGGTTTCACAACAGCACAGTAGATGAACTGGTACACCTCAATAATGAAGTGAACAATGGCGCCAGGCGCGTAAAAGATATAGACTATGACTATGAGATCATTCCGGGTGGTCATGAATACAGTGCGCCTGAATTTAAAAATGCGTTCAACTATGTCATAGCGTCGTTCAAAAATCGGTTGCCCGATCCTGTTAGATGGCACCATGCCGATCTGTATCCCGATTTTACTGTTTGGGGATACGAAGTGACGAGTAACCTGAACGAACCGGGTTATATTGATCTGAAAGGCGTAACCAAAGGGGGAATGCGGATCCGAACGGGTAAGTGGCAGCCAGCCGGTCCGTTGATCCCGGGAGTATCCATTAACATCAGAACTGCACCGGTTTACAAACCCAATACGACCTACTCGCTGGTTGATTTTAATGAAACAATGGGTATAAAAAAAGATACTTTACTAACCAGTGACGAAAAAGGAAGCGTTCGTTTTTCCGTCAACTATCAAAGCCACCAGGTAGGCATACACGAAAAATATGGTGCCGCTGAAATCGTATACACCGCACATAAGGTCGACGGGAAAGATATTTTTCTGAATCATAATAAACCATCCAACCTTAAACTGAAGTTGCTGAACAGGGGCGGAAGCGATAGCAAAAAGATCAGGATCACTCTTGGTACCGCTGATAAAGAAGTCACTATAACCAACCCGTCGATTGAACTTGATAACATACCAACGGGTAAGACAATGTGGAGCCCTGTTGATTTTAAGATTGTCGCCCATAATAAACCAACGACCGATGGATCACCGTTTATGATACGTTTTAATCTCACGATTACCGACAATAATGGTCATGAATGGAAAGATGAATTTGATGCGCCAGTATTTTATAATGTTCCTCCATTTGCCAACCTTGGCATCGACGATGGTGACAGCGAAATCTTTGGCAGCGGTAACGGCAATAATATCGCTGAGCCAGGCGAAACTATTATGATTTACCAGGACAGTCATCGCACGCGCTTGTATTATGATGACCCCTATATTGATGGCGAACGGCTTTACGATGAATTACAACCCGACAAATGGGGTGATGGGTATGCGCTATCCTCACTGGTCCATATTTCAAAAGATTGTCCCATTGGTCATACCATCCGGTTTTTAGCTTGTTACGAGGTAAAAGAATGGAAAACCATCAAACGGAATGTAACCTGGGGCACTTTTACAATTACCATTGGAAAATAATTTTTCATTTGTATGAAAAGAATTTCTATATGCCATCTCGCGATGCTGACGGCAATCGTGTGGAGTACCGGTTGCTCCGTAAGTAAACGTGGAGCTGTTGTTCGTCCAAATGATTCCAACCTGCAAGCGGATGGCAGAATCAATATGCTGAATCCGGATGTTGCCGAAATCTATTGGCCGGGTTCATCCCTTAAACTAAAATTCCGGGGTACATCAGTAAAAGCAACATTAAAAGATGAAAGAGGTCATAATTTTTTCAACATCATTATTGATGACAGTGTCGTGCTTGCGTTGAAAGTGGACACTGTCAAAACCACGTACACATTGGCTTCCGGTCTTTCAGAAGGAATACACACGGTTGAACTGGCTAAACGTGCCGATTGGTTCAGGGGAAAAACTGCATTCTATGATTTCCGGTTATCGCCCGGTTCAAAGACATTCGATATACCCGGTAAAAAAAGAATGATTGAATTTTATGGCAATTCCATAACCGTTGGGGCGGCGGTAGAAGATAATGCCGGTGATGATGGTGACAGCAGCTTCACCAACAACTATCACAGCTATGCATCGATAACAGCAAGACATTTCAATGCAGCGTATTCCTGTATTGCATCGAGTGGAATAGGCATTATGATAAGCTGGGGTTCATTGGTTATGCCTGATATATATGACAGGTTAAACCCGGATGATAGCACCAGTAAATGGGATTTTTCCAGATCACAGCCAGGCATAGTCGTAATTAACCTGTTTCAGAATGACTGTGCACTTACTGAATTACCGGATCATCCGCAGTTTAAAAGACGGTTCGGTAACAAGGCGCCGACGGAAGATTTTATCATCAATGCATACAGCAATTTTATTCGACGCATCCGGGGCCATTATCCGGCCGCATATATCGTTTGTGTTTTAGGTACTATGGATGCCGTAAAACCAGGTTCACCATGGCCGGGTTATATTGAAAAGTCCGTAACTTCTTTGCATGATCCGAAAATAATGACTCATTTTTTTGCTTATAAAAATTCCCCGGGTCATCCAAAGGTTCAGGAACAACAGAAAATGGCCGACGAGTTGATCCGGTTTATTGAAAGCCACATCAACTGGTGATAAAAAAAAGAACCGCCCAGAAGGGCAGTTCCTTACTCTGACTGCTTATTATATCAACACTAACTGCTAGAAATAACCGAAAATAAAATTACCCTTTTTATCAGAGCCACGGTGTAGCTCTTGTTTCTACTGAACCGGGATGTGCGTGCGGCGCAGTCGTATTAGCATCCCACCAAATCCTTTTGAGCATATCGTCTGTACCTCCAATTCTTTGTAATGCTTCTTTATAGTGATCGCTGTTGATCAAACCTTCGCTGTTAGGATAGTGCTGCCTTCTTGGGGAAACACCGTGAAAGGTACTCACCTCGTTGGGTGCAACAAGAACTCTTGGATAACCTGTTCTTCTCCATTCACTCCATCCTTCCAGGTCGTTTGGATAAAGCGCGATCATCTTTTGATTCATGATCTGTTCAAGTTTTTCTTCCTCTGAACCGGTAAGCGTAGTAGCCGCAGATGCCAGGAAAGCATCGATCTCGCTTTGCTTCATTTCTTTATAGTCCAAAAAGGCATTCACATCGAACGAGGAACCGTAAACTAATTCTAATAAACCGGGCATGGCCGCTTTACCGGAATTATAGAGATCCTGAATTTCGGTTACGCTTTCTTCAATACCTCTTTTGAAATATATACCGGCGTCGCCTGTACGTAAATTAAACAGTGCTGCTTCTGCCAATGCAAAATATACTTCCGAACTCCTGAGCACAGGTTGTTCAATGACAGGAACGTACCAGAACAAACTGAATTGAGACACAGAACCCGCACCATAGGGATACTTATTCTCGACCGGCACGTTACCCAATAACGGTTGGGCACGAAAACCAAAAGGAGTATGAGGAGGATTTAATGTTGAACCGTCGAGCACAGCAGTATCAGCAATCACTTTTGTACGGGGATCAAGCGGGTTATTGGGTGCAGAGCTTCCGACCAGTGCATCGAGCATTGCTTTACCAACGAGCTGATGACTTACATAATCCTGCCGCTCATTTTCGTCGGCTCCGTTTGCAATTGTATTGTAGGCCGCATTTCGATGCGCTTCCAGATCATTTGCAGTATATATCACGGCATCATCAGCCCTTGTCGTTATCAGGTCAGCTTCCTGCAAATCACCAATATTATCTTTTGCCATTTGCTCATCTACATACCGCACGCGCAATCCCAGCCTCAACCGAAGGGAGTTGGCAAATTTTTTCCATTTATTTACATTACCGCCATAATAAAAATCTGCACTGCCAAAGCTGGGCTTGCTGTCATCAAGCTCGGCTGCAGCTTCTTTCAATTCTTTGAAAAAATTCAGGTAGATGTCTTTTTGCGCATCATATTTTGGACTGATGACGGCTTCTTCCGGTGATTTGTTTGCCTCTGAATAAGGGATGTCACCGTAAATGTCTGTTGCCTGCGAATAAACCCATACCATCATGATGCGGGCAATTGCCTTCTTATTGACAAGTTCCTGATCATCTTGTGTTTTGCGGATAATAGCGGCCAGGTTATTACAATAAGAAGTATACGTGGCATTCCACGCCCCATCATCAAAATGATCAACAAAAGGTCCGTTGTCCACTCTTACCGTCATGCCGCAATAGTTGCCGGCATCTGCTGCACTCATTCCACCACGTATTCCATCCTGCACACCGCTCAGCAAAAATTCGGGTGTGACAAGCTCTTCTGAAACAAGCGCCGGATTTGTATTGTCATCTTTGAAATCCTTTGTACAGGCATTGGCTAAAAGAAGTACCAAAAACGCCAGGCTGAGTTTTTTTATATTAGTATGTGCTTTCATTTTTTTTCAATTAATAGTTCCGGTAATTCTAAAATGTGAGATTTAGATTAATGCCATAGCTCCTTGTTGTAGGCATGCTGAACACTTCTACGCCTGTAGCTTTTGCACTTGTATTAAGATTGGTTTCGGGTGATATGCCCAGGCCCTGCATATGTTCTTCAATATACCAGAGGTTTCTGCCCACCAGCGACACCCTGATGCTCTTAAATGGCGTTTTTCCAATAAAAGAAGGTTGGAATGCATAACCCAATACCACTTCTCTTAACATGACAAAACTGCCATCCAAAACAAACTCTTCGCTTTTTTGATCCCACGCTCTGGCCGACCATGCCGTTTGACCATCGACAAGAATTGTGTTTTTTTCATACTTCACATTTCCACCACCATCTGTAACTTCGACTACGCCTGGCAGTGGTTCCGAATGTTCCCTGTAGCGCTCCGTGAATTTTCCCGTACCGTTTGCAACCATACGGTATTTTGTATCAGAGTTAATTTGATTACCCTGGACAAAATCGATCAGAAAGTTGAACGAAAAGCCTTTATAGGAAAGCGTGTTATTTATACCACCGGTCCATTTAGGCGTCACATTTCCTAAAATACTCAAGTTATCTTCCCGTGCATATTCACCATTGTCCTTTACGATCAACTGACCGTCTGGTGCTCTTTTATATTTATAACCGATAATATTGCCGAACCGTTGACCGGTTCTTGCTTCTATGTGTGCATCCTGGGCCGTTTCATTCAAAAAGAACGTCTCGATTCCCGGCGCTAACTCAATTACTTTAGAATAGTTTTTTGCATAGTTAAACGCGAGGTCCCAACGCAGTCCATTCTTTAATTGAACGGGAGTTGTCTGGACAGCGATTTCCAACCCTTTATTTTCGATGTTTCCTGCATTTACGATCTTGGTGGTATAGCCACTGCCTGCAGAGATCGCTACCGGCACGATCTGATTTTTGGTATTGCTTTTATACACTGTAACGTCAAGGGCTAACCGATCTCCGAAAAATCTCAAATCTGTGCCGATTTCAATGGATTGTTTTAATTCATTTTTCAAATCAAACAATGCAATCGTATTGCTTTGGTAGGCGAGGCTTTGTCCATTAAAGGGCACACTTCCCAGATAATAACCGGATTGTGTTAAGTAGGCGTCGCCATCGTTTCCGGCTTCTGCATAAGAGGCCCTCAATTTACCATAGGTAAGTATTTTCGAATTTATATTGAGGGCATTGGTAAAGATAAAACCGGTACCCACAGACGGATAGAAGAATGAATGATTGTTTTCACCTAACGTAGACGACCAGTCGTTGCGGCCGGTCAGGTTCAGGAACAGGTAGTTTTTATAACCCACCTCACCCGATGCATATACGGATTGAATTTCTCTTTTGATAAAAGAATAGTAAGGCGTTACCTGCCTGGCATTGCTGATATCATATATGCCGGGCACTTTAAAATCAAGCCCTGTCCAACCCTGTTGACGATAACTTCTTTTCGATGCGGAGGCACCGATTGATAGTGATGCCGTAAAATTTTCGAGGTTATTCTTTGTTGCGGTCAGCAATACATCATGGTTAAATTCTTTTGTTACATACGTTTCATCGATCAGTGTACCACTTGTAGCACCAGGAAACCCTACCGGCCTCCTGGATTGCCTTGTTTCCGTGTAAGCATCAACACCTGATCTTGCCATTAAACTTAACCAGTTTGTAAACTGATACCTGGCCGATATAAAACCAATCACTCTATCTCTGACAGCACCGTTTTTATTTTCATTGACAAGATAATAAGGGTTTACGGATACACCGGGCCAACTGCCGGCCTCTCCTGTTTTTTCATAATAGTCCTTTAAAAAATCCATGGGTACATATCGGCCCATTGCGGCAAGGTCCCTGACAACATTATTCGAAGAAAAAACACCCAGTCCGGGGGGATTGTCAGATTTTTTGTGGATATAATTCACTTTCCCTTCCACAGTTAACCGGGACGTAATATTTGTTGCTGCCCGTAATGTTATTGACTGCTGGTTCTCTTTATGATTGGGAAGGATACCTTTTATCGTTGTGTTATTCACCGATAACCTGGCAGAAGATTTTTCGGTACCACCCGACACAGCTACGGAATTATTGGTCACTACACCTGTTTCAAAAAAATCTCTGACATTGTTTTCCGGCTGAGCCACCATTGAAAAAGTAGTCGGGGCTGCGTTATCATCATACACAAAAGGATTAGCATACAACTGTCCTTTCATTGCAGGTCCCATACTTTCAAAATGCCAGTCAGGGATGGTTTCATATTCTACTCCGCCGATATTTACTTTATCGCCGTATAAGTTCAAATCTTCATAACCGGTCATGTACTTATTCTGAAGCTTCGGGAAAAGATTTAATTTATCAATCGTAACATTTGAATTGACTTCCACAGCAATTCCTTTTCCGGCCTTTCCCGATTTTGTAGTAATGACGATAACACCGTTTGCACCTCTTGAGCCGTAAAGTGCAGTTGCATTGGGTCCTTTTAATACAGATAATGATTCAATGTCTTGCGGGTTAATATTACCAATCCCATCACCGAAATCCCTTGAATCTTTATAAACGCCACCTTCATTGTATTTCGTGTTGTCTAAAGGAATGCCGTCTACAACATATAAAGGCTGGTTTTCACCTGTAAGTGAGCTCACACCACGAATGACCACTTTGCTGGAGCCGCCAACACCCCCCGCAGAAAGTGAAACCTGTACACCGGCAATTTTACCTGTGAGGTAATTAGCGACATTCACATCCCTGGCTTCCGTTAAATCCCGTTTTGCTAATTCCTGGGTTGAATAACCTAACGACCGCTTCTGCTTGGTTACGCCAAGTGCTGTTACTACCACTTCGCCCAATTGTTTTGGGTCCCTGTTTAGTTCTATATTCAATGTAGACTTATTATTCACGTCTACTGACTGCAGAATATAGCCCGTATAGGAAAAAGAAATTTTTGAATTGGCTGAAGGAACCTTGAGTGTATACCTTCCATTGTTATCTGTTACAGTTCCCGATGCGCCTTGCACCGTGACACTCACTCCTGATAAGGGTATCTTCTCATCGCCGGATGTCACAACACCCGACACTGTTTGTTGCTGAGCAAATAATCCCGTTACAGAAATAAGTAAACTGCAAAATATAAATAGCCGTTTTGGTAATAATTTTCTTTTCATCTAGCAGTTTTTAAGTATTTATAATAATTTAAAATTAAAGAAAAGGTTTTGAAAGAAAAAAATATTTTTTTATCAAATACTTTCTTTTCCTTTTGCTTTGATAAATGATCTGAAAATTAAATTGATGATTTGCGTGCACTGCGTTACGGAACGCCTGTGGTTCTAGGACGCGGTAGATGTGATACTGAAGGCCAAAGGAAATTACGCCAATAAAATGCAAAGTGGAACTGCCCCTTCTCTAAGGGAAAACATGAAACAGCTATTTTTCCGACAATTATATCAGGCGTGGATGTCTTTGCGAGTTAAGAATTATTGCAATCATGCAACAATGACTTTAACCCCGAGGTTTTCGAGTTTCATCTTATGCTCGGAAGAAATTCCCTTATCCGTGACAACGGTATTGATCTTATTAACCGGCGCGATGAAGGCAAAACCTCTTTTTTGAAATTTACTTGAATCTGCCACAACAATAACCTCTTTTGAAAGCGTTATCATGATCTGATTTAAATGTGCTTCCTCAAGATTGGGTGTGGAAATACCAAAATCCAGGTCGAAACCATCCACACCGAGAAACAATTTGTCACAGAAATAATCCTTGAACCCCTTTTCCGCCAGGATACCGGCAAGCGATAACGAATTTTTTTTCAATATGCCCCCCGGTACAATGACATTTATATTTTTATACTCCGCCAGCAATACTGCTACATTCAATGCATTTGTTATAACGGTAAGGTCGTTGAACTTTTTCAGATTTTTAGCGAGTTCGTAAGTCGTAGACCCGGAGTCAATAATAATTGTATTGCTCTCCTCAATTAATTCAGCAGCTTTTTTCCCAATTTCCCCTTTTTCGAAAAGATGTTTTTTTTGCTTATCGGATAAGGGAAAATCCTCGCCCATATGATTTTGCTCCACCAGGATGGCACCGCCCCTCGCCCTTATCAGCACTCTTTTTTTCTCCAGCTGAGCAAGGTCGTTCCTAATGGTGACACCCGTTACACCCAAGACATCACTGAGTTCTTTGACATTAACCTGCCCGTTCTTTTTCAACGATTCTATAATTTTTATCCGGCGACTAACGGTAGATTTACCTTCTCCCTTTTCCATATGCTTTCTTTTTGCTTAAAAGTAAAAATAATAATATAGTTATGATTTTGAAGATTTTAAAACAGCATTTCGAAAAAAATAATTGCAATTAATGATTATTTTCAACTTTTGCGAGATTTATATTGATTTCACCATCCAAAATAATGAAAAGTAAATAAATTTATTTTTATTTTCTAATGTTCAATACGTTTTTGTTCTTAAATTCTTATTTTTCAATTTTATTCAGATAATTTATGGCTGAAAAACCTAAGTATTCACGGGTAGCGCAATTGAAGACTGCCGAAGAGTTGAGAAGTTATCTTTCTATTCATAATGTATCGCTGCAATTTGATAGCGAGCTCCTCGCTCGTGAAAACTCGCCATTTAATCAAACAGCAAAACTGAGGTCGGGAAAAGTGATTGGTAACCGACTTTGCATTTTACCCATGGAAGGCTGGGACGGTACGAAGGATGGAAAACCGACAGATTTTGTGAAAAGAAGATGGGAGCATTTTGCGGTGAGTGGCGCCAAATTATTATGGGGTTGTGAAGCGGTCGCCGTCGCCCCAGACGGCCGGGCAAATCCAAACCAGTTAATAATGAGTAATGACAATTTCCCGGATTTTGCAGCGCTTCATCAACTAATCATTAACAAACATTCCGAAAAATTTGGACATGCCAATGACCTCGTGGTAGGTCTGCAGTTAACCCATTCAGGAAGATTTTGCAAACCGAACGACAGCAAAAAATTTGAATCAAAAATTTTATATCATCACCCGGTATTGAATACAAAATTTGGATTGGGTGAAACCTATCCATTAATGACTGATGGCGAAATTGATGAGCTCATTGAAAAATATATAAAAGCTGCCATGTTAGCGCAAAAAGCAGGATTTGATTTTGTTGATGTCAAACATTGCCATGGTTATCTGGGACATGAATTTTTGAGTGCGTTTAACCGGCAGGGAAAATATGGTGGACCTTTCGAAAACCGCACACGGTTTTTCAAAAATATCGTTGAAGGCATCAGGAAGAATGCCCCGGGATTGGAAATCGGTGTTCGCTTGTCCGGTTTTGATTTTATACCATTTAAAAAAGGACCCGATGATGTTGGCGTACCTGATTTTAACGGCAATAATACATATGAAAGTGCTTTTGGTTGTACCGGTAACGGTCTCACTATTGATTTAAAGGAGACAAAATCTTTTCTTGCATTAGCTGAAAGTCTCGGCATTCAATTAATATGTATCACTGCAGCAAGCCCATATTACAATCCGCATTTGACGCGGCCGGCATTGTTCCCTCCGTCAGATGGTTACTCGCCGCCCGAAGAACCATTGGCAGGCGTTGCCCGTTTGATACAGGTTACCGGACAACTTAAGAAAGATTTTCCGGGCATGATGATAGTTGGCTCAGGCTATTCTTATCTGCAGGAGTGGTTACCTAATGTTGGTCACTATGTATTAAGAAACAATATGGCCGATTTTATTGGTATGGGAAGAATGGTGCTTTCTTATCCAACAATGGCCGACGATATATTAAATGGCAGAACATTGGAACGAAAACAAATTTGCCGAACGTTTTCAGATTGCACAACAGCACCAAGAAATGGAATAATATCCGGTTGTTACCCACTGGATGCATTGTATAAAAATCTTCCGCAGGCGGCACAACTTAAAGAATTCAAAAAAACCGCGCTGAGTGATTCAAATAATAAACCATCATGAAAAAAAGTATTTTATACATCTCCCTTTTTGTTATACCGGTAATGCACCTGCTGAATTCCTGCAAGTCAGGAACAACGTCAGATTATAGTTCATTGCCGAATGACCCCGCAATAATTGCCGAAGGCAAATCGGCTTTCAGCAAGCATTGCAGCGGATGTCATGGAGTAAAACGGGATGGCATCGGGCCAAGGCTGGCCGGTATTACCGCCCAGGTTCACGAAGACTGGCTTCGCCAATTTATAAAAGACCCCCAGCAACTCATTTCCTCAGGTGATAAACATGCACAGGAACTTTTTGCTCAATACAAAGTGGTGATGCCGTCATTTCCATCATTGAAAGATGATGAGCTGAATGCCATCATCGCTTTTTTGCATACCAACAAAGCTTCGCGTGAAAAGGTAAGTAAGGATACCACCGCGGGTTTAAAAAACCCGCTACCGGATCCGATTACTATGTCATCCCTTACAGTCAACCTTAAGCCGGTCGTTCAGTTTCCCCGTACAAACGATGCCGGCCAATTACCATTAACCAGAATCACAAAACTCGGTTCTCAACCCAACATGGATAATTTATTTATCAATGATCTTTTTGGCAAACTATACAAACTGCAAAACAATAAGCCTGTTGTTTACCTGGATATGGCAAAGCTGCGCCCGAAATTTATTTATCAACCCGGTCTTGCTACGGGTTTAGGAAGTTTTGCGTTTCATCCTGATTTTTTTAAGAACGGGCTTTTATATACGACACATACAGAGGCCCCCGGTACAACAAAACCTGATTTTGACTACAGCGATTCAATTGAGGCAACGGTTCAATGGGTGCTTACTGAGTGGAAAGTCAACGATCCAAAAGCAGATACATTCTCGGCTAAGGAAAGCCGTGAGTTATTCCGTGCAAATTTTGTTACCGGTATTCATGGTGTACAGGAAATTACGTTCAATCCTCTTTCAAAACCCGGCGACGAGGATTACGGCTTGTTATATATAGGAGTGGGCGATGGTGGCAGTGTTGAAAACGATTATGCTTTTCTTGCACATAGTAAAGATAAAATATGGGGGTCCATTCTTCGTATAGATCCCACCGGTAGTAACAGCAGCAATGGAAAATATGGCATTCCAAAAGGTAATCCATTCGTACAGGATAAAGAAAGCACTGCGTTGAAAGAAATTTACGCCTATGGATTCAGGAACCCGCACCGGATCACCTGGACCCGGTCGGGAAAAATGCTTGCCAGCAATATTGGCCAGGCTAACATCGAGTCTGTTAATCTTATAGAGCCCGGTCACGATTATGGATGGCCGCTTCGCGAAGGAACTTTTGTTTCCACTGAATTGAATGGGAATATGGGCAAAGTCCATTCGCTTCCTGCAGATGACAGTATAAATAAATTCACGTACCCTGTTGCCCAGTTTGATCACGACGAAGGACTTGCGATTACCGGGGGTTATGAGTACTGGGGCACATCTGTACCTCAATTGAAAGGCAAATTTTTATTCGGCGATATTCCATCGGGTCGATTGTTTTACATAGATGTAGCAGATATAAAACAAGGAAAACAGGCCACAATTAAAGAATGGAAGATTACAATTGATGGCGCTGCACATAAACTAAAAGAAGTATGTGGCAGTGACAGGGTTGACCTGCATTTCGGCAGAGACACGAAAGGTGAATTGTATGTATTGACCAAAGCAGATGGAAGAATGTACAAAATGGTAAGTGCGACTAATCAATAGCGTTGTAACATGCTGTAACCAATAAGGCATTAAAATCAAGCAATGGAAAATTCAACGGCCGCATCGGGGCTATCTTCCAGATCTGTTGCGCGGGAAATTCTGCGTATTCCTGTACTCGTGGCAGCACTCGGTTATATGGTAGACATGTATGACCTGTTTCTTTTCAGTATCGTACGCGTGCCAAGTTTAAAATCATTGCATCTTTCCGAAGACAGCATTCTGAAAGATGGTCTTATGCTGCTGAATCTTCAAATGGCCGGATTACTGGTGGGCGGCATAGTGTGGGGAATTTTAGGAGACAAAAAAGGAAGGTTATCAGTATTGTTCGGTTCGATTTTGATTTATTCTCTCGCAAATATTGGTAATGGTTTTGTAACCTCTGTTTCCGCTTATGCCGTGTTGCGTTTTATCGCCGGCTTTGGATTGGCAGGTGAATTAGGTGCAGGGATAACATTGGTATCGGAAATTTTACCAACAAAAATACGGGGCTATGGTACTACACTCGTTGCAACGATGGGTGTATTCGGTGCATTACTTGCTTACCTCGTATCCTGGTTATTTGATTGGCGTGCTTCTTATTTTATTGGCGGCGGGCTTGGCCTGTTGCTGATGCTGATGCGCATAAAGGTTTTTGAATCAGGTATCTTTTTAAAGCTTAAAGAAAAAAGTATCAAACGCGGCGATATGCGGATGCTGTTTAATAATAAAGCACGGTTAAAAAAATATGTAACGAGCATTATCATCGGTATGCCTATCTGGTTTGTGGTAGGCATATTAATAACGTTTTCACCTGAATTGGGAAAGGCAATGAATCTTGATGCACCGATTAATGCGGGGAAAGCTGTCCTATTTGTTTTTGCGAGCCAGGTTGCAGGCAATATTGTCAGCGGTTCGCTGAGTCAATATTTTCAGAGCAGGAAAAAAGTGATCTTCCTGTTTATGACAATGTCGTTCCTGTTTGTATTGATATACCTGCTTGTTCCATTCAAACAGGCAACGTTACTTTATGTAGTCATTGCCTTCCTTGGTTTTTGCAGCGGCTATTGGACATTGTTTATTACGGTTGCGGCTGAACTGTTTGGGTCCAACCTGCGGGCAACGGTGGCAACAACCGTTCCGAATTTTGTAAGAGGAACAACTATTCCTCTTACGTCGCTGTTTGTACTATTGAAAAATCACACGACAACAATTTACAGTGCATTAACCGTTGGCGTATTAACGTACCTTATTGCGATGGTTGCTCTGGTTTATCTCGAAGAAACATTTAAGAAGGATATCAACTATACCGAAAATGATTTATAGAAAGTGTAATCCGATCAGCTTTTCATTGCTGATAATTGTTTTATTAAAAACAGTAACCGGTTATTCGCAGGAAAACAAAGACTTCACCTGGTGGAACCCCGCTACCAATGAATTTCCCGTTATTGAAGGACAGGCATGGCCGGCTGAAATGAAAGGAGGATACGACCGGTTGCCGCAGCGAGCAGAGAAGTTGGTTCGCAAAGATGTTTGGGAGCTGGCTAAAAATGCAGCAGGCTTAATTATCACTTTCTTTTCCAACAGTCCGGAAATAGTTGTGCGATATAAGGTAAGCGAAAAACAGGCTTTCCCGCATATGCCCGCGACAGGCGTCAGCGGTGTCGATTTGTATGGGATTGGCAAAGATGGTGGCTGGTTATGGTGTAAGGGCAATTATTCATTTGGTGATACAATCACGTATCGCTTTAGAAATATCGACAGTAAAGATTCGCTTTACCCCTTTCATCCGAAAGGTGGCGAATACAAATTGTATTTGCCACTATACAATACCGTTACATGGCTCGAGATCGGCACAGTTGCAGGCACTTCCTTCAGGCCAGTACCTTTGCGAAAAGATAAACCAATCGTTGTTTACGGCACATCGATCGCGCAAGGTGGTTGCGCTTCCCGTGCAGGCATGGCCTGGACAGCCATCCTTGGCAGAAAACTGGATCATCAATTAATAAACCTCGGTTTTTCAGGTAACGGACTACTTGAAAAAGAACTGATGGACTTTCTTGTTGAGATCGATGCCAAAGTGTATGTACTGGATTGCCTGCCAAACCTGATCGGTAAAAATTATTCCCCCGCCGAAATGAAAGAACGGATTATTCAATCGGTAAAAATTATCAGGAATAGTAAACCGCTCACACCGGTACTTTTAACGGAGCATGCGGGTTACACTGATGCATTGATCAATCCCCGCAGCCGTGGAAAAGTGGATTCAATAAATACCCAATTGCAGGAAGCATTCCGGCAGTTGCAACAAGACGGTGTTAAAAATATTTTCCTGTTAACAAAGAAGGAAATAAACCTGGATGATAATTCCACAGTGGACGGAACACATCCAACGGATCTTGGTATGTTTCAATACGCAGAAGCATACGAAAAAAAGTTACGGCTCATCTTACATGAACCTGCCGGTGTTTTTTCTACCACCAAACCCTGCACGCAAAACCGCGATGCCAATACCTACGATTGGCTTAGCCGTCATAATGAGTTTATCGATTTAAAAGAAAAGAAATCACCGGCAATAGTTTTCATTGGTAATTCCATCACCCATTACTGGAGCGGTGAACCAATGGCACCGATAAGCCGTGGCAGTGATTCATGGACGAAAATGATCGCTCCATCCAATGTTATCAATGCAGGATTTGGATGGGACAGAATTGAAAATGTGTTATGGAGGGTGTATCATGATGAACTGGATGGCTTTGCCGCAAAACAGGTTGTTATCCTGATCGGTACAAATAATCTTGATTACAATCCGGACAAAGAAATTATTGATGGATTGAAATTGCTGGTGGAAGCAATCAAGATCCGTCAACCTGCCGCAAAGATTTTACTCATGGGGTTAATACCCCGGCGGGAAAAAGAAAAACGCATTGTTCAGCTTAATAAAAGTATCGCAATGCTTGCATCTTCACTTCGCATAACTTATACTGATCCGGGAAAAGGATTGTTGAATAAAGATGGAACGATCGATGCGGCTTCATTTACTGAAGATGGCGTGCATCCGAATGAAACCGGTTATACCCGTATGGCAAAGGTGATGCAACCGCTCCTTGTGAAATAATTTGGGATCGTTTACAATCAGAATACCATGAAACAAAAAATTGTTTTTGTTTGTGCGGTCATTGCTGCAGTTTTCCAAATCAATGCACAGACACAACATGCAACGCTCGGTGCAGCAAATTTACCGGCGCGGTATTTTCAATTACTGGAAGCGGGTTCGCAACGGGTAAAAGAGAAAATGGATGCAGAACCCGGTGCAACGATCGCTTCGCTGGAAGGAGGTGCAACGCATGGCCACTTTCCTCATGCTGTTTTGCTCCCTGCCGTGTTGTATACAAAACAACATCCGGCCAACAAACATTACAACGACAATAACTTTTTGTTGTTGGCCCTGCGCATCGGCGACTTTCTCGCGGCTGAATATGATAAAGGTCATTACACGTCGCGTGGTGATACAGATTGGGACACTTATATGTGGCTTGAAGCATACCGGTTGCTTGAAAGTAAATTGGGTGAAGAAAGACGCCTGAAATGGAAGCATGTGATCGAAAAAGAAGTTTCCCTATTGGAACCCATGTTAAGAAAATGTATCGATTATCCGTGGTACAACGCACCTTTCATCACCACGTCACCGAATCATTATGCCATCTATGCATCAACGTTATTAGTGGCGGGACATGTGTTTAATAAACCCGAATGGATCGGCGTGGCAACAAAAGTTTTACATCGTTATTGCGTTGAAGAACAAACAGCGGACGGCTATTGGGGCGAACATAGCCAGGATGGTCCGACTACCGGTTACGATTACATCACATTGACCCAAATTGCACTTTACTGGGAATACAGCAAAGATCCTGATGCATTAAAGGCATTACGGCAATCAACAGATTTTCATGAACACTATACGTATCCCGACGGTACGCCTGTTGAAACGATTAATGACCGTAACAGGTATTGGGGTGTTTCGATGTGGGGACATTTTGGATTTTCTCATTTTAAAGACGGAAGGCGATATGCCGCATTTCTTACCAGCTTTTTTCCGTTTGACGGCGATAAAAAATCGTATGGCGGCGACATACAATCTCTTGGCCGTATAGCGCAGAATGTCATTTATTATCATGAGGGAATTTCGATGGCTATTCCGCAGGACCGGTTAAATTATTCTCATAAAATGAAAATCGCTGCCGGTATCCGCAAGAGCGGCAATTGGGTGGTCACATATTCCGGTATAATTGCACCGGCGGTTACTCTCAACAATTTTTTTCTCGACCGCCAGGGCAACTTCAGCGTATTCAATAAAAAAACCGGGTTAATCATCAGCGGCGCCAATTCAAAACGGCAGCCGGAACTGGCGACATTCACTGAAGTCATCGGGAAAGATAGTATACACATGCCCGTTAGCAGCCGTTTGCAAATGAACGACAAAACAGACCGGCTTGCCCTTGCCTATAATGTATTCTTCGCCACCTTGGAAGTTCCCAAACCAACGAATACTAAATTAAGTTTCCGTTTTGCTACGGTTTATAAATGGGGAGATGCCGTATCGCAATTCAACTTACAATTGATGCTGAAAGCAGGAGAAACATTGGAAACCGGCAGCGGCAAAAAAATAACGTTGGGCGATGAATCAATCGATTGGAGCGATAATGAAATCGGAGGATGGATAAAACATCATGGATGGAAGATGCATATTCCTCCCGGCATGCATTTATTATGGCCGGTCTTTCCCTTTAATCCTTACCAGGATAAACCTGAAACAGCATTAACGCAGGCTATCGGAAGGTTGACGATACCATTAAAAGCAGAAGACCAGGAATTTCCATTTGACATGGAAATAAATCAATAATCGTCAGTCAATACAAACTTACTCTTGCGATACATCCATTGACCATTAGTGAAATCAGGGAAGTCAACGGTCTGGTTGCCGAGCTCGATACTCCTTTCACTCAATGGCGTAATTGCACTCCATGCTGCGGCGTCGTACACATCGAGCGGCGTAACCGTACGACGTTTGATCGCTTCTACAAAACCATGCAATACAAAAAAATCAATACCGCCATGACCGGCCGCAGTCTCCGTATCTTTGGTGGCCCATCGTTTCCACAACGGATGATCATATTTTTCTAACCACGATTTTTCATCATCCCATTTATGTTTTTCTGAAAAATCTTCTACATAAATGGAATGATTTAACTGCATCCACAATCCTTTGGTGCCTTGTACACGATAACCCAATGAATAGGGCCTGGGTAAATTCGTATCGTGCTGCAGCAATATCGTTTCACCATTGGCACAATTCAGCTGCGTCGTTACAATATCGCCCAATTTGAATTTTACTTTTGCATTGGGATGATTTTCTCCACCTTTTTTTACAATGTAATCATGAAGTCCTCTTGTCTTCGTGGCAAATGAATTCAGCGAGAGAAAACGATTACCATTATTAATATTGATCATCGTTGCCACCGGGCCCACTCCATGCGTAGGATACAGATCGCCATTGCGATGCACAGAATGATTGGTTCGCCATCTTGCTTCCGAAAAACCTTTTTCACCAAATTCCACTCCGCTGTCATACGGTTCAATGCCGTTATTAAATTTTACACCGCGCAGGTCATGCTGGTAACCGCATTGCAGGTGAACGATTTCTCCAAACACATTTTGTCGCACCATATTTAAAACAGCCAGCACATCCCTGAAGTAGCAGGCATTTTCCAGCATCATTACATTCGCCTTTTGCTTTTCTGTTTCATGTATCACCTTCCAATGATCATCGAGTGTAATGCCCACTATCACTTCAGTGCCTATATATTTAATTCCGGCCTGCAGGCTATCGATGATCATGGTGGTATGCCATTCCCATGGTGTGGCGATGACAATACCGTCAATATTTTTCAACCCGAGCAGTTTTTTATAAGCATAAGGATCTCCTTTAAAAATCTGTGGCATGCCCTTGCCGGACTTTTTGATAATATCGGTAGCCATACCCAACATACGCTCATCTATATCACAAATTGCGATTACATCTACATCGCTTCTGCGAAGAAGATTATCGAGGTGCGCTTGTCCCCGCAGGCCAACACCGATCATCGCCATCTTTACTTTCTTTTCTTCATTCGCCATCAGGCGTGCTGAAGGAATAATGCTGAAAGCAGTAGTGGCCAGCATAGCATCTTTGACAAATTTTCTTCTTTCCATAATAAAAAAATATTGACGTTTTTTTATTTAATACAATTGAAAAACTATTTTTCATTGTATAAACCTAATCACCCCCATTCGAACATGAGTCACAAATTCTTTATCGGCCCGATATATTTTTTTGCCATCACCAGGTTGGCAAATTTTATATAACTGGAAGGGGCATGCGGATCATCATGAAAAAATTCAAACCATAGCCAGTTTATATTCAGCTTTGCATCCGTTCTCCATTGAAACCCTTTAAAAGGCGGATCTGCCTGATTGTTGTACCATTTATCTTTCATCCAATGGCCACGGGGAAATCCCGGGCCCCAATGCCCCAACTCCTTCCCGTTTTGCCATATTCTCAGTTCACCGTTACTGGCCGTCACCGGGTTGTTGAGTTTTATCATTATTTCCACGCACATCCAACGATCAAGTGTATCTACCGGCGCTGTTGATAACGCCGCATTTCCGTATCCCGTTCTGCCTTCATTTATCATTGTATTACCATAGCATGTCCTGCCCCCGTCAAAACTTTTCATTTCGCCCCAATATAAATACGTGTCCATGCCCGGTAGTTTACTACCCGGCCACACATTTTCATAGGCAATACTCAACCTGTCTGCGCTCAATCCACAGGTACCGGCCCGGGGATTGGGCCAATCCGTACCGGGATTATAGCCGCCAAACCACACGCCTTCGTGATGAAAATAACCATTGGAGGAAGCAGGATATTTGACATAGTAACGGACATAGACGACGCTGTCAAAACCCGGAGTAAAATGTTTAAACAAATGGCCTCCGTTATTCGCACCACCTGTAGTACTTGTCATTTTCAACGATGCTGAGCTCAAACTTCCCGGCGGTACATCTTCGTCCAGTGACATACCGGCCGCATTCAGTTTGTCGTCATAACGGTCCTGAACATCCGATAGGCGACCATCAAATTTTTCAGCATACAGCACGTTGGGATCGTTTTCAATATTCACATCACCCGTGTAGTGAGCAGCAATGCCGCCCGGGGCGTCATCAGAAGAATTGCCCAATGACTCATCAGAATATTTGCTGTAAGATAAGTTCGATTGCGATGCGGGACCCCCCGATGTTGAATAACTAAAAAGTAAAACCAGTATCAACCAGCGCATATGGATTTCTTTTGCGTAATTGTTTATAGGCTATAAAGTGTTTGCCTTATATTTTTCCGAATACGCTTTTAATTTTTCCAGGTATCCTTCCAGGTCCAGTTGTTGTTCATCATAAATAAGAAAGCTCATATCTGGTTTCCTGTTGGCAAAATGCCTGGCTCTATCCTGCTGGAAAAAATATTTTTTATCTGCTGTCGACATACCTTTTGGCAATCTTGTTTTTTCCCATACAGTTACAACGTGATTCAGTACATCCGCTCTTCTTTTTACATTGTCTTCTATTATTTTTTGCGCCTTTACCAAGTAATAATAGGCGCTGTCCCGGTTGACAAAAGTTTCATTGTGTGCATCCTTTACCGCATTTTCCAGTGCCGATAAATCAAGATAAGTCTGGCACGTGTGACGAACCACCTGGATAATAGATTCAAACAGGTCAAAGTCATAAGGATGTTTAACTGCAGCTTTTTTGTTTGCAGCAACAATCGCCATCGCTTTGTCCATTTGTTGCAGCTCCTGCAATGAACGTTGAATCATTTGTTTGTTTTGATTGTTCCAGAATGGATCATATTCCAGCGCATCACCGCGGGGAAGATCCGGTATAACCGTTTTCCCTACATCCCCAAAATGCCAGACTTTCCGTTCAAACGTATCCCAGTAATAATAAGCGGCTTCATTCAACAGGTAATAAAGATCATTCATGCCGGTAGCAGCTTCACCATAGTAATTGTTGAAAAATGTTTCTTTGAATTCATTCATATCGGGTGCATGTCCATTCCACGAAGATTCGGCTGTCGTTAAAAAACAAAGCATCCATTGCTGATTATGCAGCCCTGCATCGTCCCATGATGTGCGGATCACACCATCAAACAGGCCCGATGCCGCCGCTTCTTTCAATTGAACGTAAGAACGTTCGAGACAACCGGCTATTTTTCTTTTCCCTTTCAATTGAGGATAAGGATTGTTAGCCGCAGATGCCTCATCAATAACATAATCTTCTTCCCGGTACAAATAAGGAAGAAATAAAGGTTCGGTACCCGGATTGGGATCGTAGAAAAAAACTTTATAGCCAAGGTTTTTCGCTTGTCTCGCTTTGTCAACGCCTACTTCGCCCATTTCTTCAGTCAACACTATATTCTTATTGGGAGTAAATTTTTTCTCCGCATAAGCCTGCAGCAGTCCCGCCGAGCTTTCCCACATCATCGGTTTGCGTCCCTGCGATTGAATAAACTTTGCCGCTTTATCACCGAATAAATGATAAACTCCCTTTTTGCCAATTTCACTCGCTTTCTGTTTGCACGCCGGACATTCACCGAGCTCATATGTTTCATCGGATCCAAAATGGAAATAGGTAGAACCTTTTGTTGCATCCATTGCATCTTTCCACAAATCAAACAATAATTTATAGCTGCCTTCTTTCAACGGGCAAAATTCCCAATTGGATGCAGCTACTTCTCTCCATGGTGCAAACTGAGGCCATTTTAAAATAAAGCTTACATGCCCAAGTCCCTGCACCAGCGGCGCGATCTGTATATGATATTTTCGTGCATAATCTGTCAGGTCCTGTATCTCTTTTGTTGTAAATGCACCAGGCGCACTTATCTCGGGATGACTCGGATACAAAAATTTATCTTCCCATTCCCAAACAAAAAGGTTGATCTTGTACCGTGCCAGCTCTTTGATAAAACTTCTGACATACTCCATTTTATCCTGGTGGTGTTTTGTATCGTAATGAACTGCACGCTCAGCGATGTCGGGCCAGTCTGTAATCTTTAACCCAATAACTTTATAACCGCCGGCACTCTTTTGTATTAATTGCAGTAATGTCTGCGTTCCATAAAATAATCCCTCTTCACCAGCAGATGAAATAGTAATCGCATTTTTTGTAACGGACAATTCGTACCCCTGTTTTCCGGGTTTTGATAGTGATTTCCTGCGCGAAAGAATGACAGAAAAATTGTTTCTTTTTTGATTGAGGGCCGCATCAATATTCCATTCGCTTTTCAGATCGCGTATTAATTCTGTTGCAGTAAATTCATCCGCTTTCGAATGATCTTTATCCAAGACAATGTTCAGATCGCTTTGAAACATGAAAGCATCACCGCCGAATAATACCTGCTGTGGATAGGGAATAATATACAAGCCGGAATCGACCAGGCCGGTTGCACGGGACAATGTTGGAAACAATGAGTAAATCAACATTGAAATCAACGAAAAAGTCATGTACAGGCGAGACTTACTCCTTTTGCCTGGTATGAATTGGTGCAGTGTTTTGGCCATTTTTCAGGATTAATAAGAAAGGAAAGTAATTTACCGAAGATAAGGTAAAATAAATAATTGTTTTTAAAAACAAAGGTTATAAAAGAAAAATTGGAAAATATATTTTCAAAAAATAAATGAATGCAATAATTTCGTCACGGCGTGATCAGGAAATCTTAAGTTTTGACAACTCCTGAATTAAAAATGAGCGAGTTTAATTTACCTCAAACACTATCGGGCCAATGAAAAGAATCATTTTCACGACGATCACCGGGGTATTTCTATGGTTCGGCTGCACGACAAAAAAACCATTTCATGTGGTGAATGCGAACGAGCCTGCATTTGTTCCGGATACAGCATTTTCCGGGTATGAAGATTTGTCCAATCCAAAATTTGCTGCTCTGAAAGAGAAATACCAGCTGGATACAGTCTTTCATGGCGAAACAGATGAACTGAAGAGAATTCTTTTATTAAGAAACTGGATCAAGAAGCATATCAAAATTGATAATGTCGGTCCCTATCCCGGTTGCGGTTCTCCCGAATGTATTTTGGATGAAGCATTGAAAGGACACGGCTTTCATTGCGGGCACGATATGGCCGTACAAAATGCGATCATGAATGCATACGGCTATGTGACACGCTGTATCGGTGCAGGAGAAGGTTCGCCAACGGGAGTTGATGGATTTTTGGAAGGGCATCACGGCATCAACGAGATCTGGTTGAATGGTTATCACAAATGGTTTCTTTCCGACGCCAAGTATGATTATCATTTTGAAAAAAATGGCATTCCGCTTTCCACATTGGAAGTTCGTGAGAGCTATTTAAAAAACGGGGCGGCAGATATTACATTGGCAAAAGGCCCGGATCGTATGCCGACAGAAGTGTATCCCGAATTGGGCAACCGCCGTAAAGAACACTTTGCAAGAGTATATACCTGGATAAGCTGGGAAAAATATAATAACCGCTATATCCTTTGGCCCCACGACAGCAGCGACATTGTGATGTACCAGGATGATTATTATAAGACGCATACCTGGATAAGGGACGGTAAACCGCATTGGGCGTACAATACAAAATACCTGCACCTGGTATCTGACCGCAAAGCAATAGAATGGACACCAAATACGATAGCATCGAAGGTTATCATTGAAGGTGACAAAGTAAAGATTGAACTTGCATCCAATACACCGAACTTTAAAAGCTACCAGGTTAAAGAAATTTCAGACAGGCAACCAACAGATAGCGGTTGGAAAGATGTACCCGCAACTTCAGACATGGAACTAAAAAACAACAGGAATGAATTTATTTTTCGTACGATGAATACGGCAGGCGTTACAGGTCCTGAACACAAGGTGCTTATTGAACGATAAATACTGCAAGCGATAGTTGTGCAGCAGGTCAATAATTGAAACATGAACCGCAACTTCATTTTATCAACGATGGTATGCTTGCTGCTCTTAAGCTGCACCACGAAAAAATCATTTTATGAAGTGAAGGTTGATAATCCTGCATTCATTCCCGACAGCGCTTTTTCCGGCTATGAAGATCTGTCCAATCCAAAATTTGCAGCATTGAAAAAAAAGTATCAACTGGACACCATCTTTCGCGGCGAAACAAATGAACTGAAAAGAATTCAGCTGATCAGGAGCTGGGTCAACAGGCATATAAAAATTGATAATGACGGGCCTTATCCTGGTGATGGTTCGGTGGAAAGTATTCTTGAAGAAGCATTTAAAGGACATGGGTTTCATTGCGGTCATTTTACAGCGGTACAAAATGCGATATTAAATGGTTATGGTTATGTATCCCGCTGCATCATTGCCGATACAGGTGTACCTGTTGGTTATATTGCAGGAGGCGGGCATCATGCGATCAATGAAGTTTGGCTGAACAGTTATCACAAATGGTTTGTGTCCGATGCAAAATATGATTTCCAATTTGACAAAGGTGGTATTCCATTATCCGCGTTAGAGATCCGTGATGAGTTTTTTAAAAACAAAGCAAAGGATATTAGCAGTAGGATACCCGCTGAAAAGGTTCCTGAATTAAAAACCATAACCATCGCACAGTTTGCAAGTATCTATACATGGCTGAGCTGGGGTAAGTATGATAACCGTTATAGCAACTTTCCAAAGACCAACACGGATTACATGAATGTATATAACGACAATTATTTTAAAACGCATACCTGGTTATGGGATGGGAAACCGCATTGGGCGTACAACACACAGTACATGAACCGGGTAGGCGATCGCAAAGCAATAGAGTGGACGCCGAATACGATCCGGTCAAAAGTTGTCATTGTTAAAGATAAAGCCAACGTCGAGCTAACCTCGGTTACACCGAATTTTAAAACCTACCAGGTGAAAATATTACCCGGCAGAGACTGGACAGACGTACCGGATAATGTAAAATTGAAGTTAACAAAAGATAAAAATGAATTTATTTTCCGGTCGGTCAATCTTGCAGGGGTTACAGGGCCGGAACATAGACTAATTATCCAGGCGAAGCAATAACTGTTCAAATAATAACACAGAGCAAATACATGAAACAGATTGCAATTCATATAGCGAAACTAACGGTCATCATTGTGCTGGTTTTTACAACAATTTTTTCAGGTACGCTGTCATGTATTGCCCAGAATAAAACTATCCCGGGAGAAATTATAACCCCCTACCCCACCCTGATTAATCTGGCCATTGAATGGAAGATCACCGGTGATGACAATCAAAATGGGATCGTTAACGTGAAGTTTCGGGAAAAAGGAAAAAATGCATGGCAACAGGCAATGCCGCTTCGGCGCGTGCCGGCAGGAGAAAATGAAACATTAAAACCGCTGATGGATAGTGTACCGGGTTATCCTCATTTTCATTGGGAAAACAAACACTCCGGAAGCATTTTTGATTTAACGCCAAATACGACTTATGAAATCAATCTAAAACTGAACGATCCGGACGGTGGTTCGTCAGAAAAAACAATTACGGCACGTACCAGGCCGGTTCCGAAAATAACTGCCGACGCAAAGACGATCGATATCAAACCCGGCAACTATGATACGTTATTTGCAGAAAGTGGAACCGAGAAACGCCCGGTTGTTTATCGCTGCAGTAAAGGAAAGGCTGAATTCAAATGCATAGATGCCGACAATAAACAATGGGTATATATTGATGGTCTTATTATCAATAACCCGGTGCACGATGGTTTTGGTATTACATTAAGCGGTGCATCCAATTGTGCGATCACGCATTGCACCATCGACGCATCTTATGGCATTGTTGCTTATTTACCGGGTGCCACTAATTGTTATATCAGCGATAATATTGTAAAGGGAAAATCAGTATGGTCCGTTGAAACGCTGTATGAAGATTCGTTGAACCAGGGCGAAGGCATTCAACTAACGGGACCGGGCAACGTGATTTGCTATAACAAAGTTTCCAATTACCGGGATGGGATTTCCCTGATGGAAGATCAGCGTGCAGCAAACCAGGTTTGTGATGATATTTATAATAACGATGTCAACACAACAACGGACGACGGTATTGAAGCAGATTTCTGTTTTTCCAATTGCCGCGTCGTACGAAATCGTTTAACCAATTGTTTTGTCGGTTTAAGTTCGCAACCTTGCCTGGGTGGCCCCAATTATTTTATACGGAATGTGCTATACAATACTATTCATTTGTCGTTCAAGTTGCAACGATATAGCCTGGGTGATGTGATGTTACATAATACAATGGTGAAGTTGGGAACGGGGCTCACGGCAAAAAGCCCGATGGATTATACTTACTTCAGAAATAACCTGGCCATTGGCGGGCCTGCCGGTACAGTAAACTGGGGTGGCTGGGGTGCCGGCAATCCTTATGCCGCTGATATCAAATCACCGCTCAGTCACTGCAGTTTCGATTACGATGCTGTTGGAGTCAGCGGCACAGCATACATTGCAAAAATCGGCGACACTTCTTTTGCTGCAATAGAAAAACACGGTATAGAACGTATAACAATGGAGCAAACATTTCCCGGAGTAAAGTTTCCCTACGATCCCTTTCCTGAATATACTGCACCGGATCTCCGTCCTGCATCGCGTTCAAAAGTAATCGACGCTGCAGTATACATACCCAATATCAATGATCATTTCAAAGGAAAGGCGCCTGACTGCGGAGCCTATGAGACCGGGCAGGAGCTTCCTCATTATGGACCGCGTTTAATTGACAAAAAATTAAGTAATTAATACACGATCATGAGCATAGCCATGCAAGCAAATATCGACAAAGACCAGACACATTTCAGTAGCGTGAAAATGAATTCTACTAAGAGAAGAATGAAAAAACATTTACCATGGTTAGCTCTCGTTGCGCAATTGTTCATAGCAACCAATGTTCAAACACAGCTGACGGATGCGTCCAAAACACAAACCTGGAAAGTTATCGGCCCCGGCGGCGGTGGCGGTGTTATGCTCCCTACCATCAGTCCTTTCAATGAAAATATCGTACTCACGCATTGCGATATGACAGGCGCTTATATTTCTTATAATGCAGGCAATGATTGGCGGATGTTCAATCTATGGACCGTTCCGGAAGACTTTGAATTTGACCCCATGAATGAAAACACTATCTATACTGCAACCCGCGGTTACCGTTATAGTGAAGACAGGGGCTCGGGCCTTAGCATTCTTTACCGTTCGGAAGATAAAGGGAAGCACTGGCGCATCATTTATCCCGATATAAGCAAAGCAAAAAAAATTGATCATTTACAGAATAAAGATTTGCTCCCCTCTCAAATTGTTGAAGGTGCTTTTGATGGAACGATTGATAAGGTTGAAGTTGATAGGATTGATAATAAAAAAATTTATCTCGGTTTCGCTCCATTAAAGTCGTACCTCGGCGGCGACAAAACAACTACCATTGATTCGGTGATGATCATTGCATCTCCTGATTATGGAAAAAACTGGAGGCTTATAGCGAAGGCACCGGGTCAGCACGTGAAAGCAATTTTCACCGGCAGTAAGAACACAATCAAAAATGAACTGGTTGTTTTTACCGAAAGCTCTTGTACGAGGATTAATGAACAGACAGGTAAGACAACTGTATTGGCATTGCCTGTAAAAAAAATAAATGCGGCAGATGGAGGAAATGATATCATTTACATCGAATCGGAATTTAAAAATGAAAATGGCACCATAAAAGGCGGCATGTATGCAAGCAAAGATCGCGGAACAACATGGGTACAGGTAAATAACGGGTTGCTGAAAGGGCTTGCTGCAAACAGCTTACCTTATTTACGCGAGTCAGGATTTGCCGCTTGTGAAAACAAACCGGAGGTAGCTTACCTGTCAACGATCCACCCGATGAATGATGGTAACGGAAAGGTTGAAGAAGTGTATTGCGTATTCAAAACAAGTAATGGTGGAAAGGATTGGTCACCGGTACTTTTATCTTCTACACAACGCGGATACATCACCAACAACTTCATAGGATCATGGATGGAAAAAAGTTATGATCCCGGTTGGGGAGGTAATCCTATCGATCTGGGTGTGGCGCCCAATAACCCGGATGTATGTTATGCCGGTGATAATGGCCGTGGTTACAAAACAGTTGATGGCGGAAAAAACTGGCAGCAGGTATACAGTAAAAACAGGCCGGATAGTTCTTATGCAAGTAATGGTCTCGATGTCACTACCTGTTATGGTATTCACTTTGATCCTTTCGATAAGAATCATTTTTTTATCTGTTATACAGACATGGGGCTGTTTCACACGTTCAATGGTGGTGAAAGCTGGTTTCATTCAAATAAAGGTATACCACGCTACTGGCTGAATACATGTTACCAGGTAGAGTTTGATCCAAAAATAAAAGGACGGGTGTGGTCTGCATGGGCAAATGCACACGATCTTCCGCGGACTAAAATGTTTGAACGAAGCGGGTTTGATAATTTCCAGGGTGGCGTTGCTGTTTCTGATGATGGCGGACGGAGCTGGAAGACGATTGACGCCGGCATTCCTGCAAATGCGATCTGTACAAATATTTTACTGGATTCAACATCGAGTGTTGACGCCCGCATACTGTATGTCAGCGTGTTTGATAAAGGCATTTATAAATCAACAGATGGAGGGATGAGCTGGCAAAAGAAAAATAGCGGCCTTGGTGAGAATCTTTACGCATGGGAAATACGTCGCAATGCAGATGGTCGCCTATTTGTATTATGCTCACGCGGTAAGCGCAACGATCAAACAGTAGACGGTGTGATTTATTACAGCGACGATAAAGCAGAAACATGGCATCAACTAAAACTGCCCGACGGAATAAATGGTCCGCATGATCTTTTAATTGATCCTCTACGAACCAATATCAT